>Ga0066903_100006446_pt1 | contig 10436 bp, 11 predicted proteins | sample PanSoiMetaGPlot1_FD_67491 | JGI IMG/M metagenome (GOLD analysis project Ga0066903, IMG submission 67491) | Tropical forest soil microbial communities from Panama analyzed to predict greenhouse gas emissions - Panama Soil - Plot 1 (version 2) | ecosystem: Environmental > Terrestrial > Soil >...
GGACGGTATCGGCCCTCGCCGAACACGATGTGGTTGCCGGCGGCGTAGGCGCGCGCGTTGAGGGCGCGGGCATTGTCGTGGGCGCGGGCGTCGTCGTGCACGCGGACGTGCGAGAAGTCGCGCGCGAAACCCGTCTCCATTGCCGCTTTCGTGGACGTGTCGAGCGCACGACCGGCATCGACGATGGGTGGAGCCGCAACGCTGCTGCTCGGCCCGAATGTCGAACGGCGCTGCACAAGAACGGCAGGCGGCGGTGAGTTGGGGGCGCGGTCGGTGCGCATGAGGTCCGGCGTTTGTTTAAGCGCGAGCGACTTCACGGCCGTGCCCTCAGCCGCTTGGCGAGCGTGTTGGCGACTTGTGCCGCGATCCGGTCCGCCGCGCTTGACCGCAATGCAAGAGTGTCCGGCGCCTGCGCCAGCAGTCTGGCAAACGCGCGCTCAAGCGCGGCCGGCAACGCGTCGGCAAGCCGCCGTGCCGCGAGCGGCGAGGCGGCGGTGACGCCGATCGCGCGGATCGCCACACGCACTGGTCGGCCCTCGGCAAGTGTGCTCATTGCATCCGCCAATCGATGGCCGGGACCGGCAGATTGTGCTTGCGCAACTCTTCAGCGAGCTCGGCCGAGATCAGGTTTCGGTCGATGCGACCGCCGGCCTCGGCGGCGAGAAACGCCGCGCCGAGCGCAATGTTGCGGATGCTGCCGCCGTTCAGCGGTAGCGCCGCCAGCGCCGTCCAGTCGACGACATCGATCGGGGCGCGCTCGGGGAAGGCTTGTTGCCAGAGCTTGAGCCGCTCCCCCTCGGAGGGCATCGGAAAATCGATCGCAAATCGGAAACGCCGCAGGAAGGCAGGATCGATTGCATGCCGCATGTTGGTGGTCACGATCGTGAAGCCGCGAAACGCCTCGATGCGCTGAAGCAGATCGCCAATCTCGGCGTTCACATGCCGGTCGGTCGCGCTTCCGACGGAGCCGCGCGCGCCCCAGATGGCGTCGCCTTCATTCCACACCATCACAGCGCCCGAGCGTTCCGCCCGGTCGAACGCCGCTGCGATGTTCTTCGAGGTCTCGCCGATGTATTTCGAAATGATCTGGCTGAGGTCGATCACCATCATCCGCAGGTCGAGCGAGGAAGCGAGCACTTCGGCTGCCATGGTCTTGCCGGTGCCGCTCGGACCGGAGAACAGAGCGGCGACGCCGCGCCCGCGCCCGCCCATGCGCTCGGCAAAGCCCCAATCGTCCATTACCGTGGTCGCGTGGCGCACATGCGCTTCGACGCGGCGCAGCGCGGCTTCGATCGGCGCGGCGAGGACGATGTTGCGCCATTGATACGCCGGCTCAACCATGGACACGCCGGGAACCGGCACGGCCGGCGAAATCCGTCCGGTGGCATGCCATAGGATGCGCCAAGCAGCCTCCGGCGTCGGCGCCTCGTCGATATCGCCGGCGACGCGCGCGCACACGGCGTCGATCTCTGCGGGATCGAGCCGGAACTGCGCGGCGACCCGCGCAACTCCTGGACCGAGTTTTGCGGCGCGCACGCTGCCGAGCGCACGCTGCCAGCGATCGACCGTGCTCGACGACGCGGCATTGCCGAGAATGCGGATTTCGCGCCGGAAGCCGTTCGCGGCCAAGGGTCCGGTGACCACGACGTGACCTGCCACGCGATCGACGAAGTCGGCGAGCTGCGGCTCCGGTCGCTCGTCGGCGCCGACGATGAGGGCGGCCGCGTCGAGCGCCGCATCACGGCTCCAATGCCGTGCCAGCCGATCACGCGCGTCGGGGTCATCCGGAATATTTGTCGCGGTGAGGAGATGCGGAGCGAGCCCGAGCGCAGCAAGGCTCGCCGCCACCATGGCCGGCTCACGATCACCGGCAAGCACGACCGGCGAGAGACGGTCGCGTCCGCGAGACGCGAATGTGCCCTTCAACGCCTGCGCCAGCGGTCGGTCGATCAGCACCTGGCTGACCGCGAGCGGCGTGATGCGCGCGGCGACCTCCGGCTCGTGTGCAGGCGCGCCGCACAGGCGATCGAGCACAGCCTCAACCAGCCACAGCCGAGCCTCGATGCGCACTGCGCCGTCCTCCGCTCCGACGAGACCGAAGTGACGAAGCGGCGCGCCGGCGGCGAGCGCATCGGCGCGCACGCCCGGGATCAGCCGTTGCGCGAGCCACAGCGGAATGCCGTGCCCGGCGCCCGCGATGGTCGTCGCCACATGGCGGGCGACCGGCTCGGACAATGCGACGGCAAACAGCAGCCCGAGCAGCGCAGTCGATGGCGGGTCGAGCTGGAAGCAGTCGACGATGCGGCGGAACGGGAGTTTCGGATCCGCCTGTTCGAGCCAGGCACAAAATCCGTCGAAGGCCGCGACGTCATCGCCCTGGGTCAGTGCGGTGAACCCTGCCGTCGCAGCGGCCTCGGCGGCAGCGAGCAGCCCGTCATGGGGCGGGTCGAGGCGGAGTCCGGTCATGGCGCAGCCACCTCGATGAGGTCGTCATTGGCCTTGTCGGCGTTCGGGTCGGCCACGGGGCGGCCTGCAATAACGAGATGGTCGACGGCGGGTGCAATCGGGAACGCCTCGCCGGTGTCGAGAAACACCGTGGTGACGAGATAGTAGGCGCACGGGCGGATCGGCGATTGGAGCGCCGACCAGAGCTTCGTGGACATGTCGATGTCGACCGCCTGCTGCGTGATGGTGATCGATTCCGGCTGGTTGGCGGGATCAGCGAGTGGCTCGCCGGTCAGGCTGTCCATCAGCTTGGTCGGCGGATTGGGAATCGCGATCGCGCCGAGGATCTGCTGGATCATCGGCCGCGGCACGACCGCGTTGCGATGCAAGGCGCTCATGCCGACGCCAAGCACGGCCTCGCGCTCGAGATCACGCCCTTGCGCCGCCAGTACGTAATACAGGTCGAGCACCAGCGGCGCCTTGGCGAACCGCTTGCCGTCGCCATCGATATGTGGGTCGTACATGTTGCGCCAGGCGGCGTTCGGTCCCGCGTGGTGCATATAAAGAATGAGTGCTGCGGGTTCGGCATCGCCGTTTCCCGGCGGCGGCATGGGCGGCCGCGGCGGCGGCTCGATGGAAACCGTCGGCGGCGGGAAGGCGCCGTAAGCCACCTTCAGCCGCGCTTCGATGATCGCCTTGAGCACGAAGCTCGTCGCGGGAATCGCGAAGTGCGCGCTCATGGGCCCGCTCCGCTCAGCCGCGTGAGAAAGTCTTCGAGGGAGTGCGCCGGGGCAGCCTCGCGGCGCTTGGGCGCAGCCGGTGGCGGCGCCGTCTCTGACTCAATGCGGATGTCGATGCGCCCGATCTCGATTACCAGCGGCGGTTGCTCGGGCGGCATTGCCGGCCGATCGGATAGAGGCATGGAGGGGACCGGCTCGGCGACGACGATTGTGGGCGGCTCGACGACGCCGGGGGTCGGCTCGAGCGGCCTCACTTGGTGCACCGGCGAGGCGGGCACTGCCGCCGGGGTCGTTGAGGCGGCGTCGTTCGGCTCAGCGGAGGGCGGACGAATTTCAACGACCTTTCGTGTCCGCGTGGTATCGATGTGATGAACCTCGACCCGCGTGGCGGGTTCCATCGGCTCGGGCGTGATTGGCGCGGCTCGCTCGTGCGAGTTTGCCGGGCGATCCGGTTCGGAAGCGCGCACTTGTGGAGCCGGGCGCTCATCGGTCGACCCGTGGGGCCGTGGCGCCGGCAGAGCAGGACTGCCGGTGATTTCGGCTCGCGTTGCCGCAGACGCGGCAATCGTCTCCAGCGTTGCTGGCGTTGGTGCGGGCTGCGCCTGCACGGGCGGTGGTGGAGGCAGCAGAGTCGCCGCGTCGACCTCGTGTTCGACCGCATCATCCACGTTGGTGGTCGCTTGGAACGGTCCCTCGATTTCGAACATCGATCGCGGACGCGGTTCCGCCGACCCCGGCAAGCCGCGCGCGACGCGCGCTACGGCATCCCAATAGTCGCTCATGGCCGCACCAGGCTTGGCCGCGCCGGGTTGCGTGCCGCGACGATCATTGCGACGTAGCGCCGCCGCCGTTGCGGCGGCATTGCGAGGATCGCCTGTTCGCTCCAGCCATAGGCAGATGCGATGACGTCGAGGTCGCGCAGCAAGCTGTCGAGAACGCGGTCGAGGTCGCGCGCTACGAATCTCGCAAGATCGACCGAGGCTGCGATGGGCCGCGTACAGCCCGAACAAGCGATGTTGACGACGATGTTGGCAGCAGGATCGAGCGCCTCGAACTTGCGGCCGAGCTTCTTGGCAAGGTCAGCGGGCACCGGCCCGCCGGTGCCCGTCCGGCAGCGTTCGATAATCGCGCGCCGAAGATCGGGGGCGGACAGGGTCTCGATATCCGCAATGCGCGGCAGACGGACGGTAACCGTCCGGCCGCCGTACCGCACCCGCACGCGCGCGTCCGGCGCCGGCGGGGGAGCGGCGAGGATCGCTTCAGCCGGCAGCTCGAACTCGCTCTCGGTAGCGCAGTGTGCGCAGGTCACGCGCGCTTCGAGCGCGCCCCCAACCAAGTCTCGATGCAGGCGCAGCAGCCGCTGATTGCGCATGCCGAGCGTATCCGCCGCGACCGCATCGGCCCCTTCGCACGACGCCAACAGAGTCGAAAGCCGCCGATGGGGCGGCGCACGGGACGCCGGGTCCCACGCGGCAATCAGGTCGGTAGCGGAGGGCGCGGCCATGACCAGGCTCAGGGCTCAACAAAACTGGGCTCTTTCGGTTCGACGACGGCGTAGTCACGGACCCAACCTTCGTTCTCGAGCTTGAGCTTGGCGATCGCGACGGCGTTGGCATTGGCATCGAGGTCGGGCAGCGACTGGAACTCCGACACCCAGCAACGGTAGACGTTATAGGTGAGGACCGTCTGCCCGGCCTCGTTCATGAGCTCGATAATGACGTCTTTGCGAAAGTCGGCGAGCGAGACTTCGCCGCCTAGGGTCGCCCCGAAATCCCACACCTTGTTGGCCCAGGCCTCGAAGTCGGTGTCGTGAGTGACGCCCCGCTCTAGCGTGATGGCGTCATAGTCGGTGCGCCCGGGCGACTTGAAGCTGGTCGAAGGATCGCCGCCCGAGCGGTGCTTGATCATTTCGGTCGTGCGTTTAAGCGTCGACACTTTGGAGACGCCGGCGACGTAACGTCCGTCCCATTTCACTCTGAACTTGAAGTTCTTGTAGGGATCGAGTCGCTTGGCGTTGACGGAGAATTGTGCCATGGCCGTTACCTCTTACGTCGCAGGCTGCACGATTTGACGGAGAGTGATGACCACAAACTCCGCCGGTTTCAGCGGCGCAAAGCCGATGACGATGTTGACGATGCCGTGATCGATATCGTCCGCGGAGGTGGTGCTGGCGTCGCACATGACGAAGAAGGCCTCGCGCGCCGAGACGCCTTTGAAGGCACCCTGGCGGAACAGGCCCTGCATGAAGGCAGTGACGTCCATGCGCAGCTGCGACCAGAGCTGCTCGCCGTTCGGCTTGTGCACGGCCCAGCGCAATGCGTCGCTCAGGCTGCGCAGGATGTAGCTCGCGGTGCGCCGCACCGGGATGTATTTCCATTCGCTCGCCATCGCATCGGCACCGTCGACGGTGCGCGAGCCGAAGCTGACCGTCTGATAGATTGGGAACTGGCGGATGCAGTTCAGCCCGATCGGGTTGAGGATGCCCTGCTCGTCGTCCGACATGACGACGGTCGGCCCGTAGACGCCCGACAGCACGGCTTCGGTGCCGGCCGGCGCTTGCCAGATGCCGAACTTCCCGTCCGTGCGCGCGAACACGCCGGCAATCGCGCCGGATGGAGGATGCGAGCGGATTGAGCCCGGCACCAGCGGATCATCGACCCGAATGTTCGGAAAATACGCGGCCGAGTGGTTCGACTGGAACGTGAAGCTGCCCGATTTCCAGCTTTCCGCGGCGACCGTGCTGGAGACGATAGGGAAGGGATCGATTAGCAGGAACGCGTGCTTGCGCTCGCAGACCAGCGCAGCCTCGGAATAGATCGACATGGCATTGGTGTGTTGCAGGGCGGTCGGATCGTCAGCCGCCGGCCGCACTACGTCTGGCAGACAGAGGATATTGAAGAACGGGTCGGGACCACCGAGGTCCATCACGGCTTGCTTGAAGACGTTGCTGTTGGGCTGCCCATTCGCATCGCCGTCAGCGCCGGACACCGGTGTCGCCGGTGGGGCGCTCGACACCACGACCTGACCCGCCGCTCCGTAGCTCGCGCCGAGCCGGTACCGCGACGCATTCGTGCTCGCGGGCGCAGCGCCAGTGACGTAAAGGGCCAGGAAGCCGTGTGGACTGGGATCGGTGATGGTCACGGTCGCGTCGCTGAGGCGCTTGCTCAGCGCGGCCGGTCCTGGCGGCGTCGTGCGTAGTCGGATCATCGTGCCGCCTTCGAATGGCGCCGCCTCGATGCCGATACCTTCCATCAGCGCGGTGGCGGTGGCGTCGCCGCGAATCTTGACGTTGATGGCCGAGGCGAGCTTGGTCGCAAGCTCGAGGGTGGAGGCAGGCATGGGGTCGTTCTTGGTGAAAACCTTGACGTCGAAATTCGTCAACGAGTTCGCAGTGTCGTCCGTGCCATCCGCCTTGAGCACCGCGACCGAGACGCGCACCACGACATCGTCCGCAAACGCACCGGTCGCGAGCGGCGTGTTAATCTTGTAAACTGTGCCGTTCGCCCGCGGGCCATCGTTGTTGATGGCCGTGACGGAAAGCTTGACCAGGCCGGATCCGGTGCCGGGGTCGTCGACAACGGCCGATGCGAAGCGGGCACTGGTTGACGATGTCGATAGATTTGTGAAGCGTTCCACGCGACCACTCAGCCGATCGGTGACTGTCAGGTTGAAGCGCTTCTTGTCAGGCGAGGGGCTGAACGGGTTGGTGCCGAGACTGAATGGATCGAATTCGACGAAAATCTCGTTGCTCGCGACGCCCGAACTCAGAGCCGTCACATTAAGCGATTCGGACGCAGCGCCGTCGCTCTTCAGCGCGCTCTTGGCTGCTACCGCGCCGTTTGCCGGCACGCGGATTACGAAGGCTTCGCCACCGCCATTGGCGAAGAAATGCAGCACGGAATAGGAGAGATTGCTGGTCTGGCTGAGGCCTCCGAAATTGCGCTCGAAATCGCCGAAATTCAGGATCCTAATGGGCCGCCCGTCGATGCCGGTCTTGGTCGGGCCGACGAACAATGCGACGGACGTGGGGGCGCCGGTAATCGTCCGTGCGCCACTCGGTAGCTCCTGCGTATAGACGCCCGGGTATCTCAGTTGAAGCATTGTTGTCACTCCAGATTGGTCGACTTGTGCGCTGAGCAAGGACTGCGGCTCGCAAGCTGGCGAGCGGTGCGGTACGGTGCCAGTCGCCGGCGGATCTTGATCGTCGCCTCTTGCATGCGGCGATCACATCGGGCCGAAATGGCGGAAATCTCGGCCATGCATCACGCTCCGCGCCACGCCAATGCGTGAGGTTGCTTGATGGCGGACAGCAGGGCTGGGCGGGAAAGCTTCTTGATGAGGGTGACGTGCGGCCGTAGGTCGTAGAAAACCGCTCGATCACCGCCTGATGCGATGACGATGACGCGCGTTGCCGGATGCTGCGTCAGGAGAGTGCGGAATTGCTCGGATTCATCATTCGAGCCAGCAGCAGTAAGAATGATGACGTCGGCATGAGTCTCATCCAGTTTGTCGTTCAGTGTGTTCCGCCCGGGCGGCGCCGCGACGATTTCACATTGCGGGTCCGAGGACAGGACATCCGTAATGAATCCTCGCAGCATCTCAGACATGTTGTCCAGGAGAACCCGCATCTACTTCGAACGCCAGCATCGCGGCCGATATTGGCGCTGCGATCGAGCGTCAGCCTACGGTCGGAGAGGGCGGCGGAAAATGGACCAAACAGCAGGGGTCGAGCTCAGTGTGGAGCTAGACCAAAAAGCCGCCAGAGATGGCAGCGCCGGTTCATGCATCGGGCGACCGAGGACGAACAAAAGGACTAGGCCGCACCAGGATCGAAAGGCCTGGATCGCGGCGGCCCGCGCACGCCTTCCGCAGCTGCGCGGGTGCTTCGGCAGACTACTCGCGACGAGAGAAAGCGGTACGCGCTAGGGCGTGAACTCGAGCGGTTTTGTCGCCATGTGTCCGCGCAGCAAGGCGAGGGCCTGGGCGCGGTGGCGAACCGAGAGTTTTCCAAGCAGCTGGTGCACGTGATTCTTCACTGTGGCCGAACTGATTCCCAAATGGCGCGCGATTTCCTTGTTACTCAGGCCACGGTCGATCTGCTGCAGGATTTCCAGCTCGCGTGGAGTGAGTTTGCGCGCGTGGCGAAGCATCTCGACCGTATCGGGCGCAAGCGCGGCCAGTTGACCAAGCAGCATTGCCGCGAATTTCGGCGTGCAATGCAGCTCGCCTCTGACGGCGTGCAGCACGGCCAGGACAATGTCTTCCCCGGTTCCGTCCTTCGACACGTACCCGCAAATTCCGGCCTTGGCGTAGGCAACGAGGCGATTGTCGAGATCGGAAACCGCAAACGCCACCGTCTTCGCGCAGGTCACTCGATCGCGGATCTGTTCGGCGAAAGCAACGCTGTCGCGCATGGCAAGGTCGATGACGACGGCATCAGGTAATAGACGCTCGAGCTTGAGCAACGTCGCTTCGCTCGGCGGGCCGGCCCCGACGAAATCGATGCGACCATGTTTCTGCAAGTGGGACGAGAGGCCCTCTCGATAGAGGAGCACATCGGTGACGACATACGTCCTCGGTCGTCGTCGACTTCGCGCGGGGTGCTCGTCGTCGTGGCCAGATACAGGATACTCTGGCCCCATCCTCGAATGTTCGACCCAACCCGACATAGTATCGCCCCGACTGCAAAACCGGGATCAGCACACTCCACTTCTCACATTCATGCGTAGCGGCAGTCCAATTTCGTTATAACTACTTCTGATTTTAATAACTACTTCTGATTTTAGCGATCCCATATTACTACCTAAGTGTGCAACTGCCAATATCATCTGAACAGCCTTTTTGACGCAGGCTCGACTGTCACGGGTAAAGAGGCAGGCGAGTACTATCGGATCGCCAATCGGATATGGATCGCCGAGCTATGCGCGAAAGTTGGTGACGGCATGAAGAGGTAAGGCGGCGTATCGTGGGGGTTGTTCGAGCCTCCACTTCTCCACCGAAGGAGTGATACGCCGTGAGCGACATTAATGTTTTTCAACTCTCCCAGCCAGGAACGTTTGCTGATTCGCTGACCGAGGTTTTGCGCAACGGCGCGCGAGCGCTGCTGACGCAGGCCGTCGAGGCCGAGGTTGCAGCGTTGCTCAGTTCCCATGCTGACAAGCTGACCGACGACGGTCGCCAGCGGCTCGTGCGCCATGGGTACCTGCCCGAGCGCGAGATCATGACCGGCATAGGCCCGCTCGCCGTGCGGTGCGTGCGCGACCGCGGCGGCCAAGGCCTCGAGCGCATTCGCTTTTCGTCGGCGATTTTGCCTCCCAACGCTCCAGCGCGTGTGCTCCTCCGACCAGACCTCCTTAAGTCGACCGATGGTCGAGGCCGAGAGTCCGCCTGCGTCCTTCGAGGAGTGCCTCCTCAAAGTCAGAGGTAGAGCAGCCTGCTGGTGATCATCGGCGCCACGTCTGAGGGCGAAAAGGAACTCGTCGGGCTAATCGACGGCGTGCGCGAGAGCGCGCAATCCTGGAAGGAACTGCTCCTCGACCTGAAGTGCCGCGGGCTGACGATCGGGCCTGAGCTCGCGGTTGCCATCGGGATCAACACCTCGAGGCTCTTCGACCGGCGTGCGATCTCTCAGCCAAGCGCTACGTGTACTTCTGGGTCGACGGCATCCACGTGCAGGCCAGGCTCGAGGACGCCGCCCAAAAACCGCGGCCAGCGCTGCTGGGTTCACAAGACCGCAAATGTGCTGAACAAGCTGCCGAAGGCCAGCAATCGAAAGCCAAGCGCGCACTGCAGGTCGTCAGATCGAAAGCTCAAGCAGCTGCCGCCTGAACCCTTCCGTCACCAAGATTCGGCCATAGCTCGCGGGCAATTCCCAAGCACGCCGACGAGAAAGTCCACGCCCGGTTTTGCAAGCCCGCCCCCCGTTGCTGGACGCTCGCGGCTTGACGTTCGCTGCAAAGGTCCGCCAGCCGGGCCCGGATTGATTTTCTGCGGAGAAGGTCGGAAGCATGCGGTCGATTATTTCCTCGACCTGCCTGATCGGAATGGCGAACTCACGGGACAAAGCCGGCGGGCCGCGCCCCTCTTCCCAGCCCCGAAAAACGGCCTCTTCCACATCCTGATTATTAACCGGGATCAGCTCGACGCCGTCCGCCATGGCGCTTTGTATGACGCGAAAGGAGCATTGTGAGAGCTGACAGGGGCTGAGTCGTCATGGCTCAGCCCCCGTCGCGACGGGAAGCCCGCAGGCGC
>Ga0066903_100006447_pt1 | contig 10436 bp, 4 predicted proteins | sample PanSoiMetaGPlot1_FD_67491 | JGI IMG/M metagenome (GOLD analysis project Ga0066903, IMG submission 67491) | Tropical forest soil microbial communities from Panama analyzed to predict greenhouse gas emissions - Panama Soil - Plot 1 (version 2) | ecosystem: Environmental > Terrestrial > Soil >...
CTGCCGAACCTGCACGACCGACCGGCCTGTCGGAGAGCCTTCGGCGTATCTTTCGCGCTCGAGCGGCTGGGCCGAACCCGCGATGAACGGCAGGTCATCGATCGTTCCCGCTGCTTCAACACCGGGAAGTGCCCGGATACGCTGCAACGCCGTGTCGACGAATGACGATCGCAGCGCGGGCGTCGGGTACCGCGCCGCTATGAGCGTCGCCTTCATCGTCAGGACCTGGTTCGGATCGAATCCGGTATCGGAGTGCCTGAGCGCCAGCAGGCTCTGGATCATCACGCCGGCGCCCATCAACAACACGACCGAAAGCGCGACTTCGCAGACGATCAGCACGCGACGCGTACCGACGCCAATCGCGCCGTTGCTGCGCCCACCTTCCTTGAGCGCGGCGTTGAGGTCCGACCGACTTGCACGCAGGGCCGGCAATGTACCGGCGAGTATGCCCGCCAGCATCGACACCGCCACGACATAGAGCAGGACATGCGCATCGATCGAGATTTCGTGCGCCCTCGGCACAGGGGTGGCGAGCAGCGCCGAGGCAGCGTTCAGCGTCACGTGCGCCAGAAGCACTCCAAGCGCGCCGCCGAGGACGGCGAGCAGCAGGGCTTCAATAAGCAGCTGCTGGAACACGCGCCCGCGTCCTGCGCCAAGCGCCAAACGGATCGCAATCTCCCTGCGCCTGTTCAGCGTGCGTGTGAAGAGAAGATTGCCGACATTGGCGCATGCGATGAGGAGGACCAACCCGACGGCGCCGAGCAGTATGAGAAGCATCGTGCGGCTGTTGCCGACTATTGCTTCCTGCATCGGGATGGCCACGGCTCCCCAACGGCCGTCTGATTTCGGGAACTCACGCGCGAGCCGCGCCGAGATCGCATCCATTTCGGATTGCGCCGGGGCCAGGTCGACATCTCTCTTCAGGCGCGCGACGCCCGCCAAATTGTGGTTCTGGCGGTTGGCACGCTGCTCGTCGGAGAGCGCCAACGGAACCCAGAGATCGCCCGCCATCGGAGACCATGACTCGACCGAGGCATCCGTTGGCATGATGCCAACAATCGTGTACGGCTCATCGCTCAGCCTCACCGTCCGACCGATTACGCCCGGGTTGCCGCCGAATTCGGTTCTCCAAAACCGGTCGCTTAGGACGACTACGTACTTGCCGCCTGGCGTGTCCTCCTCTTGTCGAAACACGCGTCCGAGTGCCGGCCGGGCTCTGACGATCTCGAAAAAGCCCGCGCTCACTGCCGTCGCTCTTACCGTTCGCGCGGTGCCCGTGCCGGTGAGCGCGAACTCCCTGAAGCTGCAGCATGGATATATCGCCATGCCTTCGAACGACCGCGCATCCCGCTGCCAGTCATAGAACTTGCCAGGCGACACATCAAAAGGGTCTCCCGCTGGCGTCCTGGTAAAGATCCGCAGCAGGCGTTCCGGCTTCTCGAAAGGCAGGGGACGCAGCAGGACCGCATTGACGATGCTGAAGACCGCGGTGTTCGCGCCGATGCCAAGCGCCAGCACGCTGACGACCGCAACGGCGAACGAAGGTGTCCGGGACATCACCCGGAGCGCATAACGAAGATCGGCAAACAACATACGCATCCTCGAGTCTCCTCGCGACGATACATGCAAGCAATGGATTGCGACGGTCGAGGACGCCCGTGGAAAGAGAACCGTGTTGCTGCGCTGCTTATGAGATAACTTCTACTCGTTCAACGCAACAATCGGATCGATGCGCGTCGCCCGCCGGGCGGGCAGAGCACATGCGACCATCGCGACGGCCGCGAGCACGGCGGTGACACCGCCGAGGACGACCGGGTCGGTCGCGCTGATGCCGAACAACTGGCTCTCGAGGCTCTTGCGCAGCGCAAACGCGCCCGCGGCACCGAGCAGAAGACCGATACCGACGAGGAGCATCCCCTCGCGTAGTACGAGGTCGAAGATTCGGCCGGCGCTGCTTCCGAGGGCGATCCGAATGCCGATTTCCTTGGTTCGCTGCGTTACGAGGTACGCGAGCACGCCGTAGATCCCGATCGCGGAGAGGAACAGCGCGACCGCACCGAACCCGAGCGACAGCAAAACCGGGGAGCGGCGGCTCACCAGTGACTTGTCCATCCACTCCTCCATCGTCCGCATATCGAACACGGGCAGCTCGCGGTCGAGACCGTTGATGGCTTGGCGGACGGAGTTCGACAGCGCGGATGGATCCCCGGCGGTTTTCACGACGAAAGTCACCCCGCGCGATGGCTGTTGCGCAAGTGGAAAGAAGTACGCGCCCACCGCATTGGACTTTTCCGCGAGCGTTTCCAGCTTGATGTCGCCAATGACGCCGACGACGGTGAGGAAGACGGTTTTGTCGGTGATCGCCAACAGATTGTTGATATCCGTTGGAAGGTACATTCGCCGACCGACGGGATCCTCCTTCCCCCAGAAGCGGTGCGCCAGCTTCTGGTCGACGATGACGACGCGCCGCGCCGCCTCGAGGTCGTGGTCATCGAAGAAGCGGCCGCTCATCAGCTTCACGCCCATCGCCTCGAAGTAACCCGGCGAAGCGACGACCTGGTTCGGTGAAATCAGAGATTCTCCCGGGCTCATCTGGTAGCCTTCGGCCAGAATCACGCTGTCGCTGTGGTTTCCGCCAAACGGAACCGTGTCCGTCGCGCCTGCATCTGTGACACCTGGAAGGACTCGCAACCGCCGCAAGGCCTCATCGGTGATCGCGACGAGCGCCGGACCGTCCTTGTACCGCGCTCGCGGCAAATTGATCGAAGCCGTCAGCACACCCGTGGCGGAGAAGCCGGGATCGACGGCCAGCACCCGACGGAAGCTCGCAAAGAGGAGCCCGGCGCCGATCAGCAAGACGAAAGCAAACGCGACCTGCGCGACAACGAGCGCCCGGCGCATCGTGCGGGCACCGCGCGCCGCCGTGCCGCTGCGCCCTTCTTCGCGCAGCACGGTCGTCAACGTTGCAGGCACGGCATAAGCGACGGGAATCAGTCCCAGCACGACGCCAATCGCCGCCGCGATGCCGAAGGTAAAGGTCACGACCGTCGGATCGAGGCTGATCTCCCAGCCGCGCGGCAGATCCTGGATGCTCAAGGCGCTGAGCCCACGAAGGACGGCGAAGACAACAAGAAGACCCGCCGCGGCCGAGGTCATCGCCAGGAGCACGTTTTCGGTGACGAGCTGGCGCGCCAGACGCCTCTTGCCCGCGCCAAGCGCGAGACGAGTCGCCAGCTCCTTCAAGCGCGCCCGCGATCGCACAAGGACGAGGTTGGCCACGTTCACCCACCCGATGAGCAGGACGAACAGGGCGCCTCCCCACATCAGATACAACGTGGCTTTGACATCGCGGACGAGATCCTCCTGGAGCGGGACGACCACGGTATGAAAGCGCGCGTTGATCAGGAGCTGCTTGTACTGGGGAAAGCGTTCGAGGTTCCGAGCGTTGAGCGCGTCGATCTGCGATTGAGCCTGGGCGACAGTCGCCCCCGCCTTGAGCCGTGCGATGTTCTTCCAGTTGTTGCTGTGACGATTCTGATCCGACTTCTGCTGCGCGGTGAAGACGAGGGGCCGCCAGATCATGACGCTGTCGTTGACGAACACGAACCCGCGCGGCATGACGCCAATGATTGTGTAAGGCTGTCCGTCCAGCCTGAGCTCGCCGCCGATGGCTTGCGAGTCACCGCCGAACTGGCTCTGCCAGATCGCATGGCTCAGAACGACCTTTTTGTCGTTGCCGGCCTCACCCTCGTCCTCGGTGAAGACACGGCCACGCTGCGGCGCGGTTTGGAGCAGCCGGAAGAAAGACGGGGTTACGTTCATGATGCGGATGCGCGTCGGCGTACCGTTCTGGTCGACGCTGACGTTGCTCGAGTTGTACATCGCCTGCTCGTCGTAAACGGTCGTCTCGCGCAGGCGGTCGTAGTAGTCGGGTGCCCCCGAGTTGTCCCCGGCCGCGGCGCCCGCGCCGGCGCCAGGGTACGCGTTGCCCATCAGCACGATGCGATCGGCGTTGGGGAACGGAAGCGGTCGCAGCAGCACGTTGTGCACGACCGAGAAGACCGCCGTGTTGGCGCCGATGCACAGCGCCAATGTCAGCGCGACGGTCAGGGTGAATGCTTTGTCTTTCCAGAGCAGACGGAGGGCAACACGAAGATCGGAGATCACACGAAGCGTAGACGAGGGCGGCGAGGATAGGGTTCCACGATCGCTCGGTAGAGCAATACGTGGTGCGGCCCTTTCAGGCCGGGGTCCCCACCGCTGCTACTCCGTGCGCAGAGCTTCGGAGGGCGCAACGCGGGCCGCACGCCTGGCGGGAATGAAATTCGCCAGCGCCGCCACTCCGAGCACGATGGCCACAGCCGCAGTCCACGACAGTGGATCGGCGGCGCCGATCCCGTAGAGCATCCCGGCCATGAAGCGCGCCGCCGCGGCGGCCAGCAGGCAGCCCACCGCGACGCCGACGGTTGCAACGGCGAGCCCCTGGCTCATGATGAGGCCGAGCACCGAGACTGGGCGGGCTCCGAGCGCCATTCGGATGCCGATCTCACGCGTCCGGCGGGCCACCGAGTACGCAATGGCACCGTAGAGACCGATCGCCGCGAGCATCATGGCGACGATCCCGACAGCGCTGACGACCCGTGCGCTCACGCGCGCCGGAAACAGCGTCGTCGCCACCTCCGCCTCCATCGTCTGGTTGTCGATGAAGATGACGTCCGGATCGATCGCGAGAATCTCGCGCCGCATGGCGCGCAGCAGCGCGCTGGCGTCGCCGCGCGTGCGGGCGATCAGGCATGAGTACGGGTTCGGCTGCTGATCGCGCGCGAACTGGATGAACGGCGTCGAGGCCTCGCCCACGGTCGATACCTTGTGATCGGCCGACACGCCGACTACTTGGAAGATCGGCCCGTCCGGCCCCCGCGAACGGAATGTCTTGCCAACGGCGCTCTCGCCGGCCCAATAGCGCCGCGCCATCGTCTCGTTGACGACGGCCACGTTGGGTTTCCCCTGGCGATCGTCAGTTGTGATGCCACGTCCTTCGAGAATCGGCACGCCGATCGTCGCGAAGTAATCAGAAGAGACGCGCGTCACGTCGATGGTGTCGGGCGGCTGGTCGATCCGGTGGCGGCCTGGGATCCAGATCGGCCAGCGGTTGTAATTCAACGTCAACGGCACGTAGGTGGCCAGCGCCGCCGAGTCGACGCCGGGAATCGCGCGAACCCGCGCGAGGGCCCGTGCGAAGAACTGTTCGCTGCGCTCGGGGGTGTAGCTCAGCATGCTGGTTTCGATCGAGACGAGCGCCAGACGGGCGGGCTCGAAGCCGAGGTTCGTCCGCTGCGCGGCGGCGAGGCTGCGCGTCAGGAGCGCCGCGACCACGAGCAACAGCACCGTAATGGCCATCTGCAGCCCAACCATCACGTCTCGCAGCGACCAGCGACGACCGGCGGCTTGCGATCGAAGGGCCTCGCCCCGCAAGTCCGCCGTCACACTCAATCGCGACGCCAGAATCGCGGGCGCGATACCCGCGAGCAGCGCCGCGGCGACCGTCGCCGCTGTCGTAAACAGCAGCACGCGGCCATCGATGCGGAAATCGATCGCGATTGGAAACGGAATGGGGAGCTGCAGCGACGACAGCGTCCGCGCCGTCCACCAGGCGAGCAGCAGGCCAACGATCGCGCCGGCCATCGAGAGCACGAGGCTCTCCGTGACCAGCTGCCGGACGAGTCGGCCCCGACTCGCCCCGATTGCCTGTCGAATGCCTATTTCCTTCTGCCGACTCGACGCGCGCGCCAGCAGCATGCTGGCGACGTTGGCGCATGCGATCAGCAACACGAGGCCGACCGCCAGTAGCAGGCCGCCGGCGATTGTCAAGAGTTGTCCATCGAGGCCCGGATGCAAATGAACGCGGCTCGACGGAAGGACGCGAACGTGACGGTCCTTGTTGCTGAACGGATGGGCCGCCACCAGCCGCGCCATCAGCAGCTCGAGGTTCGCACCCGCCTGCTCGACCGTTACACCAGACCTCAAGCGGCCCTTCAGGAACATCCAGCGCATGCCGCGCCGGTCCAGCCGTGTGGTGCCCGTCGGCGACGGCAGGACGTCGTTCATGCCGACCGGCTCGATTTCCTGCGCTGCGCTGATCGGCACCCACAGTTCCGGCGCCAAGCCCGGCACGAGGCCAGTAAACCCACGCGGAACGACGCCCACGATCGTGTATGGTGTGCCGCGCAGCTTGAGCGTCCGACCGACGATGTCAGCAGTGCCGCCGAGCTCGCGCCAGCTCCCGTACGAGATCATCGCCACCCGCGGCGCGCCAAGCGCGTCGTCCTCCGGGAGGAGCGTGCGCCCGACGGAAGCCGGTACGCCGAGCATCCGGAAGTAGTTGCCGGTGACGATCTGTCCCATCGTCAGCCGCGATCTGTCGCCGAGGTTCACTGCGGCGAACATCGGACTGTAGCCGATCAAGTCGGCGAGAACGGCGTTCTGCGCCTTCAGATCGAGATAATCAAGATAGGAGCTCGTGCCAAAGCGCTCCATCTCATTGCCGTCCGACGAACCGGTGTAGACGTCGATCAGCTGTCCGGGGTCGGAAACCGGCGGCGGCCGAAACAACAGCGTGTCGGCCACCGTGAAGATCGCGGTATTGAACCCGATGCCGATGGCGAGGGACGTCACCGCGACGAGCGCGAAGCCCGGGCTTCGGATCAGCCAGCGCAGTGCGAAGCGAACGTCGCCGAGCACCGAATCAAACACGTATAATCCGTTTTCCGATCATCGTTCTTCGTTCTGGGTTCTATGTTCTACGTTCTCGAGAGGTCACTATGATACGCCGTCCTGGAATGCGTGCTGTGATCCTGCTGGGCGCGGCGATTGCCGTTGGCGCCGGCACGATGCATCGGCTGCCTGCGGAGGCGGAATCTGGACCATTTTCGATGGAGCAGGTTCTCAATTATCCGTTCACTGAGAATTTGATCGCATCGCCCGCGGGCTCGACGATCGCGTGGACGTTCAACGAGCGCGGGGTGCGGAACATTTACGCCGCGGACGCGCCAGATTACGCCGCGCGCCGTGTCACCGCGTACCACGACGACGACGGACAAGAGCTGACGAGTCTGACCTTTTCGAGCGACGGCCGGACGATCGTCTACGTCCGCGGCGGAGACCATGGCGCCAACTGGCCAGCCGACGGCAATCTGATGCCGAACCCGGCCAGCAGCACCATCGAGCCGAAGATGCAAGTGTGGTCCGTGTCTGCCGCCGGCGGCAATCCCCGACTGCTGGGCGAAGGAGATGATCCAGCGGTCGCGTCGCACACGAACCGCGTTGCGTTCGTGAAGGACCGGAAAATTTGGATCGCTCCGCTCGACGGATCAAGGCCGGCAGAAGTCGCGTTCTTCGCGAAAGGCTCGAGCGAGTCGCCGGCGTGGTCGCCGGACGGCGAGACGCTGGCGTTCGTCTCAGACCGCGACGATCACAGCTTTGTCGGCGTGTTCACGGACGCGACTCACTCGATTCGATACATCGCGGCTTCCACGTCGCGCGATACCTTGCCGCAGTGGTCGCCCGACGGTCGGCGAATCGCGTTTGTCCGCCTGGCCGGGCGCGGCGGGGTGCCGCGGTCGCCGCTGGTGCAGCAGCCCGTGCCTTGGACGATCTGCGTCGGCGATCCATCCACGCTGTCGGCGCGCGAAGTCTGGAAGAGCGGCGACAAGCCGGTCGATTCATTGCCACGCACCCAAGGGGGCCCGAATCTTCATTGGGGCGCAGGCGACGTCCTCGTGTTCCTGTCGTATCAGGACGGCTGGCCGCATCTCTACTCGGTGCCAGCCGCCGGCGGTCCCGCGAAGCTGCTCACGCCCGGCAAGTACATGGTCGAAGATGTCACGATCACACCCGATCGCAAGTTCGCCCTCTACAACGCCAACGGCGGCACCGATCGCGACGACATCGACCGACGGCATATCTTCAAGGTGCCTGTCGATGCGGCGTTGCCGTTGCAGGTCACGAGCGGTCGCGGGCTCGAGTGGCAGCCGGCCGCCACAGCCGACGGCAAAGCGTTCGCGTTCATTCAGTCCGATGCGCAGCGGCCATCACAGCCGGCCGTTTTTCCTCTCGACGGCCGGCCGGTGCAGACGCTCGCCGACGATCATCTGCCGAAGGACTTCCCGCTGTCGAAGCTCGTCACGCCGGAGCCGGTGGTCATTCGCTCCTCGGACGGTCTGGAAATCCACGGTCAACTGTTCAAGGCCGCGAGTGGCGACGCGCGACGGCCGGCCCTGGTGTATCTACATGGCGGTCCGCCTCGGCAGATGCTCCTCGGCTGGCATTACATGTATTACTACTCGAACGACTACGCCGCGAATCAGTACCTTGCCAGCCGCGGTTTTGTTGTGCTGTCTGTAAACTACCGGTTGGGAATCGGATACGGCTTCGCTTTCCACAACCCCGAACACGCCGGCGCGCGAGGCGCGTCCGAGTACCTCGATGTCATCGCCGCGGGCCGGTACCTTCAGACGCGCAGCGATGTGGACCCGAAACGCATCGGCATCTGGGGCGGATCGTACGGCGGGTACCTCACCGCGCTCGCCCTCGGCCGCAACTCCGACGTCTTCGCCGCCGGAGTCGACATCCACGGCGTGCACAACTGGGATCGGCAGGGGCGCGCAGCCCCGGACGTCAAGTCGGCGATGGCGGGCGACGGAATCACAGAGGCGGATCTCAAGGAGGCCGCGCGCGTCACCTACGAGTCGTCGCCAGTGTCGTCGGTGCCGACCTGGAAATCGCCAGTTCTACTGATTCACGCCGACGATGACAGGAACGTCGAGTTCCATCAGACCGTCGACTTGAAACAACGGCTGGTCGAGCGTGGCGTGAAGGTCGACGAGCTCGTGATCCCCGACGACATCCACGATTTCCTCTTATGGCGCAGCTGGCTCAGCGTGACGACCGCCACCGGTCGGTACTTCGAGCGGATGTTCCTCAGCGAGAAATTCTGAAAACGAGCCGCATTTCGACGTAGGCGCCTTTCAGGGCCGCCAGCGTCGGTGTCAGGGGATGCCGGGCGCTGGCGAACCGCAATGGTTGAACGTTGTTGACATATGTGTGATACACACATATATGATTCATATATGTCAGACCGGGATCTCCGCAAAGGCAGCGCCGAGATGCTCATCCTCGCGCTGCTCGATGAGCAGGCCCGCCACGGCTACGAGCTGGCCAAGCTCATCGACCGGCGCTCAGGTGGCACGCTGAAGTTCCACGTCGCCTCGCTCTACCCCACGCTCTACCGTCTCGAGCGGCGAGGCCTCATCTTGGGCCGGTGGGTCGAGCGACCGGCCTCGCGCCGGCGCCGGTTCTATCGTCTGACGCCCGCCGGTCGGACCGTCCTCGACGCCGAGCGCCGGAGCTGGCGCGCGTTCTTCACCGCCCTGAATCGCGTGGCGCGCTTTCGTCACGCCTGATCGGAGGCTGCCGTGCACGATTGGAAGGCACTCGTCGACGCGCGCCTGGCGCCACTTCCTCTCGATCCGCCCCGCGCGTCGGAGATCGTCGACGAGCTGGCCCAGCACGTGGCCGAGCACCACGCGGAGCTCGTCGCCTCCGGCATGGCCGACGACGAGGCGCTCGCGGTAGTGCTCCGGCCGCTCGACGACCCTCTTCGGCTGTCCCGCGAGATTGCGCGCGCCGACCGGCCGCGATCTTCCGCACCGACGCCGCCACCGGCAGCGGGCGTCAACCTGGCGAGCGATCTTTGTCGCGACGTCGCGTATGCCGCGCGGCTCCTGACACGGGCACCTGGATTCGCCGCGGCGGCAATCGTGACCCTCGCCATCGGAATAGGCGCCAACTGCGCCATTTTCAGCCTGGTCAATGCCGTCGTCCTGCGGCCGCTACCGTATGCCGACCCAGACCGCCTCGTCGTTGTCGGCGAACGCGATCGCGACGGCAGAACCGGTAACGTCGGGTACCTGACATTTCTCGACTGGCGCGAGCGCACCCACGCCTTCGACGACATGGCCCTCATCCGAGACTGGACACCGACGCTCGTCACCAAGGGCGAACCCGAGCGCGTCAACGGCATGCGCGTGTCTGCAAACTACTTCAGGATGCTTGGCATCCGGCCCGCGTTGGGTCGCGACTTTACGCCAGGCGAAGACCGTCCGGATCGCTGGCGTGTCGTGCTCCTCAGCAATGGTCTCTGGCGACGTCGCTTTGCCGCTGATGTCAGCGTCGTCGGACGTGTGATCACCATGGACGATCGGCAGTACACCGTGATCGGGGTCTTGCCAGCCGGGTTCGAACCGCTCGTTTCCGAGCATTTCTACCAACGCGCCGAGATGTGGGCACTCGTCGGCTACGACGCCTCTCTGCCGTACGCCTGCCGCAGTTGTCAGCATCTGCGAGCCATTGCACGGCTTCAGCCGGGTGCGTCGCCC
>Ga0066903_100006448_pt1 | contig 10435 bp, 8 predicted proteins | sample PanSoiMetaGPlot1_FD_67491 | JGI IMG/M metagenome (GOLD analysis project Ga0066903, IMG submission 67491) | Tropical forest soil microbial communities from Panama analyzed to predict greenhouse gas emissions - Panama Soil - Plot 1 (version 2) | ecosystem: Environmental > Terrestrial > Soil >...
TGACGGAATCAATGGCGACCAGGTCGCAGAGAAGGCGGAGGGTGGCGTCCACAGGAAAATGGCTGATGGCGATGTCGATGCCTTGATAGCTTAAGCTGAAAGGGTGCGTGTGGTCGCCATTACGGGGGCATCGGCCGGTATCGGGCGCGCGACGGCGCTCCGCCTCGCGCGAACCGGGGGGGCCCTGGCGATCTGCGCCCGCAGGGCGGACCGGCTCGCGGCGGTTGCAGACGACATTCGCGCGGCTGGCGGCAGCGCGATGACTGTCGTTGCCGACGTCACTCGCGCGGAGGACATGGATCGCTTCGTGGCCGCGGCCGTCGAGCGATTCGGCCGGCTCGACGTGATGATATGCAACGCTGGCTTCGGCATAGCCGGCACCATCGACGACATCGCCCCCGAACAGATGCGCAACCTGGTCGACGTCAACTACATGGGCACCTTTCTCGCGGCGCGCGCCGCACTCCGGGTCTTTCGCCAGCAGGGTTCCGACGGGTCGCTGGGCGCTGGCCACATCGTGATCGTCTCGTCGGTCGCGGGGAAGCGGGGCGTGCCGTACATGGCCGCTTACGCGGCGACCAAATTCGCGCAGGTCGGGATGGCGGAATGCTTGCGCTCAGAGGTTGCGGGGACCGATATCCACGTGAGCGTCGTGTATCCGATCTCGACCGATACGGAGTTTTTCGACGTCATGTCGCGCGAGACCGGCACGATCGTCACCCGCCGCGGTCCGCGCCAGCATGTGAGCGTCGTCGCCGACGCCATTGCGCGGGCGATCGCACACCCTGTTGCGGAGGTCTATCCGCATTTTCCATCGCGGGTGCTGGTGTGGTTGAACGCGTTCGCGCCGGCGCTTACTGACCGCGTCGTCAAACGATTTGGACGGAAGCCGGTCCGGCCCGAAAGGCCACCCGCGCCCGCATAGTCATGTCAGTCGAGCTCGCCGGCGCCATCGCGCAGGCCGCCCGCGACGCCGGCGGCCGTGCGCTGATTGTCGGAGGCTGGACGCGCGACCGTCTGATGGGACGCGAGTCGAAGGACGTCGACCTCGAGGTCTTTGGCGTCCCTGAAGAACGGCTGCGTCCTCTCCTCGAGCGATTCGGACGCGTCGACGCCGTCGGCGAGAGCTTTCAGGTGTACAAGATCGGCGGCCTCGATGTGTCGCTGCCGCGGCGGGAATCGAAGTCCGGGCGCGGGCATCGTGGCTTCATGGTGAGCGGCGATCCCTGGATGTCGGTGGAAGAGGCCGCGCGACGCCGTGATTTCACCATCAACGCCGTCGGCTGGGATCCGCTGACCGGCGAATACGTCGACCCATTTGATGGCCGGGCCGATATCGCTCGGGGGATCATCCGTGCCGTCGATCCGGCGACATTTGGCGATGACAGTCTGCGCGTGCTGCGGGCGGCGCAGTTCGCGGCGCGCTTCGAGTTCGTCCTCGATGAGCCGACGCGGGCGCTCTGCCAGGACATCGTGCTCGATGACCTGCCGGCCGAACGCATCTGGGCGGAGCTCGAAAAGCTGCTCTTTGCACGTCGTCCGTCGATCGGCCTTCAATGGCTGCTGGAGCTCGGCGTGGTCGCCAAGTTGTTCCCCGAGCTGGCAGCGCTGGTCGGCTGCGTCCAGGAACCGTCGTGGCATCCCGAAGGCGATGTGTGGGTGCACACGCTGCAGGTCGTCGACCAGGCACGCGCCTGCGTGGACGACTTGACTCGGGCACAACAGATTGCGGTGATGCTGGGGGCTGTGTGCCACGATCTGGGCAAGCCAGCCACAACCGCGTTCCTCGATGGACGCATTCGATCGATCGATCACGAAGAACAAGGCGTCGTGCCCGCCACGGCGTTGCTCGACCGCCTCAACGTGCACTCAATCGAAGGCTACGACGTGCGGCGGCAGGTGCTTGGCATGACGACACAGCACCTCAAGCCCGGTATGTGGTTCAAGGTGCGCGACGAGGTCGGTGACGGCGCGTTCCGGCGACTGGCGCTGAAGCTGGACCTCGAGCTGCTGGCGCGGCTGGCCAAGGCTGATTGCCTCGGCCGCGCGCCTGGCACGTTCGACTGCAGCGCAATGGATTGGTTTCTTGAGCGAGCGCGATCGATCGGCGCCCACACGGGGCCGCCGCCACCGATTCTGCTGGGACGCCATGTCCTGGGCCTGGGGCTCCACCCTGGACCTCGCGTCGGCGAGATTGTGAGAGCGGTCTACGAGGAGCAACTCGACGGCGCGATCACAACGCTCGACGGTGCCTTGGCGCGTGCGAAGGAGTTGCTCGGGCTGCGGCGGGAAGGATGAGCCGGCCAAGACACCACGAGTAGAGCACGAAGGTTCGAAAGGCAGGCAGCTCTGCTTCAGCCATGGTGCGATAATGCCGGTTGGGCCCGGCGCGGCATACGCGGTGGGGTGGGTGACTCGATGAGTGAATTGAGCGATCGTTTGATCGCCGAGCTGATCGACGCCGTCCGCGGTCAGCTCCGCAAGGAAGCCGGCGATCGACTGCGCGACGTCTATCTCATCGGCGACATCGAAAAGGACACCGCGCGCAGCTGCATTGAGCGCCTTCGCGAGTTGGCGGGCGAAAACGACCGCCCCATGACCGTTTACATCAATAGCGCCGGCGGAAACGTCACCGACGGCCTGGCCATCCACGACGCCGTTCGACATATCGTCAGCCGAGGCATCGACGTCACAATCATCGTCCAGGGCATGGCGTACTCGATGGGATCGGTCGTGCTCCAGGCCGCCAGCGAGGGGCGACGACTCGCATTCCCGCACTCCTGGATCATGATTCACGAGCCGGCGAAGTGGGCTGGCTGGCAGTCGACGAGTGCCGCGGCGCAGCACCTGGAGCGCCTCAAGCAGATGCAGGATCAGATCTACAAGATTCTGTCGTCGCGATCGGGCAAGCCGCTGCGGCAGATCATCAAAGACACGAAGCGCACCGATTTGTACCTCGACGCTCAGCGTGCACGAGACTATGGCCTGATCGACGCCGTCGTCGCCGGCGAACTTACAGAACCCAAGGTCGTGCCGATCGACTCAAGCGATGCACCGACCGTCATGGAGCCACTCGCAGCGCAAGAGGCCGCGCGGGAGCGGCCAGAGGACATTGGATCGGCGAGAAGGGCGGAAGCGCGGGACGTTTCCTAGTTTCGAGTCGCGCGCCACTCCTCGAGCAAGCGCGGCAGGTTTCCAGCCACCGAATGCAGGGTCGGCGTCCACCCCATCGCTCGAGCGCGCGGGCTGCGGACGATCTGATCGAGTGCGAGAGCTTCCGCGTACGCTCCGATCTTGTGCCTGGCTTCATCGAGCGGCACGTGGCGCACGTCCGGCTTGAGCGGAAGATACGGCTTGATCGCGTCGACGATGTCGTTGACGCGCTCGTCGCCCTCGTCGTTGGCGTGGTACACGCCCGACGCGTCCTCCCGGCCGGCGATCCGCGCGTAGAGGTCAGCCAGATCACGATCGTAGACAAGCGGCCAGTGATTGTTGCCGTCGCCGATGACGCGGACGAGTCCGTTGCTCGCTGACTTGAAAAGGTCCGCGACGATGCCGTTTCCACGGCCGTACACGACGCCGGGACGCACGACCACGCTGCGAAGGTGATCGCTGTTCGTGTCGAGGACCATCTGCTCGTGCTCCGGGAGCCACGAGACATGCTCGACCGGGTTGGTCGGCGCGTCCTCTGACAACGGTTCGGGAGACCGGCCAAGGACCCAGACGCCCGAGGTATAGATGACGAAGCGTCTCGACGGAATATGCGATCCGCCGGTGCGCGGGCGTTGCGCGGCTCCGAGTAGCGTCTCGAGGACGACCAGATCGATCGCCGGACCTCGCCCCGAACGCGCGTCGAAGGCCGTGTGCACGTAACCGTCCTGGCCGTCCGCGCTGGCGCGATACGTATCCGGTTGCGACAGCTCGCCGATGACCGGGTGCGCACCGCGCTTGGCGACGCGGCGAGCCTTCTCACTGTTCCGCACGAGAGCCGTGACGTCATTGCCGGCCCGCACCAATGCGTCGAGCACGGCCGCGCCGATGTATCCGGTGGCGCCCGTGAGAAAGATCCGCATCGCGGCCGTATATCATAGTTCAGTCGTGCCTCGCGACACGCTCATTGACTTTTTTCACGATCTCTCGCAAACACGCGGAAATTTTCTCGTGCACGATGACGGCTTCCGCAGCCGGGCGCATTCGTACCAGGAAGTCGGGCGCGCGGCGCGGGGGTTTGCGGAGCGCGTCCATCGGCTTGGCCTGCAAAAGGGAGACACGGCCGTCTTCTGGAGCGAAAACCGGCCGGAGTGGATCGTTGCATTCTGGGGCTGCCTGCTGAACGGTGTAGTCATCGTCCCGGTTGACTTTCGGGCGTCGCCGGCGTTCCTCGCGCGCGTCAGCGCCATCGTGCGCGCAAAGCTTGTGCTCGTCGGCGAGGACGTGCCAACGGATCTGCGCGGCGCGCCCGACCTGCCTGCAGAAGCCACGATCTGGAAGCTGCACGAAATCGAGTGGCGCGATGGTTCTCCCCCTTCGGTCGCGACGACGCGAGACGACATCGCCGAAATCATCTTCACGTCGGGCGCTACGGCCGAGCCCAAAGGCGTGCTGATCAGTCATCGCAACGTGCTCGCGAACATCGTTCCCATCGAGCGGGAGATCCTTAAATACCGGAAGTACGCGTGGCCGTTCTCTCCGCTGAGGTTCTTGGAGCTGCTCCCGCTCAGCCATATGTTCGGTCAGGCGATGGCGACCTTCATCCCGCCCATGGTCGAGGGAGAAGTCGTCTTCATGCGCGGCTACAACCCCGTCGAGATCATCAGGCAGATCAAGAAGCGGCGGATCTCTGTGCTCGTGTCTGTCCCGAAGATTCTGGACGTGCTGCGTGACCACGTCTTGCGCATCACACGCGCGCGTAATGGCTCGCCTGCTGCGCCGAGCGCGCCGGCGGACACCGGCGTACGGAGCGAACATGACAGCAACGCCGCGCTCGGCGGCCATTTCGTACTGCGCTGGTGGCGGTACCGGCACATCCATCGACTGTTCGGCTGGAAGTTCTGGGCGTTTGTCGTCGGCGCGGCGCCGCTCGACGCCGAGCTGGAGGCCTTCTGGGGGGAGCTGGGCTTCGCGGTGGTGCAGGGATACGGTCTGACTGAGACCGCGCCGATCGTCAGCTTGAATCATCCGTTTGCCATGAAGAAAGGGTCGGTCGGCAAGGCCATCGCGGGCGTGGACATCAAGATTGCGCCCGACGGCGAGATCCTGGTTCGCGGCGAGAACGTGACGAAGGGTTATTTCAACAGAGCCCGCGAGACTGCAGAGGCGTTCGACGACGAATGGTTTCATACGGGTGACGTTGGCGAGATGGGGGATGACGGCCAGCTCTATATCCGTGGTCGGAAGAAGGAGATGATCGTCACGCCGGAAGGGCTGAACGTCTTTCCGGAAGACGTCGAGAGAGTGCTCAACCAGGTGCCCGGCGTTCGTGAGTCGGCGGTGGTGGGTTCGGCAACCGGGGGGAGTGCCAACACGGGCGCGGCCGCTGGATCGGGTGGGTCAGGTGCGTCGCGCGGGGCGGGCGGGATTGGCGGGGCCGAGCGTGTGTTTGCGGTCCTGGTGCTCGATCCGGGCGTCGACCCCGACCTCGTTGTGCGGGAGGCGAACGCCCGGCTGGATGATCACCAGAAGATCCGGCGGGGGCTCGTCTGGCCTGAGCCCGACCTGCCTCGCACCGAAGGAACGCGCAAACTCAAACGCGCCGCGATCCGGGCCTGGGTAGCGACCGGCGCGGCATCGGAAGCGGTTCATGATGGGACCGACCCCGTGGCGGCGCTCGTGGCCAAGTATTCCGGACGCGGCGATCTCTCCCCCTCGACGACCCTCGAGGAGCTTGGCCTGAGCTCTCTGGATCGCATCGACTTGATGGTGGCTCTCGAGGATGCCTTTCAGACGCGCATCGACGAAAGCCAATTCAGTGACGTCCGCGACCTCGAGCAACTGCGCGCGCTGGTCGCCGGCTCCCGGGGGGAGGACGAGCGGCGAAGCCCCGTGCCGGGAAATGGCAGTCACGTGACCGCCGGTAGCCAGCGAGCCAGAGGCGTGCACAACGCGGGTGCCCGGGCGACGGACGGTGCGCAAGCAGCAAGCGAGGCACCGTCTGCGGGTGGGGTGAGGCGAGGCGGCGTGCAGTCGGCGGGTGAAGCGCTGGACGTCGCGGCATTCCCTACGTGGAATCGATCATGGCCGGCGCGCGCCGTGCGGCGTGTGAGTTTGCCGGCCGTATTGCTGCCGCTGGCGCGAGTGTTTGCCTGGTTGCATGTTGAAGGGGGCGAACATCTGCGGGGGGTCGAGCCGCCGGTGCTGTTCGCGGCCAACCACACGAGCCATATGGATGTTCCCGTGATCCTTGCCGCACTGCCACCGAGGTTGCGCTATCGGGTGGCGCCCGCGATGGCGAAGGAGTTTTTCGCGGCGCATTTTCATCCCGAGCAATTCGGGCGCGCCGCCCGGTTCACCAACAGCCTGAATTACTACCTGGCGGCGCTCTTCTTCGACTGCTTTCCCCTCCCGCAGCGCGAGGCGGGCGCGCGAGAGACGCTGCGTTACATTGGGGAGGTGGTGAGCGATGGCTTCTCGGTCCTCATCTTTCCAGAAGGCAAGATCACGAACGACGGGTCGATCGATCGCTTTCGGCCGGGCATCGGGATGATGGCCCTGCGCCTCGGCCTGCCGGTCGTGCCAGTCCGCCTCGACGGGCTCGATAGAGTCCTGCCGACGACTGCGCGCATGGCCAAGCCCGGGCGCGTGCGCGTGGCGTTCGGGCCGCTTATAAATGCAACCAGCGCCGACAGCTACGAGTCGCTGGCTGGACGTGTCGAACATGCGGTCCTGGCTTTATGAATTGTGGCATAATGTTTGTCTGAAGAAAGGAACGCTAGCAGTTGAGTAAGGATGATCTCATCGACATGCAGGGTACAGTCGTCGCGGTTCATAGTGGCGGGCTTTACCGTGTGCAGTGCGATGCCGGCCACGAGGTGTTAGCCCAGCTCAGCGGCCGAATGCGCCGCTTTCGCATCAAAGTGGTTCCCGGGGACCGTGTGACCGTCGGCGTTTCGCCGTACGACCCGGTCCGAGGCATCATCACCTTCCGGGCCCGCTAGCCAGCCCATCAGCTTTGAATTCCAACACAACCGACAGAGCTCGCGGCCCACACCGCCGTTGGCGTCCGCGCCATGGTCCGCGACGGCGCGGACCCGCCAACGTTCAGCCGCCCCACGTCCACCCGGCCGCCCCGAGCGGCCCGACGCTCGAGCCGACGCCGTGCGACGCCACGCCGGTGCCCTATGCGTCGTTGAGCCTCGACTCGAGGCTGCTCGAGGGTGTTCGTGACCTCGGCTTCGTCGAAACGAGGCCGGTACAGAGTGCCGTAATTCCGCTCGCACTCGCGCGTGCCGACATTATTGCGTGCGCACAGACCGGGACGGGTAAGACCGCGGCATTCGTCGTCCCGATCCTACAGAGACTGCTGAAGACCAGCGAAGGCTCCCTCGAGCAGCCCGGCGACGCGAAGAAATCACGTGTGCTCATCCTCGCGCCAACGCGCGAGCTGGCCGTACAGATCGAAGACGAGATTCACGGCCTCGCGTACCACACGGCCCTCACGAGCGCCGCCATCTACGGCGGCGTCGAAATGGGGCCGCAGGAGCGCGCGCTCAGAGCCGGCGTCGACATCATTGTCGCGACGCCGGGACGGCTCATCGATCACATGCGGCAGGAGAACGCCGATCTGACCGGTATCGAGATGCTCGTGCTCGACGAGGCCGATCGCATGATGGACATGGGCTTCTGGCCCGATGTCCGCCGCATTATCGCGTCTGTCCCCGCACCGCCCCCCGAACCGCACGCGGGACGCCGGCAGGGGGCGCCTGCACCCGAGGCTCCTCCGGACGCCTCACCGCAACCCGGGTCCCGCGTGAACGCGGGCGCCCAACCGGGGACTCCGGCATCCGCGGGCGGGCGCCAGACACTGCTGTTTTCGGCGACGATGCCGAATGAAGTGGTGAGGGACGCGCTCGAGATCACGCGAGACGCGAAGTACGTGCAGATTGGCCGCCGGAGCGCGCCGCCTGTGGGCATCACGCACAGGGTCGAGCGGCTGCCGTCCAACGAAAAACCGAGCTGGCTGATCGACCATCTGCGCCGCCCCGAGGGGCCTGTGCTCGTGTTCACGCGCACGAAGATCGGCGCCGATCGCCTGGCGCGCCGGCTGGCCGCGGCCGGCATCAAGTGCACAGCGCTGCACGCCGACCGCAGTCAGGATCAGCGCCGTGTGGCCGTGGAGGGCTTCAAGAGCGGGCGCTATAAGGTGCTCGTCGCCACCGACATCGCCGCACGCGGCCTCGACATCGATGCGATCCACACCGTTATCAATTACGATGTGCCTGATTCTGCCGAGACCTACGTACACCGCGTCGGTCGGACCGGCCGGGCCGATGAGGTCGGACACGCGATTACGCTGGTGTCGCCGGAAGAGCGGCGAACGCTCGCGCAAGTGGCCAACGCCGTCGGCGTTCGTCTAGAATGAGGGGGCATGTCTGACTCGCTGACCGCGCCAGCGCTCCCGGACGCGCCGGGACCGACCGATCCCTCCGCCCCTGCGGAAGGAGATCAGACGGCGGGGTTGTCGCCGGCTGTCGCGAAGTTCAAGTCGTGCCGGTGGCGCCGCCCGCCGGAAGATGGCCCTGAGTGCTGCGGGCATCGTGACGTGCTGCCCATTGCGGGCACGAGCTTCAACCCTGAAGCCTGGTGCCCCGACTGCACGTTCTTCAAGCTTCGGCGCACCCCGAAGAAACGGCCGCCTGACGAGTACCGATACTGACGGTCGTCATGGCCGATGGCGATTGACGGATCGTTATTCAGAAAACTCGCGCGCGAGCTCGACCCACTCCCCATGCGGCGCGAGCTGCTGATACGTGCGCCAATGCGGACGCGCCTCTTGTGAGAGCCCCATCTTCTCGAAGGTCACCGCAAGGTAAAAGTGTGCGTCGGCGTAAAACGGATTGAGTTGCAGCGCATCGCGATAGCACGCCTGGGCTTCGGCAAATCTTCCCAGATCGTGATAAATGTTGCCGAGGTTGAAGTGCGCCTCGAAGAAGTCTGACTCGAGGCCGATCGCGCGCTCATACAGCGCCTGGGCTTCGACGAGCTCGTCGCGGCTGTAATGAATGTTGGCGAGATTGATGAGCGCTGCCACGAGATGCGGGTCGAGCTCCAGCGCCTTTCGATACGCCGCAGCGGCCTCCTCTCTCCGCGTCTCGTCCCCATCGTCCAGCGCCGAGCCGGCTCGGAAGTACTCCTCGGCGAGCTCGGTGTCCTGCGGGGGAACCGCCGTGGTCGCGGGCTGCGGCTGCGCGGAGCGCTCGGCCGGACGGCGGAGCGCGAAGATCTTCGCAGGCGCCGCGTCGATCCGGAAATCGAGCTCGAGCTGGCCCTGACGCGACGCCATCAGCGAGCGCACGATGCCGCGGAACGCCAGCCCCTGTTCGAGCCCTTCGTTCGCCTGTTTGATCGCCGGGAGATCGGGAAACCCAAAGAACGTGTCGGCGTTGGTGCGGAGCACGGGGCGGAGGATGCCGCACTTCATGAGGTAACGGAGGTGGTCCTCACGAAGCGATCGATACCGGGCCAGCAGGTCGCGCATGGCATGGTACTGGCGCTTGAGCGCGTCGGGAGTAGGCACGCCGGTCAGTCGGCAGAACTCATCCTCACTGAGAATCTGGACCTGCGGCGCGTCCGCCTCGCGCGCCGCGTTCAACTCTTCGACGCGCTTGAGCTTCTGGCTTTTGGCATCAGCACCAGCGGCGAACCCTTCTGCGCCAACCACCAGCATCGTCGTCCGCGCGCTCACATCGTCGGCCGTCATGCCGCCGAGCCGCGTCACGAGCGCGCAGGCATCCTTCCGACCCAACGAGCTGAGCTTACCAGTGAAAACGACCACCTGCCCCGCCAGCGGCTTTCGCACCGACGGATGGGGACCTGACGAATCGGATCCTGACGGATTGGAAGAGAGAGACGCCAATCGCCCAGAAGATGAAGGAGAATGACGCCGAAGTCAATGGCGAATTTGCTGATGGCGGGAGACCTCGGCGGCACCAAGACGCTCGTCGGTCTCTTCGAACCCGATCGTGTGCGCCCCCGGCGTTTGGTGGTGCGTGCATTCTCGACGCTCGGCCATGACGCGTTGCCGCAGATCATCAACGCGTTCCTCCACGAAACCGGCACGCCGCGCGATCGCATCACCACGGCGTGTTTCGGCGTGGCCGGACCGGTCATCGATCGGACGGCAACGCTGACGAACGTGCCGTGGCGAGCCGACGCACGAGAGGTGGCGCGTCGCTTCGAATTCGCCAGCGTGCATTTGCTGAACGATCTTCAAGCCATG
>Ga0066903_100006449_pt1 | contig 10435 bp, 9 predicted proteins | sample PanSoiMetaGPlot1_FD_67491 | JGI IMG/M metagenome (GOLD analysis project Ga0066903, IMG submission 67491) | Tropical forest soil microbial communities from Panama analyzed to predict greenhouse gas emissions - Panama Soil - Plot 1 (version 2) | ecosystem: Environmental > Terrestrial > Soil >...
CCCGAGCGAGAGCGGCGTGACGTCGAGCAGGAGGATGTCCTTGACCTCGCCCTTGAGCACGCCCGCCTGGAGCGCGGCGCCGACTGCGACGACCTCGTCCGGGTTGACGCCCTTGTGCGGATCCTTGCCGATCAGCTCCTTGACCTTCTCCTGCACCGCCGGCATGCGCGTCATGCCTCCGACGAGGACGACGTGGTCGATCTTCGACGAGTCGAGGCCGGCGTCGGAGAGCGCCTGCTTGGTCGGCTCGACCGTCCGCTGGAGCAGGTCGGCCGTGATCTCCTCGAGCTTCGCGCGGGTGAGCTGAAGGTCGAGGTGCTTGGGACCGTCCGCGGTCGCCGTGATGAACGGCAGGTTGATCTGCGTCGTCATCGTCGACGACAGCTCGATCTTCGCCTTCTCGGCCGCCTCGTACAGGCGCTGAAGCGCCATCTTGTCCTGCGTCAGGTCGATGCCCTGATCCTTCTTGAACTCAGCGGCCATCCAGTCGACGACCGCCTTGTCGAAGTTGTCGCCGCCGAGATGGTTGTCGCCGGCGGTCGACTTGACCTCGAAGACACCGTCGCCGAGTTCGAGCACCGACACGTCGAACGTCCCGCCGCCGAGGTCGAAGACGAGAATCGTCTGGTCGGAACCCTCCTTGTCGAGCCCGTACGCGAGTGCTGCGGCGGTCGGCTCGTTGATGATGCGGAGGACGTTGAGGCCGGCGATCTTGCCGGCGTCCTTCGTCGCCTCCCGCTGCGCGTTGTTGAAGTACGCGGGAACGGTGACGACGGCGTCCGTCACGGTCTCGCCGAGGTATGACTCGGCGTCCTGCTTCAGCTTCTGGAGGATCATCGCGCTGATCTCCGGCGGGGCGTACTCCTTGCCCTCCGCCTTGACGCGCACGTCGCCGTTCGAGCCCTGGATGACCTCGTACGGGACGATCGTCATCTCCTCCGTCACCTCGTCGAACTTGCGCCCCATGAAGCGCTTGATCGAGAAGATCGTGTTCTGCGGGTTCGTGACCTGCTGTCGCCGCGCCGGGGCGCCGACGAGCCGCTGGCCGTCCTTCGTGAACGCCACGACGGACGGGGTCGTCCGGCCGCCCTCGGCGTTCGGGATGACGGTCGGCTCGCCGCCCTCGAGCACAGCCATGCACGAGTTGGTCGTGCCGAGGTCGATGCCGATGGTCTTCGCCATAGTCTGTTCTGCCTCCTGTGGTGAGAAAATCTGAGCCGCTTTATAGCAGATATTGCCTTAAGCCGCCAGCCAGCGCTATCTGTACGCGCCGATCAGGATCCCGCCCGCGACGATGAGCCCGGCGCCGAAGAGGAGCCTTCTCCCGACGAGCTCCGATTCGCGCAGGAGAACCACCGAGAGCCCGACGCCGACCAGGGACTCGATCGCGACGAGCGGCGCCACGACGGTGACGCGCCCGCGGTAGTACGCCTCGAAGAGCGCAACGTAGGACCCGCCGAAGAGCAGGCCCGCGGGAAGGAAGGGGATCCACCGTCGGCTGACGCCTCTCCTCGCCCACAAAGCGATCAGCGCCGTCCCGCCCAGGAGCGCAGCGATCGCGGCAACCGCCGGCGGCACGGCCGTTTTCCCGGCCGCGAGGTGGCGCACAACGTTGTCTCGGATCGCGAACAGCGTTGCACCCCCGAGCGCGTAGAGCAGGCCGATCCTGCGCAGGTGTTCGGGCCGGTCGCGCTCGCGCGCCAGCTCGATCCCTCCAGCCACGACGAGGACCGCTCCGGCGATCAACGGCAGACTGGCGGGCTCGTCGAGAAAGACGAGCGCGATCGTGACCGAGACGAGCGGCGCGATGCCGAACACCATCGACACACGCGACGAGCCCGATTCGCGGATCGCGGTCGTGACGAGGATCTGGGCCGCGCCCGGCGAGAGGAGGCCCGCGAGCAGGAAGGGCCAGGCCGCTCCGAGGTCCAGCCCTCGAGCCGGCTCCTCGGCTGCCGTTGCGACGAGCGCGACGACGAGCGCAGTCGCAGCGGTCGCAAGCGTGGCCAGCGCCACGTCGGGATCGCGCTGGAGCCCCATCCGCAGCGCCACGCTCATCGCCCCGAACAGCACCGCAGAGGCGAGGGCGAGCCCGACGGCGGCTATGCGCCCTCCAAGGCGTGCTCAGGAGTCGGCCGGCCGCGCGCGAAGAGCGGAACGAAGACGTGTGCGAGCGGGCCGATCGCCAGCGCGTAGACGGCGGTGCCGACGCCGACGGTGCCGCCGAGGAGCCAGCCGGTGGCCAGGACCGCGAGCTCGATGGATGTGCGGACCACGCGGATCGAATGGCCGCGTGCCGCAAGCCCGGTCATGAGCCCGTCGCGCGGGCCGGGCCCGAACACTGCACCGATGTACGCCCCTGTGGCCACACCGTTGAGGAACACGCCGCACACGAGAAGCGCGATGCGCGCGCCGAGCGCGTGTGGTGCGTGCACGTGGCCGAGGACGACGTTCATCGTCAGCCCGACGAGCACGACGTTGCTCACCGTCCCGATCCCCGGGCGCTGGCGGAGCGGGATCCAGAGCAGGAGCACGACGACGCCGACGAGGATCGCCCACGTCCCGATCGCGAGGCCGAACGTCCGGGAGAGGCCCTGGTGAAAGACGTCCCACGGATCGAGCCCGAGGTTCGCGAGGACGAGCAGCGACGAGCTCACGCCGTAGAGGAAGAGCCCGGCATACAGCTGGACGAGACGGACCCACACGCTCCGAACGTACACTCGCGCGATGGCCACGGGGACGTCCGCCTCGCTCGCCCCCGGCCTCGCCGAGGACGCGGCCGAGCGCTTTCTCCGCTACGTCCGCATCGACACCCAGTCGGACGAGGACTCCGAGACGTATCCGAGCACCGAGGGCCAACTCGTGCTGCTGCAGCTCCTTCGTGACGAGCTCGAGCAGGCCGGACTCGCCGATGCGGCAATCGACGCACACGGCTACGTCACGGCCACTCTCCCCGCGACCGCGGAGCGGGAGGTTCCGATCATCGCCCTCTTCGCCCACGTCGACACCGCGCGCGAGGTGAGCGGCGCGAACGTCGCCCCACAGCGGATTCGCTACGAGGGTGGCGAGATCCGCCTCGGCGACTCCGGTCAGGTGATCCGACCCGAAGAGTCGCCGGAGCTCGCACACCACGTCGGTCACGAGCTGATCACGACCGACGGAACGACGCTCCTCGGAGCCGACGACAAAGCCGGCGTCGCCGAGGTAATGGCGGCGGTCGCGCACCTTGCCGCCCACCTGGAGATCCCACACGGCCCGGTCAAGATCGCGTTCAATCCGGACGAGGAGATCGGCCGCGGCGTCGAGCACTTCCCCGTCGACACCTTCGGTGCGATCGCCGCCTACACGGTCGACGGCTCGACGGCCGGCGAGCTGCAGGCGGAGACGTTCTCGGCGGCGCAGGTGCGGATGCGGATCCGCGGCCGCGCCATCCACCCGGGCTGGGCCAAGGGCGAGCTGGTGAATGCGGTCAAGATCGCCTCGGAGATCCTCTCCCGGCTACCGCAGGACCGACTGTCGCCCGAGACGACCGAGGGCCGCGAGGGATACGTCCACCCCGTGTTCGTCGAAGGCGACTCGTCGGAGGTCGAGCTTCGCTTCATCGCTCGTGACTTCGAGGATGACGGCCTCACCGAGCACGTCGAGTTCCTGCGGAGCCTCGCGTACGAGGTCGCGGCCGCCGAGCCGCGTTGCTCCATCGAGGTCGAGGACCGCATCCAGTACCGCAACACACGCGACGGCCTCGAGAGCCATCCGGGGATCGTCGCGAACCTCGAGGAGGCGATCCGCCGCGTCGGCCTCGAGCCGAAGCAGACGGCGATCCGCGGGGGAACGGACGGCTCGGTTCTGACGGAGATGGGCCTCCCGACCGCGAACGTCTTCACCGGGGGCCACGACGCGCACAGCGAGCGCGAGTGGATCTGCGTCGAGGACATGGGCCTCGCCGCAGCGACGCTCGTCGAGCTCGCGCGTGTGTGGGCCGAGTAGGAACACGCATACTGAGGTGATGGAGCCGCTCCTCGACCGCCTCGGGCGCCCGCTCGAGACGCTGCGCGTCTCGGTCACCGATCGCTGCAACTTCCGCTGCGTCTACTGTATGCCGAAGGAGGTCTTCGGGCGCGACTGGTCATTCCTCGAACGCAAGGAGCTGCTGAGCCTCGAGGAGATCGCACGGGTCGTCGGCGTCTTCGCAGACCTCGGCGTCCGTACCGTCCGCATCACGGGCGGGGAGCCGCTCGTACGCCGCAACGTCGAGCACCTCATCGAGCTGCTCGCGGCAATCGAGCCGCCCGGAGGCGGCCGGCTCGAACTGGCGCTGACGACGAACGGCTCGCTCCTGACACAGAAGGCGGAGGCACTCGCGGAGGCCGGGCTGAGCCGCGTCACCGTCAGCCTCGATTCCCTCGACGACGAGGCGTTCCGCGCGATGAACGACGTCGACTTCCCGGTCCAGCGTGTGCTCGAGGGCATCGACGCCGCAACGGCCGCCGGCCTGCCGGTGAAGGTCAACGCAGTCGTGAAGCGGGGCGCGAACGACGAGGACCTGCCCGGACTCGCAGAGCGGTTCCGGGGCACCGGGCACGTCCTCCGCTTCATCGAGTACATGGACGTCGGCTCGACGAACGGCTGGCGGCTCGAGGACGTCGTCCCGGCGGAGGAGATCGTCCGCCGCATCTCGGAGCATTGGCCGCTCGAGCCGGTCTCCGCCGACCGGCCGGATGCGACCGCCCGCCGGTGGCGTTACCTCGACGGCGCGGGTGAGATCGGAGTCGTCGCCTCCGTCACGCAGCCGTTCTGCGGCGGGTGCTCGCGCGCGCGCCTGTCGGCGGAGGGTCGGCTCTACACCTGCCTGTTCGCGGCACGTGGCCACGACCTGCGCGCTCCGCTTCGCCTCGGCGCCTCCGACGACGAGCTGGCCGAGCGCCTCCGGTCGATCTGGACGCGCCGCACCGACCACTATTCGGAGCTGCGAACAGCCGAAACGGCCACGCTGCCGAAGGTCGAGATGTCGTACATCGGCGGCTAGCGCACCGTCGCGTTCCTGTAACCACTCGGACTAGAGTTCAAGCCCGTGGAGCGGGTCGTCGCCATCGGCCGCCGGTTCCTACCGCGCGGCTGGCTGCATTTCTGGGGCCAGGTCGTGGTCTGGCTCGGCTTCTACTTCTCGTACCTCGCCGTCCGCAGCCTCACCGAGGGCGATCGGTCTCGGGCGATCGTGAACGGGCTGCGCGTCATCTCGCTCGAGCGGCGGGTGACGCATCACCTGTTCGAGTTGACGGTGGAACGGATCGCCGACTCCTCCAGCCTGCTGCTCACGGCCGCGGCGTGGACCTACTGGAACTCGGAGTTCACCGTGATCGGTCTCACGCTGCTCTGGGTCTATCTGCGCCGCCACGACCACTTCGCCCGCTTCCGCAACACGATTCTGCTCGCGAACCTGATCGGACTCGTGGGCTTCATCCTGATGCCGACCGCACCACCCTGGAAGTTCCCGGACAAGGGTTTCGTCGACGGCGTCAACCACGCCGGCGCGCTCATCCAGACGCTCGGGAATCCGTATGCCGCGATGCCGAGCCTGCACGCTGCGGACGCGCTCATCGTCGGCTTCTTCCTCGTCGTCACGTGCCGCACCCTGTGGGCCAAGGCGCTCTGGGCCCTCTGGCCGCTCTGGGTCTGGTTCTGCGTGGTCGCGACGGCGAACCACTACCTCCTCGACGTACTCGCCGGAATCAGCGTCGCGGTCGCCTCGTTGCTCGCGATCGCGTGGACGCCGAGGGTCGCGGGGCGGCTGCGCGGGCTCAATACGGCTATCGCAAACCTGCTATAGTCGACATAGCAGGATTGCGATGTCGGAGATGAACGCGACCATACGCCTCCGCCGTGTGAAGCAGGGCTACACGACCGGAGCGCGCTCCCTGGCCAGCCGCTCGGTGACGAGGCTCGCGCGCACTCGCGTAACGCCGAACGTCCTCACCGCGAGCGGCGTCTCGCTCTGTCTCGCTGCCGCCGTCCTCGTCCCGCTCGAGACCCGCAACGAGCTTCTCTTCTACTGGCTGGCGGCCGCCCTCTTCGTCGTGGGCTCTCTGCTCGACATCCTCGACGGCGCGCTGGCCCGGGCGGGCGGCAAGTCCACTCCGTTCGGCGCCTTTCTCGACTCAACGACCGACCGCATTGGCGAAGGAGCGATGCTCGCCGCGATCGCGCTCGTGTTCTCGCGCCAGGGGATGGACTGGGCGGTCGTGCTCGCGGTCGCGGCCGTCGTCGGCTCCTTCCTCGTCTCGTACACGCGTGCCCGCGCCGAGGCGCTGGGCCTGCGCGGCGACGTGGGACTCGGCTCGCGCGCGGAGCGCGTGGTTGTCATCACAGCGGGGCTCGTCTTCGCCCCGTGGGGCGGTCTGCCGTGGGCGATCCTCGTCCTCGCCGCGACGGCCTGGCTCACGGTCTTCCAGCGCATCCTGCACGTCCGCAAGCAACTTTCCGGAGGAATCAGTGGCATCGAGCAACGGTAGGGCCCACCTCGACGACGGCAAGGTCCGCGTCGCGATCATCGGCGTCGGCAACTGCGCGAACTCCCTGCTCCAGGGCGTCGAGTACTACAAGGACGCTCCGGACGACCAGTTCGTTCCGGGCCTCATGCACGTCAACCTCGGCGGCTACCACGTCCGCGACGTCGAGTTCACGGCGGCGTTCGACGTCGTCAAGGGCAAGGTGGGTAAGGATCTCTCCGACGCGATCTGGGCGCACCCGAACGACACGATCAAGTTCGCCGACGTCCCGAAGACCGACATCAAGGTCTCGCGCGGCATGACGCACGATGGGCTCGGCAAGTACCTGTCGCAGGTCGTCGAGAAAGCGCCCGGCAAGACCGACGACGTCGTCGGGATCCTCAAGGAGACGAAGACCGACGTCGTCGTCAACTACCTCCCGGTCGGCTCGGAGGCCGCGACCAAATGGTACGCCGAGCAGATCCTCGAGGCCGGCTGCGCGATGATCAACTGCATGCCGGTCTTCATCGCGCGCGAGGACTACTGGGGACATCGATTCGAGGAGAAGGGCCTCCCGATCATCGGCGACGACATCAAGTCGCAGGTCGGCGCGACGATCACGCACCGTGTGCTCACCTCGCTCTTCCGCGAGCGCGGCGTGCACCTCGACAAGACGATGCAGCTGAACGTCGGCGGGAACTCCGACTTCCTCAACATGCTCGAGCGCGAACGTCTCGAGTCGAAGAAGATCTCGAAGACGAACGCGGTCACCTCGATGCTCGACTACGACCTCGGCTCGGGGAACGTCCACGTCGGCCCGTCCGACTACGTGCCGTGGCTGACCGACCGCAAGTGGGCCTACATCCGTATGGAGGGCTCCTCATTCGGTGACGTACCACTCAACGTCGAGCTCAAGCTCGAGGTCTGGGACTCCCCGAACTCGGCCGGAATCGTCATCGACGCGGTACGCCTCGCGAAGCTCGCGCTGAACAACAACGTCGCAGGTGCGCTCGTCGGGCCGAGCTCGTACCTCATGAAGTCGCCGCCGAAGCAGATCGTCGACGACGAGGCGTACGAGCTGACCGAGGAGTTCATCCGGAAGAACCGCCGCAAGGTCAAGTCCAAGGACAAGGCTTCGGCCAAGGCGTGACGCTCGACCTCCGCCCGGCGCGTTCGCTCGACCGGGGCGAACGCGCGGAGCTCTTCACATCCGCCTACCAGGACTATCTCCTCCCGTTTCACATCGACGAGCCGACGCTCGCCTCGATGGAGAATGTCCTCGACCTCGACGTCGATGCCTCGCGGATCGCGTTCCGCGAAGGGGAGCCAGTCGGCCTCGGCAACCTCGGCCTTCGCGGCCGGGACGCCTGGATCGGCGGAGTCGGCGTGGTGCCGGCAGCGCGGCGATCGGGTGTCGGCGAGGCCCTGATGCTCGCGCTGCACGAGCAGGGGCGCGAGCGCGGAGTCGAGCGCGTCTGGCTCGAGGTGATCGACCGGAACACCGGCGCCTTCGCCCTGTACGAGAAGCTCGGGTATCGAGTCGTCCGCGACGTCGAGGTGTGGGCTCTCTCCGCCGACCCGGACAGCGAGTCGACGGCGCGTGAGGTAGCCGCGGCCGACGCCCAGGCGCGCATCGGTGCCTTTCAGCCGGATCGCCAGCCGTGGCAGCGCGCCGACGGAACGGTCGCGCACCACGACGACGTGCAGGGGGTTGCCACCGACGACGGTGCGGCGGTCTTCCGCGTCGGAGGCGCCGTCCAGCTCCTCCAGTTCGCGGGCGACGCCGAGCCGCTTCTGCGCGCCCTGCGGCGGCTCGGCATCGTGAGCGTGCTCAACCTGCCCGTGGACGACCCCGCGGCTGCGGCGCTGCGCGCACTGGGCGCCACGGTCGTCGTCCGCCAGCACGAGATGCTGCTCGAGCTGTAGAGCGTCTCGTGATCTGAGCGTCAGGGCAACGAACGCAGCCAGGTTGCCGGCGACGGCTGGTACTCAGACTCCACGCTGAACCGGATCTCGATCGGTCCCTTCTCCTGCCCGTGTGAGCAGAGGAGCGGATCCGACCCCGCCTGGAGGACGATCGCGACGTGATGACCGGGCGACGGCCCCCAGACCACCAGGTCGCCCGGCTGCACCGCACTCGCGGAGATCGCCTTCATGTGCTGGAGGAGCGTCCCGGTGTATCCCTGCCCCGAGTAGCCGAGGCCGTTCGGGTCGTCCGCACCAGCCCACGCATAGCACAGCGTCGCGAACCCCGAGCAGTCGGTGTTGAGAGGCAGCTTCCGCCGGCGGTGGATCCCGTCGATCGGGCGCGACTGCTCGTAGTGGATCTGCGGCTCGTGAGCGATCCCCCACTGCGCGTTCGCGACGATCTTCTTGCGCACCGTGAGCGAGCCCGCCGCCTCCTTCTTTCGTGCCTTCTGGCGCGCCACGAAGGACGCCGGAACCGGGGTGCCGTCGAGGTAGCCGACGAACTTGGCGTCCGCGACCTCGTTGCATTGGCTTTGCGGATACCCGAGTGTCCACTTCGCCCGGTGGACCGCGGCGCCCGTAAGCGGTCCGTACTCCCCGTCGGCCGGACCAGGCTTGTAGGGCGCGAGCGCCTTTTGGAGCGCTTTCACGTCCGGCCCGGTCAGGAGCGGGTTCGTGAGGTGCAGCGTTCGCACCTGTGTCGTCGCCGTATCCGGCATCGTCCCACCTCCCCTATCACCGCAGAACGCGCCGCAGACCGCGCCGAACGTACCGCGGGCTCCGGCCGATTTCAACCCACGGTCGCCTAGACTCGCCGGAGGAATGCGCGTCGCGCTCGTCACGCCGTTCGCCTGGTCGCAGCCCCACGATGTGAACGAGCACGTGGACGGCCTCGCCCGGAAACTGCGTCGCCGGGGCCACGACGTCACCGTTCTCGCCCCTTCGAACAGCGCGCGCGACCTCGCCGCCGGCCGTCGCGCACTCCTCGCGCCGTTCGACGACGCCGAGCTGATCGCGCTCGGGCCCGCTGTGCCCATCTCTCGACGCAGCCGCATGGGTGTCCCGGTCGGCGTCCGAGCCAGCCTATCGCTCGCCCTCGCCCGCGGCAGGTTCGACGTTGTCCACGGCTTCGAGCCCGGACTGCCGAGCCTCTCCTACCTCGCGCTACGCGACTCGAACGCACTCACGGCGGCGACCTTCTTCTCGCCCGACCGGCTCGGATACCCGCCCGCCCGCGCCCAGCGAGAACGGCTGCTCGCGCGCGTGGATGCCCTGCTGGCGACCTCCGAGTCCGTGGCGGAGGCGGCGGCCGGCCGCTTCCCCGGTCGCTACGAGATCGTCCCGCACGGGATCGACCCGGAGCTCTTCGCGCCAGCCCCGAAAGAGCAGGTCGTCGTGCTCGAGTGGCGACAGGCCGAGCGGCCGCTTCTGCGCGCGCTCGTGCGCGAGCTTGCCCAGCAACCCGGGTGGGAACTCGTGCTCTTGCGGACCCGGACTCCCGCCTCGCGACCGGCCGTCTCGCGGCGGCTGCGCGGGAGGATGCGGGTTCGCACCGCCCTCACCGGCGCGGCGCGAGCCGAGTTGCTGCGTCCTGCGGCGATCTTCGTCCCCGCCGTCGACGGGCTGCCGCGGCTGGTGGCGGAGGCGCAGACGGCAGGCGCCGCGATCGCGGCGCCTCCCGGGCGAGCCGAGCAGCCGGAGCTCGGCGCCGCCGAGACCGCCCGGCTCATCGAAGACGAGGCGTTTCGTTCGCGCCGCGCGGAGGAGAGCCTCGAGACCGCGCACACACAGACCACCGAGGCGCTCGCCGACCGGGTCGAAGCGGTATACGAGCAGCTGGCCGCACTCCGTCGCAGCCACGCCGTCCGGAAGCCACTCGAAGAGCGGGACTGGATCCTCGCCGACCTCCACCTCCATACGAACTGGTCGCACGACTGCTCCACCGAGGTCGACGAGCTGCTCGACCACGCGGAGGCACAGGG
>Ga0066903_100006450_pt1 | contig 10435 bp, 3 predicted proteins | sample PanSoiMetaGPlot1_FD_67491 | JGI IMG/M metagenome (GOLD analysis project Ga0066903, IMG submission 67491) | Tropical forest soil microbial communities from Panama analyzed to predict greenhouse gas emissions - Panama Soil - Plot 1 (version 2) | ecosystem: Environmental > Terrestrial > Soil >...
AATGTGCACAGGCAACGGCTCCTGCAGGTTCACGACGGTGGTCTTGGCCGAGGCAATCACCTCGTCGATCCGATCTTTGTTCCATCCCGGAACGCCACCTGCGCGAAGAACCTGATCGGCAAGCTCAAGCGGCCTTGCAAGCCTGATGCATCCGTGGCTGAAAGCCCGCTCGTTGCGGCTGAACAGGCTGCGCGCGGGACTGTCGTGAAGATAGACATTGTGCGGGTTTGGAAACATGATCTTGACGCGACCCAGGGCGTTGTCGGTGCCCGGCCGTTGCCGAAGCTGAAACGGGAAATGTCCACCTCCGTAACTGGACCAATCGATTGATCTCGGGTCGATCACTTGATTCCCCTGGACGATCTCAAATCCCTGGGCTGCCAGGCCCGCCGGATCGCTTCGCAACCTCGGCAGCTCCTCCGCAAGCGCAATGGCGGGCGGCACATTCCAGTATGGATTGAACTCGACATACCGGATGTGGTCGCTGAAGACCGGCGTTCGGTGATAGGGCTTGCCCACGACGACAGCCATGCGTTCCTCAACGCCCCCGCCGTTGAAGCGGCGCAGTTCGAAACTGGCGATATTGACGATCACATATTGTTTGCCGAGATCCTCTGGCATCCATCGAAAGCGTTCCATGGCCATGACAATGCTTTGGATGCGTTCTTGCGCAGGCACGTTCATCGAAACGATCGTTGAGGCCCCAATAACGCCATCGGATTCCAGTCCTTGACGTGCCTGAAAACGCTTGGCGGCTTCGACCAATGCGCCGTCGTAAACCTGCGGGTCGTTCACAGGGGGGCCGGCACCATCGGTCAGCATCAATCTCGCGCGAATGGCGGGCACCCGCGGATCGGTCATGCCTGGCTTAAGCGTCTCGCCGAGGGGCACGGCGGCCCAGCCTCCATTGGCGGCCAGTGCGCGATAAGTTGCAAGCGCAGAGCGAAGCGCGGCATAGCGGGAATCCGCCGGCTGCCAGGCGTTGAAAAACAAGTCGACACTATTGACACCGGCAAGACCTTTCAATGCTTCTGTCAGGTCGATGCTGCGCTCCTCGATAAAGAAATTGGGATCAACCTGCCGCGGTAGAAAACGACCGACTTTGATGTCCGAGGCATATTCCAGGAAGGCCGCCGAAAAATAGAGTTCAACGAGGGCCAAGCTACGCTTGTCGTCGGTGGCCTTGGCGGCAGCGAGTGTCGCAAGCTGTTTGCTCGGGTAGTCTTTTGGATCGAGACCGTCGCTGGCGGCGTTATGAAGTCGCGCCAGAAACTCCTCGGGGCGGCGGCTCCCGAGCCAGAGCAACTCGCCTCCGAGTGCTTGGTAGTACTGCCACAATGCGTCGCGCCGCTGCCTGACCGGAAGCGGCAGGCTGGGCTCGTGCACCAAAAGGTCCAGCACGTTGATGCGAATGATGGCAAGTTCGCGGGGCGTACTGACCATCTGTGCAAGCGAATCCGATATCTGCCAGGCTAAGGACAGGCAGAGCGTCGCCAGCGCAGCCGCGAACCGGACCATCCAAGCTCGCCGTGTAATGGTCAGGACGCTTGGCCCGCTGCCGGTCCCCCAGCGCGTTAGGTCACTGCATTGGCGGCGCATACAGCAGACCTCCCTCCTTCCATAGCGCATTCATGCCGCGGCTAAGCTCCAGCGGCGTGTCCTGACCCAAATTTCGTTCGAATATCTCGGCATAGTTGCCGACACCTCCAATAACGTTGATCAGCCAGTCGCCTGACAAGCCCAGCGCCCTAGCCGCCGGCGCGGCCAGCTCCACCGCTAATTGGCGATGACTCGTCACGACCGAACGCGAGCTCAGGCCCAGTTCTTCGGCATTGATCAACGCAAACAGTGTCCAGCGGACCAGGCCAGTCCATTTTGGATCGTCCTTGCGCGTTGCCGGACCCAGTGGTTCCTTCGAAATCACGTCACGCAAGATCACATGATCATGCGGCGTTGGTAGAAGCGACCGCTCTGCCGCCAAAGCCGAGCGATCACCGGTAAATACGTCGCACTTCCCCGCGGCGTACGCCGTGCGCGCTGCCGATCTTTCCGCAAATCCCAGGAATGTGACCTTGAGATTGCTCTGCCGAAAGAAGGCCGCGGCGTTGCTTTCGGACGTGGTGTCACTAAGCACACAGATCTTGGCACCATTGAGTTGAAGCGGACTAGTCGCGCCAAACAAAGTAGGGACGAGAAAGCCCTGCCCATCGAAGTAATTGACGCCGGCGAACTCTACTCCAAGCTCCAGGTCGCGCGACATGGTCCAGGTGCTGTTCCGTGACAGTAGATCGATGCGGCGATCGCCGAGCGCGCCAAAGCGCGCGTCCGCGGACAGCGGCAGATATTCCACTCTTGCCGTGTCGCCCAGCACGGCGCCGGCGACGGCCTTGCAAAAATCCACGTCAAATCCGCGCCAAACGCCCGAATTGTCCTTCTCGGAAAATCCTGGAAGACCTTCACTGACACCGCAGATCAGCTTGCCCCTTGCGCGAACATCGTCCATCGTCCCTCCGATTGCGCTGTCCGCTGCAACACTTGCTCCGACCCAGAGCGTCAAAGTAACGCCGATCGCCAAAGCAACATAGGCGGCGCACGTCGGGCGGGTTTGATCTGGAGTTGATCGGCAGTAGCGTGGCGAGTCCAGGTTGAACATTCCCAGTTCCTTGCGCTCATGGTTCACAAATGACCGTTCTGTGCTCGATTGCCAGCGGCGCTTGCCCGACCTGGAGACTGGTGCACCGGCGCCAAGATTCAGTCGGTAGTGCAACAGTCACTGGTTCGGTGTTGATTTCTCGACAACCTCCGGCCGACCCGACCCCGTTCGCCCAAGCTACAGGTCGCGAAGAGCCTAATCAACGGTCAGGTCGACCACCAGTGCTCCGGTGAGATCACGTTCGGTCAATACACCGACAATTTCGATGAATGCGCTGGCGATATTGACGAAAAATCGCTCGCCCCAGATGCCAAATCTAGCGTCCGCGCGCAAGCAGAAGCTGACCGATTTCGAAATTAGTGTTGCTCGCTCTTTTGCTGCCCCCTCCAACAGCGGTCATTCAGAAGCCGGACGATGCAACGGTCGCGACCATAAGCACTCCGGCGGTGGCGGCAAAACGCAAACGAACTCAGCGCGATGATTGACTCGCTCGAACGGCTTCGCCGAGACTATTATCTGTTATATCGAGTAGGAGATCAGGAAACGGGCCGCTGTCATCAAGGCGGCCGGCATCTCGGCAGTCCCTCGAAGTTCCCACGTCCCACAAGCAGAAATCTGTGGAGCGATCCTGGCAGCCCAATGTTCGCGGCGGGTCACAGAGCGAAACCGCTCACGCGGTAGAAGACGGCGAGTCTGGGCGCGGCCTGCGATTCCAACGCACGCGCCTTTGATTGGATTGGGGTTCGGGTCGCCGTGCGGATTGAAGATCCCGCAGGGACAATTGCAGCATCGGGAATGCGGCAGCATGTCATCGGGCGTTATCAGCGTCTCAATCGCACCACGCGGTCACGCGCGCCTTACGTTCCTACATCGAGGGCAATCTGCTCGATCCCGTGACGGCGCGTGGGGGTGTACGTCCGGGGAATCTCAGCCCGCTGGGCGGCCTTTATCAAGCTCCCGAGCTTGTTAGTTTTTGACAGTCGTCAGTGTTATTCTTTGATGGTTGCTTTCGCTGGTATCTCAATCACGATACTAAAAAGTCGAGATTCGGCAATGAATTGCGCTTGGGACTTGCGAGTCCTTGCGTTCGACGATCCCCGAATTGACATACCCTGCGACAGCCTCCACGATGGAGTTCGGTGCTCGCCATTCGCATTGGTATTGGCAAAAAGCCTCCTTCCAAAAAGGCCACGGCCATACCAATATTCCTGAACTCGTTGGACGTGCTATTTTTCGAAATGGAATGGGCGAGCGATGTCTCGAGGCGGCGCTAATGAGCGCGCGACGCGGGAAAGAAACATGATCATCACTGTCCCTCAACTTGCAGCTGAAGCCCTCGGTTCATTCCTGGCGTCAGAAATGCGAAGCGTCTTTGGATCGACGCATGCCCATTTACTGGCTGAGCTTCTCCCATCTCTCGCTCGCTTGGCTCTCAATTGCATCGGCAACAGCGATGCACTCTATCACAATGTCGAGCACACCATGCTGGTGACGCTCGTTGCGCGCGACATCCTCAGTGGGCGCGCACTGCTGGTCTCAATGTCGCCCGAGGATTACGCTCATCTGCTGGCGGCCTGTCTGCTGCACGACATCGGTTATGTTCGGGGTATCCTACGGGCCGACGACCGGTCCGGCTATGTCGTCGACGAAACGGGCCGCAAAGTGAGTCTGCCACGCGGCTCGTCCGATGCAGCGTTGCACCCCTATCGCGTCGATCGCTCGAAGCTTTTCGTGCTCGATCGTGTCAAGGCTTTCGACGCGGCACGCATCGCCCGGATGATCGAAGCGACTCGCTTCCCACCATCCGTTTCTCCTGAAGAGGATGACCTCGATGAGGAGGGTTCACTTATGCAAGCCGCCGACCTCATCGGGCAGCTCGGCGACCCGCACTTGCTGCGCAAGGTGAATGCGCTATACCACGAGTTCGAAGAAGCCGGGATTAATCAGCAGCGCGGTTACAAATCTCCCGTCGACCTTGTCCAACAGTACCCACATTTCTATTGGAGCATTGTGTCTCCTCGAATTCAGACGGCCATCCGCTATCTCAACGTGACTGCGAACGGCCGGCAATGGATTGCGAATCTGTACAGCAATGTGTTCCGCGCCGAGCGGGATCCGACCTGGTCCAATCAGGGCACCCTTTCCTGGACATAGCCTTACCTCTGCGCCACGGGCGGCTCGCGCCGCGCCTGACCCCAGCGAGTGAGGCAGCAACTATGTCGAGACTAAAGAACCATTGCAGCATGGTCCGCGGTAGTCGACCGGGGTAGTCAACCCAAATCGCATCGGTGCCGAGCGTGCGCGATAAGTAGCGCTCAACCAGCCGTAGGATAGCTGTGATGAATGTTGGGATTCAGCATGCGTCGTTTCCTTTGAAAATAAGCATGAACCAATGATCCTTTACGGGACCTTGCCTCCGTCAAAGTTCCGCTTGATCACAATTAGCGTGAAAGGTTCGCCCTCACAAATCAGTGCACAGTCGCGCCCTTCCCGACGTTGGGGGCGTTGCTGAGGGAATTCCCGGAATCTTCTGTCTCCTGATGAGGACATTTTAGGCGAGAAATCTCATACGGCCGTGGCGGCGGCGGGCAATCTGGAGGACGTAGAATCCGAGGATATTTTGTTGCCAGCCACGCCAAGGCCGCTTCCGTTCCGGCCTCTTTCGCCGGCGCGTCGGGGTGCCGCGCGCGGATCTCTTCGAGCAAGACCTCCGTAGCAGGTCCCGCGGCGGCAGGGTAAGCAATTGCAGTAGCCAGCATTTCGTCTCGATCGGTTGCTGCAGGCGACAGCGCGACAAGCGCCCGCGCCCAACCGGCTGCTTCGTCATTGCCGGCAGCCCACGCCAGTGATGACGCGACCACGCTCGAGGCCTCGTGTGCCTTTGCGTCCGTGAGCTTGGTCGTTAGCGCCTGAAGCGCCTGAGCCAAAGACAGAAGCTCGAAGGAATCGGTCGTCTGGCCGATCTGCCGCAGAACTGGGTCGAGGGCGTTGCTCGCCTGCGCCTCAGTCAGCTTCGCAGGCAGAACCTCAAGAGCCTCGGCCAATTCGTGAAGCGCGTCGGGATTTTCCATCTGGTTGATCTTTCTTAGCATCGGGTCGAGGGCCTCGTTCGCCTGCGCCTCGCTTAGCTTCGGCGCCAGAGCTTTGAACGCCAGAGTCAGCGCCGTGAAATTATGGGGACTCGCTATCCGTTGAAGCGACCGAAATGGGTTGGCATAATCAATGGGGCCCTGCTGCCGCAGAACCGGCGTGGTCGTCTGGCCGATTTGCCGCAGCACCACGATGAGAGCTTCGTGCACCGGCGCCCCGGTCAGTTTCGTAGCCAGCGCCTGGATTCCTTTAGCCAGCGCCTGGACCTCATTGGGATCAGTCGTCTGGCTCAGCTGTTGCAGCACCATATCCAAAGCCCGCTGTGCGGTAGCCCGAGCGAAATTCGCCATTAGAGCTGGAACTAGCCGGCCCAGCTCGCCAACCGCGACGGAATTGTTCGTTGTCTTGCCGATCTGCTGAAGGACTACGACCAGCGCTTCGCTCGCTTGTGCTTCGAATAACTTCGGTGCCAGAGCCTCGAGCGCGTCGGCGCGCGTCCGGGCGGCGAACATTGTAAACATGTCCGTCTCGGTCATTTGGCCGATTTGCGAAAGCACGGGGTCAAGCGCTTTACTCGCCTGCGCCTCGGTCAACTCCGTCGGCAAAGCTTGGAGGACCCGAGCTAGCGGAAGGAGCGTGTACGGATCGGCCGCCTGGCTCATCTGCCGCAACACTGGGTCGAGCGCCTCGTTCGCCTGCGCCTCGCTCAGCCTCGGCGCCAGTGTCTGGAGGACCTCGACGAGCTCCCGGTGGCCTCCGACTTCGCGCGTCTGTTCGAATTGTCGGAGTATTGACTTGAGCGCCTCGTTCGCTTGCACCTCGTTCAGCTTCACAATCACAGCCTGAAGCGCCTGAGCGAGTGTATCGAGGGCCTCGGGTTTCGTTATCTCGTTGAAACTCCGCATTATTGACTCAAAGGCCTCGTTCGCTTGCGTCTCGCTCAGCTTCGGCGCAAGAGCTAGCAGCGTCTGAAGCGCCATTGCATTTTTTGTCTGACCGATCTGATTTAGCGCTCGGCCGAGCGCCTGCTGGGCCTGTCCTACGCTGAACTTCGCGGAGAGAACCTTGAGCGCCTTAGCCAGATTCTCGAGATCGGCGCTAGTGGGTTCTCGGTCGATCTGTTTCAGTATAGGCTGCAGCGCGTCGTTCGCCTCGGAATCGGACAGCTTCCCTGGCAAAACCTGGAGCGCCTGCGTCAGCATCAGGAGCCCTTCCGTATTGGTTTCTTCGGCGATCCGCTGCAGCAATGGAACAAGCGCCTCGTTCGCCTGCGAGTCCGAGAGCTTAACCGGCAATTCCTGGAGCGACTGCGCTAGCTTCAGGAGCGCTCTGGGGTCGACCTCCTGCCCTATCTTCCGCAGCAGCACATCTAGCGCTTCATTCCCGCGCGTATCGGTGAGCTTCGGCGCGAGCGCTCGAAGCTCCGCGACGAGGGATTTGGCATTGGTTGTTCCGTCAGCCGTTCGAAGACCCCCGATCACTGCGGGGAGGAGTGTTTCCGCCTCCGCGTGAGACGGCCTCACCACTCCAAGGGCGCGGAAAATCAGAGCATAGCCGGGGGAGGCGCGCGCCGTTTCTTCAGGGCTTCCGGCCAGCATCGACACAAATGCGCTCTTGACGGTGTTGTCGGCGGTGGCAAGCTTCCAAAGCGCATTGCGTTGCCACGGGGTAAAGTCCGTATGGGGGTCGAGGCCAAGACCGCTATTGATCGACTGCGCGAGAGCCTGGTTCGCGCGATCAAGCTGGCGCTGAGTTTCCGCCGTCTGTTGCGAAGCTCGGGCGTATTCATAGTAGGATACGAACCCAAAGACACCAGCAAACGCTGTGGCGGCGACGGCTGCCATCAGCCTCATCCGTAGCTTGCTCGCCGCCGCTTCCGCAGCATTGCGGGCTGTTCGCTCGATCCATGTCCTTTCTTCGGCGGCTTCTCTGGCCTGCCGCTCTGCGTCGGCGATTCGTTTCTGATCTGCCAGCGCAGCCTCGCGTTCGGCGGCGAGCCGATCGTCTTCTTTCTTGATCGAGCGTGCCACATAGACGCGAATGTCGTCGACCGGCACATCGCCGGGACTGTCGATAAGGGCGCGGCCACGCTCGAGTTGTACGCCGGGATCGAGTAGATACCTGTCGATCTTGTCGTTCGCGTCCCACTCCGCTATGGCGCGCAGGATCGCTGCCCGCGCTCGGAGCTTTTCCCGGTTTCCGCTGACCCACGCCTGGAGCGTCGGCCAGCGCTGGATCAACGCCTCATGCGCAACCTCGACCGTCGGGTGAACGACGGTTCGCCCCTGCGCCGATCCCTGAATTGGTGCAAAGCTGGTCACCAGGAGGCGGGTCTTGGGATTCGAAAAGAGATTGATGACGTCGCGCTGCAGCGGCTCATTAGGAATGAGGCTTCGCGCTCGCGTGTCCTCCTGTCCTTCGCCGGGCATGACTAGGCGCAGAAAGAGCCGTCGCGCCGCGTCCTGCTGTATCGGCGTCAGTCTGTCGTAAACGTCCTGCGCCGTTTTTTCGATCGCTCCGGTGACGCCACCGACCGCGGTGTAGGCTCCGGCCATCAGCTGATTTCCTTCCCGCCTTTCCCATGTCTCCTTGAGCGCGAACTGGAGTAGAGGGAGACGCCCTTCCTCCGATCCAACATCGTTTAAGATCTGATCGACCAACTCCGGCGGGGAGAACGACAGTCCGGCTTTTTTGGCAGGCGCCTCGATCGTGGATCGGAGATCGCCTGGTCCCATCAGCGGAATATTCACCTGCTGCTGTGGCAGCAGCACACTGACCAAAGGATTCCGAACGAGCGGATTGTAAAAGTCCGCCCGAACCGTCAGCACGACGGTCACCCGCGAGCTCGCGCCGCTTGTGGCGGCAGCCAACAGCCCAATGAATTTGTCGACATCGCCTGTATGCTGCCGGAGACGCTCCTTGTCCTCGGCGGCGGGCGCCATTGCGTAGAGCTCCTCCCACTGATCGACATAGATCAGCAGGCGATCCGGTTTTTCGGGCGCGGCGTCGAGGCGGCGATCAACGATACGCGTGAGTGTGTCGGCGTTGCCGTCGCGATAGAATTCGGCCTCCCTTTCGAGGTAGGCGTCGATCTCGGCCGGCCCAGCATGCTCAGGAGCGGTTCCGAAGGCGGTCGCAAGGGCGCCGAGCGGCGACCTGCCGGGTCGCAACGATACAACATCCCACGTCCTGACCTGGCTTTCCTCGCGCAGCGCGGGAAGTAGGCCAGCGAAAACGAGCGACGACTTACCACTGCCCGATGCTCCGACGACGGCGATGAAGGCATACGCTTGCACCTTAGCGACCAGCTCGTGGATCGCGTTGTCGCGGCCGCAGAAGAATGGGGCATCCTCCTCTCGGAAGGGCTCGAGGCCCCTATAGGGGCAGACCTGGGCCCGAATGGAGGAGGCTGGAATCGCTTTGCCGCGAAGTGCGGCGCACAGGGAGGCAAGGCTGTCGGGCTGCTGAAGAACAGTCGCCGCCTTGCTAAGATCGACCCAGGTCAGAAGCTGGAGAAAGCCAGTCGGCGGAGATGCACAGCCCGGCATAAGCACCGGAATCACCGGGAACGCGGGTTCGTGGGTCTGACGAACTAAGGCGAATTGGCGCTCATATTGTTGGGTGTTGCCGATGCCGTGTTTGCCGAACAGAATGGCGAAGGCGCGGGAGCGGTTGATGGCCTCTTCGAGCGCCGGGACCCACGGAAGACCCTGCCGAAGTTCGCTGCGATCAAAGAAGGTGGACAGGCCCTGGCTGCGGAGCCAAGTGTTCAGTTCCGCGGCGGCGGCAGCATCGCTGTGGGCGTAGCTGACGAATACGTCGTAGTCATCGCCTCTCATATCAGAAGCTTATCGCCCGAGGTCGCACTGTCAACGCGATCGCACGTGGCCGAGCACACACTTTGCACCGGAAGTCCTCGACGCCCAGGTTGCGCGGGCGGCACCGAAGGTTGAAAAACACATGAAACCAGCTCGAACGGTTCAATCGCCGGCAAATCTACGTCGCATTTCCGGTGCGTGTCGGCGAAATCGGCACGACCGCAAAGCGTTCGGTCACATGGCAATCACGCAGTGACGTGCTCGACTTGCTGCCAGGGCCGATCCCGTACAGTCAAAAATATCTCCCCGCTCCCGGCGAGTCGACTCGGTCCGTCAGGCTTACCAACGCCCGGTTTGGACCGCACGGAGAATGGTACAGGGGCGCCGACAAGCCCTGATAAAAGAACGTGGCCAACGTGAACCAGTTCACACTCGATCTTCGGAATGGGAGTCCAGGCTATAATGGCGTTTGGCATCGTTTCGTTGTCAGTGACGAAACATCTCAAAAACTCGCCGTCGTAATCCACTCGGCGGTGGCGACGCTGCCGATTGGAATCGGGTAGCGGGGACTGCGGTGCCAACGATGCCAAATGGTGGCAGGCATGAAAACTATACGCGGTTTGATTCTAATGGCGGGGGCTCTCGCGAGCAGTCCGGCATATGCACAGTACACGGATGGTTTAGTCAAGATCGGTATATTGACCGATATGTCGAGCCTTTACGCGGACAACGGCGGACCAGGCTCGGTCGCCGCGGCCAAGCTCGCAGTTGCGGATTTTGGGGCAGAGGCAAAAGGTATCAAAGCGGAGATCATTTCGGCGGACCATCAGAACAAGCCCGACTTGGCCTCCAGCATCGCGAGCGCCTGGTTCGA
>Ga0066903_100006451_pt1 | contig 10434 bp, 10 predicted proteins | sample PanSoiMetaGPlot1_FD_67491 | JGI IMG/M metagenome (GOLD analysis project Ga0066903, IMG submission 67491) | Tropical forest soil microbial communities from Panama analyzed to predict greenhouse gas emissions - Panama Soil - Plot 1 (version 2) | ecosystem: Environmental > Terrestrial > Soil >...
ACGCCGATGATCGCGACGCGCACCTTCTCCTTCGCGCGCAAGCCGTTCTTCGAGCCGTTCGTCCTGGGCATGGCTTCCTTTCTGTTGCGCTCTGTCGTTTTCGGCCGGGACGGGACGCCGAGCCCGTCTGCGAGCGCGGCGAGGATGACGTCGTTCGCGTTCGTGCCCTCTCGCTCGGCCTCCGCGTGGATCTCGTCCTTCAGTTCGTGGGGGACGCGGAGCAGGAGGGAGGTGCTGGAGCCTGCTAGCACTTTGCGCCGGCGACCGGTCGGGCGGTACGCAACGCCATAGGCGCCCGCGAGGATCCCGGTGGCGACATCGTTCACGTTGGAGATCCGCCGGGCCGTCTCCCGGACGAGAGCGCCCTTCAAATGAGCGGGCATCCGTACCAGGATGCCCGTACGCTCCGATTTGCTAGCAGTCAAAGTGCTAGCAGCATAGCGGTCAGTCGGTCTCGACGCTACTTCGCGCACGAGCCTGCTCACCGCCGCGCGCGGAATGCCCAGCTGTACGTCCAGCGGTAGGTGAACCCCGTCGTCGACTCCGACCCGGCGCGATGGCCTCGGATCGTCGTCAGCCGTGCATCGACTGGGACGCCCACCGCGATCCGCCCCAAGACGAAGAACGGATGCGTGAGGCTCTTCGTGATGCTGCTCGTCTGGGTGGCGCCGTTGTTGTTCACGACACAGGTCTGCATCGCTGGAACGTCCATCGAGTCCTGCCCTGAGAAGGCGGCTCTGTACGGCCCGGATCCCTCGATGCTGGGGTACAGGTCGTACCGGTTGGCGTGACGGGACCCCACGCTCTTCCACCTGCAGAACTGGTCCGACCCCGATGCGTCCCAGGTGATCGACCCCGACTTCGCCATGTACTCCCACTTCGTGTGGCCCCGTTTGGCGACGTGCCCGAGTGTGATGCGCGCGCTGATGCTCACCTGCTGCTTCTCGTCTCCGCTCTGCCTCGTCTCGGTGTAGCGAGCCGTCCCGGTCCACTGCCTCGGCGGTTGGGCTCCCGACGCTGGAAGAGCGACCGCAGTCGTGACCAGGACGAAGGCGACGGCGAGCAGCGCGATGAGGCGCCGCCGAGGACGCGCAAACGTCGCGGTTCGCTGTCGTCGCGGCATGCACGTGTTCATCGGGTCTCGTGTGCGGCGGTACAAGCTTCCGACCGGCTGCGGTCGGCGGCGGCCCCACGGTCCTGCGTCCAGCTTCAGCGCGCCCGGAGCGCGCGGATGAGATCCCACTCTCGCCTGGTGCTCCCAGGGAGGTGGGCGATCGTGCGCTTGCTCCTGGCCGCCGACCGAGCCTTCCTCACGTTCCTGCGCGAGGCGGTTCGACTCGGTACTACCCGCCGCGAGCGGTCACGACACCTCTTGTGCGAGCTCCCTGAGCTGGCGCCGAACGAAGAGGATGCGCTGCAGGACGGTGGTCCACGCCATCGCCGTCAGGAGGTAGATCGGCCACTGCAGCCAGCCCCACGGTGCGAGGAACAGGCCGACCGCGATGATGACGACCCGTTCGACCCTCGAGCCGAAGCCGACATCTCCGCGGAGCCCGAGCGACTCGGCCCGGGCGCGCGTGTACGAGACGAGGAACGAGCCGATCACGGCGGCGAACGTGGCGACGAGCGCCACCTCGTTGGATTCGAACATGAACGTGAGCCCGATCGCGGTGAGCACCGCGGCCTCGCCGAGTCGGTCGAAGGTCGAGTCGAGAAACGCACCGAACACTGTCCCCTTGCTGGCCGCGCGCGCGAGTGCGCCGTCGAGGATGTCGGAGACCGAGCCCGCGACGAAGAGGATCCCGCCGAGCCAGAAGAAGAGCTTCTCGTTCCGCTGCTCGAACCCGATCAGCACGGCGCCGGCGACACAGAGGGTGACGCCCGCGACGGTGAGCATGTCCGGGGTGAGCTTCGTGCGCGCCACGCCGGCCATCGAGCGCGCGAGGATCTGCCGCGCCGCGGCCGTGTACTCCTGCTTGACGCGATCCAGTTGGTTGACGCGCGGCTGTGGCGTGTCGTCCGGCGCGGAGCTGTCCGCCCGGTCGCTGTCGCTCATGCGCGCCGGAGGCGCACAGAGCTGAGGCGTCGGAGCACGAGCCCCGTCAGGATCGCGATCACGAATCCGGCCGCGACGTCGAGCCAGTAGTGGTTGCCGGTGGACACCACGACGAACGCGACCCACGCCGGCCATAGGACCCAGAGGGCCTTCGCCAGGCGCGAGCGGCAGACGCCCGCCATCACCACGGACACGATGAGCGCGTCCATCGCGTGCAGGCTCGGCATCGCCGCGTACGGGTTGGCCGCAGCCGCGATCAGCCCGCTGTCGTGGTTCAGCGACGAGTAGCGGCCGAGCGTGTCGATGAAGCCCCATTCAGGGAACATGCGCGGCGGCGCGGTGGGCACGACGACGTATCCAACGAGTCCGATGAGGTTGGCGAAGATCAGCCAGTTGCGGAAGCCCGCGAAGCGCTCGTGGTGCCGGAAGTAGACCCAGGCGAGGGTGAGTCCCACGACCGCGAACTGGGAGAGCCAGTACGTGTACGAGGTGAGCGCGATGAGGATCGACGAGGTGTCCGTGACTCGCTGTAGAGCCGGCTCGAAGAGCGCGCCGACGTCCTTCTCGTGCAGGACCACCCACTCGCCGTGGCTGTACGCGCTCGCGAGGTTGCGATCGGCGGCGCCTCTGGCGATCTGATACGCGACGTAGAACCCCATCCAGATCGCGAGCTGGAGGAAGAGATGTCCCCAGCCGCGAGGAAGGCGTCGCGAGACGTGTGCGACGGCGCTCGCCACGACCGCGGATTCTAACGGGGTCGCCTGCGGGACCGGTGTCCCACGACCACGGTTGGGGTGCCCGATCTACCCATGTTCAAACCGAACGTGCGGCCGGCGCGCTGTCTTCCCCCGTGGGAGGATTCGACATCGGCGGCGGCAGTCCTAGCCCCCGATGTACGACATCTCGACCTTCCGCAGCTCCTGCGTGTCTGCAGTCCGGAGCTCCGAGTAGCGGTCGTCCCGTCCCCGCCAGATCGAGCGGATGACGTCGGCCAGCTCCGCGTCGTCCGCGCCGCCGCGCAGGACGGCTCGCAGGTCGTGCCCGCGGACCGCGAAGAGACAGGTGAAGAGCTTGCCGTCCGCGGACAGCCGGAGCCGAGTGCAGTCGCCGCAGAACGGCTGCGTCACCGACGCGACGACGCCGATCTCGCCGGCGCCGTCCCGGTACCGGTAGCGCTGGGCGACCTCGCCGCGATAGCTCGACTCGAGCGGCTCGAGCGGGAACTCGGACGCGATCGTCGCCACGATCTCGGCGGCCGGCACGACGTCGTCGAGGCGCCACCCGTTCGTTGCCCCGACGTCCATGAACTCGATGAACCGGACGGTGTGGCGGGTGCCGCGGAAGCGGTGTGCGATGTCGAGGATCGAGCCCTCGTTCAGGCCGCGCTTGACCACCACGTTCACCTTCACCGGGAGTCCGGCCGTCTCCGCCGCGTCGATGCCTGCGAGCACCCGTGCCACCGGGAAGTCGACGTCGTTCATCGTGCGGAAGACCTCGTCGTCGAGCGAGTCGAGGCTCACCGTGACCCGGTCGAGCCCGGCGTCGGCGAGCGTCTGCGCCTTCGCCGCGAGGGCGGCTCCGTTCGTCGTCAGCGCCAGGTCGACGTCCCCGAGCGCGGCAAGCCGCCCGACGAGGGCTTCGAGCTCACGCCGGAGCAGCGGCTCGCCGCCGGTCAGGCGCAACTTGCGCACGCCGAGCCCGACGAGGACGCGCGCCACCCTCTCGATCTCCTCGAAAGTCAGGAGCTCCTTTCGGGGGAGGAACTCGTAGTCGCGGCCGAAGACCTCTTTCGGCATGCAGTAGACGCAGCGGAAATTGCAGCGGTCGGTGACCGAGATGCGCAGGTCGCGCAACGGCCTGCCGAACGTGTCGAGCTCTCCCACGGTGAGAGCGTAGCCCGCGCCTCCGGTTCCCAACCTGATCCTTCCGCGGCACGTGGCGCTTTAGCCTGCCCCGATGCGCACCCCAGGCCCGCTGTTCCTGCTCGTCCTCGTCACGGCGGTGTGGGGGGTCACGTTCGTCCAGGTGCAGGACGCGATCGCGATCTACCCGCTCTTCGCGTTCCTCGCCGTTCGCTTCGCGATGTCCACCGTCGTGCTCGCGCCGTTCGCCTGGCGCCCGCTGCTCGCGCTCCCGCGCGAAGGGTTGATCGCGGGGCTCGGAGTCGGCCTTCTGCTTGCGGGTGCCTATGGGTTCCAGACTGCCGGGCTCGACCGCACGACCGTCGCGAGCACCGGGTTCATCACCGGTCTCTACGTCGTGTTCACGCCGCTCATCGCGCTCTGGCTCTTCGGTACGCGGGTTCCGACCCCCGCGTGGGTCGGGGCGGGCTTCGCCGTCGTCGGACTGCTCCTGCTGAACGGAGTGCCTGGCGGATCGGCGCTCGGCAACGCGCTCGTGCTCGTGAACGCGCTCCTGCAGTCGATCCAGATCGCCTCGATGGAGCGGTTCGCGCCCCGCTACGACCCCCGCGCGCTCACCTTCCTGCAGATGGCGGCCTCGTCGATCGCCTTCGCGGTCGTGGCCGTCGCGCTGGGGCAGGTCGAGGTGCCACACGGACGGACGGTGTGGGGCGCCCTTCTCGTCACGAGCATCTTCGCCGGGGCGCTGGGCTACCTCATCGCCACCTGGGTACAGGGGCGAACGACGGCGGCGCGGGCGGCGCTCGTCTTCACGCTCGAGGCGCCGTTCGCGGCGTTCTTCGGCGTGCTCCTCGCGAACGAGACGCTCGGCTGGGCGGGAGCGGCGGGCTGCGCCGTGATGCTCACCGGGATCGTGCTCGCCGAGCCCGCCGCCGCGGACGTGCTCCGGCGTCTCGTCGGACGACGGCCGCGCGCCTGATCCGTGGACGCAGTCGTCCCCGCGCTCTGCTCTGCGGCGCTGTACGGCGCGATGACGGTCGCGCTCCGCGTCGCCCTCGCGGGCAGCCGCGCGAGCGCGGAGCTCGCGGCCCTCTGCACGGTGCTGCCGGCATTCGCCGTCGCGCTCGTCGCGGCGGTCGTCCGCGGCGAGTGGGACCTCTCCGGGCTCCTGCCGTTCGTCGCCGCCGGCGTCCTCGGCCCGGGCCTCTCCCAGACGCTCTTCACGCTCGGCGTCCGGGAGGCGGGACCGGCGCGCGCGTCCGTCATGGTCGGCGCCGCGCCGCTCTTCTCGGTCGCGATCGCGCTCGTCTTCCTGAACGAGCCCATCGTCGCCGGCGTCCTCGCCGGCGCCGTGCTCATCGTGGCGGGCGGCGTCCTCCTCGCCGTCGAGCGCGACCGCCCGCTGCACGTCCGGAGGATCGGCCTCGTCTTCGCGCTCGCATCCGCGTTCGTGTTCGCCGCGCGCGACAACCTCGTCCGCTGGGTCGCGATCGGCTCGCACGTGACTCCGGAGCTCGCAGCCGCGACGACGCTCGGCACCGGGGCTCTCGTGATCGCCTGCTGGGTGCTGGTCGTGCGCAGGCACGTGTCCCTCGTGCCGCTCCGGCGCTTCGCCCTTCCGGGCGTCTTCTTCGGCCTCTCCTACGTGTGCATCTTCGAGGCCTTCTTCCGGGGGCCGGTGACGGTCGTCTCGCCGCTCGTCGCCACCGAGTCGCTCTGGGGCGTCGGGCTCTCGGCGCTGTTCCTGCGAAACGTGGAAGTCGTGGGCGCGCGGCTCGTGCTCGGCGCGGGCGCGATCGTCACGGGCGGAGTGCTCATCGGCGTCTTCCGTTAGCGCTCGAGCGATCTGCTACGGTGCGACTCAGATTTTCCTGAGTCTGATCGACTCAATGGCGAGAACACGAGAGAGGAGCAAGAAGAACCATGGCCAAGACGATCGGCATCGACCTGGGCACGACCAACTCCTGCATGGCCGTGCTCGAGGGATCCGAGCCCACCGTCATCCCGAACGCCGAGGGCGGGCGCACGACGCCGTCCGTCGTCGCCTTCGGACGTGACGGCCAGCGGCTCGTCGGCGCTCCTGCGAAGCGCCAGCAGGTGACGAACCCACAGAACACGATCTTCTCGATCAAGCGGTTCATGGGCCGCAAGTACGACGAGGTCTCGGAGGAGATGAAGATCGTCCCGTACGAGGTCGTCAAGGGCCCGAACGACGACGTGCGGGTGACGGCCGACGGCAAGGAGTATGCGCCGCCCGAGATCAGCGCGATGATCCTCCAGAAGCTCAAGGCGGACGCCGAGGCGTACCTCGGTGAGCAGGTCACGGACGCCGTGATCACCGTCCCCGCCTACTTCAACAACGCGCAGCGCGAGGCGACGAAGGACGCCGGCCGCATCGCCGGGCTCAACGTCGTCCGCATCATCAACGAGCCGACCGCGGCCTCGCTCGCTTACGGGCTCGACAAGGAGGGCGCGGAGCAGACGATCCTCGTCTTCGACCTCGGCGGCGGCACGTTCGACGTGTCGGTGCTCGAGCTCGGCGAGGGCGTCTTCGAGGTGAAGGCGACGAACGGCGACAACCACCTCGGCGGCGACAACTTCGACAAGGCGGTCGTCGACTGGATGATCGCCGAGTTCAAGCGCGACCAGGGGATCGACCTCGGCCAGGACCCGATGGCGCTCCAGCGCCTGTACGAGGCAGCCGAGAAGGCGAAGATCGAGCTCTCCTCGACGATGACGACGCAGATCAACCTGCCGTTCGTCACCGCCACCCCGGAGGGGCCCAAGCACCTCGACCTCCAGCTCACGCGCGCGAAGCTGAACGAGCTGACCCATGCGCTCCTCGAGCGGACGGTGCAGCCGACGAAGCAGGCGCTCGAGGATGCCGGCATCGGCGCGGACAAGATCGACCACGTGATCCTCGTCGGCGGCATGACGCGCATGCCTGCGGTCCAGGAGAAGGTCAAGGAGCTCATCGGGAAGGAGCCGCACAAGGGCGTCAACCCGGACGAGGTGGTCGCCGTCGGCGCCGCCATCCAGGCTGGCGTGCTCAAGGGCGAGGTCAAGGACGTGCTCCTGCTCGACGTCACGCCGCTGTCGCTCGGCATCGAGACGAAGGGCGGCGTCATGACGACGCTCATCGAGCGGAACACGACGATCCCGACCCGGAAGTCGGAGGTCTTCACGACCGCCGAGGACAACCAGCCGTCGGTCGAGATCCACGTCCTCCAGGGCGAGTCCGAGATGGCGTCGTTCAACAAGACGCTCGGCAAGTTCCAGCTCGTCGGCATCCCGCCCGCGATGCGGGGGATGCCGCAGGTCGAGGTCTCGTTCGACATCGACGCGAACGGGATCATCAACGTCTCGGCGAAGGACCTCGGAACGGGGAACGAGCAGCAGATCCGGATCGAGGGCGGCTCGGGCCTGACCGAGTCGGAGGTCGAGCGGATGATCAAGGACGCGGAGTCGCACTCGGACGAGGCGCACAAGCTCCGCGAGCTCGCGGACGCACGGAACGAGGCCGAGGCGCTCGCGTACCAGGTCGAGCGAACGCTCGGCGAGCACCGCGACAAGGTCGAGGAGGGCGAGGCGTCGACGATCGAGGGCAGGGTCATGGAGCTCCGCCAGGCGGTCGAGGGCGCCGACGTCGCGGACATCCGTGCGAAGACGCAGGCGCTTCAGGAGGCGTCCCGCACCCTCGCCGACGCGATCTACGCGCAGGCGACGGCGCAGGCGCAGGCGCAGCCGTCGGGTGACGGCGACGGCGCCGGCTCCGAGGACGAGGTCGTCGAGGACGCGGACTACGAGGTCATCGACGAGGAGGAGGCGAAGCGGTCGTGACCTCGCGCAGGCCGACGTCCACGAACGACACGGAGCGCGGCTCCGCCCTCCCGCAGGAGCAGGTGGGAGCGCCTGGCGACAAGGCGTCGCCGGGCGAGCCCGCAGCCTCCGATCCCGCCGAGCGCGAGCACGACCTCGAGGCGAGGCTCGCCGAGGCGGAGGCGAATCGGGACGAGTACCTCGCGCTCGCGCAGCGCGTGCAGGCGGACTTCGAGAACTACCGCAAGCGCGCCGCGCGAGACCAGGAGCGCCTCGTCGCGCACGCCCACGAGCGGCTGGTCCGCGAGCTCCTGCCCGTGCTCGACGACCTCGAGCGGACACTCGAGGCAGCCGAGCGGCACGAAGAGGCAGCGCTCGTGGACGGCGTTCGCCTGGTCGAGCGCTCGCTGCGGAAGGCCCTCGAGAAGGAAGGCCTCGTCGAGATCGAGGCGGACGGGCGCTTCGACCCGCACGTGCACGAGGCGATGCTCACGCAGGCCCGCGAGGGCATCGAGCCGGGCACGGTGGTCGAGGTCTTGCAGCGCGGCTACCGGGTCGGCGACAGGGTCGTCCGTCCCGCCCGCGTGATCGTGGCGGAGTAGGGATGGCCACGGTCGCGAGCCCGTACGAGGTCCTCGGGGTTCCGAAGAACGCCTCCGCGGACCAGATCAAGAAGGCGTACCGCAAGCTCGCGCGCCAGTACCACCCGGACCGGAATCCCGGCGACGCCTCCGCGGAAGAGCGCTTCAAGGAGGTGCAGACGGCGTACGACGTCCTCTCCGACCCGGAGAAGCGGCGCGCCTACGACTCGTTCGGCGCCGCGGGCGCGCGCGGCGCGGGAAGCCCGGGCTTCGGCGGGATGCGCTTCGAGGAGTTCGACGTCGGCGACCTCGGCGATCTCCTCGGCGGCATGTTCGGCGGAGGCGTCCGCCAGAACGCGAACCGGCCGACGCGCGGCGAGGATCTCGAGGCGCGCGTCCGGATCTCGTTCGAGGACGCGCTCTCGGGCGTCCAGGTGCGCGTGCCCGTCGAGGTGGACACCGTCTGCTCGGCCTGTCACGGCACGGGTGCCGAGCCGGGAACGTCGCCGATCGTCTGCCCGGAGTGCGGCGGACGCGGGGTCGTGTCCGAGGCACAGGGGCTCTTCGCGTTCTCGCAGCCCTGCCCCCGCTGCCACGGCAACGGTTCGATCGTCGAGAAGCCCTGTCGCCGCTGCCGCGGGACCGGGCGCGAGCGGACGACGAAGCGCTACAGCGTGAAGATCCCCGCCGGTGCCAAGACCGGGACGCGGATCAGGCTCAAGGGCAAGGGCGAGGCAGGCCAGCACGGCGGGCCGACCGGCGATCTCTACGTCGTCGTCGACGTCGAGCCATCACGCCTCTTCCAGAGACGTGGTTCCGACCTCGTGCTCGACGTCCCGGTGACCTACGCCGAGGCTGCGCTCGGGGCGAGTGTCCAGATCCCGACGCCCGACGGCCCGGTCTCGCTGAAGGTCCCGGCGGGCACCGAGTCCGGCAAGCTCCTGCGCGTCAAGGGCCGCGGGGCGCCCCACGTCAAGGGCAACGGGAAGGGCGATCTGCTCGCGAGGATCTCGGTGACCGTCCCGAAGAAGCTCTCGAAGTCCGAGCGCGAGGCCCTCGAGGAGTACGGAAAGGTGTCGCGCGAGCGGCCGAGGGAGAGGGTGTTCCCGTCATGAGCTGGGCTGCGTCGGTAACGGACGGCTCCGCGGAGAAGCCTCGGTACATGATCTCGGCCGCCGCCGAGCTCGTCGGCATGCACCCGCAGACGCTCCGACTGTACGAGGCGAGAGGACTCGTGCAGCCGTCGCGGACGCCGGGTGGCACGCGCCTCTATTCGGAGCTCGACCTCCGGCGCTTGAAGCTGATCCAGCGGCTGACGAGCGAGCTCGGGCTCAACCTCGCCGGGGTCGAGCAGGTCCTGCGCCTGCAGGACGAGCTCCAACGGCTGCGCGCGCGGATGGAGCGCCAGGAGACCGCGCTTCGCGCCGAGATCGCCGCCGTGCACAAGTCCTACAAGCGAGAGCTCGTCCTCTACAGGCCGTCGAGGCATCCAGCGAGGAGGGGCTGATGTGGACTTCAACCGGCTGACGATGAAATCGCAGGAGGCACTCGCGGGCGCGCAAGAGCTCGCTCGCCGGAACGGCAATCCGGAGTTGACCCCGGACCACCTGCTCATCGCGCTCCTCGACCAGGAGCTGCCGCGGACGCTGGTCGAGCGCGCGGGACCGGACGTCGGCGCGCTGCGAGCCGAGGCGGAGGCGCGGCTCGCGCAGCAGCCGGCCGTCTCCGGCGGCGCGGCACAGCCGCAGGCATCCGCGCGCCTCACGCGCCTGCTCGACCGGGCAGTCGACGAGATGCAGACGCTCGGTGACGAGTACGTCTCCGTGGAGCACCTGCTGCTCGCGCTCGAGGTCGTGCCCCGCGACCGTCTGCTCGAGGCGCTCCAGCAGGTACGCGGCGACCAGCGCGTGACCTCCCAGGATCCGGAGGGCTCGTACCAGGCGCTCGAGAAGTACGGGCGCGATCTGACCGCGCTCGCGGAGGCAGGCAAGCTCGACCCGGTCGTCGGCCGCGACGAGGAGATCCGCCGGGTCGTCCAGGTCCTCTCGCGTCGCACGAAGAACAACCCGGTGCTGATCGGCGAGCCGGGGGTCGGCAAGACGGCGATCGTCGAGGG
>Ga0066903_100006452_pt1 | contig 10433 bp, 13 predicted proteins | sample PanSoiMetaGPlot1_FD_67491 | JGI IMG/M metagenome (GOLD analysis project Ga0066903, IMG submission 67491) | Tropical forest soil microbial communities from Panama analyzed to predict greenhouse gas emissions - Panama Soil - Plot 1 (version 2) | ecosystem: Environmental > Terrestrial > Soil >...
GGGAAGCAGCGGATGGCTTCGGATCGTCTCCACGCTCTGGCGAACTCGTCCGGCCACGTCCGGGAACGGCTGGAAGTCGATGCTCTCCGACTGCGGCCCGAGCTTCTCGTGCAGGTCGTCGTTCGTGAAGGTGAGCATGCCGCAGTCGGTATGCCCGATCACGACCGCCTCCTCGGTTCCGAGCAGGTGATGCGAGATGACCAGCGAGCGGATCGTCTCGTCGTTCACGAGGCCGCCCGCGTTGCGAATCACATGCGCGTCGCCTTCGTCGAGGCCGAGGAATCCCGCCGGATCAAGGCGCGCATCCATGCATGTCACGACGGCGAACCTCCTGCCCGGCGGCATCGGCAGCCTGCCTTTGTCGAACTCGGATGCGTAGCGCTCGTTGGCTGCGGTGACCTCTGCGACGACGGACATCGTGCGACCTCCCTGGGAAGCGTTATCCACTGGTTCGACGCTATCCAAAGTGAAGCGGTCTAAACAAGCGGAGCCAGAGGGCTACGCTTGGCCCGCGATGGGGACGGACTTCGACAACCTGGTCGCAGACCTCGAGCGCCGCTACGAGGAGCTGCAGTCCCGCATGTCCGATCCGGCGGTCTACAACGACCACCGTGAGGCGGCCGAGGTCGGCCGGAGCCTGAAGGAGCTCGAGCGGCCGTACAAGCTCGCCCGGGAGTGGGAGGCGACCCGCGACGACCTCGTCGCGGCTCGCGGCGACGCAGACCTCCGCGAGCTCGTGCCCGAGCTCGAGGAGCGCACCGCGAGCCTCGAGGAGGAGCTCCGCCTAGCGCTCGTCCCGACCGATCCCGCCGACCGGAAGGACGTGATCGTCGAGGTGCGCCAGGGCGTCGGCGGCGACGAGGCCTCTCTGTGGGCCGGCGACATCTACCGGATGCTCGCGCGCTATGCCGAGCGGCGCGGTTACAGGGTCGAGGAGCTCGAGGCGAGTCCAAACGACGGCGGTGGCTACAAGGAGGTCACCTTCGCCGTCAAGGGCGACGGCGCCTACTCCGTCTTCAAGTGGGAGGGAGGCACGCACCGCGTCCAGCGCGTCCCCGAGACCGAGAGCGCCGGCCGCATCCACACCTCCACCGCCACCGTGGCGGTCATGCCCGAGGCGGAGGAGGTCGAGGTCCAGATCGACCCGAACGACCTCAAGATCGACGTCTACCGGTCGACCGGACCCGGCGGCCAGTCGGTCAACACGACCGACTCGGCGGTCCGCATCACGCACCTCCCGACGGGCGTGGTCGTCTCGATGCAGGACGAGAAGTCACAGCTCCAGAACCGGGAGAAGGCGATGCGGGTCCTCCGCGCCCGACTGTACGAGCGCGAGCTCGAGCGGCAGCGCGAAGAGCTCGGCGCGGCTCGCAATGCGCAGATCGGCGGCGGCGAGCGGGCCGAGAAGATCCGCACTTACAACTTCCCTGAGAACCGGCTCACCGACCACCGCGTCAAGCTCACGGTGCACCAACTCGACCGGATCCTCCAGGGCGACCTCGACGAGTTCACCGAGGCGCTCGCGACCGACGAGCGGCGTCGGGCCCTGGGGGAGTGACGGCCCGGGAGGCTCTCGCGCAGGCGGAGCGAAGGCTCGCCGTGGCGGGAGTCGAGTCGCCGCGTGTCGACGCGGAGTGGCTGGTGGCACACCTGCTCGGGACGACGCGCTCGGGGCTCGCAACTCGGCTCGACGAGGAGGTCGAAGGGCTGGAACCGCTTCTCGCCAGGCGTGAGGCGCGCGAGCCGCTCGCCTACGTCCTCGGCGAGTGGGGTTTCCGTCGGATCACATTGCAAACGGACGCACGCGCGCTCGTGCCGCGGTCCGAGACCGAGGTGCTCGTCGGGCGCGCCCTCGAGCTCGCGGCCGCGTTTGACCGTCCGCGGATCCTCGACGTCGGCATCGGCTCCGGCGCGATCGCGCTCGCATTCAAGGACGAGCGGCCGGATGCGCAGGTGACGGGCATCGACGTCTCCGCCAACGCGCTTGCGCTCGCCCGCGAGAACGCCGAGCAGCTCGGGCTCGAGATCGAGCTGCGCCTGGGCGATGGGGCGGAGGCGGCGGCCGAGGGCTGGGACGTCGTCGTTGCGAATCCGCCCTACGTCGCCAGCCTCGACGGCCTCCCGCCCGAGCTGCGCCGGGAGCCCGAGGTCGCGCTCCTCGGTCGTGGCGAGCACGAGCGGCTGGCGCAGGCTGCCGATGCGACCTTCATCGTGTTCGAGGTGGGCGACGACCAGGCCCGCGACGTCGCGGACACGCTCGAGCGGCTCGGCTACGTGGACGTGGGAATCACCTCGGATCTTGCGGGCGTCGATAGGGTCGTCGACGGGAGGCGACCGTGATCGAGACGTTCGCGACACCAGAGGGCCTGACCCTTTCGTACGAGCGACGAGGGAGCGGACCGCTGCTCGTGTGCCATCCCGGCGGTCCCGGCGGGTCCGCCGCGGAGTTCCGCGATTTCGCCGGCCTCGACGACACCTTCGACCTCGTGCTCTTCAGCCCGCGCGGGTCGGCCGGGTCCGACCGCGCGGACGACTACAGCCTCTCGTCGTACGTCGCAGATCTCGAGGCGCTGCGCGGGCATCTCGGGGTCGAGCAGTGCGATCTGCTCGGCTTCTCCCACGGCGGGATCGTCGCGATGGCCTATGCGGCGACGCACGGGCGACGCATAGGACGGCTTCTGCTCGTCGACACACTGGCTGTCTGGGACGAGGCGGCGGAGGCGGCGATGCAGCAGGCGATCGAGAAGCGCCGCGGTCAGCCGTGGTTCGCCGAGGCAGCGAAAGCGATCGAGGAGGAGCAGGCCGGCGAATTCGCGTCCGTTGAGGAGCTCATTGCGAACGTGCAAAGGCAGGCCCCGCTCTACTTCCATCGCTGGCAAGGGAGCGAGCAGGCCGGGCGCGAGCTCTTCGCGGATTGGGCGGAGTCGGAGCCGCTCCATTACTTCAACACGGTCGAGTTCCCGACCTTCGACCTTCGCGGCGACCTCCGGACGATTGCAGCTCCGACGCTCGTGGTCGTCGGCGACGACGACATGATCGCGGGGCCCGTCTGTGCCGAGACGATCATGCGCGAGCTGCCTGATGCGCGGCTCGTCACGATTCCCGACTCTGGCCACTTCGTCTACGTGGAGCAGCCCGAGGCGTTCCGCACCGCCCTGACGGGCTTCCTCCTTTGACCGACGTCGCAGTCGCGGCGCTCCACGCCGGCCGCGCAGTGATCCTCCCGACAGACACCGTCTACGGGCTCTGCGTCCTGCCTGACCACGAGGACGTCCTCTACGAACTCAAGGGCCGCGATCGCTCGAAGCCGGTCGCACTCCTCGCAGCAGACGTCGACGCGCTCGTCGCTGCCGTGCCGAGTCTCGACCGGTCCGTCCTCGATCGGTACCTGCCGGGGCCGTACACGCTCGTCTTCGGGACAACCGGCGTCCGCGTGCCGAGCCTGCCGCCGGTCGCAGCCGAGGTCGTACGCGCTGTCGGCGTCGTCGCGGCCACGAGCGCGAATCTCTCCGGCGGCCCGGATCCGCGGCAGGTCGACGACGTCCCGGCGGAGATCCGCGCCGCCTGCGGCGCGATCGTCGACGTGGGCGAGCTTCCCGGCGTCCCATCCACGGTGATCGATCTCACAAGCGCGGAGCCCCGCGTCCTCCGCCGGGGCGCCGGCCCTCCGCCTGAGTAGCATCCGCGCCGTGGCCACGACCCAGGCGACGTTCGGGGAGCTGAAGCAGGCGGGCCTCGACGAGATCGATCCCGAAATTGCGCGGCTCCTGGGTGACGAGCTCGAGCGGCAGCGGGGCCAGATCGAGCTGATCGCGTCGGAGAACTTCACCTGGCCGTCGATCTTCGAGGCGGTCGGGTCGGTGGCTACGAACAAGTATGCGGAGGGCTATCCGGGGCGCCGCTATTACGGCGGCTGCGAGGTGGTGGACGAGATCGAGCAGCTCGCGATCGACCGCGCGAAGGAGCTGTTCGGCGCCGAACACGCGAACGTGCAGCCGCACGCGGGCGCCCAGACCAACATGGCCGTGTACTCGGCCGTGATGGAGCCGGGCGACACGCTGATGGCGCTGCGGCTCGACCAGGGCGGCCACCTCACACACGGCCACAAGGTCAACTTCTCGGGGCGTCTCTACACGGTCGTCCACTACGGCGTGTCCCCCGAGACGATGACCGTCGACTACGACGACGTGCTCGCGAAGGCGAAGGAGGCGCGACCGAAGGTCATCGTCTGCGGCGGCTCCGCCTATCCGCGGACCGTCGAGAGCGACCGGTTCCGCGCGATCGCCGATGAAGTCGGGGCGCTGCTCCTGTGCGACATGGCGCACTTCTCCGGCCTCGTGGCCGCCGGACTCCACCCGAACCCGGTCGAGCACTGCGATTTCGTGACCTCGACGACGCACAAGACGCTGGCCGGCCCCCGCGCCGGCTTCATCCTCTGCCGCGAGGAGCACGCGAAGGCGGTCGACTCCGCGGTGATGCCGGGGATGCAGGGCGGCCCGCTCGAGCACACCATCGCGGCGAAGGCGACGTGCTTCCGGATCGCGATGACGGACGCCTTTCGCGAGTACCAGGCCCAGATCCGCCGCAACGCCGACGCACTCGCCGACACCCTCCTCGACGGCGGTCTCTCGCTCGTCACCGGCGGCACCGACACGCATCTGCTCCTCGTCGACCTGCGCGAGTCGGAGTGGACCGGGAAGGCTGCCGAGGAGCGGTTGCACGAGATCGACGTCACCGTGAACCGCAACACCGTCCCGTTCGACGAGCGCTCACCCTTCGTGACCTCCGGGATCCGGCTCGGCACGCCGGCGATGACGATGCGCAGCTTCGACGAGGACGACTTCCGCGAGGTCGGGCGGATCATCTGCGAAGCGCTGACGGAGTCACCCGACCTCGACCGGCTCCGTGGTCGGGTTCACACCCTTTGCGAGAAGCGTCCGCTGTACGAGGGTTTCCGGGGCTACACGACCTACGCGGCGTGAGCGCAGGCCGCCTCACGGTGGTCGCGCATCCGCTCGTCCAGCACAAGCTCGGCTACCTCCGCGACCAGGAGACGCCGACCGTGCACTTCCGCAAGCTCGCGAACGAGATCACGCTCCTTCTCACCTACGAGGCGACGAAGGACATGCCGACGGAGACGGTGGAGATCGATACGCCGCTCGAGCGGACGGCGGTTCCGCGGATCTCGGGGAAGAAAGTGGCCGTCTGCCCGGTGCTGCGCGCGGGGATGGGGATGCTCGACGGCGTGCTCTCGCTCGTCTCGAGCGCGCGCGTCGGCTTCATCGGGCTGTACCGCGACGAGGACACGCTCGAGGCGGTGCAGTACTTCGTGAAGCTCCCGGTCGACCTCTCCGACCGGGACGCCATCGTGCTCGACCCGATGCTCGCCACCGGCCACTCGAGCTGTGCGGCGATCGACGTCGTCAAAGAGGCGGGCGCCCAGTCGGTGACGCTCGTGTGCATCGTTGCGGCGCCGCCGGGGATCGAGGAGGTGCACCGACTGCATCCGGACGTGCACATCGTGTGCGCCGCAGTCGATCGCGGACTGAACGAGCGCGGCTTCATCGTCCCCGGTCTCGGGGACGCCGGCGACCGGCTGTACGGGACGAAGTAGCGGGGCGGCGCCCGCCAGGCCGTCCGCCGCATCACGAAAAGGTCCGTGATTCAATGCCGGTGCGCCCGTGCATCCGGTGCTCGTAGCGGCAGGGCCGCAGGGGAGGTACGACGGATCGAGGACGACGTTGACAACAGCGGCGCTACACGGGGAGGCACTGGCACGACATCGACGCGCGGCAGGGCGCGGCGGGGTGTCGGAGAGGTTCGACCGAAAGGAGTGACGATGGCTCAGGAGAACGTGGTGGTCATTCGTTTCACGGAGCCGAGCAAGGCCTACCAGGCGCTGAGCGAGTTGAAGGAGTCCGACGCCGGGGGTCACATCGAGCTCAAGTCCGCGGCGGTTGTGGAGCGTACGTCTCAGGGCGAGCTGAAGATCGCGGACGGCGCCGACAACGTCGGGCTCGTCGGAGCGGCAGGCGGCTCGCTGATCGGGCTCCTCATCGGCGTCCTCGGCGGGCCGGTCGGGCTGCTTCTCGGCTGGGGCGCCGGAGCCGTGGTCGGCGGCTCGTTCGACCTGGATCGGGAGGAGGAGTCGGACGAAGCGTTGAGCGTGCTCGGAAGGGCGATCACGCCCGGGTCGACTGCTCTGATCGCCGACGTGACCGAGCCGGAAGTCGAGTTGATCGACGCCAGGATGGCCGCGCTCGGCGGTGACGTGACGCGGCGCTCGGCTGTCGACGTCGTCGCCGAACTCGGCACGGCTCACGAAGCCGCCGACGCGGCGGCGAGCGAGGCGCGCCGCGTGGTGCGCGAGAAGCGAAAGACCGAGATGACGGCCGACCTCGACGAGCGCGTGGGGAAGCTCAAGGAAAAGCTGCACGTTTCCTGACCGCCTGCGATGGCCTAGGTGATCGAAGCCCGTCGACCGGAGGTCGGCGGGCTTCGACGTTCGTGGGGAAACGCGAATGCTCGAATGCCCGCGTGTTCATTCCCGAGCACCGGCCCAGGCGGGGGCGTTTACCCCTCGAACCTGGTTCCCCAGTCGAGCTGGAGTGCTGGTCTGAGCGTCAACCGAACCTGTTGGAGATCCTCCAGCGGGCCGAAGCCTCGTCTTTGTCGCTCTGGTCGGGTCCCTGGCCAAAGAACGAGATCAGCTCCCACTCTTCGGGATATTCCCGGTTCATCGGGTCTCCCGTCGCCGCGGAGCCGGGCGGGCCTTCGCCTAGAGCTCGACGACCGGGTCGCCGAGGCGGATCACACCGCCGACGAGGATGTCGGCATTGATGCCGGCGCGATGAGCGAGCACCTTGATGATCCCCGGCCGCGTCATCTCTTCGAGATGACGGCACGGCTCGCAGAGCTCGACGCCGAAGCACTCCACCTCGCCGATGCGGAACCGCTTACCGACGAGGCTGTTGACGTCCACGTCGCGCACCGTCACCTGCCGTCGGGTTTCGCCCGACCTCAGCCCGACCTCCTCGACGACTTCTGCCGCCACGAGTGTCAGCGCCTGGCCCGGCGCCGCCCCGTTCGGGTGAAAGTGACGGTCGCCTTCGAGCCCTTGTCCTGCGACCGCCCGCACGGACTCGACCGTCCACAGTTCGGGCTTGCCTGCAGCCCCGAGATGAATCGCCTCGACCGGCATCGCCCAATCATCTACCAACGGCCGGATACGCCGTTGGTCGTCGATTGACTCTCGGTCGAGTGGTCTCTATTCGGGCTGAAGGTCCGTCCGCACGAGTGAGAACATCGCGCAGTCATGCCTCTCGCCGTGGGTCTTGCAGTGCATCCGAAGTGTTCCCTCTCGATGAAAGCCGGCCTTCTCGATCGCACGGATCGATGCGAGGTTGTCAGCGGCGGCCTCGGCGACCACCCGGGCAAGGCCGAGCTCTCGCAAGCCCCACAGGGCACCGAGCCGCAGCGCCTTCGCAGCGACACCGCGACCACGCGCCTCGGGAAAAACCGAGACCGCAAGACTCGCGACCTCTCCGTCATCGCCGAACTGCAGGTTCAGGAGGCCGAGCGGCCGATCGTCGCCCGCAGCCGCGATTACGAACGGAGCGCCCGTTCCGCTCGACCACTGCTCTTCGGCCCGGGAGATGCCTTCCCGCTCTCTTCCCGCCGCCGGAGGCGAGTCATTGAGTCGGCGTTTCGTCTCTGGATCGTGCGACGCCTGCGCGATTGCGGCGATGTCCCTTTCCCGGCGCATCCGCAGGACGATCTCCCCGTCGGTGAGCGGATGCTCAGGCGGGGTCAGCCGACGTCCGGTCACGGCAACACGCTACGCAACCCCGTCCGGATCAGGCGCCGCCTTCGCGGTCGCGGCCACCGTCTCCTGGCCGGACTCGGCGCGTCGGCTGACGTATCGTCCAGCGGCCGATGTCACCATCGCCCTTGGAGCTCACGCGCGCGCAGATCCTCGCGTTCCGCCGGCGCGTCGGCGCACTCGACGAGCGGTTGCCGCCGGGTGCTCGTTCGCTGAGGCAGGCGGCGTGGGCGGGCTTGCAGGACAGCATGCCCCGCGCGGCCCTTCTCTCGATCCACGCGCGGGTCGAGGGCGCGCATCCGGCGATCTGGGAGGACGAGTCGCTGGTCCAGGTCTGGGGGCCGCGCTTCAGCGTGTACGTCGTCCCGGCACGTGACCACGCGTTCTTCACGCTCGCGCGGCTGCCTGACGACCCGCGTGGTCGGCAGAGAGCGGAGGACGCCGCAGCGCGCCTGCACGCGATCCTCGCGGGACGGCGGATCACGGACCGCGAGGTGGGGGAGGGAAACCGCATCCGGTACGCCACGACGACCGGCACCGTCCAGATCCGATGGGAAGGGGCCCGGGCCCCGGTCGTGTGGACCGTGCCGCGACCGGACCTCGATCCCGCCGACGCCCGACTCGAGCTCGCGCGCCGCTACCTGCACGTCTACGGACCGACGGTGCCCGCGGCGTTCGCCAAGTGGGCAGGCATCGGGTTGCCGCAGGGACGGGATGCGTTCGACGCCCTGGGCCGGTCGCTCCTTCCGGTGCGCACGCCGATCGGCGAGGCCTGGGCCCTGGCCGACGACGAGCCTGTCTTCAGGAAAGCGGCCGGTCCCGCCGCCGCGGCGCGGCTGCTGCCGAGCGGCGACGCGTTCTTCCTCCTCCACGGAGCCGACCGCGAGCTGCTGGTTCCGGACACCGCGCCTCGAAGCGAACTATGGACGCCGCGCGTCTGGCCGGGTGCGCTGCTCGTCGGCGGGGAGATCGTCGGAACCTGGCGTCGAGCCCAGGCGAAGCTCGTGGTCCAGACCTGGCGCCGGCTCTCCGAGCCGGAGCGGGAAGCCGTCGAAGCGGAGGCGCAGTCGCTGCCGCTTCCGGGAATCCAGGGTCAGATTGCCGTCAATTGGAGCGATGAGGCGTGAAGCTGGCCGACCTCAGCCGTTTGGCCGCCGAGCTCGACGGCGTGTCCGAGAGCCTTCGCGAGGGGATGCTCGACTGGCGTTACCGCGGGCGCCTGGTGGCACGACAGCTCGACGACAGCCACGTCGTCATCCGCGCGTCGCTCGACTTCCGCGATCTGCTCCTCCACTCGTTTCCCGAGACGTTCTCGGTGCCGGACCGCTTCGCCAAGCACAGGATGATCGTCGCCGACTTCGAGAACGGGAATCCCGACGCGGTGGAGGACGCAGTGATCGGCGCCTGGGAGCTGCAGTCCGGCAGGTGAGTGGACGGGGTCGGTCGGCCGCTAGGCGACGTGCGTGCCGAGGAGCGCTCGGAGCGCGTCGATCCGCCGGTGCAGTTCCCGACGCTCGTCCGAGATCTCCCGCTCGCGCTGGCGCGTCGCCTCCGACGCATACCCGAAGTCGATCTGCTGGTGCAGAGCGCGACGCTGTGCCGACAACCGGGTTTCTGCTGCCTCCAGTTCGGCCAGCACGGCGCGGACCTCTTCGAAGTTCGCTTCTGACATGAACCTTGTATCGGCAGCCACATGTCCGGCGATAAGCACTCCTCGTGGTCCGAAGTGTCGTCTCCACGGCCGCAGGCGGCCGCGTCCCGGCGGCGAAGTACGCTGAGGCCCGATGCTCGCAGCGAGCAGCCCGCATCTCAGTGTCCTCGACCAGCTCGGCGACCACCTGGGGGTCCTCTGGGGCGCGCTGGTCGCGTTCGCCCTGGTCGTGCTGCTCACCCCCGCGGTGGGAGGGATGGCTCGCCGGCTCGGCGTCGTCGACCTCCCCGGCGGTCGGCGCGTGAACGAGCTGCCGGTACCACGTCTCGGCGGGATCGGGCTCTTTCTCGGGATGCTGGTGCCGGCGCTCGCCTTCCTCCATCTCGGGCACCAGACTCGCGGCGTGCTGCTCGGCGCCGCGATCGCCGTCACCGTCGGGATCATCGACGACTTCCGCGGCCTGAAGTGGTACGCGAAGCTCTTCGGCCAGGTCGCGGCGGCGTCCGCACCGGTCTTCTTCGGCATCTGGATCGACCGCTTCACGCTGCCCTTCATCGGGATCCACACGTTGCCGTCGTCGGCAGGAATTCCCCTGACGATCGTCTGGATCGTCGCGATCATGAACATGGTGAACTTCCTCGACGGGCTCGATGGGCTGGCTGCCGGCGTGGCGGCGATCGCGGGCCTGACGTTCAGCGTGATCGCGCTCTCACTCGGCAAGCCCGACGCAGCTGTTCTCTCCGCCATCGTCTTCGGGGCGTGCGTCGGCTTCCTCCGGCACAACTTCTATCCGGCGCGGATCATCATGGGGGACTCGGGGGCGATGCTGCTGGGGTACGTGCTCGCGGTCATCTCAGTGCAGGGACTCCTGAAGACGGCCGCGACCGTGGCCCTGTTCTTCCCCCTGCTCGTGCTCGCCGTCCCGATCGTCGACACGACCTTCGTCGTCGTGCGGCGGCT
>Ga0066903_100006453_pt1 | contig 10433 bp, 14 predicted proteins | sample PanSoiMetaGPlot1_FD_67491 | JGI IMG/M metagenome (GOLD analysis project Ga0066903, IMG submission 67491) | Tropical forest soil microbial communities from Panama analyzed to predict greenhouse gas emissions - Panama Soil - Plot 1 (version 2) | ecosystem: Environmental > Terrestrial > Soil >...
CCGATTAAGGAGCGGCCGAAGGCCGGCAGGCAGGAAATGCGTTCCTGCGCGCGAACAGCACGGTCGCCAGAGCCCCGGCGACGAGTGCGGCGGTGAGCCAGGGCAACCCGGCGGCGCCAGGCCCGGCCAGGACCATCCCGCCGGCCAATGCTCCGGCCGCGATGCCGGAGTTGTAGACCGCCGTCTGCATCGCGGTGGCGACGTCGGCGCCCGCCGTGCCGCTAGCGTCGATCAGCGCGGTCTGCAGCAACGTCGGCGCACCGCCGAATGAGCCACCCCAGAAGGCGACGGAGATCAGGAGCACCACCTCGTTGTCCGCCGCCATGGCCAGCGCCAGCATCGCCGCGGCGACAAGAGTCAGTGCAGCGCAAAGCGTCGCGCGCAGGTGCCGGTCTGCTAGCAGGCCCGTCAGCCAGATCCCGCAGGCCGTGGCCAGCCCGAACTCAAGGAACACCAGGCTGGTCCGGCCGAACCCGGCCCGCTCAGCGAAGGGCGCGATGTAGGTGTACATGGCCTGATGCGCGGTGAGCAGCAGCAACGTGACGCCGAGCACCCCGCGAATCCCCGGCAGCGCGATTACCAGTCGCACCGGCATCCGCTCTTCGGCTCCCGCGGCGGGAATGGCGGGTACGGCACAGCGCACCCACCCGATCAGCGCCAGCGCCAGCCCGCCTAGCAGCGCGAAACTGGCCCGCCACCCGATCGCTCCGGCCAGGGCCGTCCCGGCCGGGACGCCAAGGCTAAGGGCGACAGTGATCCCGGCGAGCACGATGGCGATCGCCCGGGCGCGGCGTTCGGCCGGGACCATCCTCGCGGCGTACCCGGCGAGCATCGACCACAGCGCCCCGCCCATGATCCCGGCCAGCAACCTCGCGGCGAACGTCAACGGGTAGGACGGCGAGATCGCGGTGACGACGTTGCACAGCGCGAACCCCGCCAGCGCCCCGATCAGCGCGACCCGGCGTGGAATCCGGCGAAGGGAGGCCGTCACCGGAATGGCAGCCACCGCGGAGGCGATCGCGAACGCGCTGACCAGGTATCCGATCAGGGAATCCGGCACCCGCAGGGAGGCACCCATCTGCGGGAGCAGGCCGGCCGGCAGCAGGTCGGTCATGACGTCAAGACAAGCGGCCGCGGACAGCGCGAGCAGGCCAAGCAGCGGCAGCCGGAACCGGCCAGGCGGTGCGGTAATTCTGATGGTGGCGGGGGTTGCGACCGGCATGCCATCATGGTCAAACCTTCACACTAATGTGAGGGCAAATTGAGACTGGCGGGCAGCGGATGAGGATCGGTGAACTGTCAAGGCGCACCGGCGTCCCCACCAGGATGTTGCGGTATTACGAGGAACAAGATCTGCTCCACCCGGACCGGGCCGAAAACGGATATCGCTGGTACGGCGAGGCGGCCGTTTACCGGGTCCAGCAGATCCGCGGGCTGCTCGACTCAGGCCTCACGACCGAGATCATCCGCAGGATCCTGCCCTTCCTTGCCGAACCAGACGGCATTGTTTTGCCGGCGGCCTGCCTGACCGCGGAGACGGCCGGGCTGTTGCGTGGCGAGGCCGACCGGCTCCAGCAGCGCATAGACTGCCTCGCGCGCAATCGCGATGCCATCCGCGGCTATCTCGCCGCGATCGAGGCCGAGAATGGGCGGTATGCCGACGACAAGCACCGATCGTGAGCTGCCGGCGAGGACACTCGTCGCGCAGTGCCTGGCGATAGCGAGCGCCGCGGCGGCGGTCATTCACTTCGCGGTTACGGGGTCGCATTTCCAGGAGTACTGGGTGTTCGGCGTCTTCATGCTCGCCGCCGGCTGGCTCCAGCTGACCTGGGCGATTCTCGTGATCGTCAGAGCGTCGCGGGCAGTGCTGTGCGCGGGCGCGGTGATCAGCGCCAACATCATCGCCATCTACATCTGCACCAGAACGGTCGGCGATATGGTCGGCCCCTCGCCAACCGAGATAGAGCCAGTTGGCTTCGGTGATCTGTTGTGCACTGTCCTCGAGGCGCTGGTGCTGATCGGCTGCTTCTGGCTGGTTTGGACACGCCAGCACAGGACGGTGCGTCGCAGCCAGGTCCTCGCCACCACGACGGTCGCCGGAAGCGTCACCGCCGTCTTGCTGAGCGTGGCGCTGGTGGCCGGCGGACCTGAGATGGTGATGGCGAGCGGGTCGGCGGGACATCAACCGGCCCGCGCAACCCACATGCGTATGCCTGCTGCCGGAAAGGCGCCGGTCAGGCTCGCCACCGGCACGCCGGGGGGCGCAATCTCGATGCCTGATCCGCACATGCAGATGGCGCCGGGGATGGCGATGGCTAGTTCGGCGGCCTGTGCTGCCCGGCCGACGGCGGCTCAGCAGCGGGCCGCGGTCGCGCTGGTGGATGCGAGCTGGCGGGGCGCGCGCCGGTTCCAGAGCCTCACGGCAGCTAAGACAGCTGGTTACCGGCCGATCACGCCCTCTGGCCTGCCCGTTGTGCACTATCTCAACGTGTCCTACTACCTCGATAGCGCGCTTCGAGGGCATGTGCTGGACCCGGCGAAGCCCCAGTCGCTCGTGTACGCCAACACGCCCAAGGGGGCCGTGCTGGTCGCTGCGATGTACATCACCTCCCCCGGCGGTGCCACGCCGCAGCCCGGCGGCTGCCTCACCCAGTGGCACGTGCACACCAATCTGTGCCTGAGCCGGGGGTTCGGTGTCGTGGGCGTGGTGACTGCCGCGCATCCGAGCTGTCCGCCTGGGTCGAGGAACCGCGTGACGCCGCCGATGATGCACATCTGGTTTGTGCCGATACCCGGCGGCCCCACCGCCATCGACGCATCAGACGCTCAGATCGTGCGCGCGGCGGAACGGGTGCGCGCACATGGCAACGGGCCGGCCTGATCCGCTTACGCCCGCCGCGAAAGCACTTCAGCCAGACACATCGCCAGACGTAGCGTGGTTCACCACGGGCACGGCCACAGCTGCCGTCGCTGCCAGAAGGGAACGCGATGTCACAGCAGCAGGACGAGCACCGGCAGCCACGGCCGCTGCTGCGGACGATGCTCGGCGACGTGCTCAGGCGTACCCGGCGCGACCAGGGCAGGACCCTGGCCGACGTCGCCAGGACGGCGCGCGTCTCGATGCCGTACCTATCCGAGGTAGAGCGGGGCCGCAAGGAAGCATCATCCGAAGTGCTCGCCGCCATTTGCGACGCGCTGTACATCGACCTTGCTGATCTGCTCGCTGCGACCGGACGCGACCTGATCACCGGGACCGGCCGGCAGGCGAGCGTCGTCCGGCTGGATACCGTCCGACGCCGCCCCACTCCGATCCGTCCGCACGGCGGAGGCAACGCGGTCTGCCAGCTCGCCGCGTAACGTTCAGGCGCTGAGCAGCTCAGCCGCCGCAGCAGCCTTCCTGCTCGCGATGACAGCGTCAGCCAGACCGTATTCGACCGCTTCGCGGGCGTTGAACGTCTTGTTCCTGTCGGTGTCGGCCTTGATCTTGCTGATCGGATGACCCGTGTGCCTGCTGAGAATCTCGTCGACTTCAGCCCGGACTTTGGCCAGGTCCTTTGCCTGGATCGCAAGATCCGGCAGGGCACCCTGGGCCTGGCTGGATGGCTGATGCAGCAGGACCTTCGCGTGCGGAAGGACTGCGCGCCTGCCGGGAGCGCCTGCGGCCAGCAGCACGGCGGCGGCCGACGCCGCCTGACCCATGCAAATGGTCGCGACACTCGGACGAATGAACTGCATCGTGTCGTAGATCGCCGTCAGAGCGCTGAACGAGCCGCCCGGTGAGTTGATGTAGAGGCTGATCTCGAGATCCGGGCTGACCGACTCAAGGTGCAGTAGCTGCGCCATCACGACGTTGGCGACGCCGTCATCGATTTCGGTGCCGATGAAGACGATCCGCTCCGACAGCAGCCTGGAGTAAATGTCAAAGGCGCGCTCGCCGAGCGGGGTCTTCTCGACCACGGTGGGGATCGTGTACTGGCCCATGGTCACAGCCTCGCCATCCTGGCCGTCACGGCCGGCCTGACATCATCGAGCCGTTCGACGATGTGATCGATGATCCCGTAATCGCGGGCTTCCTCGGCACTGAACCACCGGTCGCGCAGGCTGTCCCGCTCCACCACCTCGGCAGGTTGCCCGGTGTGATGCGCGATCAGGCTGATCATCGTGGCGGCTGTCTTCTCCAGCTGCTCGGCGTAGATCTCGACGTCAGCCGCCGTGCCGCCGAAGCCTGCCGAGCCCTGGTGCATGAGCACCTGCGCGTGCGGCAAGCTGAAGCGCTTGCCAGCCGTTCCCGCGCAGAGCAGGAACTGACCCATGCTGCCGGCCAGGCCCATCGCGAGCGTGCTGACGTCGTTGGGGATCAGGCGCATGGTGTCGTAAATGGCCAGCCCTGCCGTTACCGAGCCGCCCGGTGAGTTGATGTACAGGCAGATGTCGCTCCGGGAGTCCTCGGCCGAGAGCAGCAGGAGTTCGGCGCACAGCCGGTTGGCGACGGCGTCGTTCACCTCGGAACCGAGCACGATGATCCGGTGGTACAAAAGCCGGCTGATCAGCTGGTCATCAAGCGAGCCCGCGTTCGTTACGGTTTGCGCGAGTGCGGTTGTCATTGGTCTCCCTCGGTCTGGCATCCTCGCGATCCACAGTGCGCGACGAGCCCGCGCTCAGCCAAGGCAATCTGCTGACAGCAGAGGATCATGCGGCGGGCTACAATCACGCGGTGATCACAGGCGTGCACGCGATCGTGTTCTCACCAGAGGCCGAGAAGGTCCGCGCGTTCTTCGCCGATGCGCTCGCCCTGGATTTCGTGGACGCCGGCGGGGGCTGGCCGATCTTCGCCTTGCCGCCTGCCGAGCTGGCAGTGCACCCAGCCGAGGTCGAAGGCGGCCATCAGCTCTTCTTGATGTGTGACGACATTCGCGCCACCCTTGCCGATCTTCGCGGCAAAGGCGTGGAGGTCGCGCAGGATATCCACGAGCAAAGCTGGGGCCTGCTCGCCTCGGTCAGACTGCCCGACGGGACCCAGCTCGGAATCTACGAGCCGCGGCACCCATCGCCGCCGCGAACCAGCGCCCCTGGCTGATCAGCCGCCGTATGGCCGGGTGATGATCTCCATCAGATGTCCGTCTGGGTCGGCGAAGTAGACACCCCGGCCGCCATCATTGTGATTGATCTCGCCGGGCCTGGACCGGCCAGGATCGGCCCAGTGCTGAATCTGCCGGTCGGTGATCCGGCCGAAGATCTCGTCGAACTCGTCCTCGGTGATGAGGAAGGCATAGTGCTGGGCCGTGACCTCGCGGTCGGTCTCTGAATAATCCAGGGAGACGCCGTTGTCAGTGCTGACGACCAGGAAGTGGCCGAACCTGGTCGCGGCAGGCAAGCCGAGTATCTCGGTCAGGAATGACGCGGATCGCTGTTGATCGCGGCACGCGACGATCGTGTGGTTCAGCTGGACAGTCATCGTGCTCCTTTCTCCGCGGCGCTACCGTTCCGGTCTCCATCTGAACATGGCGCGCCTGCCCGCTCAACTGGCCGCGGAAATTCCGGGCATTTGACCGCAGTCGCTGCCTATGCTGCCTCTGTGGCGGCGAAGCGGGGTGAGGGCGGTTCCTGAGCCTGACTATGACCTGGTGATCCGCGGCGGCACCGTCGTGACGGCCGGCAGCTCGGCCGACTGCGATGTTGCCGTGCGGGACGGCAAGATCGGCCAGATCGGCGGCGCGCCCAGCGGCCGCCGCGTGCTTGACGCGACCGGCGCGCTGGTGCTGCCAGGCGGCATCGACATGCACGTGCACTTGTCGTCCCCTGATCCGCCAGAGCCTGGCGTTCCTGCGTGGGTGGATGACTTCGCCAGCGGCTCAGCCGCCGCTATAGCCGGGGGCATCACAACCATCGGGAACATGACCTTCCCGGGGGAGGGCGACTCGCTGCGTCAATCGCTCGAGCGAGACCTCACGACCGCAAGACAGCAGGCTGCAATCGACTACGTGCTGCACCCTGTGCTTGCGAGCGCCACCCAGGAAGCGCTGGCAGAGCTCCCCGCGATCGCGCGCGCCGGGCATACCAGCCTGAAGCTCTTCATGGTCGGTGAGGAGTTCGAGACGCAGGCCGACGGGATGATCGAAGCCGTGCGCCTCGCAGGGCAGCACGGCATGCTGACGCTCATCCACTGTGAGGACGGGGCCCTGGTCAGGTTCGCTGGAGAGCAACTGCTGGCCGCAGGTCGCGGCGGCATCGCGGACTGGGCGGCCAGCCGTCCGGTGGCAGCTGAGCGCGCCGCAGTGGAACGGGCCGTCGCGATCTGCGAGATGACCGGCGCGCCGATCTACATCGTGCACCTGTCGTCAGCGGCCGCGCTTCGGGCCGCACGCCGCGGGCGGGCCAGCGGATTGCCGGTCTTCGTCGAGGCCAGACCGCTCTATCTGTACCTGACTAGCGAACTGCTGTCCGGTCCCGACGGCGGCAAGTACATCGGCGCCCCGCCGCTACGCGAGCCGTCCGATGTCGAGGCGCTCTGGTCGGGACTGGCCGACGGGTCGATCGATACAGTCGGCAGCGATCACGCACCCTGGGCGCTGGCTGACAAGCTCGACGAGTCGCAGAACGTGGTCACCGCTCGCCAGGGCGTTGCCGATCTCGAGACGATGCTGCCGATGCTGTTCGATGCGGGCGTCACGACAGGCCGGATCTCGCTGCACAGGTTCGTATCGCTGGCCTCATCGGGCCCCGCCCGCCTGTTCGGCCTATACCCGCGTAAAGGCTCGATCGCGGTAGGCAGCGATGCGGACCTGCTCGTGCTCGATCCGCAGCTGCGGCGGACGATCGATGGCAGCGCGATGCAATCGCGGGCCGGATATTCGGCCTATGACGGCCGCGAGGTCAGTGGCTGGCCGCGCTTCACGATCAGCCGTGGCGAAGTTGTTCTCGAAGACGGCCAGGTGCTCGCGCCTGATGGCCGCGGCCAGTGGCTGCACCGGGGCAAGACCGCACCGGCTTGACCGCTCAGGCGTCCTCGACGCCGAGCTTGGATTCGGCCTTGCCCCGGTCGGCGAACAGCACGAAGTGGAAGATCAGGAACCGGACCAGGAACGTGCAGCAGTTCGCAGCGAGGTAGAAGCCTTGCACGAACGCGTCATGCGCGACGCCATGCAAACCCATCGCTGCCGCCTCGCGGTAGCCGAAATGGCTTGCCTCCGTAAGCACGATGCCCACGACAAGTGAGACAGCAAGGAACGGCAGCGTCTCGCGGAACACGCGCGGCTTGCCCTTGCGCTCCCACGCCCACCGGCTCACGCCGTAGCTGACCGCCGCCCCAGCAAGCCATCCGGCCGCGCCAGCGGTACGGCCCGTCATGGCCAGGACGGAGAAGCAGATGAAGTATGTGATCTGAGTGGCACCCAGCGCCAAAGCCGCAGCGGGAGCAAACCTCAGCAGTCGCCGGCCGCCAGACGAGCCCGCCCAGCGGCGGATTGGCTCGGGAAATCTGGACCAGATGGCAGGCGAAAGCTGGCGCGGTGCTGACGGCATTGCTTCAAGCTACCCCAAATCGGCCGTTGTCATGGCCCGAAAGCACCGCGGGCCAGACGGCACTCGGCCAGAGGGCGCGTTAACAGCCGTGCGATCAGGTATTTCAACCAGCTGGTTGACAACAGTCGGCGCGCCGGCCTAGGTTGTATTCAACCAGAAGGTTGAAGAAGGAGGAGGCCGTGGGGGCCGATCCGCTCTCCAGGGTTTTCGCGGCACTGGCGGACCCGACCAGGCGCGACATGGTCGCGCGGCTCGCGGCCGGCGACGCCACCGTCAATGAGCTCGCCAGGCCGTACAACGTGACGGTCCAGGCGGTTTCCAAGCACCTGAAAGTGCTCGCCGACGCAGGGCTGGTGAGCCGCGGCCGGGACGGCCAGCGACGCCCCGTCCACCTGGAGGCGGAGGTCTTCGACTTGATGACCAAATGGATCGAGCGCTACCGGCGCGAAGCAGAAGACCGGTACCGGCGCCTGGACGACGTCCTGGCTGCCATGCCGGACGCGACTGTCCAGGGGGAACCGTTCCCGCCGACGAGCACCACGTACCAGAAGGGATCATCGTCATGACCACTAAGACTCACGAGACCGACATCGACATCGACCGCGAGGTACCGCTCGTCCGGATTACCAGGGAGTTTGACGCGCCACCCGAGAAGGTCTTCCGCGCGCACACCGATCCTGACCTCGTGACGAAGTGGCTCGGCCCGCGCAGCCTGCAGATGCGGATCGGCCACTATGACTGCCGCACCGGCGGCTCGTACCGGTACAAGCACGTCAGGGGAACCGATGAATTCGGCTTCCACGGCAGCTTTCACGAAGTCCGTCCGAACGAGCTCATCGTCCAGACCTTCACCTTCGACGGCCAGCCGGATGAAGTCGCGCTCGAGCGGATGGTGTTCACCGATCTCGGCGACGGGCGCACGAGACTGACCTCCACATCGCTGGTCGACTCGTTCGCCGCCCGCGATGCCTTTGTGGCCTCAGGGATGGAGGTCGGGATCCGCGAGGGATACGAGCGCCTGGACGAGGTGCTGGCCGGCTCTGACTAAGCCGATTCGCCGGGCTCATTCCGGTTGACGCAGCCTGTCAGGGGAAGATGGAACCGCAGCGTGAGATCACGCAGGACATTCGCGGAGGTTCAGATGTCCCCGAAGAACAGAAGCGAAACGATCAAGGATGGCGCGCGGCAGGCAGCGGCTCAGCTAAAGCCCGCCGCGGAACGCGCCAAGCCGCTCGCAAAGTCCACCGGCGAGGCGGCTAGGCGAGGCATCCTGCGGACCCGCGCCTGGGCAGCGCCGCAGGTTGAGCGCTCAGGACAGGTCCTGCAGGACACCGTGGCACCGAAGGTATCCGAAATGCTGTCATCGGCAGCCAAGCGCATTGATCCGGCGCAGCCACGCTACCGGCGCTGGCAGAAGCCGGTGGGTCTGGCGACGCTCACCGCGGCGGCGGGCGCCGTCGCAGCCTTCTTCGGCATCCGGAGAAAGCAGTCTGACCCGACAATGACGGCCGCCGATCAGGTGAAGGCCTCGCCCAATGGCCAGGCAGGAACCGGAATGGCCGCCGACCCTGAGGCCAGCTCAGACGCCAAGAGCTGACTTCGGGCAGTAACAGAGGGGTTGGCCGCACAAGTGCGGCCAACCCCTCTGTTTTAAGTAGAGAGCGCCAGACGTCGGGCCAGCAGGCGGCGCCTCGTACCAGGACCGCCGGCGGGCACGTCCTCCTGGTTCAGCACCTGGTAGCTCCCGGGCAGCAAGCTGGCCGGCTCCCCCGGCCGCAGGCACCACCTGGCGGGCAGGTCTGGTCGCCGGCGCAGCGCCTCGGCGGTGAGAGCCTCCCAGGCAAGCAGGCCGCCAGGCACGACGGCGCTCGCCGCGGCCGCGAACAGGCCAGCGTCCCAGAAGCCGGTGCAGATGACGAGCGCGCAGCTCGCAGGGCGCGGCCGCCAGGTGTCCAGGTCGGCCTGCACGAGGGCGAGCTGACCGGCCAGCATGCGCGCCCCCGCATGCTCGCTAAGGAGGCTGAGCGCGGCGTCCGACATGTCCACCGCGAGGCCATGCCGGCCTGCGGCTGCTGCCAGGACAGCAGATCCCGACGGTCCGCTAGCGAGGTCCAGTACGGGCCCGGACGGCAAAGGGAGCGCGAGCGCCCGCTCGGCGAGCGGGTGCGGCATGAAGGACGCGGCATAACCTGCGGCGCGGTACTTGGCGTTCCACCTGTCCCGGTCCTCGCGCACCCTGGAACACTACGACTAGCGGATCACGGGAGCGGCAGAGAGGGGAAGCCGATGCCAGCGAGCCGGGCATGGGCCTGCATGGGGGTCCCGATCGACAGCATGGGGAGCCCGGACGGCGGGCCGCCGTTCGGCACGGAGATGGCTCCCGCCGAGTTGCGCGCGCGGGGGATCGTCAGCAAGCTGGGCGCCGCCGACCACGGCGATACCTCTGTGAGGGTCACTGGCTCACTGCGCGACCCGGCCACCGGGATCGTTGGCTGGCCGAGCGTCGGGGCGATGATCGCCGACGTGCGCGGCGCGGCCGGCGAGCTTATGGCCGGCGGTAAGCGGCCTTTCCTGCTGGGCGGATGCTGCGCCCTGGTGATGGGAGCGGTTGCCGGAGCCAAGGACCAGCTCGGCAGCGTCGGGCTGGTGAGCGTCGACGGGCACCTTGATCTTTATGACAACCAGACCTCGCCCACCGGCGAGGCGGCCGACATGCCGACTGCCGCGCTGCTCGGGATCGGATGGCCCGGTCTCCTGGCCGAGCTTGGATCCGAGCCGATGCTGACCGGGTCGCAGATCGCGCTGCTCGGCGCGCGCGATCCCGACGAAGCGAGCGATGTGGGCGACATGCCGCAGCGGCTCGGGGTCGCCGTCAGCGACGGTCCTGCGTGCGCTGCCTCACCCGCTGGCGC
>Ga0066903_100006454_pt1 | contig 10431 bp, 8 predicted proteins | sample PanSoiMetaGPlot1_FD_67491 | JGI IMG/M metagenome (GOLD analysis project Ga0066903, IMG submission 67491) | Tropical forest soil microbial communities from Panama analyzed to predict greenhouse gas emissions - Panama Soil - Plot 1 (version 2) | ecosystem: Environmental > Terrestrial > Soil >...
TGACGCACTTTACGATCATCAGGCCGCTGACCCGCGCCTCGCGAGCTTCGCGGGTGTAGTCGGGAGCCTTCTTGTTGTTGGGGCTGGACCTGAGCTCGGGCCGCGTCATGCCCTCGCCGAACGAGATGGTGGTGCTTCCGAGCTGACCGCCGACGACACCTCCCACTACACCGCCGACGACCCCGCCCGCCACGCCGCCCTCGACGCCCTCGGGCTCGTCATTGGGATCGGCCTCCTTGGGCTTCTCCTGGGGGACTTCCTTCGGCTGGATGATCTTGTCCTTCGGGATCTTCTTGTGCTCGACCTTCGGCTTGGTCGACGCGGCCGGCGGAGGCGGCGGAGGTGGCGGTGGGGGTGCCACCTTGAGCACCACCGCGACGTCCTTGTCCTCCTTGGGAGGAGGCCGGGTCGAGAACCAGAGGGCGAACGCCAAGAGCCCCACGTGGAGCAGGACCGAAACCACCGCACCTGATCCGAAGCGGGACTTGGGCGTGACGCCCTTGCCCAGCACTGAGTCGAACATACGTCTGTTGTCTCCTGTGACCGCCCTTTGAACGCCAGCGGGTGCGGCCCGGACCTGAAGGTCTCCCCTGAAGCCGGAGACGGCGCGCCTACATCAAAACGGGGAAGTTGTACAACCCGTTCCGGGGGGCAATTCCCACGAACGGGCAGATCCAGTGGCGCAATGGGCCAATCGGACCGGGACGGACGTGTCTACCGAGATGATGCAAACTTCTATTGACAGGTCGGATTGAGGCCAGGGAGCATGCCCGCCGTTTTCACGCTTTCCGGCCACATTGGAGGGGTCCCGGTGAGTTATCGACAGAGAAGTATCTGGAGGAACGCCCACGCAGGGCTGCTCGGGCTTTCCCTGCTGTTCGGTCCAGCAGCCCTGGCACAGGTCTCGACGTCGGTTCTGACGGGCAACGTCATCGACGCCTCGACCAAGGCCCCGGTCGCCGACGTCGTGGTGACCGCCACGTCTCCCTCGCTGCAAGGTGAACAGGTCGTGGTGACTGACGGCACCGGCCTCTACCGAGTGCCCCAGCTGCCTCCCGGCGTGTACACCCTGCGGTTCGAGAAGGAGACATACCGCCCGTACAGCCGCACTGGGATCGAGGTGGCGGCTGACCGCACCCTCCGCTTGAACGTCGAGCTGCTTCCCGAGACGGCGGGCGCGACGGAGATCGCTGTCGTCGGCACGCCGCCGACGGTGGACGTCGGCTCGAGCACCGTGGGCAACACGGTGAACCAGGAGTTCATGAAGAACATCGCAATCGCCCGGCCCGGCGGCCTCGGCGGAGCGACCCGCTCCTTCGACTCGCTGGCCACGGTGGCCCCGCAGGCCAACGCCGACATCTACGGCGTGGGCATCAGCGGCGCGACCTCTCCTGAGAACCAGTACCTGGTCGACGGCCTGTCGGTGAACAACCCAGCGTACGGCGTGCTGGGAACCCAGCTCTCGGCGGAATTCGTCGATGAAGTCAACGTCATCACCGGCGGGTACATGCCGGAGTACGGCCGGACCACCGGCGGCACCATCAGCGCAGTGGTGAAGTCGGGAGGCAACGAGTTCCACGGGTCGGTCTTCGGAACCTTCACCCCCGGCTCCCTCTCCGGAGCTCCAGGGAACATCGCGGGCACCACCGGCATCGTGAATGGCCGCCTGGAGGTCGGGAACTTCGGGGACTTCGGCGCCAGCATCGGCGGCTACATCATCAAGGACAAGCTGTGGTTCTACGCCGGGTTCCAGGCCGCCTACACACGCTACAAGTACTTCCGCAACTTCAACACGGTCGATCCGGCCACTGGCATCTTCACTCCCATCGAGAACAGTGAGCAGAAGCGGTTCGGGGACGAGCACACGTACACGTTCGTCGGCAAGCTGACTTACCTCCTCAGCTCCGATCACCGGATCAACGTCACGTTCATCGGCATTCCGACCGGCGGCGGTGGTGGCGCCTCATTCCCGGCGCGCAGCACGGCAGCGGTCGGCGGAACGGCCCGGTTCCCGACGAGCCCGGCCATCTTCACCAGCGGGACGTTCAACGCCTCCAGCTTCGCGACCAAGGATGACACCTACGACGTCGTGGGAGAGCTCAACAGCTCCTTCCTCGACAAGCGGCTCCTCCTCGACATCCGCGCCGGCTGGCACCACCAGCAGGATGATTCGCTGCCGGTCGACCAGAGCGGCCTAGCCATCACCAAGCAGGGGACGCTCGCCGGCACCCCGCTGATCATCGGGACCTTCGACGGGCAACAGAACGTCGCCAACATCGATTCCGACGTCCCCGCGTCGGTGAAGGCAGCCTGCGGCACCAACCCGGTCAACGCTGCCTGTGGCGTCGTCAACTACGGCTACGGCGGCCCCGGCTTCATCAGCTCGTACAAGAGCGATTCGTACCAGGGCAAGGCGGTGCTGACCTTCCTGGCACAGGCCCTCGGTCACCACGTCCTCAAGGGCGGCGTGGATCTGGAGTTCACCAACTTCGACGCCACGCAGGGCTACACCGGGTTCACGACCCTCCAGGCGAACGAGGATCCGGGGGGAAGCGGCTTGATCAACAACTACATCGACCTTCGCCGCTTCGGTTACCTGACCGGCACCGGCCGCACCGATGCGGTCACCCTCGAGAACTACCACACGCTCACCAAGCGCCAGACGGTCGGCGGCTTCGTCCAGGACAGCTGGAGCATCATGGACAGGGTCACCCTGAACGTCGGCCTGCGGTACGACAGCGTGAACCTCAAGGGCACCGACGGAGTCGTCCGGCTCGCCCTCAACGATCAGTGGAGCCCACGCGTCGGATTGGTCTGGGATCCGACCCAGCAGGGCCGCTCCAAGGTCTACGCCAACTACGGCCGGTACTACGAGAACATCCCGCTGGACATCGCCAACCGGGAGCTGAGCCCCCAGGGCCAGATCTCCGGGCGGTTCTCCGGACAGTGTGACCCGCTCGCCCCGGACGGCGTCGCCACCTGCGCCAGCGCGCAGTATCAACAGATGACCCGGCCTACGCGGCCCAACCGTTGGTGGCGAGTGACTGGAACGCCGGACATCGTGCCGGTGGACCCCGACCTCAAGTCGCCGTCCAACGACGAGATTGTCGCCGGAGCCGAATACGAGGTCCTCCCCAATGCTCGGCTCGGAGTCTCCTACACCTACCGGAACCTGGTCCGGACGGTGGAGGACATGTCGAACGACGAGGCGAACACCTACTTCATCGGAAACCCCGGTGAAGGAATCGCCGACACCTTCCCCAAGGCCAAGCGCACGTACAACGCCGTCACCGTCAACTTCAGCAAGAGCTTCGCCGACCTCTGGCTCGCGCAGATCAGCTACACGTGGTCGAGCCTGAAGGGGAACTACGACGGTCTGTACCGTCCAGAGGATACGCAGCTCGACCCGAACCTCAACTCGACGTTCGACCTCAAGTCGCTCCTCGCCAACCAGGATGGGTACCTGTCGAACGACGTGACCCACACCATCAAGGTGTTCCTGGCGAAGGAGTTCGTGATCGCCCCGTCCTTCTCCATCACGTTGGGCGGGTCGTTCAACGCAAGCTCGGGCAACCCGATCAACTTCCTCGGCGCCCAGCAGCTCTACGGACCGGGCCAGGCCTACATCCTGCAACGCGGCTCCGGAGGACGGATGCCCTGGGTCACCGCACTCGACGCTCGGGTGGGCTTCAATTACCGCATCTCGAAGGACAGCACGCTCACCGCCGGGGTGGACGCGTTCAACATCTTCAACTCGCAGCGCCCGACGCGCGTCGACCAGAACTACACCTTCAACGAGGTCGGTCCCCTCGTTGGCGCCACGCAGGGAACGGTTCCGACCCAGTTCGGTGGTGTCTGCCAGACCGACCAGGTCAGCAGCTGCGCCCAGGGCAATGGTTCGCTTCCGCGGCAGACGGTCGCGGGCACGACCTTCCGGGTGAACCTGCCCGATCCGACCCAGCAACCGAGCGTCGTCATCGTGAACCCGAACTGGGGGAAGGCCACGGCGCTGCAGGCCGTGCGGACCTTCCGGTTCTCTCTCCGGCTCACCTTCTAATGACGCTCGCACGAGGAAATCAGAAGACCATGTATACGCGAATCGTTAGAGCGCTCCTGATCGCCACCGTTGGTGGGCTTGTCGCCTGCTCGGGCATGCCCCCCCCGCCCTGCTTCGTTCAGCGTCCTGCCCTGGGTGGGTACGCCGTCCTCTTCGAACGGCAGGTTGCGGCACCCGCCGGGTGCGTGGACGTCGACTTCCTGGGCGGGGGCTCCCCGGGTCCCGGTCCAAGCTCGCCAAAGCAATGGTGGGAGAACCTCCGGATCGACCTCTACACCAACCAGCTGATCGTCTTCCGGTCGGACACGCTGCCCTACTACAACCCGGCGCACCCGAACTATCCGGCTCCGATCCCCGACGACGCCTTCATCTCCAAGGGAACCCTCCCCAGGGACCCGACGCCGGAGGGAGGGCAGCAGATCTGCACCGTCACCGACTTCAGCGCCATCGGCGAGCCGAGTGATCCGCTCGGCTTGGGCGGCGCCGAGGCGCAGTACGGGATCCACGTCACCGAGGCCAAGTTCCTGAACGGTGCGCGGTACCAGGGCTCGATGGCCCTCTTCACCGCTGACATCACCTTCGGAACCTGCACCGCCAAGTACCAGGGCATCGGCCTGACGCCCTCCGCGTACCTGGGGTTGCTCGGGCAGGGGACGCAGCCGTCCTGTCTCAACGACGCGGACTGCAGCCCCTTCGCGGGTCCCGACCCGAGTCGGTCGCTCGGGTCTGGGTACAATGCCGACTACGACGTGACCTGCCGCACGGACATCGGCGCGGTCTTCGAGTTCGGGCCGGAGACTCCGCAGGAGGGTGTCTGCTACACCAAGCCGGGCGCGGTCTTCCCGGCGCTGAAGACCAAGTAGACGGACGGCCCGTCCAGGGCTGACACTGGCCCCGGTGACCCCTTCCTGGGGGTGACCGGGGCTTTCGTCTTCCCGCAAGACCGCGAGATCTACATCGCGGCATGCATCGGGAGTGGCCCCGGAGCATTGTTACCCTCCGCATGCCGATGTCCGACACCAGAGGGCGGCGCTTCCTCCTCGAGGCCGAGGAGGGGACGCTGCACAAGGCCGCGCCCCTGCGCGTGGCCCTCTGTTACCCGAGCCCCTACCACGTGGGGATGAGCTCGCTCGGCTTCCAGACCATCTACCGGGAGATCCACGCCCACCCCGACGCGACGGCCGAGCGCGCCTTCCTCCCCGACGACGTCGATGCCCTCCGCGTGTCCCGGGCGCCCCTCACGACCCTGGAGACCGGCACTCCGGTGGGGAACCTGCCGGTCCTCGCCTTCTCCGTGGCCTACGAGCTGGAGATCGCCGGCATGCTCGAGATGCTCCACCTGGCCGGCCTCCCGCTCCTGGCCTCGCAGCGTGGCGGCGGCTGGCCCCTGGTGGTCGCCGGCGGCCCGCTGACCTTCTCCAACCCCGAGCCTCTCGAGCCCTTCGTCGACGTTCTCGTCCAGGGCGAGGCCGACGACCTGGTGCACGCGCTGCTCGAGGCGATCGCCGGCACCGATGACCGCGAGCGGCTGCTGGACCAGCTCGCCGCCCGACCGGGCTTCCGGGTTCCCTCGCGTGGCGCGGGGCCCAGCCTCGCGGTCAGTCGCGCCGCGGACCACCGGCTACCGGCTCGCTCGCAGATCCTGACTCCCCATACCGAGCTCAGCTCGATGTTCCTCATCGAGCCGGAGCGGGGATGCAGCCGCGGTTGCCACTACTGCGTGATGCGACGGACGACCAACGGTGGCATGCGGACGGTTCCTCCGGAGCGAGTCCTCGAGCTCGTTCCGTCGAATGCCCGGAGAGTGGGTCTGGTCGGGGCGGCCGTGACCGACCACCCGCGCATCGTCGAGCTGCTCCGGACCCTGGTCGATTCCGGCCGCGAAGTCGGGGTCTCGTCGCTCCGGGCGGACCGGCTGACCCCGGACCTGGTGGACACGCTGAAACGGGGTGGCGCGCGGGTGCTGACCGTGGCCTCGGATGGGGCGAGCCAGCGCATGCGGGACCTCGTCGACCGCAAGCACTCGGAGGCGCAGCTCGTCCAGGCGGCGCGGCTGGCGGCTGCGGCCGGGCTGAGTCGCCTGAAGGTCTACACGATGGTCGGTCTGCCCCTGGAGACCGATGCCGACATCGACGAGCTGGTGCGCTTCACCCGGGAGCTGGCCGGCCATCTCCCGGTCGCGCTGGGCGTGGCACCTTTCGTGTCGAAGAGGCACACCCCGCTGGACGGGGCGCCCTTCGCCGGCATCCAGGAGGTCGACCACCGGCTGGAACGGCTCCGGCGCGGGCTCCAGGGCCGTGCCGAGGTCCGTCCCACGTCCGCGCGCTGGGCCTGGGTGGAGTACATGCTCGCCCAGTGCGGCCCCGAGGCAGGCCTGGCAGCGATGGACGCTTGGGCCTCGGGGGGCAGCTTCGCCCACTGGAAGCGGGCCTTTGCCCGGCGCGGGTGCGAGCCGACGCTCCGCGCGCGTGTGGCGGATGGCCGGAGGAATCCGACCGAGTGGCCGCGCGTTTCACCGCCGTCCGCCAGGGCCGCCGCGCCGGTCACGGCGCCGAGCTGAAGAACCGCCAGACCTCCGAGCCGCCCCACTGCGGCACGTCGTGGTCGCCGTCCCAGGTGCAGAAATCGAGCGCCTCACCCGTGGCGCAGGCGTAGGCCTCACAGTGGCTTCCGTCCGGGGTGGTGGCCTCGCCGCACTGGTCGCGCCCCCGCAGCCGGAAAATGCTGTCCTGCGCCTGCCCGAAAGGAATCGTGGTGTCCGCGGTCCCGTGGATGATGATCGCCGAGACGTGTCCGTGACAGCAGCTCGCGGGGAAGCGGTCCTCTGTTCCCGCGACCGCTCCCACCGCCCGGAACGTCTCGGGGACGTTACAGCCCAGGAAGAGGGTAAAGACCGCTCCAGCGCTGAACCCCGCTGCGTAGATCCGCGCGGGATCGACGCAGTATTGGGACGCGATCCCGCTGATCAGGGTGCTCACCATCGGGCCGTCAGGCGTCCTTCCGCCGATGTCCCACGTTCCGCGGCGGGCGTTGGGGTAGACGAAGATGGCGCCTCCATCCGCGGCAGGCTCGAGCGCGAGGCCATCGCGGATGCCCGCGCCCGTTCCGCCGGCTCCATGGAAAACGAGCACCAGCGGCAGCGCTGTTCCGGCATCGGTGGGGGGCACCACGAGCACGCCGCCCGCGGGCGCGAAGCCCACCGTTTTCAGATCCAGCACTCCCACCGGCTGCCCCACGAGCGCGCATCCGGGCGTGGGCGACGTCAGGCCGGCCACGAAGACACTCTGCGGGCTCGGCTCCCAGCAGACGTCCCCGCCGTCGGGCGCCGGGTCCAGGGGCGGCGCACAGCTGGCCAGAACGAGGGTCAAAAGGACGGTGCGACGCATGGGCGAAGCTCCTCGTCCTCCCCTCGACCGGAAATTCTAGCGCCGGGTCTCCAGGCCTGGGCCGGCTTTCTACCCGCTGGGGCGAGCCCGAAAGTCATGGCGCCCGGGTGAAGAACCGCCAGATCTCCCCGCCGGCCCAGAACGGCACCTCGTGGCTTCCGAACCACGGGCAGAATTCCACCGCTGCTGTCGCTGGGCAAGCGTACGCGCTGCAATATGCCCCGTCGGGCTGCGTGCCGGTGCCGCACTGGTCGCGCGCCGCGAGCCCTTCGGCGCTTGCCTGACCGGAGAGGAAAGGGATGGCGTCGTCCCCGGTGCCGTGGATGAAAATCGCCGAAAGGCCCGGCTTGCAGCAGGAAACGGGGAAGCGGTTGTCGGCACCCGCGACCGACCCGACCGCCCGGAAGGAGCCCGGGACGTTGCAGCCGAGGAAGAGCGTGAAGACGGCGCCCGCGCTGAATCCCGCGGCATGGATGCGCTCCGGATCCACGCAGTACAGCGCGGAGATCTGCTGGATCAGCTTGCCGACCTGGGTGGCGTCCTTGCTCCTCGCCGTCACGTCCCACGTCCCCGCGGGCGCATTGGGGTACACGAAGATCGCTCCGCCGTCTGCCGAGTCCTCCATCTGCTGCAGCTCCGACCGGATGTCGTCACCGGTTTCGCCGGCCCCGTGGAACGCCAGGACGAGCGCACGGGCCGTTCCGGGGTCCCCCGGGGGCACGACCAGCAGGCCTCCCGACAGGAGGATGTTCGCCGCGTGGAGATCGATGACCCCGGTCGGCTGTCCACCCAATGCACACCCGGCCGTCGGGGAGGCGAGACCTTGGACGAAGACGCTGTCGGGGCTTGGCTCCCAGCAACCCGGATCCGGGACGAATCCACCTCCGTCGGGCGCCGGTGGGAGGGGAGGCGGGCAGGCGGCGAGGAGGAGCAACGGAAGCACCGAGCGACGCATTGGGCGAGCTCCCCGTCACCTCCCCTCACCCGAAAGTATAGCCCCTTGAAGATTCACCGGGCGGTGCTCCCCGCCGGGAGTTGGACCCGGCGACTCCCCTCGACCTCCGACAGCAACCTCCGCGCAGGGACCGTGGCCCCCACGGTGGTGTAGTGAAGCCGTCCCACGCGTGTCTGGGTCCTGCGGAGCGGAAACTCGGAGGACCGCGCCAGGAACCACGCGCGGGCGGCGGGCAAGGGCAGCAGGTGAAGCTCGTGCCGGTCGAGGAAGACGTAGGCGAGGAGATCCGCGCCGCTGTAGAGGAAGCACCCCGGGGTGTCCTTCTCCGCGTTGGAGATGAGCTCGAGGAAGTACGTGCCGCGCCGCCCGGCCTGCCGATCGCCCTTCACCTCCACCCCGAGGACCTCGCCGCCCGGCCGCTCCCAGAGGAGGTCGACGCCCCGGTGCTGGAAACGCGGATCCTCCTGGACGTCGTGGACCTGGCTGCCGGACACCTCGGCGAGCAGGAACTCACGCACAAGCGCCACCGCCCGGAGGGCCGCATGCTGGACCGCCTGCATGCTGTAGGCGCGCGGCACGCTTTGACCTTCCACCGGGGAAGGGCGGCTGTCTAGGCTCACGGCTTCCCCGGAGGACTCGATGGACGCCCGCTGCCCGCGCTGCTCCACCGTCTTCACCACGGACCGCAGCGGCATCCAGTTCTGCCCGCACTGCGGCCAGCAGGTGGACGTGCCCCAGCCTCCCCCGCCGGCGTCCGCCTGGGGACAGCCCGGAGGGGGACAGTTCACGGGGGAGCCGCCGCCCGGTGGGACACCGAGCCCCGGCGATCGCCAGCTGACTCCGTGGGAGCGGCGCAAGGAGCTGGGCCTCATCCAGGGGCTCTGGGAGACCTGGAAACAGAGCGTCTTCTCCCCGCGGCGGTTCTTTCCGACGGTGCGGCCGGACGTGCCCTGGACCGAGGCGCTCTTCTACGCCTGGATCCTCCATGCGATCACCGTCGTCGCCTCGTTGCCCTTCATCGGGTTGGGGATGGTCCACCCGACGCTGCCGCCGGAGCTCGGGGACCAGCCGCAGGTCTCGGAGGCGCTGCGGTCGATGTCCGGGGCCACCGGCATGGGGCAAGCCCTGACGAGCCTCGTGCTGTACCCGGTGTTCCTCCTGATTGCCTCGGCGATCTACCACCTCATCGCGATGCTCTTCGGGGCGGCGCAGAACGGGTTCGGGGCCACGGTCCGCGCCTTCTGCTACTCGCTCGGCCCCAACATCCTGGGGCTGAGCGTCTACGTGTTCTTCTTCGGCGGCTTGTGCATCACGATGGCTGCGCTGGTCTGGGCGAGCATCCTCTTTATCCTCGCGCTGGCCAGCCTCCAGAACACCACCGTGGGCAAGGCAACGGCGATCGTCATCCTCCCGGACATCCTCCTCTTCTGCTGCTGCGGGCTCGGAGCCGCGGCGGTGATGGCGGGCATGGCGCAGGTGTTCGGAAGCGGGAGCCACTCGATCTGAGGCCCGTGCGATGACGCTCCACTGGACGCCGCGAGAGCGCCGGTTCCTCCTCCTCCACGCGCTGGGGCTGACCGGCGTGGTGGGACTCCTGGTGGCGCGCTTCGTCCCGGTGGCGCGGCTGCCCTTCTGGCGCTGCGTCATCCGCGAGCACACCGGCTGGCCCTGTCCCGGATGCGGGCTCACCCGGGCCGCGGACGGCCTGGCCCATCTGCGCATCGGCCTTGCGTTCGAGTCCAACCCGCTCGGCGCCCTCGCCGGATGTCTCCTCGCCGGCGCCGCCGTCCTGGGCCTGCTCCAGTGGCTGTTCCGGCTGTCGCTGCCAGTTCCCGAGCTCTCCCCGGGCGAGGCCCGGGCGGGGCGCGCGGCGCTGGTGGCGGCACTGCTCGCCAACTACGCCTTCGTCATCCTCCAGATGCGCCTCGGCTGGAGATGATCGCCGCCGGCCTGGTGGCGCTCGGCTACCTGTCGGGGAGCATCCCCTTCGGGGTGATCCTCGTCCGTGCTGTGCGGGGGGTGGACGTCCGCGG
>Ga0066903_100006455_pt1 | contig 10431 bp, 9 predicted proteins | sample PanSoiMetaGPlot1_FD_67491 | JGI IMG/M metagenome (GOLD analysis project Ga0066903, IMG submission 67491) | Tropical forest soil microbial communities from Panama analyzed to predict greenhouse gas emissions - Panama Soil - Plot 1 (version 2) | ecosystem: Environmental > Terrestrial > Soil >...
CCTCGTCGCGCAGGCGATTCATTTCCACTCGCTGCGCCGCGACAAGCCGATGGTGTCGCTCAACTGCGGCGCGCTGCCGGAGAACCTGCTCGAATCGGAGCTGTTCGGCCACATGCGCGGGTCCTTCACCGGCGCCGACGCGAACAAGAAAGGGCTCCTCGAAGTCGCCGAGCGCGGCACGGTGTTTCTCGACGAGATCGGCGAGATGAGTGCGGTGCTGCAGGTGAAGCTGCTCCGTGTGCTCCAGGAGCGCCGCTTCCGCCGGGTGGGCGGGCTCGAAGAGCTGCAGGCCGACATCCGCGTGATCGCGGCGACGAACCAGGATCTGGCCAGGGCGATCGCCGAGGGACGCTTCCGCGAGGATCTCTACTACCGCATCAACGTGATTCCGATTTCGCTGCCGCCGCTGCGTGAGCGGCGGGAAGACATTCAGCTGCTCGCCGAGCACTTCGTCGCCAAGTACACCGGCCAGATGGAGAAGCAGATCACCGGCATCTCGCATGAGGCGCTCGACCTGCTGACGCGCTACGACTGGCCGGGCAATATCCGGGAGCTCGAGAACGTCGTCGAGCGCGCCGTCGCGCTCGAGCCGACGCCGGCGATCCTGCCCGACAGCCTGCCACCGGCGATCCGGGGCGACGTCTCGCTGCGGGCACCCGCCGCGATGTCCGATGGCCTTCCCGAGTCAGGCTTCGATCTCGAAGCGCACGTCAAACAGATCGAGAGCCGGTACATCGCGGAAGCGCTGAAGCGGGCTGGCGGCGTGCAGGTGAAGGCGGCGGAGTTGCTCGGCATGAGCTTCCGGTCGTTCCGCTACTACGTCAAGAAATACAACCTCCGCTGATCTGCGCTTGCGCTCAGGCCGTGACAGTGGCGTCGGCGGCCCGCGCCCGTGACTGACATTCGTTGTCAGGCCAGGGCTGACAAATCTTGTCACACGACGATTTTCTGCCCGCGCAGGCTCGGCGCTATCGAGCGGCAAGTCATTGGTCGATAGTCAGTTAGTCAGCCGATGCCGATCTGGATGAGCTTGGCACCGCGGTTGCTCATGGACAGTCGTCCGACGAAGACACCATCCATACCGGACACATTCTGGAGGCGAGGGACATGAGACTGCGCAAGGAACAAGGCTTCACGCTGATCGAGCTGCTCATCGTGGTCGCCATCATCGGCATCATCGCGGCGATTGCAGTGCCGGGCCTGCTGCGTGCCCGTATGTCGGGCAACGAGGCGTCGGCAATCGGGTCGCTGCGGGCCATCAACTCGGCCGAATCGACCTTCTCGTCGAGCTGCGCGCAGGGCGCATATGGGCCGTCATTGGTCTCGCTCGGCACGCCTCCGACCGGCGGCGGCCAGGCGTTCGTGAGCCCTGACATCGCGACCGCGTCCAGCGCGGCGACCGTCGACAAGAGCGGCTACACCGTGGCGCTGACGGCCGGCGGCACCGCGGCAGTGGCGGGCGTCACCGCGTGCAACGGCATTACGCCGGTGAACGCGGGTTACCAGTCGAACGCCGATGCGATCTCGTCGTCCACCGGCACGCGTCACTTCGCAACCGACAGCCGCGGCACGATCTTCCAGGACAACGCGGCCGCGATCGCCACGCCAATTCCGGCCGCGGCGACGCCGATTCAGTAACAGGTTCCGTCAACGAGAGTCAGGAGACGAATGATGAAAGTGCGTGCGCAACAGGGGTTCACACTGATTGAACTGCTGATCGTGGTGGCGATTATCGGCATCATCGCGGCGATTGCAGTGCCGGGTCTCCTTCGTGCCCGTATGTCGGGCAACGAAGCCTCGGCGATCGGCTCGCTGCGGGCCATCAACTCGGCGGAGTCGACGTTCTCGTCGAGCTGTGCCCAGGGCGCGTATGGACCATCATTGGTCTCGCTCGGGACTCCGCCGACCGGCGGCGGCCAGGCGTTCGTCAGCCCGGACATCGCGACGGCCTCCAGCGCGGCGACTGTGGCCAAGAGCGGTTACACGGTTGCGCTGACGGCCGGCGGCACGGCGGCAGTTGCGGGCGTCACCGCGTGCAACGGCATCACGCCGGTGAACGCGGGCTACCAGGGCAACGCGGATGCGATCTCGAGCTCGACCGGCACCCGTCACTTCGCGACGGACAGCCGCGGCACGATCTTCCAGGACAACGCCGCCGCGATTGCGACGCCGATTCCGGCAGCCGCGACGCCGATTCAGTAGTCCAGTTCGTCGATTCGTTCTCGCTCGACAGACGGGATGTCGCCTCTCGGCGGCATCCCGTTTGCTGTTTGGCGGGCCGTCGTCGGTACGCTAAACTTCCTGAATTCCGCGTCTTATGAGCCGAACCGCTGCTCGATTCGCGCTGCTCTGCTCGCTCGTCGGCCTTGGAGTGTCGGCTGCGGCGGCGTACACGCACTACCACATGCTGTACGACCCGACCTACCGCAGTTTCTGTGACGTCAATGCGACCGTCAGCTGCACGCAGGTGTATCAGAGCCGCTACAGCACGTTCCTCGGCATCCCGGTCGCGATCTTCGGCGCCGTCTGGTTCGTGGCTGCTGCGCTGCTGTCGGTGGCAGGCCTCACGGCGCGCCAGTCGGTCCGCGAGAACGTCCCCGGCTATCTGTTCGCGATGTCCACGGTGGCGCTGGCCGTCGTGCTGTATCTCGGCTACGCCTCGCTGTTTCTGATCAAGGCCGTTTGCCTGCTGTGCCTCACGACCTACGCCGCGGTGATCGCGCTGTTCATCGTGTCAGGCGCGGCTACTTCCTTTCCCATGACTACTTTGCCTCGCCGTGCCTCCGCCGACGCCCGTGTCTTTTTCCGCAGTCCGGTCGCGCTTCTGCTTGCGGTGCTGTTCTTCGCCGGCGCCGCGTCGACGCTGGCGTTTTTCCCGCGCGAAGGCGCTGGCGGTGTCGAGGCGGCTGCGGCCGCGGCTCCCGTGCCGACGCAGGATCAGCGATCGGAGTTCGAGCGCTGGTATCTCTCGCAGCCGCGCATTCCGCTCATCGTGCCGTCGGAAGGCGCCAAGGTGCTCATCGTCAAGTTCAACGACTTCCAGTGCCCGGCCTGCGGGCAGTCGTATCTTCTCTACAAGCCGATCCTGGCGAAATACGAAGCCGAGCACCCCGGCGCGGTGAAGATGGTGTTGAAGGACTACCCGCTCAACCGCGACTGCAACGAGGCGATCTCGCAGACGCTGCATCCCTCGGCCTGCGACGCAGCCGTGGCGGTGCGCCTGGCGGAGGCGCACAACAAGGCGCCCGAGCTCGAGGAGTGGCTCTACACGCACCAGCAGGGGATGACGCCGCCGGCGGTCCGTCAGGCTGCGCGGGACATCGGCGGGATCACCGATTTCGACGCGAAGTACGCGGCGACGCTGAGCGCTGTCAAGGGTGACATCAATCTCGGCAAGCAGCTCGGCATCAAGGCGACGCCGACTTTCTTCATCAACGGCGTGAAGATCGAGAGCGCGATCGCGCCCCAGTACTTCGAGCAGGCGATCGCCTACGAGCTACAGCACGCCAAGTGAACGGCCGACGATCCGAATGACGTGAACGCGCTTGCGACCGAGGAGCTGACCAAGGACTACACGATCGGGTTCTGGCGCAACCGCACCTACCGCGCTCTCGATCGGCTGACGCTCGCCGTCGAGCCGGGCGAGGTGTTCGGCTTCCTCGGGCCGAACGGCGCCGGAAAAACCACCACGCTCAAGCTGCTGATGCAGCTCGTGTTTCCGACCGGCGGCCGCGCCGAGATACTGGGCCGGCCGCTCGGCGACCTGGCGGTCAAGCGCCGGCTCGGATACCTGCCGGAAAACCCATATTTCTACGACTACCTCACGGCAGAGGAGCTGCTCGCGTATTTCGCGGCGCTCTTCGGATACCCGCGCAGCGAATGCCGCGCGCGCGCCGCGCGCCTGCTCGACGAGGTCGGCATCGCCGGCGAGCGGCGTCTGCAGCTTCGGAAGTTCTCCAAAGGGATGCTGCAGCGCGTCGGCATCGCTCAGGCGCTGATCAACGATCCCGACCTCGTGATCTTCGACGAGCCGATGTCCGGCCTCGATCCGCTTGGCCGGCGCGATGTCCGCGCGCTGATCCTGAGGCTGCGTGACCGCGGCTGCACGGTCTTCTTCAGCTCGCATGTGCTCTCCGACGCCGAGGCGTTGTGCGACCGGGTCGCGATCCTCGCGAGAGGACGTCTCGTCGCCGCCGGCCGCCTCGCGGACATGCAGGCGTTCCGCGCCAGCGGCTGGGAGCTGGTGGTCGCCGGCGTGAACGACGGCGCCGTGACATCGCTTTCCTCGCGCGTCCGCCGCAGCGTCCGCATCGGCGAGGATCGTTACCTGCTCGAACTGCCGCTCGATCCGCCGCCGGATCGGCTGCTCGGCGAGCTGACCGCGTCAGGGGCGCAGCTCGTGTCGCTGAACCCGATCCGCCAGACGCTCGAGGATTTCTTCGTCGAGAAGGTCACGTCGGCCGAGGCCATGAGCCAGCCGCGCGGGCTCGAAGCGCCGACGCCTGGAGTGCGCTCGTGAAAGCGACCGCCGCCATCGCGGTGAACGTCTTCCGTGAATCCGTGCGCGACAAGGTGCTCTACAACCTCGTGCTGTTCGCGATCCTGCTGATTGGTGCGTCGCTGCTGATCGGCCAGCTGACCGCAGGGCAGGACGTGAAGATCATCAAGGATCTCGGCCTCTCGGCGACGTCGCTGTTCGGGCTGTTCATCGCGGTCTTCATCGGCATCGGCCTCGTATCCAAGGAAGTGGAGCGGCGGAGCATCTACTCGCTGCTGGCCAAGCCGATCCGCCGATCGCAGCTCGTCGTCGGCAAGTACATCGGGCTCGCGTTGACGCTGGCGGTGAACATCGCGGTCATGGCGGTCGCGCTGTACGCCGTGCTCGCGTACATGCGATGGGGCGTGCCGGAAGCGGTCGTGCGGGCGTGGGACGCGCCGCCGCTCGACCCGGCGCTGCTCGTCGCGATCGGCTTGATTCTCGTCGAGCTGATGCTGGTGACCGCGATCGCCATCTTCTTCTCGACGTTCTCGACCCCGATCCTGTCGGCGGCGCTGACGTTCGCGCTCTTCGTCGTCGGGCACTTCAGCGCGGATCTCAGGAACTTCGAGGCGGCCGTCGAGTCGCCGATGGCCGGCCGCATCGCCCGCGCGCTCTACTGGGTGCTGCCGAACCTGGCGCAGTTCGACGTCAAGGCAGACGTCGTCCACGGGCGGCCGGTGCCGCTCGGATACGTTGCACTGGCGCTGGCGTATGCGGCCACCTACATCGCGCTGCTGCTGTCGATCTCGGTGACGGTTTTCTCCAGGCGGGACTTCAAATGAACGCCCGCCTGTCGGCCGCGATCGGGCTGGTCGCGGTGCTGCTGGCGACCGCCGTGCAACTCCAGGCGGTCCGCGAGCGATGGTACCCGCCCGGCGACGAAGACGAGACCGCGCTGTATCTCCAGTCCGGCTTGACGGTCCGTCGAATGTCCGGCGCGTACACGCCGCTTGCGGCGGATCTGTATTGGATTCGCGCCATTCAGTATTACGGCGGCACCAAGCGCCGCTTGAATTCGGCGTCGGGGCCGATGCCGAGTGTGCCGCCGCCGCCCGCGTCGCTGGCCGCCGTCGGCGACGATTACAGCCTGCTGTATCCGCTGCTCGACATCACGACCACGCTCGATCCGCGGTTCAACATCGCATACCGGTTCGGTGCGATCTTTCTCGCCGAGCCCTATCCAGGCGGTTCGGGCCGGCCGGATCTCGCGGTTGCACTCCTTGAAAAGGGACTGCGCGAACGACCCGATAAATGGGAATACCTGGAGGACATCGGGTTCGTGCACTACTGGTACACACACGACTACCTGGCCGCGTCGGAGTGGTTCCAGAAGGCCGCCGACGTGCCCGGCGCGCCCTGGTGGCTGCGCTCGCTGGCCGCGACGACGCGCGCCAAGGGCGGCGATCGCGAGTCGTCCCGGCTGATGTGGGAGGCGATTCGTCAGACGACGGAAGTCGAGTACCTCAGGAACGACGCCGAACGCAGGCTTGCGCAGCTGCGAGCACTCGACGACATCGACGCGCTGCAGCGTGCAGTGGATGCGGCGAAGGCGCGGTCCGCAGATCTGCCGCTCGACTGGGCAGCGCTCGTGCGCGCGCGCGTCCTGCGCACGGTCCCGGCTGATCCCTCCGGCGTTCCCTACGAGCTGTCGTCCGAAGGCCGCGTCACGCTCGCGCGTTCGTCGCCGCTGTTGCCGCTGCCGGTGGAACCTCCGGCGCGATGATTTCGATGCTCGCGCAGCTGCCGCCCGCCGTCGCGATCGCAATCGCGACCGCATTCGGCGCGATACTCGGCAGCTTCCTGAACGTGTGTATTTACCGCCTGCCGCTTCGCAAGTCGGTCGTCCGGCCGCCGTCGGCCTGCACCAACTGCGGACGCGAGCTGCGGTGGTACGAGAACGTCCCGGTCGTCAGCTGGCTGGCGCTTCGCGGCAGGTGCCGCACGTGCTCGACGCCGATCTCGTTCCGCTACCCCTTGATTGAAGCGATCACCGCGGCGATGTTCGGGCTGGCGTGGTGGTACTACGGCCCGGGGCCGCTGCTCGCCTCGCGTCTCGTCTTCGGCTGCGCACTCATCGTGCTGTTCGCGATCGATCTCGAACACCATCTGTTGCCGAACGTCATCACGCTCCCGGGCATCGTCGTGGGATTCGCATTCAGTTTCTTCGCCGAGCCGGGATGGCAATCGTCGCTCATCGGTCTGCTCGCCGGTGGCGGATCGCTCTACGCGATCGCGGAGATCTACTACCGCGTGCGGCACGAGGAAGGCCTCGGGATGGGCGACGTGAAGATGCTGGCGATGGTCGGCGCGTTCCTCGGTTGGAAGCTGGCCCTGCTGACGCTGATGCTCGCCTCGTTCGCGGGCACGATCATCGGCATCGGGCTGATCGTGACGCGCCGCGGGGGCATGAAGTACGCGCTGCCGTTCGGCACGTTCCTCGCCCTCGGCGCGGCCGCCGCGGCGTCAATCGGTCCGGCGCTGCTCGACTGGTACCTCGGAATGTTCTGATGCAACTGACGCCGTCGGCGTACGCGTTTCTCGGCGTGACGGCGCTCGTTGCCGCGCTGGTCGCGCTGGTCGTCTTCGCGATGCTGCGTTTCTCGATGGCGGCGCGCGACACGCGCCGCAGCATGCGCAGCAGCCCGGCGGCGGAGACTGCCATGCTGTCGGCGGCCCTTCAGGAAGCGGTCGCCAAGCTGAAGGCGCAGGAGCGCGCGACAGCGGCGCGGGCTGAAGCCTCGGAACGTCTCAGCGGCGAAATCATTTCGAGCCTCACGGCCGGACTGCTCGTCGTCGGCCTCGAGCGGGAGATACGGATTCTGAATCCAGCCGGCCGCCGGATGCTCGACATGCCCGAGCCTGCCTCGGACGGCGTCGTCGCGCGACGCAGTGAGAGCAGCGGCGACGGGCCGCGGCCCACCCGCGAGCAGCCGCTGCTGAACGTCGTCGACGAGTGCCTGGCGACCAGCGCGGCGGTCGTGCGGCGCGCCGTCGAGTTGCCTGACACAGGTCATGGCGTCACACATCTGGGCGTGACCGTCTCGCCCCTCTTCGACGTCGAGGGTCAGCTGCACGGCGCCATCTGTCTCTTCACCGATCTGACGGCGGTCAAGGATCTGGAAGAGCAGTTGAGGCTGAAAGACAGCCTCGCCACCGTCGGCGAGCTCACCGCCGGGATCGCGCACGAATTCCGGAACGGCCTCGCGACGATCCAGGGGTACAGCAAGCTGCTCGACCTGAATGCGCTGCCGCCGGGGTACCGGCCCTACGTCGAGGGCATCCGCTCGGAGACGCACTCGCTCAGCCAGGTGGTGACGAACTTCCTGAACTTCGCACGGCCGGCGCAGCTGACGCTGACCAGCGTGGACCTCCGCGGCATCTGCGAACGCGCCGCCGACGAATTCCGGCCCGAGGCGCGCGCGACCGGCGGCGACATCGACCTACGTGGCGATTTCGGCGTGATCGAGGGCGACGAGGTGCTGCTGCGCCAGGCGTTCAGCAATCTGCTGCGCAACGCGCTGGAAGCCTGTGCCGGCGGCACGGCGCCGCCGCACATCGTGATTCAGTCCGAGCTCGATGCGGGGCAGCGGATCACGCGGATTGCCGTCAACGACAACGGCCCCGGCGTTTCGCCCGAACTGCGGGAGCGGGTGTTCACACCGTTCTTCACGCTGAAGCGGAGCGGCACCGGGCTCGGCCTCGCGCTCGTGCAGAAGATCATTGTCTTCCACAACGGGCGTGTCGTGGTCGCGAGCGCCCCGCAGGGCGGCGCCAGCTTTCAGGTGACGTTGCCGGTCGCGGGGGCGGTCACCGCTCAGTAGCGCTGCCAGGTGAAGGTGCCGATCATCGGATTTCCGACCACCCAGAAGTCGTGCAGCAGCCGGCGGTCGTAGAGAATCTTGCCATTTCCTTGGTCGTCCAGGCGATGCGTGAGAATCGACCCGTACACGTTTCCGGTGCCCTCCAGGGTGAACAACGCGTTCGGCGCGTAGACGGTCATCACCGAGTCGTTGGTGCCCCCGACCTTCAGTTCGCCGGTGCCGGCGTAGACCATCTGCAGCATCGACGCGTCGTAGTTCGAGCAGCTGGCGCATCCGGCGACGGCGGTCTGGCTCCCGCCCGTCAGGTCGACGGGACTGGCGATGGCCGCACCGGTGGGATCCTTCCCGATGATGCCGAGCACGACTCCCTGCGACGGGTTGGTGGCGGCCACACCAATCGTCGAACCACCGACCAGCTTGAGGCTGTTGAGATTGTAATGCGCGGCTGGACTGGTGGCCGTGAGCACGAGGTTGACGTGCGAGCTCAATGTGACGCTGGGCAGCGTCAGCCCGCCGCCAGTGAGCGTAATCGTGTTCGTGGCGATGTTGACCGAGCATTGCGCCAGTTGAGCGGCGGGAACCAGCGTGGCGCACGTTGTGATGTCCACGTTGGAGATGTTCGCGTCCGGCATCGTCGACGGACCGGGGAGCGACGGCGTCGGATAGGCGATCGCCGTCGGCAACTTCACCATGCCGCCGGTCACTGTTGCGCTGCCGCCTTCGGTCAACCCGTCAATGGCGCCATCCGCGCCGTTGGTGCATGCGCCCACGCCGGTGCGCGGCGTGTACAACTTGCCGCCGACGTCCGCGCTTCCGGTGATGGTGAGGTTGCCGTTTGTGCCGACGTCGCCGCCCGCGTTCGTCATGTTGCCGTGGGTCGCGTCCGGGACGGTTGCGCCACTCAGCAGGGTCGAGTCGTAGCTCTTGACGTCGACGGTGCCCTTGAACGAGAGCGCGCCGCACATGATGTCGGTGCCGAACGCGGCGTACGAGCTGGCCGGCACCTTCGGCGTCTCGATCATCGCGAGGATTTGCACGGTGGCCTTGGGCGTCCCTGACAAGCCGCCGTCGGCAATGACCTCCCACGTCTCCACAACGGATTGTCCGCCGCTGTAGGAGTCGAACGCCTGCAGCGCGACGAGTCGGGCGTAGGTGCCGTAGGTCAGCGACAGGTTGCCCGACGCCAGCGTCCCTTTTGCAGCGGTGTTGTACGCGTTCTGCACCGCGACGACCGGATAATTCGAGGCCTTGGACGTCGAGGCAGACAGAATCACTTCCAGGCCGTTGCAGGTGACCGGCGAGACGTTGCGGTTGCAGAGCGCGGGATTCAGCAGGTCGGCCGCGGTCGGCGTGATGTTCTGCGTCGGATCGAGGAGAAAGTTCGAAGCCTTCTGGACGCCCGCCTCGGCGGCGTAGCGCGCCTGCGACATCATCCGGTAGTTCATGCTCGCGTAGGTCTCTGACTGCGACAGGAACATCAGGGAGGCCCCGATCACCGACAGCGCCGACATGAGGAACAGGGCGAGGACGAGTGCGATTCCGCGTTCCTTGTGGATGTTCATGGCCTCGATCTCTTCGTCAGGGCAGCAGCGGCGTGATCACGCCGGGCGTCGGCTGGACGCGAGTCATGTACCCCAGTCCGGCAAACTCCCAGGTGAAGAACACGTTGCGGGGTGAGACGTTCAGGAGCGCCTTGGTTTCGGTCTGGAACTGCTTCGTGATCGGGTCACGGGTCTGCGACCACACCGTGAGTGTCACGGCGACGTCGAGGACCATGCCTGGCGCGCTCGCCGGCACCGGCTCCTGATACTGGAAACAGGGTCGCGCGACGCCGCCGGCGTCAGGAGGATTCTGGTGGACGTTGCTCAGCAACACCATCGAGCTGTCGACAGGCGGCTTCACCGCAGCCGGCGCGCCGAATGGCAGGAACGGCTGGACGACGTTGCGATACAGGTTGAAGGATCCGTCGGTGCCCGGGTCGCCGTTGTCGCAGTAGTACTCGATGTATACCATCGTGCCGTCGCCGTTGATGTCGCCGTACATCTTCAGCCGGTTCGCGGTCGATCCGTT
>Ga0066903_100006456_pt1 | contig 10431 bp, 15 predicted proteins | sample PanSoiMetaGPlot1_FD_67491 | JGI IMG/M metagenome (GOLD analysis project Ga0066903, IMG submission 67491) | Tropical forest soil microbial communities from Panama analyzed to predict greenhouse gas emissions - Panama Soil - Plot 1 (version 2) | ecosystem: Environmental > Terrestrial > Soil >...
CGGCGGGTATGGACGAGATACACCGCGACCGCGGTCGCTTCGCTGATCAGCAGCACGAGGATCGTCGCGACGAGGGCGAAGCCCACTCGTTTGAATAGCGCGGCCGCTTTGCGATGCACCATGGTGCGCTTCCCCAGCGGTTTAGAGGACCGGCCGCCACCGTGCGAACTGACACGTAAAGAGCAGAAGGAAGGGTGTGAAGAATCCGCAAACGGTGGCGAGCGCTGGCCGCGACCCGATGGCGATGCCGGCGGCGATGAACGCGGGAAAAAGCACGGCGACAAACCGGCCCGTTCCGTCGAGGCCATTCGCGAGGCCCATGATGACCGACGCGACAACCCAGACGACCTGACCGGCGCCGAGCCGTCGGCCGGCGAAGCACGTGAGCAGAACCGTTGCCGGAATCAACGTGATGTACCAGTACCCCAAAAGCGTTCGCGTCAGATCCCACCCTCGGAGGCAATCCGTCACGTTGCCGCACTCGAAGAGCCCGCCCGCCGTGAACTCGCGGAAATCGGTCATCAGGCCGGTGAGGCCGCTGGCGCGGTGCCAGCCCATCTGCCGCGCCTGGACGAACGCCGCCGGGCTCCCGTAGCGAATCCAGAGGTAGCCGCCAACGATGAGAGGTGCCAACGCCAGGATGCCGCCGGCGACCATCTCACGGCGCAGCGAGCGAAATCGCCAGTGGTGGGCTGAGACGCGCTCGGCGATCAGCGCCAGAACGAGCGCGAATCCGGGCGGTCGCGTGACGGCAGCCGCGGTCGCGCATGCTGCCGCCAGAGCCGAGCGCCCCGTTCGCGCAAAGCGGAAGCACCATGCGGCGAAACAGAAGTAGAGCGCATCCGAATAGGCGGCGCTGAAGAAAAATGAAAACGGAAAACATGCGACGAGCCACACGGTCCGTTCCGCCGGCGCGGGCCCCACGAGCGCCGACGCGAGGCGATGGACACCAATCAGGGCCGCGAGAAACGAGACGTGCGAGACGATCAATGCCCCGACGTAAAACGCCGTTGTCGGTTCGAGGAAGAGCCGCAGCGGTCGAGCGCACAGCCACGAAATCCATGCGTACAGCGGAAAGAAATTGGCGTTGGAGTGCTCCGGCGGCAGCAGGCGTGCGCCCGCGTCGACGATCGACTCGTACCACATCGCGTCCCATCGCAGCCACCCGTTGAGCCAGTTGTTGCCGGGCAGGGCGTCGGCTTGCCAGAACAGCAGCGTGTGCGTGGGAAACCAGCGCAGACAGAGATACGAGACGATGAAGAGCACCACTCGAGTCGTTGCGAAGGCAGCAACCGGTGGCGAGGCGAACCGCTCAGCCCAGCGCATATTCGTCCTGCCGGCATGATCTGACCTGCAGTGCCCTCCGCTCGATCTCGGTGACCGCCAGCGGAATGACCACAATCGCGAGCGGCAGAAAGTGCCGCAACTCGCGCACGTACATGACGAGGTACGCCACGGTCAGATAGAACGTGCCGGCGTAGACAAGATCCTGGAGAATGCCGCGCCGCGTGCGCGCGGCGGCCGACGCGGCAAGTATCCACAGGACGTTGAAAAACAGGAGCACCTTCAGGTTGTTGCGCAGCGTGAGGAGGATGATGGTCGGCTCGGTCCGGATGAATGGAACGTTGCGCTCGACGTTGCTCCACCAGGCCCAGTATTTCAACGGCGCTGGATAGAGCAGCCGCAAGATGGCCGTCGGAACGGCCACCGCGAGCCCGCACCACGCGACATCGCGCCACGTGGCTTTCCCACGCAGCCACGCCAGCGCGACGACGATCGGCACGAGCACGATGGTTTCCTTCGCCCAGGCCGTCAGGAATGTGACGATCGCGGCGGCGCCTATGCGCCTGCGAGCCACCAACTCGACCGCGGAGAACCATCCCGCCAGGAGCAGGTAGTCGTTCGTGAAATAGATCGTGTAGCCCTCGGCCGCGAAGGCCGCTGTCGTGAGCACCACGTAAAGAAGGCCCGCCACGATCGCGCCCAGCGGACCGGTCCATCGGTTCGTGAAGATCATCAGCACGAGCGTCGCTGCCGTGAGGGCGAGCACTTTCAGGGCGACATCCAGGATGTGCGGATCGAGGCGGGTCGCCCGTTCGCCGGCGCGAACGAGCCAGGGTGCGGCGACGCGCCACTGAAAGGGAAACCAGCGACGGCCTTCGAGCGTCTCGTGGTACTGCTCTAATGACAGGTCGCGAAACGTGCGATGGGTGACGTAGTCTGTCATGTCGAGGAACACGTACTGCGTGTACACGGCCAGGATCGACATGCAGAAGACGCCGACGACCAGATACACGCGGCTGAACGTCACGAGGCCGCGACCGCACGCGGGACGGGCAACGGGTGACGGCGTTTGTCGAGAATCGGCGTAAGCGGAGCGCCGCTCAGCGAGAACACCGTGTCCGCAACCAGCAGAATGACGACCGGATAGATCTCGTAGTACGCGCGGATTTCATCGACCTGGCCGACCGTCACACCCATCAGCCCCAGCACCGGTATGAGTGACAGCGCCGCGTCTCTGAGAAACGTAGGCTTGTGCTTCCAACCCACGACGCCTACTCCGGTTGCCAGCACGGCAATCACGAAACGCTTCGACACCCACCACGGGTGCAGAAACACCTGCAGGTTGTGGTCGAACAGGTGCACTTCGACGGGGCTTCCCGGATTGTTGCGGAACGCGTAGAGCAGCGCGATGCGTATGACGCCGAAGACGATGAGCTGGTACGTCAACAGCAGCCGAAACGGGACCGCTGCCGATCGATGGCGCAGGCCGTACACGCAGAAGACGAGCGTCAGCAGGATAGCGGTCTCCTTGTTCAGGCAGGCGATCGGAAACAGCACCGCAAAACGTCGCCAGCGCGCGTCTGCAATGAACGTGAGTCCGAGCGTGAACAGCCACAGCGTCGTGAAGTCGTAGATTTGCCGGCTGAACGGTCCGAAGAAGATGGGCAGAACCGCCAGGGCCGTCAGCGTCGTGGCTGCGCCTTTGGAGTTGTCCGCGAATACCACGTCGAACATGGCACGCATCGCGCCCACGAATCCAACCAGCGAGATCGTCATCAGCAGCAGCACGCTCGCGTACTCGGGCGCGTGGTCCGGATCCCAGCCATCGGGCCGCCAGGACCACGCGCGGAACGCGCCGACCAACATCGATCGCGTGCCGGCCGGTGTCAGGAGCGTCGCAACTCGGGCCGCGCCGGGCACGAGGACGCGATACACGTACGGGCGGTACGCCGTGCCGCGCACCATCTCGACGAGTCGCGAGCGGTAGTACGCATCGATTCCCTCTCCTGAAAACACCACCAGCGCCATCACCGCCGCCGTGATGACGGCAACGATCACCTGATACCGGCGTCGTCCCATGTCAGTCCGCGCTCATCGGCGCTCGGCAGCGGTCCAATACGTCGTCAGAGGGGCATCGACACCCTGGATGACCACTGGATCGATTCGTCCATTGCCGTCGAAGTGACCGTGCGTGCGATGCGGAAGTGGACAGAGCGAGCTGCTTCGGAAGACCATCGACTCCGACTACACACGTCGGCGCCGGAGTATTGCAGACCGCTGAAGACCGATCTAGCTATCTTTCGGCCACGTGCAGCAGTTTCTCGCCGTCAGCGGCAGCCACCTGAAGCTTTCCAAATCAGCCCCAGCTGAAGGCGTCACTTCGCCTCATTCGGCACCGTGAACTGCCACAGGTCTCCAGCTCTCTGCGGATCCGAGCGTGTGTGGACGACTTCGTTCGTCCGGCTGATTTCAAATCCGGGACGTCCCCCGGCCGGCTTCGGCGCCCCCGCGGCAAGCACTCGAACGTCTTTCGACACGAATCCGTTGTTCTTGATGATCTGTCGCAAGCTTGCGACCGTCACGGTGTTGTCGGACTCGAGATCGATGCTCGTCAGTCCATCCTTCAGACTGACGTGAACGTTCTCGACTCCCGGGACTTTCTGCATGGCCACGCGCACGGCGTGGGCGCAGATTTCTCAATCCATGCCCAGCGTCTTGATTTCGACGTGGCGAAGCTCCGCGACCGCTGAGTTTGCGATCATCAGACTCACGACAAGCGTCGAAGCGATAGTTGTGGTCCTCATAGATGCTCCTACTTCAACCAGAAAAAGTACGCAACGTTGACCGCTACTCGCACACGCTCCTGCGCGAATCCGGCGTTCGCTCGTTGATGGGCGGCAAACAGCACGCCGCCTTCGATTCCGACCGCTTTATGCAGCAGGAGCGCAGTCGGTCCGACGAAGACGGTGCGCGACACGTCGCGGTCTTCGGCCGTCGCCTCGACAAAAAAGCGCAAATCCGGCTTGCCGGCTTCCGTCCGAAGGGGCGGCGGGCGGTAACCATAAACAACCGTCAGCAGTCGCGAATTGCGCTGTACGTCGCCGCCGACCCAGACGTACTGTGAACGCGATGCATATCCAGTCGCGGCTCCCGCGATGATCGATCCCGCGTTCCCGCCGATGTACGCCGTGCTCTCCTGACGCCCGCCGATGCCGACGGTCCGCCGCTGAAAGCGATATGCGACGAGTCCCTCGAACTCGCGATCGTTCGACATCGAACTCATCATCCTGGCGTTCGGCAACGTGCCGCTGCTTGTCGCGAGCGGAAACGACCCGGAGATCTGCAGATTCTCCGTGATGCCGAACGAGATCATCGTCTTCAGCATCTGCTCTCGATCCTGATCGTCCCCGACGCGGATCGTCCATGCCTGATCGAGGCTCCAACCGCCTCGTCCGAGCGTCGGCGTGGCCGCGCCGAACACCGGTCCGTGACCGGACGCGAACGCGTTCGCTGCACACGTCCAGATCGCCAGCGTGAGGCAACCGCCTCTCATAGTTGACTCCTCGTCCACAGCAGCGCCAAATACGCGACCGTCACTGCGACAGCCCAAATGCCGACGCTCGTCCAGAAGATGGCGCGATTGAGGCGCATGGATGGACTGTCGACATGGCAGATCTCGCCCGGCGCGCAGTTCGCCCGCCGCGGCCGGACGATGGCCAGCCAATAGTTCAACGCGAGCAGCACGCCGACGGCGGCGAAAACGGCATTCTTGTGCCGTCCGACGAAGGTCAGCCACGGCGCAGTTTCGAGCGTCGATGCGATGACGGAGCCTAGACCTAGGCTCACGAACACGATCGGAAGCGTTCAACAGACGAGCGTGGTGGCGGATGACAACAGTCCCACGACGCTCCACACGCGATCACGCATGGGTCCTCCTCGTGAAAGAGAAATCGGGAGGACCGCTCAGATCAGCAATGCAAACGTGTGCAGGTGCGGAGGATCGTGCGGGCGGGTGAAGACATCGCGCGCCGGCGTATCGCGAAACGGCTCGTACGCTCGATGCGACGCGTGCACCGCTACGGTGACGGCGGCAAGGGGAGCGTGAGTGGCGATGTGCTTGATGGTTGCCGTGAATGGCTGCGCGGCCGTGTGTCCCATGCGGCTGCAACACTCATCGGGTGCGCTCGCATGGCCGCAGCCCCTCTTCTGTTGCATGCAGCATGCGTGTGCGCGCAGAGACGCCGCGAGCCGGGCGAATTCCTGTCCGCCCACGACAAGGCAAAGCAGCAAGGTTGCCGACAGCCGCCACTTCACGAACTCTATTTTATCGCAACGAAGCTCGCTGGCTTGCCGAGCTGAAGCTCGCGCACTGATCCAGCGAGCGAAAGCTGGAGGATTCGCTGCCCGACCTGCGGTGATGGCCTTGGCTGGATTTGCGAGGCGCACCCCAATCGACCGTGGCCTCACGACGTGAACGGTGAGCGGTGCGGCGGCCCTCGTGCCACGTTGCACGCATCCCGACTGTCCCTGGTGGACGGGCAGCGATCCGCTCGCGCTTCGACGCGACGAGTGGGAGGCGCTCTACGCGAGTACTGTCGGGCGGGGGCAGTGGATCGCCGGCGGCGTCGGCGCGTTCAGACGCCGACAAAGCGAATAATCAGATCGCGCAGTTCCGCCGGACGATCGAGTGGTAAGAAGTGCCCACCGTTCTCGATCGTCGCGCTTTGCGCGCCCGGCACCAAGGCACGATCATGCTCGCGCTCCTGTGGTGTGGACCAATCTCTGTCACCCCAGATCAGGATTGTCGGCACGTTGACCTTGCTGTAAGCCTCCGTTGCCGCTTCCCAGCTCGCGGCATGGCGCAAGAGGCTGATGAAGGCGCGGTAGTGGCCGCGTCGGTTGCCCACGCGATACATCTCCTCGAGGAGCGCCGGCCGGATGCTCCGGGGATCCGCGACGCCGCCTCGGAGCACGGCCTTCATAATGACGAAATTCCTCAGTCGCATGACCGTTTCACCAATCAGTGGCGTTTCTGACGTGACCGTGATCAGCCGCCCAAGCCACGAGCTGCGGGTCATGCCGCGGCCTCTGGCATAGTCGTACGGATTGATGGCGACGACGCGCGTGACCCGCGCGTTGCGTCGGCCGGCCACGATCATCGCGATTGCGCCGCCAATGGATACCCCGCAGAGAGTCACCTCGCGGAGATCCAAGGCGTCGAGGAACCCTTCGACCGACCGCACAAAGAAATCTGCGTTGTACGCCGTTTGCGGAATGTCCGAATATCCGTGGCCGGGATAATCGAGCGCGTAAACGGTGAAATGCCGGGCCAGATCCGGCACGATCTTCTCGAACAAATCGAGCTGGGTACGCAGCGTGTGCAGCAGTACAACGTTCTCCCCTGCGCCGACTGTGATGTACCGGACATTGACGCCGCCGATGTCCACGTATCGTGGGACAACGGCGGGCGCCCACGCCAGTCGATCGGGTGGTCTTGGCGCAGGACGCAGCGCTTCGACAATGAAGGAGAGAACGACGAGCGTGACCCACGAGGCCAGCGCGCCAGTCAGGATGACAAACGGACTCATAGCGGCCGTCACTGTGGTGTCGAAGCGGAATGCTGTCAAGAAGGTACACGGGTGTTCCTGCTTGCGCCGGGCGTGACGCCCCGTTCAGGATCAAGTCCTCTACAGACGTTCGAGGGAGCGTGAAATGAAGGACAGGCTTGGCCCCGGCTCGGAGCTGCCCACCTTGTTCATTGGTAAGTGGACGGTTCAGATCATGTACGCACTCAAGAAGAGGTCCCATCGCCACGGAGAACTGCGACGCCGACTGGGACGCATCTCACAGCGCATGCTCACGCGCACACTGCGCAACCTCACGTCCGCAGGGCTCATCTCGCGGCGCGTCACACACGTGAGGCCTGTGGCCGTCGAGTATGCACTGACACCACTGGGGAGAACATTTATCGTCCCGTTGAACAGCATTTGCCGCTGGGCCCGACGCCACCGCCTGGCACTGAAAGCAATCGCATGAGCGCCCGCCCGAAGGGCGCGCCGAAAACCGTCAACAAGGTTCTGATGGTGTTGAGCGGGCTAGTGAAGAAAGCGGTCGAGTGGGGTGCGCTGGATCGGATGCCGTGCACGATCAAGGCGCTGCCGAACCTGAAGAAGTCAGCCGGGTTTCACGACATCGAGGAGTACGCACGCCTGTTGGCAATCGCCCGCAAGCGTGATCTTCAGGTGTCCGTGATGGTGCTTCTCGGCGGTGATGCGGGCCTGCGCCTTGGCCGTGGCAACCAGCGTGGCAACACGAGCGACGCGATTTGCAACTGATTGAGCGGCTAGCCCATCACCGTTCGGGCGTCGCACATCGGGCTGGCCGGATCGTTGGGAAACACTCTTCCCGATCCCGTCTCAGCGAATTCCACGAGCTTGTCCATCAGACCGTGGTCGGGTTCGATCCCCGTAGCCCGCTCCATCAACTACAGGCTTCTCGCCGTAACAGCACATATGCAACGTTGAGGTTGCGTAATGGGCCGGTGTAGGCTAACATAAGCAACCTGGAGGTTGCATATGGCTGTGGCCGTCACCGATCGGATCGAGAAGCAAATCCTGCTGCATGCCTCGCGGGCGCGGGTCTGGAAGGCCCTGACCGACGCGAGGGAGTTCGGCGAATGGTTCGGCGTCAGATTTGATGGACCGTTCGTCGCCGGAGCCCCGTTGCGCGGTGTGGTCGTCCCCACCCAGGCGGACGCCGAAGTCGCCAAAATGCAGAAGCCGTACGAGGGCAAAGCGTTCGACATAACGGTGGATCGCATTGAGCCTGAGCGTCTGTTCTCCTTCCGTTGGCATCCGTACGCCGTTGAGCCCGGGATCGACTATTCGAAGGAAGCCACGACGCTGGTCGTGTTCACGCTCGAGGAGCAGCCAGGCGGCATCCATTTGACCGTCAGCGAGTCGGGCTTCGATCAGATCCCGCTCGACCGGCGCGCGAAGGCGTTTGCGGCGAACGAGGGCGGCTGGGAGAAGCAGATGACGCTCATCGAGAAGCATCTTGCGCACGCAGCGTAACGTCGGCGCGAAAGCGGACATCGCGGATTCGGCGGCGGTGTTTTTTGCCCTCGGTGACAGGACTCGGCTCGGTCTGGTCTCGCGGCTGTGTGACGCGGGACCCACGTCGATTACGCGGCTCACCGAGGGCTTCGACATGACGCGACAGGCGATCACCAAACACCTGCATGTCATGGAGGAGGCGGGTCTGGTGCATAGGAGGCAGCGGGGGCGGGAAAGCCTCTGGCAGATCGAGCCGAAGCGGCTCGCCGATGCCCGGCGGCATTTGGAGTTAATCTCCGCCCAATGGGACGGCGCGCTGCTGCGTCTGAAGCGCTTCGTCGAAGGGTGAAAACCGTCGGCCGGTTCGAGAGTGTCAGCGGGCGGTAGCGGAGAGAAGACCCGAGCATGAGAGGGCGGGTGGAGGCGCCGGCGGACGAGCAATGCCGCGCGGGTCCTCACGGGAAGGGAATCGCGGCCGACCTTCCACCCGACTCATGCTTGTCTTTACCGAATCTGTCGGCATTCCGCCCGTTGGGCGTGTGCTGAAGAAAAGGGCTGTCTTGCGCAGCTGTTTCCCGACGATGCACCACGCCAACCCCTGATCCAGCTGATCCGCCTCATCAACCCGTTTGTTCAAGACGTGAAGCCTGCGGGATGGATACGATGAGCCGTCATGCAAATTCTGCTGGTGCTGTTTGGATCAACGTGCTTGTTCCGTCTGCTCGGCCTGGCCGGTGTCGGCACATTCGGCACATGGGTGTCCAGCGCGCGCGTGGGGCTCGCCATCATGTTCCTATTCACCGCTGTGTCGCACTTCGGGCCGATGAAGGACGAGCTCATCGCGATGGTGCCATCCCGCCTGCCGCGTCCCGATCTGGTGGTGCTGATGACGGGAGTCGCGGAGGCACTTGGCGCGATCGGATTACTCGTCCCCGCGACTCGATTCTGGGCGGCGTCCGGGTTGATTGTTCTCCTTGTCGCGATGCTTCCCGCTAACATCAGCGCGGCGCGTCGCCATCTGCTTCTGAGAGGTCGTCCGGTGACTGCACTTTGGCTCCGGATACCGATGCAAGTGTTGTTCGCTTGGTGGTCTTGGACCGTTCGATGACGAGCCTCGTCGGGCAGAACGACCACGCCCTAACCGTCCAGGGACATGAGCATCGTGATTGGGTACCCATGCCTCTCACGCTTCATGCGCGTCAGACGAATTGCGCGAGCAGGCAGTCCTCGAGACGCCCAGTCACAATGAGGGCGGCTCGCGGGTCATATAGATCGTGGGCTTCGGGCGGTCTGCGAACAAGAGGAAGCGATGCAGTTCGTGCTGTTGATCTATCAGGGCACAACCCCGACACCAACGTCGGAGACATGGAAGGCGTTCTCTGACGACGAAAAGAACAGATCTACGGCGAGTACGCCGAGATGAAGGCGTCTGTAGAGCATGGGATTGGGACGTAACTGATGTCTTCATTGCTGTGCTCCGGTTTCGAGTTCACGCCTTGATCGGCACCAAAATCTCAAATCCGCCCGGGCCCATGCGGATGTCGTGCGACATGCAGCCACAATTCTGCAGAGTCTCGAGGCTGGAACGATGCCCTGTGACGGGGTATGGCCTACTGAAAAGGTCGACGTGTTTCGTCGGTGGGTCGAATCTGGAACGCCTCAGTAGAAGACAACGAGGTGTGTAGTGCAGCGAGCTTACGGACTCCAGGTTCCTCAGAGCCTCGAGGAGGTGTGCGACCCTCATCGCCTGGCACTCATCATTTACGACATGCAGGTCGGGGTCGTCAGCCAGATCAGCAACGGTGTTACCGTGACGGCGAGCGTTGCTCAAGTGCTCCGAGCCGCTCGCCACGCCGGCGTCCGTATCCTTTTCTCACGGTACATGTCGTTGCCGAAGGAACTGATGGGCGTCTTTCAGCTGCGTATGGCGATGGCGTGGCAACGCGTCACAACTGTCGAGGAGGTACAGCCGCGCTTTCTGCGAGACTCGCCGGCCTTTCAGCTACTGCCAGAGCTGGCGCCCCTTCCATCCGAAGCCGTGTTTGACAGGATCACGATGTCGGCCTTCGAGGGCACACCACTCGACATCATC
>Ga0066903_100006458_pt1 | contig 10431 bp, 6 predicted proteins | sample PanSoiMetaGPlot1_FD_67491 | JGI IMG/M metagenome (GOLD analysis project Ga0066903, IMG submission 67491) | Tropical forest soil microbial communities from Panama analyzed to predict greenhouse gas emissions - Panama Soil - Plot 1 (version 2) | ecosystem: Environmental > Terrestrial > Soil >...
GCGACGATCGCGCCCGCGGCGAGCACGGTTCCCGGCGGCGAGAGGCTGCCGAGGAGGGGCACGCAGAGGGCACAGCCGAGCCCGGCGCCCAGGAGGTCGACCGCATAGAGCCGGCCGAGGTGCTCGGGGTGACTGGCGAGAATCATGGCGATCGCGAGCCCGGCGGCGAGGAACGGCGCGAAGAGGGCGAGGCAGATGAGCACGAGCTTCGTCCCCTCGACGAGGACGCCCAGGGGCTGGCGCTGCACGAGGCTCGCGACCAGGGTGAGGGTGTTCAACTGGACGGTCGCGACGCCGAGATAGCCCACGAGGACGGCCGCGGCTGCGGCCAGGGCGGAGCGCGGGACCAGACGGGCGGCGAGCGCCTTTTCCGAACGCCCGAGGAGCACGACGAGAACGCCCGCCGCGCCGAGCCCGAGGAGCGCGATGCCGATGATGAGATAGGTGAAGTAGTAGACGAGCTTGAAGGAGAAGACGCGCGTGTAGCTCACCTCCAGCAGGATGACCGCCAGGGAAAGGAGGAAGAGCTCGGGAAACGGTGCGGCGCGACGCATCGCGGGAGCGAGAGGACCGCGCGTCAGCCGGCTACCGGCACGGCTCGTAAGGGCTGGCGAAGAAGATCCGCTTCCACATGCGTGCCACAGTAAGCGTCTCGTGCTCCTCCGATCAAGTAGCGTAGGACGGGGTCGGCCCGCGGGCCGCATCCGACTGTTGTAGGCTGTCTAGAACCGTTGCCTGCAACTTCGTTTGACGGGTGCGCCGGGTGCACGGTAGGCTCCGCGCACGTGAGAAATGCGGGTCTGATCGGGGTGCTGCTGGCCCTGGCCCGTCCGCCCGTCGCCGGCGCCGCTCCCGACCTGGTGCCCGAGGTCTTCGACGTGGCGCTCGTGACCTCGGACGTCATCCAGGGCGACGTCGACGAGGGCTGCGCGGGCGGCACGACTGCGCGCCGGCTCCTCACCTTCGCGCTCCGCGCACGCAACCTGGGTCCCGACCCGCTCGTCCTGGGCGATCCCGGGTGCCCCGACTGTCGCGTCTTCCGCGGGGCGGCGTGCACCAACCCGCTCTTCGTCTGCAGCCTGTCGCACGGCCACGCGCACTTCCAGAGCTTCGCGACCGCCGAGCTGCGCGACGGTAACGGGACGGTCATCGCCCAGGCGCGGAAGTACGGCTTCTGCCTGATCGACGTCGAGTGCGCGAATCCGCAGTTCACGAGCTGCAACTACCAGGGCATCAGCGCCGGGTGCTCCGACGTCTACGGCGGGTACCTCCCGTGCCAGTACATCGACGTGACTGACGTGAGCCTGCCCCCGGCCCTCTACACGCTACACGTCGTGATGGATCCGGAGAACGAGATTCCCGAGGCCGACGAGACCAACAACGTCATCGACGTCCGGGTGCGGCTCGGCTGCGGGACGCTCCCGGGGGGCTGCTTCGAGATCGACCCGTTCCTCTGCTACTCCACGCGCACCACGGTCGGCACGGCGGGCTTCACGCCGGTGAACGGGATCGACCTCGTCACGGCCACCGACGCGCGGCAGTTCGACGCCATCCGGCGCGACGAGTTCTGCACGCCGGCCAACGCGAACGCGCAGGGGACGCTCGACCCGGCGACGCAGCTGGGTAGCTATGCGATCGATCCCGTGGCGGGCTCTCCCGCGTACCTCCCGCACACCGGCATCGCGGTGACCAACCAGCTCGAGGCACTGGTGGTGGATCTCGTCCGGCCGGATCACCTCCTCGTCCCGACGGCATCCGATCGGGCGGTGCCGCCTGCGCCTCCCGACCTGAGCACGACGGCGGTCGACCACTACGAGTGCTACGTCGTGCGCACGAGCCCCCGCTTCCCGGGAACGAAGAAGCTCAAGGTGGCGAACCAGTTCACGACCGCCGCCCAGCGCTACGTGGTGCGCCGGCCGCGCTACCTCTGTGTCCCCGTCGACATGAACGGGGACGGCATCAAGAGTCCGGACGACGCGCTTCTCTGCTACGGTGTCCGCCCGACCCTCGGTGACGTGGGTCACACCCCCGTGAAGGGCCTGCTGGTGAGCAACGAGCTGGGCGGGGGGACGCTCGACACGCGGCGGGAGACGGAACTGTGCATCCCGTCGCGCCGCACGTTGCCGGGCGATCTGTGCACCGATCCCATCGAGCTGGCAGCGTTTCCGGCCAGCGTCACCCACAGCTCCGACCGGGCGAGCGTCTCGACAGACGACCCGAACGTCCCCTGCGGCACGGGGGGCCAGCAGGGACACAGCCTGTGGTATCGTTTCATCGCTCCGGGAAACGGCACGCTCAAGGTCGACACGATGGGGAGTAGCTTCGATACGGTGCTGAGCGCCTACGAAGGAAGCTGCCCGGCGGTCGACGCGCTCACCTGCGATGACGACGATCCCATCAGCGGCGAGCTCACCTCCCGCATCAGCTTTCCCGTTACGGCCGGGACGCAGTACCTGCTCGAGGTGACCGACTACAGTGATCACTTGACGGGCGGCACGGTGGTGTTGAACGCGAGCCTCGTGCCCTGACGATTGCTCGATGCACGCTGGTCCGGGAACCGAGCGCGGGCACGCCGCGTCTACCCTCGATCTGATCGTCCAGCCCCGCGTCGTCGGTGCGGTCAGCCTGGCGACCGACGGCTACCTGGTCGCCCAGGCGGCTAGGAACGGGCGGGGGGCTCTCCGCGTGTTCGCCCTCGAAGGAGAAGGGGTATCGCTCGGACGCTACCACCTGGCACCGCCGCCGGTGGCCGGCGACGCCGTGCTGCGCTGGCGGCGGCACTCGGGCGGGCCGGTGTTTCCGGCGGGCCAGGGATTCCTCGGTGTCTCGCTCACGCTCCAGCATCGTTCGGCGCTCGTCGCCCCGGATCCGCTGGCGCTCGCCCCCGAGCAGGTGATGAACCGCTACGTGCGGGGCGTTCTCGCCGGCCTGCAGCTGCTCGGCGTGTCGGCCTTCTATCCGGGACGGGATCTCGTGACCGTCGAGGGACGTCCACTGGGGATGGTGGCGTTCGAGGTCGACGCCGCCGGCGCCCTCCTCTTCGAGGCGATCATCGCCAACCGGCAGGACGCGAGCATCCTGCCGATGCTCCTCGAGCGGACGGATCCGGGCGGCGTGGTCAGGGTGGCGGTGCGGGGGCCCGACGCGGTGACCTCCGTCCAGCGCCTGCGGGGCGAGGCCCTCGACGTCGAGGAGCTGGCCGAATGCCTGCGGCGCGGCTATGAGGAGCGCTTCGCCGTGAGGTTCGAACGTCGTGCGCTGCAGGGCGAGGAGGCCCGCCGGGTCGAGGTCGCCGCGCAGCGCGAGTTTGCCGACTCCTCGTGGTTGGCGCAGCGCGCCCCGCGGGAGGATCTCGATCGGCACGGCTCGGTCACGACGCAGCTCGGCGTCCTGGAGGCGCACTTCGCCCTCGACGGAGATCGCATCCGCGAGATCGTGTTTGCCGGGGACTTCCTCGCCAACTCTCCCGCCATCGACGCGCTCGAGCGGACGCTGCGCGGTCGCCCCGCCGAGGCGAGCGTGGTCGACGCCCTCGTGCACGCGATCTTCGGCCGCGCGGAGAACTACCTCCTCGGCCTCGGCCCGCTGCGGACGGTCGCCGACGCGGTGGCGCGAGGGTTGCCGGCGTGAGCCTGGCCGATCGGCTGCGATCACCGGTCGCGGAGGAACGGGTGGCGGCGATCGCCGAGCTGCGCGAGCAGGAGCGGGTGGGAAGCGCCGAGCTGGCGGCCCTCGCCGATTGCCTGGGACACGACGAGAAGGCGGTGCAGCGGCCGGCGGCGGAGGCATTCGCGGCCCTCGGCGAGCGCGGAGTGGACGTGCGGGACGTCCTTCTCGCGGCGCTCGCCTCACCCGACTCCGGTCGGCGCTGGGCCGCCGCCTTCGCGCTCGCCCGGCTGCACGCGCCGGCCGACCTGCTGCTGCCCGTGCTCCTCGAGACGCTCGGCGTTGACGACGGCGATCTCCGCTGGGCGGCGGCGACGATCGTCGTCGGGCTCGCGGAGCGTGGCCAGGTCCTCGAGAAGTTGCGCGGCCTCCTGCCGTCCGGGAATGCGGCCCAGCGGAAGATGGCGCTCTACTGCCTCCGCGATCTCGGCGTGCGCGCTGCCGAGGTGGATTCGGCCGTCGTGCGCTGCCTCGCGGACGAGGACCGCGACGTGCAGCTGGCCGCCGTCGCGACCCTTGCCCGGCTCGCCACCGATCGGTCGGCGGCAGCGGCGCACCTGCTGCGCGCCCTCGACGCGATCGACCCGGGGCTTCGTCGCGCCGCCGCGGCTGGGCTGGGTGCGCTCGGCGAGTACTCGCCGCCCGTGCTCGCGGCGCTCGAGCACGCGAGGAGCAGCGCCGATGCCTCGCTCGCGCGGGCGGCAGCGGGGGCGCTGCGCCAGCTGGGCAGAGGCTCGCCCTGAGGTGTCTCGGTGCGCATCGTCGGCGGCTCCTCGTCCCGCTCGTCAGCGTTGTGCTCGGCCTCGCCTGCGGAGCGCCACGAGCGACGGCCGGACGCGATCCGCCGCCCGTACCGCCGGGTGCCGGGACGACGGCGCTCGAGCAGGCGGTGCACGACCTGGTGAACCGTCACCGGGGTGCGCGAAACCTCCCCTCGCTCACGCTGGACCCGCGCATGAGCAAGGAGGCCCGCCTGCACAGCATCGCCATGGCGGCCGGCAGGGTCCCCTTCGGGCACGTGGGATTCGACGACCGGGTGAAGGCACTGCGGGCCGCGCGGCCATGCCCGCGGGTGGGGGAGAACGTCGCCTCCAGCCTGGGGCAGCGCGATCCCGCCGCCGAGGCGGTGCACGGATGGCTCGCGAGCCGCGCGCACCGCGAGAACATCGAGGGTCCGTACGATCGAACCGGCGTGGGCGTCGCCCGCAGCGCCTCGGGCGAGATCTTCTTCACGCAGCTCTTCTGCGGCGGGTGAGGAGCGGGCGCGTCAGGCGAGGGCGCCGCCGTCGCTGGTCGCGGCGTCGAGCGGGATGGTGACCGTGATGCGCGCCCCGGCCTGCGGACGGGAACGGATGTCGAGACCGCCGCGATAGTAGGCCACGCGCTCGCGCATGCCGAGGAGGCCGACGCCCGCCAGCACCGGCTTCCGCTGGAAGCGCTCGACCTCGAAGCCGACCCCGTCGTCGGCGACGCAGAGCACCGCGTGACCGTCGCGCACGGCGAGCTCGACGTCGATGTGACGCGCGTGCGCGTGCTTGGCAACGTTGGTGAGGGCTTCCTGGGCGACGCGATAGAGCAGGAGCTCGATGGGGGCGGGAAGGCGCGTCTCCTCCGGCGGCGTACGCAGGGCGACGGTGATCTGCGTCCGCTCGATGTACTTCTCGACGAACCAGTGCAGCGTCGGGACGAGCCCGAAGTCGAGCATCGGCGGGCGCAGCACCTGGCACATGGTGCGCACTTCCTGGAGGAGCACCGTCAGCTGATCGCGGGCGTCACGCAGCGGGGTGCGCATCGCCGCGGGTCCTCGCTCGAGATTCCGCTCCACCAGGCCGAGGTCCATGTTGATGACGGTGAGCACCTGGCCGAAGCCATCGTGGAGCTCGCGTGACATCGCGCGCAGGCTCTCTTCCTGCAGCTCCGCGCGCAGGTGGGACAGCTTGCGGAGCTCGACCTCCTTCTGCCGCACGGCCTCGAAGAGCACGGCGTTGGCGAGTGCGGCAGCCGCCTGGGTGGCGAGGGCGCCGGCCATCTCGAGGTCGGGCGCGGGCGCGTCCTCGGCCAGGCCGGCGACGATCACGCCGAGGAGGCGGTTCTTGAACACGAGCGGCAGGCACAGCACGCGGGGGGCCACGAGCCGCTCGGCGAGCGCCTGGGGGAGCGAGGAGGCGAGTGCGGAGAGGGGAGTCACGGTCGGGCGCGCCCCGGGGCAGAGCGCGGCCAGGTCGACCGGCTGTCCGATCTCGAGCTGCTCGCCGGGACGGTTGGCGGTGGCCGCATAGGCGTCGACCACGTCGACCACGTCCGAGGGGTGCCAGAGGACGACGAGCCGCTCGAGGCCCAGCGTGGTGAGCGTCTTCTCGGCCACCAGGGTCAGCACGTCCTTGATCTCGAGGGTGGAGGTGGTCGTCCGCGCTACCTCGTACAGCGTCGCGATGTGACGCGTGGCCTCGCTGATCCGCCGCTCGAGGCCGAGCCGTGCCTCGGTCAGGCGTGCGATCATCTGGTTGAAGGCGGTTGCGAGCTCGCCCACCTCGTCGTTGGTGCGCACCGGGACCGTCTCCCAGGCGCCGCCCGGTGCACGCGCGATGCGGCCGGCCATCGCGGTCACCACCTCGATCGGGCGCGTGAGGCGGTGCGAGAAGAGGAGGGCCTGGAAGAGCGCCAGGAGCAGGCTGGCGGTGAAGACCACGAGCCCGCGACGGAGCATCGCGCCGAGCTCGCTCTCGAAGTCGCTCCGTTCGACCACTGCCACCACCCGCCGGCGGCCATCGCGGAGCGGCGCGAAGGCGACGACCCGCGGGTGGTAGATGCGGTCGACCTCGTAGCCGTCGGGTGCCGCGAGGGCGGTGTGCAGGACGCCAGGTCGGAATCCCTCGTCGGCGAGCGTGTGCAGCGTGCCCTGCTGCGCCAGGATGGTTCCGTCGCGGTCGACCAGGTAGACGCGACCCGAGGCACCGAGGCGCATCGCCGCTTTCTGCTGGCCCCACCACTTGGCGTCGATCGTGCGGCGCGGACCCGCCGCATCGACCTGCGCCGCCAGCTGGTTCGCCTCGGCCAGCACGCGCTGGCCGAGCTGCTCCTCGAGCACGCGCTCGCCGCGGCTGTAGAAGATGGTGCCGAGCAGGATGAGAGCGCTGAGCGTCGTGACGAGCGCACAGGCGAAGACCTTCTGGTGCAGCGGCACCCGACGCCCCTCGGGCTGGACGACACCACCGAGCAGGCCGAAGCGCTCGGTGAGCGGGGTCAGGAGCGACTCGAGATACAGGAAGACGAAGAGCGCCCCCGAGAGGCCGGTGACGATGCCGAGGGAGCAAACCTTCACGACCTCGGCGACGGGCGTTTGGGCGAAGAGGCGGAGCTGGAGCGCGCCGACGCCGTAGCCGACGACGGACGTGACCAGCATCACGCCGGCGACCCGGATGGGGAAATCCAGGATGGAGCGCTCGAGGATCACGGCCTCGGCCGGATCGATCCGGTGCGGTGTCGCGAAGACGCGGTCCCAGCGGCGCTCGATGCCGCGGAACCAGAGGAGGGGGAAGAGCACCGGCCCGAGCGCGCCAGCGACGGGCACCTCCCAGGCGTAGCAGAAGAGTACCCAGCCGAGCTGCACCGGATCGAGCGACCAGCTGAAGAGCGAGTAGGGGAGCCCGACGATCGACCACGTCAGCATCGCGACCAGGGCGGTCGCCAGGACGGACCTCCGGTAGTGGCGCGGATGCAACAACTCGGCCGGCAGCGCCGCGCGCGGCTCGGCCGGGTCGACGGTGGGCGGGCGCGTCAGCTGCGCGCTTCCCGACCAGCTGGAAGGCGCCGTCGCAGCGGATCCCTTGGAGGCGGAGACCAGCCGCATGTGCCGTCTTGCGGACGGAGGAGCCATGGATGCCTTACCCGCAGCGCTTCGCCGGTACCGCCTGCAAACTCGCGGTCCGTAGTTACGCCGGGCCAAAAGACGGCGTCAAGTCATTTCTGGCCAGGGCAGGTGGATGCTGGGCGGCGGGCTAGGGATGGGCGGCGGCGCGGCCGTTTCCCCGCACCGGCTCGAGCGTGAGCCCGCTCCGGCCGAGATCGACGACGACCCGCTCGCCATCCCGGATCTCGCCGGCGATCAGCTTCCGGGCAAGCGCCGTCTCGACCTCGTTCTGGATGACCCGCTTCAGGGGCCGTGCGCCGTAGACGGGGTCGTAGCCTCGCTCGGCGAGGAAGTCCCGGGCCGCCGGGGTGAACTCCAGGTAGAGGGGGCGGGCGCTGAGACGTGTCTCCACCCGGGCGAGCTGGATGTCGACGATCGCGCGCAGGTCGTCGCGTGTGAGCGCGTGGAAGACGACCACGTCGTCCACCCGGTTCAGGAACTCGGGACGGAAGTGCTGGCGGAGCGCCTCGAGGACATCACGGCGCATCCCTTCGTAGGCTTCCGGATCCGCGCCACCCCGATAGGCGGTGACGAGCTGGCTCCCCAGGTTCGAGGTCATGATGACGACGGTGTTCTTGAAGTCGACCGTGCGGCCATGGCCGTCGGTCAGGCGCCCGTCGTCGAGGATCTGGAGGAGGACGTTGAAGACGTCGTGGTGCGCCTTCTCGATCTCGTCGAAGAGGATGACGCAGTACGGCCGGCGCCGGACGGCCTCGGTCAGCTGTCCACCCTCGTCGTAGCCGACGTACCCCGGCGGGGCGCCGATCAGGCGAGCGACGGTGTGCTTCTCCATGTACTCGGACATGTCGAGGCGGACCAGCGCCTGCTCGGTGTCGAAGAGGAACTCCGCGAGGGCACGGGCCAGCTCCGTCTTGCCGACGCCGGTCGGTCCGAGGAAGATGAAGGAGCCGATCGGCCGGTTCGGGTCCTTGATGCCGGCGCGGGCGCGGATCACTGCGTCGGCCACCGCGTCGACCGCCTCCTCCTGTCCGACCACGCGGCGGTGGAGATGCTCGGCGAGATGAACGAGCTTCTCCCGCTCGCCCTCCACCAGCTTGGCGACCGGGACTCCGGTCCAGCGCGATACGACCTCGGCGATGTCCTCCTCGTCGACCTCCTCCTTGTGGAGCCGCCGGCCGCCGTCGTCACGGGTGGCGAGGCGGGCTTCCTCCTGCGCGAGCTGCCGCTCGAGATCCGCGAGCTTCCCGTGGCGTAGCTGGGCCAGCTTGTTGAGGTCGTATTCCCGCTCCGCCTTGGCGATCTCCTGCTTGGTCTGCTCGATGTCTTCTCGCAGCTTGCGGAAGGTGCCGGTAGCGCCCTTCTCGGCCTCCCAGCGGACGCGGAGTGCGTTCGACGTCTCGCGCAGCTCCGCGATCTCCTTCTCGAGCCGCGCGAGCCGCTCGCGCGAGGCGGCGTCGGTCTCCTTGCGGAGCGCTTCCCGCTCGATCTCGAGCTGCATGAGCTTGCGGTCGACCTCGTCGAGCTCCTCGGGCTTGGAATCGATCTCGGTACGCAGCCGGGCCGCCGCCTCGTCGACCAGATCGATGGCCTTGTCGGGCAGGAAGCGGTCGGTGATGTAGCGGTGCGAGAGGACGGCGGCGGCCACCAGCGCGGCGTCCTTGATGCGCACGCCGTGGTGCGTCTCGTAGCGCTCCTTCAGGCCGCGGAGGATGGAGATCGTATCCTCGACCGAGGGCTGATCGACGAGCACGGGCTGGAAGCGGCGCTCGAGGGCGGCGTCCTTCTCGATGTACTTGCGGTACTCGTTCAGCGTCGTGGCGCCGATGCAGTGCAGCTCGCCGCGCGCCAGCATCGGCTTGAGGAGGTTCGACGCATCCATCGCGCCCTCGGCGGCGCCGGCGCCCACCACGGTGTGGAGCTCGTCGATGAAGAGGACGATCTGGCCCTCGGACGACTGCACCTCCTTCAGGACGGCCTTCAGCCGCTCCTCGAACTCCCCGCGGAACTTCGCGCCTGCGACCAGCGCTCCCATGTCGAGCGCGATGATACGCTTGTCCTTGAGCCCTTCGGGGACATCGCCCTTGACGATGCGGGACGCGAGCCCCTCGACGATCGCCGTCTTGCCGACTCCGGGTTCCCCGATCAGGACGGGATTGTTCTTCGTCCGTCGCGACAGCACCTGGACCACGCGGCGGATCTCTTCGTCCCGGCCGATGACCGGATCGAGCTTGCCCTTGCGTGCGAAATCGGTGAGATCGCGCCCGTACTTGGAGAGCGCCTCGTAGGTCGCCTCCGGGTCGGGCGACGTGACGCGCTGGTTGCCGCGCACCTTCTGGAGCGCCTCCATCAGCTTGTCGCGCCGCAGGCCCAAGTCACGGACGACCGCACCGTTCTCGTCGACGATGGCGAGGAGGACATGCTCGACGCTCAGGTACTCGTCCTTGAGGCCGCGCATCTCGTCCTCGGCCTTCCCGAGCACGCTCGCGAGCCGCTGCGTGATGTAGGTCTGCGACGGGCCCGCCGCGGCACCCTTCACCTGCGGCTTGCGGTTCAGCTCGCGCTCGACCGCCTCGCGCACGGCGCGCGGCGCGACGCCGGCCACCTCGAGAAGGTTCGAGGCAAGACCGCCGTCCTGATCGAGGAGGGATTCGAGCAGGTGCTCGACATCGATCCCCTGATGGTTGCGGCGGGCCGCCAGGCCCCCTGCCTGCTGCAGGGCTTCCTGCAGCTTGTGGGTCATCCGGTTGACGTCGACCATGGAGGCCCCGAAGGTGTGTCTGAACCGCCGAAGCGTCAACCCCGGCAGGATATTCAGCTGCCGCGCGTCGGCCGGAGGGTCGAGAGGAGCTGCGGCGCCACCGTGCGGACCGTGTCGACCACCTTTTCCGCCGCGA
>Ga0066903_100006459_pt1 | contig 10430 bp, 10 predicted proteins | sample PanSoiMetaGPlot1_FD_67491 | JGI IMG/M metagenome (GOLD analysis project Ga0066903, IMG submission 67491) | Tropical forest soil microbial communities from Panama analyzed to predict greenhouse gas emissions - Panama Soil - Plot 1 (version 2) | ecosystem: Environmental > Terrestrial > Soil >...
AAAAGGGGGGGGTGGACTCCGCGCGGGGACGACCTGATAATGCGACGCCTCGATGCGCGCAGGTATGTCTGGTCAGGCCCAGTCGCTAATCAATGAGTCCACGTGTTGCGGGCCTCGTGCGTGCCGGCAAGCTGCGTGTCGGGTTGTTTCTTCCTCAATTACGGTAAGGGTCCGGATTGTCTAAAGGACAACCATGTGGGCGCGGACATTAGTGCGTCGATGGCACGCGGATTTTCTTCGATGTCCCCATCACATCGCTCAATAAGTCGCGTGAAGCATCTACCAGCTCGGCAATGCGATTGTCGGCGCGGCGGAGCCGCCTACAGAGTTCGCGGTTGATATTCTGCATCACGATCACATAGGCGTGGATGTCAGCCTTGTAGTACGCGTAGAGGTTTCGGGCCGTGAGCTCGTAGAGCACGGTTGGAGTCTCAGCGATGACCGTGGCTGATCGGTTCTGCGGCTCGATCAGCGTCATTTCACCAAAAAAATCACCAGGTCCGAGATGCGACATCCGAATTACGCGCCCCGACTTGCCGATCTTGCTCACCACGAGCTTGCCGGAGTGAACAATGTACATTGATCGCCCCGGCTCCCCTTCCGCTACGATGTTGTCACCGAGATCGAAGCGACGCTCGTCTAGTATTGAGATCAGAAGATCCAAACTTGCGTCTGAGACGCCACCGAATAAAGGTGTAGCGACCAAGAACGCCTTCAGCTCGGGCGAACTGACAATCATTACTTCAATATACTCCTGCTCGCGGAATTTGTCAGGCCTTATGGCGGCCGCGTTGCCGTACCGCAAACGGGTGGATTCTTACATCTTTAAACGCAATAAGCCGTTCCATAGGATTTCCCTTTGTCCCAAACCTAACTTAACGACGAGCATGCTTAAGCAAGACCCAAGAATGTCTAACTCAATTGGGTTTGCTAGCTGGAGCCAGGCGCAAGTGCCGCTTGTTACATCCAACCGGCTGGCAGCAGCACTCGGTGCGCGGCTTTCTTGCCGGCGTGGTGCGCAAGCGCCCCAAGCTGAAGCTCGGATCCACCAGATGAGGACGGCACGCGGCAGTGAACGCGCCACGAAAGGCAAGGGCAGCCGGACACTGCGTCCGACTCAAAGTCCGAGTTCTTTTCGCAGCCGATCGCGATCGGCGACGTGAATCGCTAACACCTCCTCGAACTGCTCCAGCAGTTGTTTGGCATGGGCAGTGTCATGGCCCTCGCGCTCCAGCTGCGCCACAACCTCGCGCTGGCTCGCTACGTGGCGCTCCGCCTCAGCAACGTGGCGCACAGCAGCAGCGAGACGATCCTGGAGCGCCGCTCGATCCATGACACAGGATCACACAGGGCCTTAGGAGGCCCGGGAAGCCTGCCCCTAAATTGGCCCGGCATTCTGCGCAGGGGTCGCCAAATTTTGAGTTTGGCGATGGCGCCGCTACTACCTAGCAGCGAAGCGGGTCGGAAATTGAATCCACGAAGGTCGATGCGTTAGGAAGCGTGCCGTTCAGACTGAAAACGCCCCCGGCGCTCAGGGGTGGTGCGGAAAGCGCCGGGGCGCTTAAAGTTTCAAATGCTCACCGTCGCAATGGCTGGAAAAATAGCCGTCCTGCCACCCGAAGCAATTGTCTCAAGGTTTAGCCGACGTCTCCGAAGTTCCGTCGGCCAGCTACGTTAAGGATCTACGGAATTAATGCAGACATCATGATGACAGAGGGAGGCCGTTTGGTGCCGGTGCATACAGGAAGTTTAAGGGCTCTCGGCCAAGAAAGTTGAATCAACAAACTAAGTACGTAGTATCCTCGAATGTCACGCAGAATTTAGAGTGATGTTCGTTACCTTTTGTTTGCCAGGAGATAATTGATGCTCGGCTGGTTCAAGGCAATTATGCCCAAGGAGGAGCACTTCTTCGGGCTTTTCGTGCAGCATGCGACCATTGTCGTGGCCGGTGCGGAAGCACTCACCAGCATGCTCCGAGGCGGTGATCAGGTCGCGCACTTCTGCAAGGTGATTGCTGACCGGGAGGCCGATGCCGACGCGGTGACGCGCGAAGTGCTGATCGCGGTGCGCCGTACTTTCATCACCCCGTTCGATCGTAACGACATCCAGGACCTCATCTCGTCGATGGACGATGCGATTGACCAGATGAACAAGACCGCCAAGACCATCATGCTGTTCGAATTGCAGAGCTTCCATCCGCAGATGCAGGCGATGGGTGAGATTATCCTCAAAGCGTCGAAGCTCGTGTTGGAGGCGATGCCACTGCTGGCGGCTATGGGCAGGAACGCGGCGCGGCTGCAAGCCATCGCCGAGGAAATCATTGCAATCGAGGACAAGGCCGACCTCTTGTACGATCAGGGTCGCAAGGCGTTATTCCGATCCAGCCGTGGCGACGATGCCATGGCCTATATCGTGGGCAATGAAGTGTACGACCATCTGGAATCGGTGGTCGATCGCCTTGAGGACGTGTCGAACGAGATCACCGCGCTGTTAGTCGATCAGCTCTGACGGCACTAACACATGGATGCGGTCCTGAACCTGCATGTCCTGATCGCCCTGATCATCGTGGCGCTCGCTTTCGATTTCCTCAACGGGCTGCATGATGCGGCAAACTCGATCGCTACCGTCGTCTCCACCCGCGTGCTGCGGCCGCAATATGCCGTGGTATGGGCCGCCTGCTTTAACTTCATCGCGTTCCTGTTCTTCGGCGTGCATGTGGCGCAAACAGTTGGCGTAGGGATCGTAGCCGCCGAGGTGATCGATGCCCGCGTGATCTTCGGCGCGCTGATGGGAGCGATCGCCTGGAACCTGATCACCTGGTGGGGTGGCATTCCTTCCTCCTCGTCGCACGCTTTGATCGGTGGGTTGATCGGGACCGGAGTCGCGAAAGCGGGCAGCATCGGGATCGTCTGGGACGGTGTGATCAAGACCAGCTCGGCAATCGTCTTATCGCCGATGACCGGATTCTTCCTGGCGCTCGTGCTCGTTCTGATCGTGTCGTGGACTTTTGTGCGCGTCATGCCGAGCACGGCCGATGCAACCTTCCGCCGCCTGCAATTCGTTTCTGCGTCGCTCTACTCGCTCGGCCATGGCGGGAACGACGCTCAGAAGACAATGGGCATCATTGCCGTTCTGCTGTTCTCTCAAGGGCATTTGGGCGATCAATTTTACGTGCCGTTCTGGGTCGTGATTACGTGTTATGCAGCTATGGGATTGGGCACCTTGATCGGCGGCTGGCGAATCGTGAAGACGGTGGGATCGAAGATCACACGGCTTACACCGATGCAGGGCTTCTGCGCAGAAACCGGCGGCGCAATCACCCTTTTTGCAGCGACAGAGCTCGGTGTGCCGGTATCGACCACCCACACCATCACCGGCTGCATCATCGGGGTCGGCGCCGCACGCAAGGTCTCCGCGGTTCGTTGGAACGTAGCCACCAATATCGTGTTAGCCTGGATCACCACGCTTCCGGCCTGTGCGGTGATCGGGGCGTTATTCTATTGGCTATCGGGACTGGGCCAATGAGCACGGAGAAGCATGAGGTCCAGTACGCGGCGCTGCCGTTCCGGCGGCGCGGCGACGTTATCGAAGTCTTGCTGATCACCTCACTCGATACCGGCCGCTGGATCATACCCAAAGGCTGGCCGATCGAGGGACTGTCGCCGCATGACGCTGCGGCGCGCGAAGCACATGAGGAAGCAGGATTGGTCGGACGGATCACCGACCACGTGATCGGCCGCTTTGACTACGATAAGCAGCTTACGGGTGGCTCCTTCGTGCCGTGTACAGTGGAGGTGTTTGCCCTTGAAGTCGTGCGACAGATGCGGTCGTGGCCGGAACAAGACAAGCGCCAGAGGCGCTGGTTTGGGTTGGAGGAGGGTGTTGAGGCAGTGCAAGAGCCCGAACTGCAGGCGCTCATCCGAAGCCTCGACAGAATCTTGCCTGAATGAGCCCGTTGGTCGTGCGCCCGAACCGGGCGCCAGCTCCGAAGGCTCCTAATGGTGGAGCCGCACGTAGAATCTCCTTGTGTTCATGAGCTGTTTCGCGAATTTTGTCGGGATCGATTATTTTTTGTTGAATTTTGTCAACGCTCGAAAAAGGGGATTTTGTCGGGGTCGGCCAGCAACATTGACTCAAGATCAAGAGCACACCCGCAATCTTGATTTAAAAAATCATGTGCCTGGATTCGTTTGTTTCAAGTTCTAATTCCACAGCCCTAATGCGGTGACTTTTTCGACAGTATCGGTAAACCCCAAGAGCTCAAGATAAGCAAAAAGGAGTCAGCGTGAGAGTGCATCTGGGTCGTCGGCGGATGAATCTGGGCAAATATTCAGATAACCTCTCTATCCTTGACTAGTCTAATTTAAGATTGATCGCGGAGAGTGGCCCATGGAACTCACCTGTTGCCGGCTCGGTGTCATCGCGGGAAACAACCGCCCAGAACAACCGGCCGTTGGCGCCGGCGAGTGTCTTGACCTGCGCCGCCGTCACGATGAGATCAGTCGCATGTGTGAAAGGTGAAGAGAAAACCGGGGCCGTCAAATCCGAACCGTAGATTCGTAGCGAGTATTGATCCTTCCCGGCATGTGCGCATTGCCTCACAGCTTTCCATTTGAACTCCACATCGCCGTTGGCCGATAGCAGTGCCTCGTTGACCGGCGCGAGAGGAGAACTTGCCAATCCCTGAGTGACAAGCACCGCGCCGTACTGCCCAAGCGTCATTATGCTCTTGCCCGCGACGACGGTTTGCCACCACGCAGAGAAATGATAGGGCTTGCCGGCGCCAAAGGAGGACCAAAGCTCTTTGGGCGACAGCGTGGCAAGTTCACTGACATCGCTGCGACCCGCGTAAAGTCCCCAGAGCGCGCGTGAGACAGCCTTTTCGTTGCCTTCGCCGACCTCTTCATTGCTGCCGGCACTTTCAAGGCTGTAGTTGAGCTTGGTGCCTGCCGGATTGGTGTCGGTGTAGTTGGCGTCACCGACGGTCGGAATATCGAGTTTCTTCAGACCCAGTTCCCGTTGCAGCAGGATCCCGAAAAATGTCGGCCAACCCTCCCCCCATGCAAGCCTGATCCCGTTGTCCTTACTTCCAGTGGTCTTGCAAAGGTTGTCTGAACCGGAATGGTGACCGTGAGGCGAGTTGGCTAGTCCATATTGTGCCTGAAGATGATGCCCATACTCATGATGGATGTCGTCCCAATCGTGAGCGTCGGTGCCCGACAAATGCATGTGGCCTTTGCTGGTTTGAGAGCCGTCGGGATTGTCGGAGCGCGGATCTGGGAAATGGACTCTAATGGGGTCCGGCTTCGAGCCGGACAACGTGGCCACGAACTGGGACGCATGGTTGACGGCCTCGTAGACTTCGAAGGCCGTATTGTTTTCCAGGAGGTTCGTCGCTGTAGCCCAAGCGCGCCCCCTTTGCCCCCGAAAGCGGACTCCAACGCATAATCTCTGACTTCGCCTTCGGACCACAAGCGGTCATTGCGGCCCCTTCCGCATGATGCACGGCTGAGATAGCCTATTATTCGAGCTGCCAGAGGACGTGCCGAACCCTGTTCCTTGCTCAAGGCAGCCTTGGTGCCATCGGCCGGCGCGCAATTCCAAACTTTCGTTGGGCTGCAAGCGCAATAGCGCGTGGCTTTTTCATCTTTTTCTGGGAGGGAACGCTATGAAACTTCCCCGCAGGCAATTTCTACTCGCTGCCGGCTCTGCCGCGCTCCCAATGGCTCCGAGCATCGCGAGGGCGCAAGCCTACCCGAGCAAGCCAATTCGGCTGGTTGTGCCCTTTCCACCGGGGGGCGCGTTCGACTTTGTCGGTCGTCCATGGGCGGACAAACTGAAGCCGCTCGTCGGAACGGTCGTGATTGAAAATATTGGTGGCGGAGGCTCTTCGCTTGGCGCCGCTGCTGTCGCTCGCGCCCGCCCTGATGGCTACACAATCCTGCTCGGCGGAACGCAAACGCACGTCAACGAAGCCTTGCTCAAGAGCCGACCGCTCTATGATCCGGTTAAAGACTTGGACCCGATTGCGGGTATTGCGGCCAATGCGCTTTGCATTGCCGTGCATCCGTCAGTGCCGGTGCAAAGCCTGAAGGACCTTGTCGCTTACGCGAAAGCCAATCCCGGTAAGCTCTCCTATGGCCATTCCGGTGTCGGTTCGATTCAGCATCTCGCTGGCGAATTATTCAAATCACTCGCCGGAACTCCCGACGTCGTGCAGGTGCCCTATCGAGGCACCGGTCCGCTGATCACTGACCTGGTTAGCGGACAGGTTCCGATCGGTACTCCCGGCGTGACCGGCCAAGTGATCGAATTCCACCGGTCCGGCAAGATGCGCGTTCTAGCAGTAACTAGTCCGGCGCGTCTCAACGCAGCGCCGGAGCTTCCGACGACCTCTGAGCAAGGTTTCCAGGGCGTAACGGTGATGGGTTCAATTGGACTGCTTGCACCGGCTGCTACACCAATTGAGCTCATCGAGCGGATCGCAAAAGCGACTCGCACAATCGCAGCCGAGCCGGCATTCAAGCAGATGCTGATCGACGCCGGCATCGAGCCTACCCTCGACTCGAGCCCCGAGAAATTCCGACAATCCCTGGCAGCTGATGTGGCTCTCTGGGCTCCAGTCGTCAAAACGCTAGGGTTGAAGATCGACTGACTGGCGACGTCCGAGTCGGGTCATTCGCGTCGGTTCGAATTTGTCCGCTTTCGGGGCATTTTCGGACATGAATTCTTGAGGCAAGTTTGCGATGAGCGAACTTATTCCAAAAGCGTTTCTACCAGCTCGGCTCGGCCCGAGATAAACATTCGAGGCTGCTGGCGCGCGCCGTCATCGTGTGAGCACCATGGGCGACGAAGTTGGCTATTCCCGTGCGCCATGGTCCTGTCGGCGACTAGTAGTAGAAGCCGAATGCTGCCGCCAAAGCCGCGGCACCGGCCGCGAGTTCCGGAGGGTCCAGCTTTCTCAAGCGCGCTGACCCTTCGCCACGCCGTATTCGGTAATAGGTTCGACTGACGGCCCACAACAAAAGCAACGTTGGCGCCACAAAGAGTCCTAATACGATCTCTGTCTCGGCTGAGGAGGGCATGACTCACTCCACCATTCGACCGATAAGTAACCAAGCATAGTCTTCTTTTGAACTCGTTGCTAGCTGGGAAACCAGGCACTCGAGTACTAGCAAGTGGCCATTTAGGCCCCAAGGCCACCTCCTCACTCCCGTAAGTCCGCTCGGGCAATTCCTGACTCTATCGGATCACCTCACTCAAGCAGGTCGTACCAGTTCAGCAGTGTGGAACGCCTCTAGCCGGTCGATTGCTTCAGGCGGCTGGCTTTTGGCGTCCCATTTGAAGAAGCGCAGCACCATCTTGTCTGGCGTGAAATCGACGATAGTAAAGCCGTTCTGCTCGATCGGCTTCACACTCTCGTCGAGGTCGAGATGGGCCGGCGGCAAAGCCGGCGTCCCTCGCATTCCCGTCGATGGCCAGCCGGTGGCGCCAGTGCCGATTGGTCCCGACAACACCGCATGTACCGGATTAGATTTCAGATTGAGCGCACCGCTGCGCAGCATCCGTCCGATCGCGATCGCATGCATGTCGCCACTGATCACGAGCGGCGTACGTCCTTTCATCTCAGACAGAGCTTGAATGAGACGGTCGTGCTGCTTGAGCCAGCCCGGCTGCCAGTACGGCTTCGGCTTCTTGACGGTCAGCTTCCCGTCGGTATCGAGAACGTCCGGGTACCATTCGCCCCACTTGCCAGCAGTCCATCCCGGTGGGTTCGAGGGTGCGTGGATCAGGTGGGTGACCTCGGTTGCGGAAGTTCGGGCATGCAGCCACTTCTCGACTTCGGGATCGACATAGACCGCGCTGGGTCCTGCGAGCGTCGCGGTGCGGCGGATGTCGTAGAGCAGGATCTCTGCCAAGCGCCCGTAACGCAGCGTCCCGAAGCTTTCTGAAACACCGCGTGGACGGTCGCCCATGGAGGAGTAAGGCAGCCCGCGGGGGCGTGCCATGTCCGGCAGGAATTCGGGATAGTACATGCTCTGCGTCGCACGCGCGAGCTGCACCATGAAATGCGTGGGCGGGAAGGTGATGATCTCGTCTGTCGCTTCATCGTTATCGAAATGATCGTGATCGTCCTGCAGGAAGAATACCGGCGTCGAGCGAAAATCGGTCGTGTAGAGTGGCGTAATCTGGGCGTCGCCGATGCGCTTGAGTACTGTCTCATTATCGCTGCCGAGCACTACGTCCGAGCGGTCGAATTTGCCGGAAACCTGGAGCGCCTGCGGGGTCTGATAGGCGCGGGAGCCGATCGGGGCGAGTTGATCCCAATAGATGTGATCGCCATTGGCCACGACTGCATCAGGCGCGAAGCTTAAGCCGCGCCGCAGGAGCCGCACGCGGTTAACGTTGGACACCTTGCCGAACGCTTCGTGACCACCCGCGCAAGTGTAGAACAGGACGCGCAGCTTCTCTGGCCGTTCGTTCGGACCGGGGAAGGTCGCGAGCTCCCACGGCGCGGCGAGCGCTCGGCCGCGGGCGGCCACCAACGACAGTGCATACCGTCGGTTCGGCTGCAAACCGTCAGCATCGAAAGACCAGTACCCGCCGCGCGTGTCGGTCATCTGCCCACGCACGACCAGGTCACCAACGCGCAGGGACGGTGCCTCATCGAGCGGTGCGGAGAAGGACGCTTTGATGAGCATCCGGGTATCGCTGACCGTCGGCAACAAGTGTCGCAGGCTGCCCGCATCCCAGTCGGCGCCGGATGGTGTCTGAGCCCGTGCCTCGGTGGCAACGCCAAACCCAAGCGCCGCCGCCGATGATGAGCGCAGGAAGTCCCGTCGGTTGATGCCGCTCATTTGCTTCCTCCAGACTAGTTATGACCAGCGTTCAGGAAAGGAAAATAGCAGATTCCGCAGGTGCCAAGCGCGAAAATGAAACTTGCCTCAGCACCGCTACCTGTCAAAATGCGAAAAAGCACAAATCGAGTAGAACGAGTCCGCTTAGCTCCCCGACAGCAGACATTGGAACGGACATCGAGATCCGCCGCGTCGGGCCAATAGGCGACATTCACCCATTTCCCGCGAGAGCCACCTGATGTAGGCTCGTATTCGAGCTGCGAGCGGGCCGTGCCGAAGCCCATGATTTCACGGCAGCGTTGGTGCCAGCGGCTGGCAAGCATTCCGATTCTGAAATCCGTTTGCTGCAAGCGCAATAGCGTGTGGCCCCCAATATATTTTGGGAAGGACCTTATGAAACTTCCCCATCGTAGGCAATTTCTGCATCTGGCTGCGGGCACTGCTGCGCTGCCGATGCTCTCCTACCCCGCACGGGCGCAACCCTATCCGTCTCGGCCGGTACGCTTGATCGTTGGTTACGCGGCAGGCGGAGGGAACGACATCCTTGCCCGCATTATGGGGCAATGGTTGTCGGAGCGGCTAGGTCAGCAATTTGTTATCGAAAACCGGCCCGGCGCTGGTACCAACATTGCCACTGAGATGCTCGTGAAAGCGCCCGCAGACGGCTACACTCTAATGCTCGTCGGTCCGGCGCAGGCAATCAACGCGACCTTGTACGAAAGGCTCAGTTTTAATTTTATCCGCGATGTTGCGCCGATCGGAAGTTTCGTCCGCATGCCGCTTGTCATGGTCGTAAATCCATCGTTGCCGACCAAGACGGGTCCGGAGTTTATTGCTTACGCCAAAGCTAGTCCCGGCCGGATCAGCATGGCGTCAGCTGGAGTCGGGAGCGGTCCGCATGTGAGCGGCGAGCTCTTCAAGATGATGACCGGTGTCGAAATGCTGCACGTTCCGTATCGCGGCGACGCTCCTGCACTTACCGACGTGCTTGGGGGACAAGTGCAAGTCTACTTCTCCGGCGTGCCAGCAGCACTTGAGCACATCAAGACAGGCAAGTTGCGCCCCTTGGGAGTGACGACGGCGAACCGATCAGAGGCGCTGCCAGACGTTCCTGCTGTAGGGGACTTCGTGTCTGGCTATGAAGCGAGCGTCTCGTTCGGCGTCGGCGCGCCGAAGGCCACGCCGGCCCAGATCGTTGAAAGGCTCAACAAGGAAATCAATGCGGCTCTTTTGGATCCCAAGGTGAGAGCGCGTCTCACAGAGATCGCCGGTATGGCACTCGGAGGCTCGCCTGCGGACTTCGGCAAGCTCATTGCCGACGAAACCGAGAAGTGGGGCAAGGTCATCAAATTTGCTGGCATCAAGCCGGACTAGGACCCTCGGGGAATTCCATAAATCCCAATATCGGAATCGCCACCGGACGAGAGGGCATTCTCAGAGAGGAGAAAGCAATGAAGTCTGTACTTGGCCACCAGCCTGCCAAGGGGAGAAACATCATGAACCGACGTACCACCGGTATGCTTACCGGCATGACTATCGCTTTCGTTCTAATGTGGCCCACGGTGGCGGTGT
>Ga0066903_100006461_pt1 | contig 10429 bp, 13 predicted proteins | sample PanSoiMetaGPlot1_FD_67491 | JGI IMG/M metagenome (GOLD analysis project Ga0066903, IMG submission 67491) | Tropical forest soil microbial communities from Panama analyzed to predict greenhouse gas emissions - Panama Soil - Plot 1 (version 2) | ecosystem: Environmental > Terrestrial > Soil >...
GCCCGTACCGTGGTCCCATATGCGCGAGGACGGAAGCCGCGTCGCCGGCGACACCGCGTTCTTCAACAGTCCTTTCCTCACGATCATCCGGGCGGAGAACCGGGCGTACGACGCAGGGCTCATGCCTCCGGTCACGCCGGCCCCTCCCGACGCGCTCGATAGCGCGGTCGCTATCAAGGTATCGCGCGCGGCCGCGCTGGCGCTGGTGCCCGATGCGGCGGCTACGGCGGTGGTAGGTAACACTTCAACGAAAGCTTTGATCGAGGACGAAGCCCGACGGATGAAGCAGTGCGGGGAGATACCCGAGGGCGTTGGCGCCAAGACACGGTTTGCAAAGCTGCTTGCAGGCAAGGCGGGGGTCACCTGGAAATACGTCAGGAATAACCTAACGGGTTGGGGCCTCTGGCCAGCCTCCGACATCAAATAGCCGAAGGCACTTTTCGAGGCACCACGAGGCACCTTTGTGCCACTAGTGTGCCTCCGCCTTCTTTGACATTTTCTCGGTCGACGAGGCCGATCATGTCCGCTCGTGACCAACAGCTGATAGAGAATTCGGGAAAGCGCCGCGAGTCCTGGCCTGCCAAGGCCAAGCGACACGGTCTCGGGGGCGAGCAAATCCCCCGGAGAAAGTGCAAATACCCGGCGCGAGGCTTCCGCGGTATGTCCGCGACGACGGGCTAGGAACGGCTGACGAGCGGAACGAGGGAGTCCGACAGGCCGCGACATAGGGGTCAACCCGGCAACGAGTCAGAGACGTTTGCGCGCGGTTGGGGACTTGCGGCAACCGTAAACGGATCGACTCCGGCCGCTACCGCACCAAAGTATTGCGTGGCCCTCGAACATTCGGGTGATCCGAAGGTCCCCGCGCGAGATCATGGTGATAGAGCACAAATTGGGACGCGCGCTTGCGAATGGCGGCGCCCGTCCCGTTTGAAAATTGAGAGCGCGGGCCGCGGCTGGGAGCCGACAGACCCGCGCGAAGGGGCGAGCAAGTCGCTCCATTACAGAAACCCTTCTGACATTTCAAGGAATTTGCCGCGCGTCCCTGGCCGCCGGGGACCGCGAGCTTGAGCGGGGCGGCATGCGCACGGGCGCGGCCCCGGCTGGTGGCCACAAAGGCCACTCGCCGGGGAGTTCTCTAAAGGGGCTCGGGAAAGCCCCAGGAAGTGAGGTTGAACGTGAATAGCTTGTTGCAAAAGGCGGTCACAGTCAATCAGAACGGCGCAATCAACGGCCGTTCGATTCCGCACTCTGACTTGACCGAGGCTGCGCGGGTGCAGCTTGCCGCCGACGCGGTAACTGCGACGCACCCGTACATCCCCACGGTTAAGGTCGCAGCCCGGGATTTCGGGACCACCCCGGCGAAAATCAGTGCCGAGCTGGACCGTCGTGCGGTCCAGCATAGGGTCGAGCAGGTTCGAAAGCTCGCCGAGGCGCTTCGATGTCTCCCGACTCACCTCCGCGATGCCGTCATCGAGGCGGCGGGCGTTGGGCTCGTTTGGGATTCAGTCGAGCGGCTTACTCGCTGAGACTCGTATTGCTCGTACTAATTGGGCGCTGTCGCAAACGCGGCGGCGCCTTTCTCATTCGAGGCAATTTTTCTCGATTTCAGAAGAAGGGCTGAAATGCTTAAGCGCCCAGATCAACGTGCTCTGCACGCCCATATCTGGATCAAAGACCCGGATGGGTTTTATGTCGAACCGTATTGGTGCGGCGAACGATTGTTCGCGGTCGAGCGGTCCGACGGGCTCATCCAGGACCCAGCATGCGGACTCGGCCGTATTGCCGATGCCGCACGTGCTGCCGGTTATAACGTAATTGCCACCGATCTAGTTGATCGCGGCTATCCGCAATTCGACGGCGTCGAGGACTTTTTCCGCAGCGAACGCCGCGTCGATAACATGGTCTGCAATCCGCCCTATAACACTTGCCGCGCCTTCGCTGAACACGCGCTGAAACTCGCGCGTCGCAAGGTGGCCATGATCTGGCTGGCGCGCCGATTGAACGCCGCGCGCTGGTTAGCGAACACTCCGCTCGCACGCGTCTATTTGCTGACTCCACGGCCGAGCATGCCGCCGGGGCATGTCATTCTTGCGGGTGAAGAACCTGGCGGTGGCACACAAGATTTCGTTTGGCTGACTTTTTCTCACGGCCATCAGGGGCCACCGGAATTGAAGTGGCTTTGCCGCGAGAAAACAGGAGGACGATCCATGGGTGACAAAGACAAGCCATCGACGACCGAATTGGTTTGCGTCGCTTGCGGCCAACCGAGCATGAACGGCGACTTCTGCCGCGCATGCATCGATCGCGGTTTTTTTGGCGTCTGTTCGGGATGCGAGGGGAAGCCGCTTGCTGATGTCGAAGAGGACGCGTCGTGACCGAGGAAGAAATTTTGCAGAAGTATTCCGCGCCGGGTTTGCGCAGATGCGAACTCTCACGCTGGGCGAAAAAGATGCAGCTTATGGGTTTTATGCCCGAGTGGAGAGCAGAAGAAATCCTTGCACAGCTTTACCCGAAGCAAGCAGCCGAGGACGGACAATGAGACACCACACAGACGAGGAAATTCGACATCTGATCGAGGGCTTCGATCATATGCGCCAGCTGCTCTGCGCCGTGCTCACAGAGCGTGTAATCAATTTTGGGCTTCGGCACGGGCTTTCGCTGCAAGAGCTGCAGAACATATGCCCGCGCAAGGAGGACGGCAGCCCGGATTCGCTCGCCGGACAAGTTCTCGATGCACTCATTGCACAAGAACATGGATAGTTGGCAACAGCGGAACCTTGAGACGTAGTCATGAGCGACCTGCCGGCGAAATACCACTTTCATGAACTGAATAAGTTGTTAGGCGACTATTCGCCCACCGGCGACATGCCGTGCTGGCACTGCGATGAACCCGAAGCGCACGAGATACGCTTTGCGTTCGCGAAGATGGTGACGGCGATCCGTATCGATCGGTCACGCGATACAACGGTGGTGCACGACACTGCTGTCAAACCTACTGAGCGCGAAGAACCGGCTGTCTTCGATCTAACGTCCGAAAATCTTTTTATGCTGAGAGACTATGTCCTCAGCGGTGAAAAACTAGTGACCGCTGCAATCAAAGCCGCGGGCGGGGTTCGCGCGTTGGCCCACAAGCTCGACATCCACCCGCAAGCCATCAAGCAATGGAAGCGCGTTCCCGCCGAACGATTGCAAGCAGTCGCTAAAGCTAGTGGTTGGCCGCAGCACGTGCTGCGACCTGACTTGTTCGATGTGTCTGCACCGCAATTCTATTGGACTGAAGAGGAGGCAGACGAAATCTGGAAGTGGAGCCATGCATGGCAGATGTGGCTCGCCTTGCCATACCCGCCGGGATTTCTGCCCGCTCGCTGCTGTGCACGCCGGCCGCAACTTACGCTCGTCGTCAACAGGAGTGGGTCATGACCAGCAGCACGATAACCGTCGTAATCGGCGGCGAGCCGGTCGCAAAGGGGCGCCCGCGCATGACGCGCCGGGGTTTTGCCTATACGCCTGCGGCAACGCGAAAATATGAGGCCCACGGCCGCCTGACTGCGCAAATGGCTATGAACGGCCGACCACCGATCACCACGCCGGTCAGGGCTGAGATCGTGATCGACTTACCGGTGCCTTCGTCATGGTCCGCAAAGCGTCGCGCCGCGGCGCTACGCGGCGAAATTCGTCCGACCACGCGGCCCGATTGTGACAATTACGTAAAAGCCGGTCTCGACTGCATCAACGATATTGTTGTCGCCGACGACAGCCTGGTCGTCGAGCTCGTGGTTAGCAAACGCTACGCGCGGATCGCACAGCTGGCCATCACCGTCACCACGCTGCCGGTCCTGACCGCGCAAGGCAAGCTTGGTACCGTTCTGTCTCAGGACGAGGCCGTCCCTGTGCTCTCCATTCCGGAGGCACAGCCGTGAAAATCATCACCGCAGATCAGCGCCTGGTGGAGAAGAACGGCGCCAAAATCCTGATCGTCGGCCCCTCCGGTGTCGGCAAAACTTCCCTGTTGCGCACCATGCCGGCGGCCATGTTGGCGTCGACCTTGTTCGTCGATGTCGAGGCCGGCGACATTGCGGTCGCGGACTTGCCGGTTGCGAGCGTGCGGCCGCGCACATGGAGCGAATGCCGCGACCTTGCTTGTGTGTTGGGTGGATTCAATCCGGCGCTGCCGGCGAACGTTGCCTATTCTGAGGCGCATTACAATGAGGTCGTGAAAAATCCCGAGCTCGCACAGCTCACGGGGTACCAAATCCTTTTCGTCGATAGTCTGACCGCGGCTGGCCGGTTGTGTTTCGTTTGGGCGGAACAGCAACCGGAGGCATTCACCGATCGCGGGCGCAAAGACCTGCGCGCGGTTTACGGACTGCACGCTCGCAGCATGTTGGGGTGGCTCAATCAACTGCAGCACGCGCGCATGCGCACCGTCGTGTTCGTGGCGGTGCTCGAAAAGAACACCGATGAGCTCAACGTTTCAACCTGGCAGCCGCAGCTCGAGGGCGCGAAAACAGGCCGCGAACTTCCCGCGATCGTCGATGAAATCGTCACGATGCAGTGGGATCGATTTCGGTGACCGCAAGCCCGTGCGCGCGTTTGTGTGCACAATCCCGAATCCTTGGTCATATCCGGCCAAAGATCGCTCTGGCCGGCTCGAGCAGATCGAGCCGCCAAATCTTGGCGCGCTAATCGAGAAGCTCATCGGTTCCGGCCAACGCAAAGCTTTCACCATCGTCGGGCAATCAACCTAGAGGAGGTCAACCATGCCCTTTGACTACACCGACGCCCCGCCGCCGTCGTTCGAGTTAATTCCAGACGGCACGGTCGCGAGCGTTTCCATCCATATCCGCCCCGGCAATGCCGGCGAAGACGGCATGTATAAGCGCAGCGGGAACGGCGAGTGCGAGATGCTGGACCTCGAGTTCACCGTCCTCGACGGGATCTACAAGGCGCGCAAGTTTTGGACCAACTTGCTCACCGCCGGCACCACCGACGGCCAGAAGAAGATGGCCGCCGGCAATATCGGCGTGCTCAAGGCCATCCTCGATAGCGCGCTCGGTCTCAAGCCCGATGACAAGAGCGACCAGGCGCGTGCGGCTCGCAACGTCGGTCCCAAGAAGTTCGAGGGGATGTGCTTCATCGCCAAGATCGGGATCGAAGCGGGCGGCGCCAAGAAGGACGGCAGCGGGAATTATCCGGACAAGAACGTTCTCGCTGGCGTCATCACGCCCGATAAGAGGGATTGGCACTCAATCGAGCAACCGCCCCCGTTCAACGGCGGCGGAGCCGGTGCTGCTGCCGCGCCGGCGTCTTCCGCTCCTCCCGTCGATCGGCCGAGTTGGGCGCAGTGATGAAAAAAATTCGCAATCCGATCGGACAGGTCTCGCTCTCCGCCATTGAGGATCAATGGCAGCGCGATGCGACTGCCAGCGCGATCGCTGGTGCGCGTGGGGTCGTCCAGATGGGTGGCCCCATTCCTCCCGGTACGCCGATCGGGCGCCTTAGTGATGTCGAGTGGGGCTGGATCGTCGCCGCGGTCCTGTTTGCTTGGGTTAGCAAGCGCGCCGAACAGGCAGCTGCGGAACAGCTCGACACCGAGCAGCTCATCCGCATGACCGCGCTCGACCCGCAGCCGTGGGACGCAGGCGCAGTCGCGGCGATCCTGCCCGAGCTCGCTGACGCCTGCCCCGATCTCGATTGGTCGAAACCGCTCGGCGTCTGGCCGAGGGACGACATTATCGAGTTCCTACTCAAGGCCATGCCGCTCATTCGCAAGGCGATGATCGCGCGCGATCTCAGTGACAAAGGCGTCTCGAGGAAATCCAGCGCCAGCACGATCGCGCGCCAGCCCAATGCGGCTGCAGGGGGGCCTTTGATGACCGCAGATGAGTTCAATGACGAGGTTCCTACGCTCTGATCCGGATGAATTGCCATGCTGAACTTAAATCGCGCAAACCTGTCGCTCGAGCCCATCAACACTGCGATCAATGCGGCGCTCGAATGCACCGCACCAACAGCGGGGCGGCCGCGCGCGCAATACTTGGGCGTGTCGATCCTCGGGCACGAATGCCTGCGCCGCATCCAATACGAATGGTGGATACGGCCCGAACTTGTAGCAGCCCAGGATCGCGAGAGATTTGAGCGCGGGCACTACTCCGAGGCGCGTATGCGTCGGCACCTTGTCGCGGCCGGCTTCAAGTTCGCGCCGCCCGCAGCGTGTGAGTTCACCGCCGTCGGAGGCACGATGCGCGGGCACGCTGACGGCATCATCATCCACGGTCCCGACCTGCCTGGCGCCTACCTGATCTATCCGCTGATCTGGGAGTGCAAGTGTTTGAAAGCTACGTCCTGGCGCGAGATCGAACGCGACGGACTCGAAAAGAGACATCCCAATTACCTCGTCCAGATCGCACTCTATCAGGCGTATCTCAGCATCACCAATCCCGCGCTGTTCACTGTCGTGAACGCAGACACTTGTGAGTGGCTCCACTTTTTCGTGCCGTTCGATGCCGAGCGTGCGCAGCTATGGAGCGATCGCGCCGCTAACATCATCGCGGCAACGCGCGCCAACGAATTGCTCCCGCGCGGCTTCGACGATCCCGAGAAATTTCCCTGTAAACAATGCCCATTCAAAGCACGATGCTGGGAGTGAAACGTCGTGGCACTACCGGCTGCACTTGCCGCCAAGCTTGGTCTTGTCATTCGCCGGCTGTCTTCGACCAGCGATGGCGAGAAACTCGCGGCCGTGGCCGCGCTGCTGCGTTTGCTGCAATCGAACGGTGCCGACATTCACGTGTTCGCCGCGCACGTCGAGAACGCGAACGACGACAACCTAAGCGAGGCCGCCAAGGAAAAAATTCGCAACGCAATCGAAAACGCCCGCGCTGATGCTTACGCCCAAGGCGTTCGAGCAGCGGAAGCGCGATTTCGTCCCGACGGCAAACTCGAGTTCAACGAGGTCGCGCTATTCGTGGAGCGCCACATCAATCGTCTGCCTCCGGACAAACACGAGTTCATTCACAAAATGGCAATTTATGCGCGGCAGGAGCTCGAGCCATCGCCGAAGCAGGGCAAGTTCCTGTTCGATCTTTTTGTTCAATACCTCGGAGGGAGGATCACGTGAAGATGCACCGTATCAGAGACGAACTTTTCAAAACGCTAGAACGGCAATTCCCAGCAGCCTGCTTCTTGGTAATGCCGATCGACGATTGCTCCATTCATCTCGAATGGGACAGCGGACCGCAGGTCAGTAAAATCCGAGCGCTTGCAGCTCCGCTCCTTGAAGGAGTGAAGCTTTATACATGCCGGTCAGAGCCCTGCTTTATTTGCCGAACCTTCGATGGCGTTCGCGGCGACGAAGACATTCTTTTATGTCCGAACTGCTGGCGCGTCCTTTAACAAAAAGCCAAGGGAGAGATTGCAATGCCGCAAACGCAGGCTGTCCCGACCGTGCTCGAGGCCGCATTCGACTATGCGCGTTGCGGCATTCCAGTATTTCCGTGCAACCCGATCGACAAGAGGCCGCTCACACCGAACGGGTTTAAGGACGCGACCCGAGACGAAACACAAATTCTCGGCTGGTGGCAGCAATACCCTAACGCCATGATCGGCGCACCGATGGGCCCCGCGAGCGGCTTGTGGGCGGTCGACCTCGATGTCGATCCCGCCAGGAAGATCGACGGCAAGGCCACGTTCGATCAGTTGGTCGCACAACGTGGCCCATTTCCGCCTACGTGGGCAACCATCACACCGCGCGGTGGCCGGCACTTAATTTTTGCCTGGGACATCAACATCGACATCCGCAACAGCGCGAGCAAGATCGGCCCCGGCATCGATGTGCGTGGGAATGGCGGTTACATCTGTTTGCCACCAAGCCGGAACGCTACCGGTGGAGTCTACCAATGGGAGCCGGGCGGACCGCAGGCTGTTGCCGTGGCGCCGCTTTGGCTGATTACGTTGGCCAAGGCAAAGAAGGCGCGAGCGTGGGCGCGAGCAGCGCTCGAGCGTGAATGCAGCAACGTTGCTTCCGCCCTACCAGGCACACGTAACACCACGCTCAACACTGCCGCGTTTAACCTTGGCCAAATCATTGGTGGCGGCGCCCTTGACGAACAGGAGGTGCGCGATCGGTTGTTCGAGGCGGCAGAGGCCTGCCGGCTAGTCGCCGACGATGGCGCGACAGCAGCGCTCGCCACGATCGATAGCGGCATCACGGACGGTAAGAAGCAGCCGCGCGCACAGCCGCGATCACCAGCGCAGGGCGGTATCCGTCCCGTTATTCAGCTCGTGGATGGTGAGCTCAACCGTATCCTTACCGAGATCGAGGACGCGCTGCTCGGCTCTGGTCTACCGGTTTTCTCGCGCGCTGGAATGCTGGTCGAGCCTGTCATTGAGAGCATGTCGGCATCGGATGGTCGCAAAACCATGGTCGCACGTTTGCGCGAGCTTTCACCGGAAAGCTTCCTGCCTGTGATCGCTGAGGCGGCCACGTTTCAGAAGTGGAATGTCAGGCAAAAGCAACCGGTCGATACCGATCCGCCATTGCATTACGTGCGCGTGCTTCTTGCCAGTGAACGCCGCTGGCGGTTCCCCCATGTCAACGGCATCATCACCACGCCCACGCTACGCCCGGACGGCTCGCTGCTCGTCGATCCCGGCTATGATCCCGAGACCGAGCTCTATCTGGCGCCGGGACTTCAAATCCCGCCGATACCAGAGCAGCCAACCAAGGATCAGGCGCTCGCGGCACTCAGGCTGTTGACCGATCTGCTGTCGGAATTCGGTTTCAAGCGCAGCACCGGCGGCGACCATGAGAAACGTCTTAACCGCGCGGTCGCGCTATCGGGATTGCTGACGCCGTTGGTGCGCGGCTCGCTCCCTACCGCTCCCCTGCATTTGATCCGCGCTCACATGGCGGGAACGGGCAAGAGTTATCTCGTCGATATCTTCGCAACGATTGCCAGCGGCCGGATTTGTCCAGCCATCACCGCGCTTAAGAATGTGGAAGAGACCGAGAAGCGGCTTCACGCGATCGTGCTGAGCGGCATTCCGATGATTTCACTCGATAACTGCGCGCACGATCTTGCGGGCGAGTTCCTATGCCAAGTGGCCGAGCGACCAATCGTCAAGATCAGGATTCTCGGCCGCAGCGAGACGCCGGACTGCGAGGTTCACACCGCGGTCTACGCGACCGGCAACAATATCGGCCTCAAGGGTGACATGGTCCGCCGCGGGCTGGTCTGTAATCTTGAGGCGCTCGACGAGCGGCCGGAGCTGCGTAGATTCAATCGCGACACGCGGCGGCAGGCCAGCGCGAACCGGGCGACCTACGTCGCGGCCGCACTGACGGTGATGCGCGCCTATCTGGCAGCCGGGGCGCCCGAGGTGTGCGGACCATTCGGTTCGTACGCGGAATGGTCGACCATGGTGCGCAGCCCGTTGGTATGGCTTGGCGAGCCCGATCCGGTGGCGAGTGTCGATGCGACTCAGGCGGAGGATCCCGAGGTCGCGGAGCTGCGCGAGTGGTTCGTGCTGTGGCTGACTGAGGACTTCAAGCTCGATGAGCCCTATGCGAGCGCCAACTTCGCCGAGGCCGCGCGCGCGGCGCCTATTGGATTCAATCCGAACCCGTTCAAGGAATTCCTCCTGCGGGTGGCCGCTGACAAGAACGGCGACATCTCGACTAAGCGGCTAGGTGAGTGGCTGCACCGAAACAGCGGGCGCGTTGTGCGGGTCGTGCACCGTGATGGAAGCACGGGTCGGTATTGGATGGTCAAGGGGCGGGACCTTCACACGCAGCTCGCAACCTTTCAGCTCTCGGAGGTCAGATGAAAATGCAGGGAACGCAGGGAGGTCCCGGAGTGTCTCCAACACCTCCATTATTTTCGCACTGCGAATTCGCGCGTACTAATAGAGAAGCTCCTGGAGGTCCCCGCAATCCCCGCAATGTTAGAAGGAAGTGGTCATATGCCCAACGATCAGGTCACGAATCGCGGCGAAAGTGCTCCGGCCAACTCGCAGCTCGATAGCTTCCTCGAGGAGGTCAAGCAGCTCGCCGGCGGAGGCAGCCAAGGCGGACGGGGTCGCATCATCTTCGCCCTCGATGCCACCGCAAGCCGTCGCGAGACCTGGGATATGGCCTGCAAGCTGCAGGCTGATATGTTCCGCGAGGTCGCCGCTGCCGGTGGGCTTGACGTCCAATTGGTCTATTACCGCGGGAATGATGAATGCGCGGCCTCGCGCTGGACCGGCGATACGTGCTACCTGACCAAGATCATGACCGGCTTGATGTGTCGCGCCGGACACACCCAGCTGCGCAAGGTCCTCGCCCACGCTCAGAAGGAAACTACGCTGCTCAAGGTCGGCGCATTGATTTTCATTGGCGACGCCCTCGAGGAGGATGAGGACGAGCTGATCCCGCAGGCGCGCG
>Ga0066903_100006462_pt1 | contig 10429 bp, 9 predicted proteins | sample PanSoiMetaGPlot1_FD_67491 | JGI IMG/M metagenome (GOLD analysis project Ga0066903, IMG submission 67491) | Tropical forest soil microbial communities from Panama analyzed to predict greenhouse gas emissions - Panama Soil - Plot 1 (version 2) | ecosystem: Environmental > Terrestrial > Soil >...
GACAGGGGAAAAACGACCGAAAAGAAATCGGACCTGCAACCGCTGACGCCGAAGATTGACATGATCTGTACAAAACGCGTGCTCGGCCTGTTCCGGTCCATGGCCTACGTCGATTACGTGGCTGGCGATTTTGCGGTCTTCAATCTAGGGGAATCTCCGCCAGTTCCGCCGCCGAGGAACTCTTTCAGCGCCTAACCGGATTAACGGTATCGCCGTTGAATTGCTCCGCGCGAGTGCGCGGCTCGCAGTTTGTTCGCTGCCAACCCCGGTGAGGAAACCAATGCGCACGACGCGCATGCTCTCTCGCCACAGAAAGGAGTTCCAATTGAAGCAAAATTTTTCTTGTAAGCCTCTGAAGGCATCAGCGGTCACGATGGTTATCTGCGCCGCTGCTTTGTCTATCGTACCGACAGCTGCATGGGCGCATGGTTTCGCTGGAAGCAGGTTTTTCCCAGCAACCCTTACCACCGACGATCCATTCGTTAACGACGAGCTTTCATTACCAACGGTCTCCAGCATTGTCACACCTGACGAAGGCGGCACCCGCGACACTGAAGTTGCAGTCGACATTGCCAAACGCATCACGCCGAACTTTGGCATCGAGCTGGGCGAAACCGTCATCAACCTCAAGCCACCCAACGAATCCTCGCAAACCGGATTTGGCAACCTCGAGATCGCTGCAAAATACGAGTTTTTCGAAAGCGGTGAACACGAAATCATTCTTTCGCTAGGTGCCGGGGTCGAAATTGGCGGAACGGGCAATAAACGAGTTGAAGCCGATTCATTCACGACATGGTCGCCCGGATTTTTTTTCGGCAAAGGATTCGGTGACCTGCCTGACACGGTTGCGTTTTTGAAGCCGCTTGCCGTGACGGGCCTCGTCGGCGTCGCCATTCCAACCAGCGCCAGCACGCGTACCGTGACGGTTGATGAAACAACAGGCGAGCGTGATATCGACGTCGAGCGTCATCCCACCGTGCTCGAATGGGGCTTCGCTGTCGAATACAGCATCATTTATTTACAGGAGCAGGTGAAGGACATCGGGTTACATCCACCGTTTGATCGACTGATCCCGCTGGTCGAATTCGCTTTTGAAACGCCCCTTAACCGTGGCCAGGAGGGCCTAACTACTGGCACCGTCAATCCCGGCGTCATTTGGTCGGGAAAATATTTTCAGGTCGGGGCGGAAGCGATGATTCCGGTTAACTCAAGGACGGGCAACGATGTCGGCTTCATCGCACAGCTGCATTTTTACTTGGACGATCTTTTTCCCCGCAGCCTGGGTCGCCCTGTTTTTGGTGGAGGCAAATGAAACGCTTCATCGTTAGTCTTCTGCTGATGTGTGTGGCCGGTTCGGCCAGAGTTGAGGCGCACGCTTTTCTTAAAACCGCAAAGCCTGCTGTGGGAAGTACCATCGAGAGATCGCCTGGCGAGGTTCGGATATCGTTTACCGAAAAGATCGAACCCGCCTTCGGCATGATTCAGGTGTTCGATGCGTCGGGGAAACAGGTGGACAAACGCGATGTGCATGTGAGTCACTCGGATCAGTCGACGGTGGCTATTTCGCTGCCCCCGCTTCAAGCTGGAACTTATAAAGTCGTTTGGCGCGTGGTTTCTATCGATACACATGTGACGAAGGGAAGCTTCAAGTTTCGGATTGCTCGTTAGGGGCTTCTGTGGACGAGAAACTGCTGCCCACAGCGTTGCTAATCGTCGCCCGCGATGCGCATATCGCTGCGTCAATTCTTGTTACAGGAACTTTTACGTTCCAGGTCATAGCGCTTGGCTCCGGCAGCTCATCACTCATTGAGGATTTTCGCGTCCTTAATCGGCAACTACTACAGTTGGTATTTGGAGCACTGGTCGTAGCGCTTGTGTCCGCTTTTTTATGGTACTGGCTAGAAGTGGTTAACATGAGCGGCTCGTCGCTCGTGAACTCATTTTCTGGTACCGCCTGGCAGACAGTTCTGTTCCAAACAAAATTTGGGCGTGTCTGGCTGGTTCGGTTCGGTGTTATCGCGCTCCTATTTGCGCTCACCGCCTTTTGCTTTGGCGGAGATAAACCGCGACGAGAGTGTGAGTTTGTCGCCTGGCTGCTCAGCATTGTTCTTCTCGTCTCACTCGCCTGGATCAGTCACGCCGCCGCAGTTTCGACCCAACCTCTCGGTACATTTGGTGATGCGGTTCACTTATATGCCGCAGCCGCGTGGATTGGCGGGTTGTTGCCGCTCGCAGTATTTCTGAGGCGCGCCCATGTGTCGCTTTCATTGACGAAGAGTGCCCCGCGAGTAATCGGACGTTTTTCGACGCTCAGTCTGTGTTGCGTAATCGCTATCATCATCACCGGTATTTCGAACGGCTGGTTACTGGTTGGTTCTGTTTACGCGCTTTTCACTACGGTTTACGGGTGGCTGCTGGTTGGTAAGCTGACAATGTTTGGCATCCTGCTCTTTTTGGGCGCGCAGAATCGATTCGTCGTAAAAACAAAGCTGCGAAACGTTGCAGCCGATTCGGATTTACTGTCTCGACTCCGTCGCAATGTGCTTCTCGAGACGTGCTTCGGCGCTGCGGTCATCGCGATCGTCGCGTGCTTGGGCGTCACCCCACCCGCACGACACCCTTGACGCTCGGCCGAGAGACGCTTCAAAAGATCGGCGAATTTCAACCAACCTTGCTTCTCCGGTTCGCACACGTGCAAAAGGAATTGGGTGACCGGAATGGTTCAGCGTGAGAATGGTTTTGAGACGCGTTCAATGCAACACAGATCTATCAAGCGAGGGTTCGCCCGCATCACGTTCGTTATTATTGCACTTGCAGCCGGCACCGCAGTCCTGATCGGCGACATCGTGCACGGCGCAGCTGAGCGCAAGCTGCGTGAGGCAATTCTCGCTGAGCTTCAGCCAGTCACTTTACGAAACTGTATGCTCAAACGCTTTGGCAGCGCCAACGACGGTGGCTATCTGATGTGTGAGAACCTGATCGAACCGCTCGATGCAGGATATTCGTACGGTGTTGGAATAAACGACGACTGGGGATGCGAGGTGTCCCGCCGATATCACGTTCCGGTTCATGAATACGATTGTTTCGATCCCGCGAGACCGACATGCGGCGGCGGCAGGTTTGTCTTTCACAATGAATGTGTCGGAGATCGCACCGGCGAAAGGGATTCGCGTTTCTTCGACACACTGGAAAACCAGATTAGCAAGAACGGCGATACCGGACGACGACTGATTATCAAGATGGACATCGAAGGCGGGGAATGGGAATCGCTCCTGGCAGCGCCAGACGAACTGCTCGCGTCGATTCCGCAGCTCGCGATGGAAATGCACGGGTTCGACGACCCGAAGATTCTCGAAGTGCTCCGTAAGCTGAAGCGGCAGTTCTATCTCGTGAACCTCCACTTCAATAACTGGTCATGCACGTCGCGAGCGGCACCGCTCACAGCGTGGGCCTACCAAGTGCTCTGCGTGAACAAGCGCATCGGTATCGTCGATCCGACTGCTCCGGTCCCTGCGCCAATGAGTCCTTTGAACGCTCCCGACTCGACGACGCGGCCAGATTGTCAGCTACCCGTTACAAAGACGGCACACTGAACGTCTTCGATGGAGGGATGCAGCCCTCCGATCAGATGCGGTAATGCTTGTAAATTGTCACTTACGGATCCGTGCGTCCGTGTGCCTCGCCTTGTAAGGGAGAGGGGAGGGTGAGGGATAACGATCCAACTGGCAATCAGTCAAGAGTTGCCATCAGTTGTACGGTCAGAGTCTTCAAGCTTGCTGCGAATTTGTTACTGGCAATTATGGAGAGGAACAAATCGAATCGATAAGGAGAAGAACCATGAAAACTGACGATTTAGAAACTGTAGCAAAAAAACTGGTCGCGCCGGGCAAGGGAATCCTGGCAGCCGATGAAAGTTCAGGCACGATCGAGAAGCGATTGAAAACCATCAATGTCCCTTCGACTGAAGAAAACCGGCGGATGTATCGTCAAATCTTGTTCACCACAAAAGGGGCCGGCGACTTCATCAGCGGCGTGATTCTGTTTGACGAGACGATCCGGCAGAAGAGTCAGGACGGACAGAGTTTTGTCGAAGTGCTCGAGCAGCAGGGGATCATCCCCGGGATAAAGGTGGACAAAGGCGCCAAGGCCATGGCCAATTTTCCCGGCGCGAAGATCACGGAGGGCTTGGACGGACTGCGCGAGCGATTGACCGAATACCGGAAGCTTGACGCGCGTTTTGCCAAATGGCGCGCAGTCATCACAATTGGGGAGGGAATTCCGACGCGCACATGCATCGACTCAAACGCGGAAGCGTTGGCGCGTTACGCGGCGCTTTCTCAGGAAGCCGATCTAGTACCGATCGTCGAACCGGAAGTGCTCATGGACGGCACGCACACTTTGGAACGGCATTTCGATGTTACTGAGGAGACCCTACGAAGTGTTTTCGATTCTTTAGCGGAACACCGCGTTGTGCTCGAAGGAATTTTGCTGAAACCGAACATGGTGCTTTCTGGCAAAGAAAATCCAAAGCAGGCTTCCGTGCAGGAAGTCGCTGAAGCGACAGTTCGTTGTTTGAAGCGCGTGGTTCCCGCGGCTGTGCCGGGTATTGTGTTTCTCTCGGGCGGCCAAACCGATCAGCAAGCGACCGAACATCTGAATGCGATGAATCGTATGGGGGATCTGCCGTGGCAGTTAAGCTTTTCCTATGGGCGCGCCTTACAAGCTCCGGTCCTCAAAGCCTGGAAAGGGGAGACAGCAAACGTCAGTGCTGCTCAAACGGCGTTCCATCATCGTGCGTGGTGCAACAGCAAAGCGCGGTTCGGCGAATACACCGAAGAAATGGAAACCGCAAAGGCGGCATGATGTCTGGCGCATCAATCATGCGCCGTTGTTCGTTAGGCACGCTAGCCCTGGTGCTGCTCTTTGGAACACCGGCACAATCGGCCCCAGTGATCGGTCCTAACGGATTTCTGGTGAAATTGGATGTAAGTATCAACGCGCCGGCAGCGAAGGTGTACGAGGCGCTGGTAGGACAAGTTGGTTCGTGGTGGAACCCTGAGCACACCTATTCGCATGATGCGAAGAATCTCTCGATCGATGCGCGGCCGGAAGGCTGTTTTTGCGAAAAGCTGCCTAACGGCGGCGGAATAGAACATCTTCGGGTAGTTTACGTCGCGCCGCCTCAAGTGGTGCGGTTCTCGGGCGCGCTCGGTCCGCTACAAGCCTCCGGTGTTGCCGGAAGCATGACATGGAAGCTAACCGGTGCTGCTGATAGCACCCGCCTCGATCTCTCCTACAGTGTTGGCGGATTTATTCCGGGCGGCTTCGAGAAAATTGCGCCAGCTGTAGAAGCCATGCTTCGCGAACAGCTTGATCGACTGAAGTTGTTTGTTGAGACCGGCAAGCCAACACACTAAATCGCTGTTTTGGCCGGCGATCTCTGCCACGACCATCATACGCACTGCGCGACACTTCACCTTGAGCAGCGTACAGTGAGTGAATGAAAACTGACGCTGACCGTGATTCGACCGCACATTCCTGTTGCGGCCATGATGGTCACGATCAGGTCACAAGCGTCGCTCTCGCGGATTCGCGTCAGTCGGGAAAGAAATACTTCTGCCCGATGTGTGAAGGCATGGAGAGCGAAACGCCGGGCGGTTGTCCCAAGTGCGGCATGAATCTGGAACGAAATCCTGCTTTCCTGGAGCCGAACAAGATTATCTACACCTGCCCGATGCATCCGCAGATTCAGCAGGATCGCCCGGGAAATTGCCTGATATGCGGGATGACCCTGGAGCCGAAGACGATTGGGGCAGGGGATGAAGAAGAGCGACGCGAAGTCAACTCGCTATCGCGCAAGTTTTGGATCGCGCTCGTGCTTACGATCCCGGTGCTGATCCTCGCGATGGGCCATGCAATTCCGTGGCTGAATGTTGATGCAATCGTTTCCAGACAAATTGGAAAATGGATCGAATTTGGCCTAACGACTCCAGTGGTTCTTTGGGCGGGCGGCTTTTTCTTCACCCGGGCCTGGCAATCGGTCGTTAACCGCAGTCTCAATATGTTTACGCTCATCGCTGTCGGCGTCGGCGCAGCCTATGTCTTCAGCGCGATAGCCGTAATCGGGCCCGGAATTTTTCCGGAATCATTTCGGCAGCATTGTGAGGTCGGTCTTTATTTTGAAGCAGCGGCGGTCATCACGACGCTGGTGTTGTTAGGCCAATTAATCGAAGCGAAAGCGCGCAGCCGCACCGGCCAGGCGATCAAAGCCCTGCTCGGTCTAGCGGCAAAAACCGCGCATCTCATGCGCGACGCCCAGGAAGAAGACGTTCCGGTGGACGCAATTCAAAAGGGCGACCTGCTGCGTGTGCGACCTGGTGAAAAGGTGCCAATTGACGGTGTGATCGCCGAAGGCCAAAGCAACGTCGACGAATCGATGATCACCGGTGAACCGATGCCGGTAAACAAAGGCGCCGGTGACAAAGTAGTCGGCGCCACCGTGAATCAGACCGGCTCGTTTTTAATGCGGGCGGAGCGAATCGGGTCGGAAACGCTGCTGGCACAGATCGTTCAAATGGTCGCGGAGGCGCAGCGCAGCCGCGCTCCCATACAAAAGCTTGCTGACACTGTTTCGGGCTATTTCGTTCCGGCCGTTATCAGCATCGCGGTAATTACTTTTATCGTCTGGTCGATTGTCGGGCCGCCGCCGGCCATGGCTTACGCACTCGTGAATGCCGTTTCGGTTCTGATTATTGCATGTCCCTGCGCGCTCGGGCTTGCGACACCGATGTCGATCATGGTCGGCGTCGGGCGCGCTGCACAAGCCGGGATCTTGGTGAAAAACGCTGAGGCGATTGAGATCACCGAAAAAGTCACGCACCTGATCACGGACAAGACTGGCACATTAACAGCCGGTAAACCGGAAGTCGTTAGCCGGGTTAGCGACAAAGGCACGAGCGAACGCGATCTCCTGCAGATTGCAGCTTCCGTGGAAGCGCATAGCGAACATCCGCTTGCTCGCGCAATCGTCGAAGCGGCGAAAAAAGAACCATTCGGGTTACGCGACGTGACAGATTTTCAGTCCACGACCGGTGGCGGCGTGTCAGCAAACCTCGACGGCAGGCGCGTGCTTGTCGGTAAAGAGAAATTTTTGGCTGATTCCGGTGTCACGCTTTCGAATGAGCTCAGGACACAAGCGGAGCGCTTACAGGAACAAGCGCAAACCACCGTCTGGGTCGCAATAGATGGACACGCAGTCGGAGTCCTCGGCATCGCTGATCCAATTAAACCGACGACCCGAATGGCAATTCGTGCACTTCACGACATGGGCCTGAAAATCATCATGTGCACGGGCGACAATCGGCGCACTGCCGAGTCGGTTGCGCGCGAGTTACGGATTGATGAGTTCCGCGCGGAAGTGATGCCCGATGAGAAAATTGAGATCGTCAAAAGATTGAAAGCCAGCGGCGCAGTCGTGGCAATGGCCGGCGACGGAATTAACGACGCGCCCGCGCTAGCAGCTGCGGATGTGGGAATTGCCATGGGGACCGGGACCGATGTGGCGATCGAAAGCGCGAGCATTACGCTGGTGAAAGGCGATCTGATAGGCATTGTCAAAGCAATGCATCTCAGTCGCGCGATGATGCGAAACATCCGGCAGAATCTATTCTTCGCGTTCATCTACAATGCGCTCGGCGTACCGATCGCGGCCGGCGTTCTGTATCCACTGTTTAGCATTCTTCTCAGCCCGATGATCGCTGGCGCGGCGATGAGCTTTAGCTCGGTTTCCGTAATCGCCAACGCGCTGCGATTGCGACGCGTTCAATTGTAGGGCAGGCGCGTCGCCTGCCTGGGCAAGCGAAGCGCTTGCCCTACAACCATCCTTCCGGCAATTTGTTTGCCTATGACTACACGAGCTGCCATCAGCGTCTTGTTCTGCTTTCTTGCATCCGTTGTGTCGCTCTCTGCCCAGGATCATCCAAGAGCTCCACAGCAATCCCAATCGCAACAGCTGCCACAGTCAGCAGGAGGCGCTCCTCAAGCTGCGATGACGGAAGCGACAATGTCCAGTGTTTCAACAGGACTGAAAGACTTCATCAGCGGCTACGCAGCGAAATCCGCCGACAAGAAGTTTCATATGCCGTACAACCGGAAAGACCTCGCGTTGGATCTCGTCAAAGTTCACGATGATCGCTTCTCCAGCCTGGGCGGGAACAAATATTTTGCATGCGTCGACATGAAAGGTACGGACGGCAAAATTTACGACGTCGATTTCTTCATGGCTGTCCAAGGGAGCAAGCTGAATATCACGGAGACCTCCGTTCACAAGATCAACGGCAAACCGATTTATACCTGGAAACAACAGGGCGGTGTTTGGAAGAAAGTGAATCTGTAGGACGCCGTAAGTCGGAGTACTCCAGACGGCAAGCGAAGCGCTTGCCCTACAATGATTGGTCTCACCCCCGACGTTTGCGACAGTGAGACACTGCCGTTACAGATGATTCACGAAATGGCGAAGACATTTTTCATCACCACGGCGATCGATTACACGAATTCGCCACCGCATGTCGGCCACGCTTACGAGAAAGTGCTGGCCGATGTGATTGCGCGTTATCACCGGCTGAAAGGCGAAAACGTTTTCTTTTTAACCGGCGTCGATCAACACGGGCAGAAAGTCCAGCAATCGGCGTCCAAAGCGGGCCTGCCACCAGCCGAATTCGTCAAAGGAATCACACAAAAGTTTATCGATCTCTGGAAAGAGCTTGATATCCGATACGATGACTGGGCCGAGACGACGAGCGATCGGCACAAGAAAGTTGTTCAGGGAATTTTGCAGCGTTTGTTCGATGCAGGGCAAATCTACAAGGACAAACAATCCGGCTATTACTCAGTCCGACAGGAACAATTCCTAACCGACAAAGAACGCGGCCCTGACGGCCAATTCGGTCCCGAATGGGGACAGGTGGAATTCCGAGAGGAGGAAAATTATTACTTCAAGCTAAGTCAGCACAAAGGCTGGCTGCTGTCGTATCTGGATGGTCGCGGGGACGCGGTGATCCCAGATTTTCGTCAAACGGAATTGCGCAACGCCGTAGAAAAACTCAGCGGCGACCTTTGCATCTCCCGACCGAAGTCACGGCTCGATTGGGGAATTGAGCTGCCCTTCGACAAAGATTTCGTGACTTACGTCTGGTTCGACGCGCTAACGAACTACATCAGCTTCGCCGGTTACGATCCGAACATCGATGACTACGACAAGCAGCCGCAAGAATTTCGAGACCGTTGGCCTGCGCTCCAAGATATCGGGAAGGACGTCCTCGTTCCCGCGCACGGGATTTACTGGCTGATTATGCTGCATGCGATCGGATTTCTCGATGACGAAATGCCTCAGTTGCTCGTTCATGGCTGGTTGAACCTCGGCGGCGCGAAGATGAGTAAGAGCGCCGGTAATATCATCGATCCATTTGTGCTCATCGAGAAATATGGCTCCGATGCGGTGCGTTACTATTTGATGAGCGACATGGCTACCGGTCAGGATGCCGATTTCTCCCAAGAACGACTGATCGAACGTTACAATGCCGATCTCGCAAACTCGTTAGGGAATTTGCTCAATCGAACGTTGAACATGACCGCACGGTATGAGAAGGACGGACAAGTCTATTCAGGCTGGGAACTTGAGGAAGATGCTCAGTTAGCAGATTGGGTCAAAAACACGTTCCTGTTTTCTCGAGACCTTGCGAGAACGCAAATCAGAAAAGACGATGAGCTACTCGCGTTGCTAAAGAAATACCTCGGATATGAACAGCTTCCCGATGAGTCGCCTTGGGACTTGTTTTGGGTCTTAGAACATATGGCGATGGTCTCGAATGCGGTCAAAGTCTATTCCAGGGAATTTGAAGAATTTGATGTCCAGTCTGCAGTGGAAGTGACACTGCAGATCATCGCTAGTTGTAACCGATTGGTGGAGCGAACCTCACCATGGATTCTGGTAAAGCGACCGGGTGCCGCAAGAATCCTTAGCACGATTTTGTACGCCTTTGCCGAGTCATTACGCATCATTGCAATCTTGGTTTCGCCGGTGCTGCCGAAAGCAGCGCATGGGATTTTCGATCAGCTGAATTGGAAAATGGAATTGAGTGGAAAAGAAGAACGGTTCTCACTCGCAGACGCAGAGTGGGGGAGACTGCCGGATGGGCACGTGGTCGGCAAACCTGTTCCGCTGTTTCCGCGGATTGAGACTTCTGGGTAGCGCGGTTTTTGGTGAGCAATGGGTTTGGCGCGGATGGAACGCACCAAATCCCATAGTCCGTCAGAGCCCGAATCTCGTGCCAGTAACCTCAGCACACCCAGTTGTGACTAGATTGCCGTTTGGGTCATAGACCTCGATGCTCGCGGAGCCCGTATTGGTGTCTCCTGTCCCATCCACGGT
>Ga0066903_100006463_pt1 | contig 10427 bp, 7 predicted proteins | sample PanSoiMetaGPlot1_FD_67491 | JGI IMG/M metagenome (GOLD analysis project Ga0066903, IMG submission 67491) | Tropical forest soil microbial communities from Panama analyzed to predict greenhouse gas emissions - Panama Soil - Plot 1 (version 2) | ecosystem: Environmental > Terrestrial > Soil >...
TCATCATGGCGGTCAGACCTGGCTTCGCCATCACCCACGCACCAGGGCACATGTTCATCACCGACGTGAAGGACTCCGACGTTCGGCGACGCCAGCCGCTCGTTGTGGCGGCGACCGGAGTCTGAGCGCGCGCTCCCCGAGCGCGGGGGGCAGGGTGGACGTCGGCAGGAGGTATACCTGCAAGGTCGATGTCAGATCCCGAGGTAGGCCTGCCGGACCTGCTCCGATTCCAGCAGCTCCTCGCTGCTTCCTGAGAGCACGATACTGCCCGTCTGCAGAACGTAGCCGCGCTGGGCCAGGCGCAGCGCCTGCTGCAGGCGTTGCTCGACCAGGAGGATGGTCAGGCCGTCCCGGTTGATCTCCCGCAGCGACGCGAAGATGCGCTCGGCCAGCATTGGTGCAAGGCCCAGGGAAGGCTCGTCCAGGAGCAGCAGCCTTGGTCCTGCCATCAAGGAGCGGCCGATGGCCAGCATCTGCTGCTCGCCCCCCGAGAGCGTGCCTGCGGGCTGGTGGCGCCTGTCGGCGAGGACCGGGAACAGGTCGTAGACTCGCTCGAGCGCCCGTCGGCGCCAGGCCGGGTCGCGACGAAGCCAGGCGCCGAGCAGCAGGTTGCGCCAGACCGGCAGGCCTGGGAAAAGGCGGCGGCCCTCGGGCACCAGCGCGATCCCATGCCGAGCCACCTGGTGGGCGGGCAGGCCGAGCAGCTCGCGGCCGTCCATGCGCACGGATCCTCGACTGGCGGGGACCAGGCCTGCGATGGCCGAGAGCATGGTTGTCTTGCCGGCGCCGTTGGCGCCGACCAGGGCCAGGATCTCGCCGTAGCTGACCTCCAGGGAGGCGCCGCGAAGGGCGGCTGCGCTGTTGTACTCGACCTTCAGCTCGGACACCTCGAGCAGGGCCGCCGTCATTCGGGCGCCCTTTCGCCGCGGCCGGCCCCGGGCGAAGCGCCGGCCGCGCCGTTTGCCTGCTCCCCGAGATAGGCGGCCAGCACGGCCCGGTCCCTGGAGACGGCGTTCGGTGGGCCGTCGGCGATCTTCACCCCATGGTCGAGGACGAGGACCCGCCGCGATAGCGGCATCACAACCTCCATGACGTGCTCGACCAGGAGCACGGTCAGGCCATCCGCGTTGAGCGACCGCACGAGCTGTATGGCGTCCCGCGTCTCGACCGGCGTCAGCCCAGACATCATTTCGTCCAGCAGGAGTAAACGCGGGCCCGTGGCCAGCGCCCGGGCGATCTCCAGCCGCTTTCGCGAGGCGAGCGTGAGGGTCACCGCCGGCCGGTCCGCCTGGTCCGCCAGGCCTACGCGTGCCAGCACCTCCAGCGCTCGGGCTCGAGCCCGGGGCCGTGAAGGCTCGCGCAGGTAGGCGCCAACGATGACATTCTCCAGCGTCGTCATGGAACGGAACGGGCGCACGACTTGATAGGTGCGCCCAACGCCCGCTGCCGCCGCCCGGTCGGCTGACCAGCCGGTGACGTCGTTCCCGGCGAAGCGGAAGCGGCCGGCGCTGGGCCGCAGTGCCCCGGCGATCAGCCCGAAGAGCGTCGATTTGCCAGCCCCGTTGGGGCCGATCAGCCCGACCAGGTCGCCCTCGCCGAGGGCGAACGAGACGTCGTTGACGGCGACCAGGCCGCCGAAGCGTCGGGTCAGGCTGCTCACCTCGAGGAGGCTGCTCACCAGTGCCGCCTTCGCATCGTCAGCCGGCGTGCCAAGCCGACCAGGCCGGACGGCTCCAGAACGGCGATCAGCATCACCAGGCCGCCGTAGATGACGAGATCCAGCCCGCTGCCGCCGCCCGAAAAGGCGACGCGCGTTTCCTGCTCGACGTAGGTGAGCACCCAGGCCCCGACGAACGGACCCCAGAGGGTGCCGGCGCCACCGAGCACGGCGATCAGCACGATCTCTATCGAGCGGCTGAGCGAGAGCACCGCGGTCGGCTGCACGAAGAGGGCGTACATCGCAAAGAAGCCGCCGGCCAGCGCGGTCAGAGCAGCCGAGAGCGAGAGCGCCAGCAGCTTGTAGCGCCGCACTTGCACGCCGACCGACCGTGCCACCTCTTCGTCGTCCCGAATTGCGCGTAGGTAGGCGCCTGGCCGGCCGCCGAGGAAGAGCCAGGTGCAGAGGCTGGCCAGCGCCAGCAGGCCAAGCGCGACCAGGTGGTAGCCGACCGGGTCGCGCACCGAGAACTGCAGGTTGGCCAGCGAGGCGGGCTTCAACGGCAGCTCGAGCCCGGTTGCTGCGCCGAGCGGCTTGGAGTTGAGCACCAGCACGAAGGCGATCTGCTGCATGGCAATCGTTGCAATCGAGAAGTAATGGCGGCGGAGCCGGAAGACCGGGAAACCGATGACCAGCCCGGCAATCACCGCGAGCAGGGCGCCCGCAACCATCCCGAGCCACGGTGAGAGGTCGCGGTGGATCAGCAGGTAGCCCGTCGTGTATGCGCCGACGCCGAAGAAGATCGAGTGCCCGAACGAGATCTGACCGCCGAAGCCCCCGAGCAGGTTCCATGCAATGGCCGCTGTCGCGCCGACCATGGCCAGGATGGCGAGGTTGGTCCAGAACGGGTCTTTGATGAGGAACGGGTAGACGGTAAGCAGGAGCGCCACGACCGCGACCGGTGCCCAACGTCGGAGGCCACGAGGAGTCCGGCCGAGGAGTCCGGGCCGATCCTCCGCGCCTCCGCGGCCTGTCCGCGGCGAGGTCTGGACCGCCTGGCCGCTGCCTCCCCCGACCGGCTCTCCGGCCGTGCTACCTGGACCCAAAGAGTCCCTGCGGCCGGAGCAGCACAACCGCCAGGTAAAGGGCAAAGATCGCCGCGAAGCCGTATGCGGGCAGCCAGAGGCCGACAAGATCCTGGACGACGCCCAAAGCTAGCCCGGCCAGCAGAGCGCCGCGCAGTGAGCCGAAGCCACCCAGCGACACGACCACGAAGGCGACCAGACCGAAATTGGCGCCCGCGGTTGGCGACACGGTGAAGAAGCTCATCAGCAGCGCGCCGGCCACGCCGACGCTGGCGCCGCCGATCGCCCAGGCCAGCAGGTGTACGCGGTCCGGATCGATGCCCATCAGGCGGGCGGCCCCGGAGTCCTGGGCGACAGCAGAGAGGGCGGCTCCCCACTCGGTGCGGCTGACGAACCACCACACGACGCCGGTGGCAAGCACGGCCCCCGCCGCCGCCATCAGCTGTGGCCCCCCAGCCGCGATGCCGCCCAGGCGGAGCGCGAACAAGTCTGACAGCGGATGGGGGATGCCGCGCTCGTCGGCCGAGAAGAGCAGCTGGGCGGCGCCCTGAAGCAGCACCAGCAGCCCGAAGGTGACGATGATCTGCGACAGCGGAGGGCCCTTCAGCACGGGCCGGATGACAAGCCGGTAGACGACCACGCCCAGTACGCCGAGCGCGGCTGCCGCGATAGGGATCCCGGCGAGGGGGTCGAGGCGCGCGAGCGCCCAGGCGAAGAAGGCGACGTACATGGCGGCCATCAGGAAGTTGCCATGTGCGAAGTTGACTATGTCCATGACGCCGAAGATCAGCGTCAGCCCGACCGCGACCAGCGCGTAGATGGCGCCGATCAGAAGGCCACTGACGACCGCCTGCACGACCTCCTGCATCTGCCCGCGAAGTGCGCTACCGCGAGCTCAGCGGTGGAATCGGCCAGGTCACCTTGGCGCTGGCGACCTCAGTCGGGTACAGGACGTGGTACTGACCGCCGGTCATCTGCTGGATCACGCCAGAGGCCAGCTCGTTCTGACCCCTGCCGTCGAACTTGATGCCCTTCCACGGCATGATGGTCCTGGTGATGTTGGTCTTGTTCAGCGCTCGCTGGATCTTGGCAGGGTCCGTCGAACCGGCGCTCTCGATCGCACCACCGAGCACCATCATCGCCTCGAAGTCGCGGGCAGAGTTCTCGGTCATGTCCTGGCCATATTTCTGTCTGAAGGCGTCAGCGATCGCCTTGGCGACTGCGTTCTTCTGGCCGATCTCAAGGGACCACGCGGCCCGGGTTGTTGCATACTCCGTCTTGCTGCCCAGGTTCGGCACGAACTTGGGATCGACGAAGCCGGCCCCGAAGCCCAGCATCACAGGCGGTGTGTAGTTCAGCTGGGCCATCGTCTTCATCAGGAGAGTCAGGTCGTTGATGAAGGCGAACACGAAGACCGCGTCCGGGTTGTCCCCGCGCATCTTCTGCACCTGGGAAGTCAGATCTGTCGCGTTGAACGGATAGACGATGTTGTCCACGATCTGGACGTTGTACTGGGGAGCCAGCTCGCCGATCACCTTCTGGCCATCGTTGCCGAACTGGTCGTTCTCGTTGATGACCACCATGCGCTTGACCGGGTGGTCCTTCTCGATCGACTTCAGCCACTTGAAGTAGGTATCGGCGAACGTCCTGTCCGAGGGCCCCACTCGCCAGAACCACTTGAAGCCCCGCTCAGTCAGAGCCGTGGAGGACGACGAGCCGTTCACCATCGGCACGGCGAGCCGCTCGGCACGCTGGCTGGCCGTGACCGTGACCGCCGACTGGAACGCGCCAGTCAGCGCCACCACCTTGTCGCTGTTGACCAGGCGGTCCACGTCGGCTTCGCCGACCTGCGCGTCGCCCTGGGTATCGGCCGAGTCGATCACGATCTTGCCGACCGTCAGCTTCGGCAGATCGATGTTCGGGTACTTCCCGTTCAGCACGTCGGCTGCCAGCTCGACGCCGTGAAGCGCGTCCGTGCCAGAGCTCGCGACTGAGCCCGAAAGCGGGAACAGCGCCCCGATCTTGATGTCGCCAAGGCTTGCTTTGGCGGCGCCGCCGCCTGGTCCGCCGCCGCAGGCGGCGATGGCGACCAGCAGGCCGAGTAGCACTGCAGCTCTCTTCATCGCTCCGTCCCCTCCATGAGATCGTCTCATGTTGCGCTCGGCCTGGCGGCCTGTTTCAGGTCCAGCCGCGGGTCTATCTCCGCCGGCGCCGACATCCGCCCGGCCAGTCCCTGGCGGGGCCGAGGTTCGCCGTGGTGGTGGTGGTACCCGCCCGGCGAGGTCGAACCGACGCGTCCGCTCCCTCACGCACCAAGGATCGCACGCATGGTCGAAGAGCGCCGCTTCGCGCCCAGCTTGGTTGGATTGGACCTCGGCAGGATCGTGCGCTCTGCCGCATTGACCACGCTCACCGGCCACCGACCAGGACCAGCACCCCACCTGCTACGTCAGGGCAGCGGGGAGCGGACTGGAGCCGCTCGATAAACCGGTACCGCCTGTCGAAGACGTGGAACGGCAGCACCGTGGAAACACGACGACCCGCAGCGGGAACGGTGGGATCGGGCTCCCGCAGCCTACTAAGCCGCAGCGCGCCATGGTCGATCCAGCTTCCCATCACCTCCTTCTCGCTGGGCCCCGCGAGAGTGCACCTATCGCGGCCTCCAATCAAGGGCGGTCGTTCAGCGTGGGTTGGTAACGCGAGAGCGCCCCGTACGCGGTCAACTTCAAAATAGGCGAGATTTCCCAGCGCATTCGCTGCTCCATTTCAGCCAGCACCCGCCACACTTATTGATGGGGAGTTCTCCTCCGGAGTCGGAGAGAATGGCTGGTCGGGCGGGTTCAGCATCAGGGGACGATTCGCGCGCAGTTGTGCCGCCGGGGGGGTCGGTGGCGCCTGCTGAGTTGGAATTCTCCGAAGAGCGTTCCGGAAGCCATCGCGGGGAGAGCTGGACTGCCCGCGCTCGGGATGGGCGTGTCGTCACTGTCTGGCCGGTCGCTGGCCACACGCAGCGCGCCGAGCACTGGACTGCCCTCTCCCGCCTGACTCAGGTCCGCCATCCCTGCCTGATCCCGGTGCTGGCGGTGGGAGAACGCGACGGGTCTGTCTGGGTGGTGTCCGAGCTGGATCAGGGCCGGCCCCTCCGCCGCTTACTCGCGGTCGCCACGCTCACTCCCGAGCAGGCAGCGGCTGTCGCGCTCGGAACCCTGCGGGGCCTGCAGGCCCTGCATGAGGCAGAACTCTGCCACGGCCAGCTCCATGAAGGAACGGTGCACGTCGGCACCGCGGGGGACGTCCGGTTGGGTGGCTGGGGACTTGAGGCGGAAAATTCGGACCCGGGCAGATACAGGGCCGACCACGAGGCCGCTATGGGCATGCTCGGCCGGTTGCGGCGCAGCGTGCACCGAACTGGCCACCGGAAGACCGTCGAGATCGACGCCCTCCTCGAGACACTGGATGCCTGCCGCGAGGACGCCGGCGACGCTGCGGTGCTCCTGGCCCGCACGCGCCAGGAGGCAACTGCGTTGCTCGCTGGCGAGAGAGGCGAGCGCGTGGCCAGGGAGCTCTCATCACTGGTGGCTGCCATGGAGCGCGACCCGGCACGACGGGCGGTTCGCGCCCCCGCCTTGACCGCGCCTGCCGTGGTTTATCGCCCACCGCGGCCGCCGGCAGCCGTCTCGATGCCGGCCCGCCGCTCATGGCGTGGGCTGGCCATCGGGCTCGCACTCCTGCTGCTCGTCGCGATCGGGGGTGCGGCGGTCCTCGCGGCTCGGCGTGCCCCCGCCCGCACCCCAACGCTGGCACCCCACGCAAGGCCCGCCTCGGGCGTCGGAGCCACGAGTCCGGCGCCAACGCCTGCCCCTACACCTGCCGGCCCGCGGCCGCCACCGGAACTGGCGCCGGCGGCCGCGGGCCCGATCACGGCGGTCGAAATCCACCCTCTGCAGGGATCCTGCCAGCCCGCAACGGCCTGCCCTGTCCAGGTGACAGTGCGGCTCCAGCCGCAACCGTCGGCCCAGGAGGTGCGCTGGTCCTTCCGGGTTTTTGATCGCTGCACCGGGACCACGTCCACGCTGCCCGGCGTCAGCGTGACGGCGCTCGCAGGGTGGCCGTACATCTTCGGCACGAGCTGGCCGCAGCTGCCGGACAGCCATCCAGTAGCGCTGCTGGCCGTGACCGAGATGCCCGCCGCGGCGGCGTCACCGGCAGTCCTGGTCGGAGGAAGCGCCTGCTGAGGTAGGCCTGGATGCTGACCCTGGAGGCAGCAGACCCGCAGCGGCTCCCACGGGCAGATGGGCGAGGACCCAGAGTCAGCGGCCTCGACCCGCTCGCGTTGGTTGCGGTCGCAGTGCTGGTGGGGCTGGGAGAGCTCAATTTGACGGCCACTGGTGGCGGTGGCCTCGCCGTTCATCAGCTCATCTCAGTGCTCGGGGCTCTAGCTCTGCTGCCGTTGCTGATCCGAGTGCGGGCCGCCAGCCTTCCTGTGATTGGACGCTTGACCTATGCAGTCGCCCTCGCACTGCTGTTGGCGGTCCTGCTGAGGGGCCGTGCGGCTTACGGTGCTCAGCGCTGGTTCTCTCTCTGGGTCTTCGATGTCCAGCCTTCCGAGCTGGCCAAACTTGGCCTGCTATTGATGCTCGCCAACCTCCTCGGCGGTGGTCGGCCGGGCTGGCGCCGGGCCGTCCTCGCCATGCTGGCAGCCGCCGCGCCGATCGCTCTGACACTGCTGCAGCCGGACCTGAGCACGGCGGCTCTGCTGACGATCCTGACGCTCGTTCTCCTGTTGGTCGCCAGGGTCCCGATCGTCCTTATGGCGAGCCTGGTCACGGCTGGGACGATGATCGCCCCGTCGGCCGTCAGACTACTGCGGCCGTACCAGCTGGCGAGGTTACAGACCTTTCTGTCCGGTTCCCACTCGGCGGGTGGTCCAGGCTGGGCTGTCCTGCAGGCCAACATTGCGGTGGCCTGGGGCGGCATGTTCGGCCGCTCAATGGACCCCCTGCACTTGTTGCTGGCCTCCTATCTGCCCGCTCGCCAGACCGATCTGGCGTTCGCGAGCCTCGTCGAGCAGTGGGGGCTGGCTGCCGGTATCGCAGCTGTTGCCGCGGTTGTGCTGCTGCTCTGGCGTCTGATCACAGTCAGCCGGCACACACGCACGAGCTCTGGAGCGTTGGTTGCGGCCGGGCTCGCCCTCCTGCTCGGCTGCGAGACGGTCATCTCTGTGGGCGGCAACCTCGGCGTGCTGCCTCTTGCCGGCGTGCCATTCCCCTTCCTCAGCTATGGGGGTACCGCGGCAACCGTCCATCTGGCCGCCCTGGGCCTCGCCCTGGCCAGTCCTCGGGAGGCTCGCCGGCGCCACCTGTGGATGGCCCCCCGCTGGAGACGCCGCCAGCCGCTGCTGGCTCAGCTGCTCGCGATCGGGATCGGAGCCCAGCTCGTGGGCCTTTCGCTCCTTGCCTGGCACCAGCAGCGCGCCAACGGGCCCGAGCTCCGTAGAGCCGGCGAGCTGCAAATGTCGCGCTGCGTGCGCCTACCGGCGCCGCGCGGAATGATCACTGACCGTCACGGGACTCCGCTGGCGGTAGACGCGCCAGAAGATGAGGTGCTGGTGGTGCCCAGCCTGGTGAAGCAGAGGCAATCCACAATCCGGCAGCTTGGCGCACTGACAGGCATCGATCCGACCAGCTTGAGCCAGGCGCTTGACCAGACTGCGGAAGGCCCCACTGTGAAGTTGGCGGCCGTCCCGGCGGCGCTGGGGGCTCGCCTAGAGGCGGCCGGACTGTCGGGCGTACTGATCACACAAGCACCTCGGCGCGGCTATCCATATGGCCCGGTTCTTGCGCCCCTCCTCGGCTTCGTGGGTCTGGCCAGCCCAGCGGACCTGCGCACGCGGCCGAACCTTGCACTCGGCTCCTACGTGGGTCGGGCCAGCCTTGAGCGGGAGTACGACGCGCTACTTCGAGGCGTGGACGGCTCTCAGTGCTTCTATGTCCAGCCAGCAGGTCAGCCGGTCGCGCTCGCCGAGCAGGCTCCGCCGGTGCCGGGAGCGAACGTCCGCCTCAGTCTCGATCTGAGCCTCCAGCAGGAAGTGACAAGTGCGTTGGCCGACGCCCTGCGCGGTGTGCCGGGTCAACCCCGAGGCGACCAGGGAGCGGTGGTTGTGATGAGCGCCCAGACTGGGGAACTTCTGGCGATGGCCAGCCTGCCCGCCTACGACAACAACCTCTTCGGGCCTCCCGCGGATGGCGCGGCACTGCGTCGTGCAGCGCAGGAACCAGGCGACCCAATGCTGGAGCACGCGGTGCAGGTTGCGGTCCCGCCCGGCTCCACATTCAAGCTGGTGGTGGGGGCTGCGGACACCGTGTTTGCCGCCATCCCTCCAGGCCAGGTGGTCCCGACCGGCTACACGTTCTCACTGGGCACGCACGTCTACCACGGCTGGGGGCCGCTGCCGCCCCAGGACCTGACCCAGGCGATCGCCTGGTCGAACGACGTCTACTTCTACAAGCTGGCGCTGGCGCTGGGCCCGGAGCGCATTCACCAGGTGGCGACCCAGCTCGGCGTTGGCCGCCCGACCGGGATCGACCTGCCTGATGAGGCGAGCGGCTTCCTGGGCACGCCCGAGTCGGTGCGCCAGCTAGGTGAGACCTGGTATCCAGGCGCCAGCGTGATTCTGGGCATCGGCCAGGGCTACGTCGTGGCGACGCCGCTCCAGAATGCTCGCTGGACGGCCGCCGTCGTGACCGGCCAGATGGTCACGCCACATCTGGGGCTCGCTTTCCAGTCCGGCGACCGTGCTGTCGCCCTGCCGAGCGCGGCCCCGGCGCCCCTCGCCTTTGCAGCCGGGCTGAGCCCGGTCAAGGAGGGGATGCGCCTGGCGGTCACACAAGGCACTGCCACTCTGCTGCGCGACCTGCCAATACCGATCGGTGGCAAGACCGGCACAGCTGAGGACCCATCGACCTCCAGCGGTGGGGCTGACGCCTGGTTCACCGCGTTCGCGCCAATCGAGCACCCCGAGGTGGTCGTGACGGTGCTGGTGCGCGGGGGCGGAGAAGGTCACCTGACCGCTGAGCCAGTCGCCGATCGCGTGCTGCGCTTCTACGCCGCGCACCGGGACACGATCACGGCGGCCGCCCCGTATGAACCTCTGCCCAGCGCAGGTCAGAGCTGATCGCCGTAGGCGGCCAGCACCTCGGGGCGCCCGAGACAGGCAGCAGCCCCCTCTGCCACGCAGGTGAGTGGATGCTCGACCAGCCGCACGCGGAAGCCGAAGGCGTCCTCGAGGAGCGTGGGAAAGCCACGGAACATTGTGCCTCCACCGAAAGCAAGCACGCCCTCGCACATAATGTCGCTGACCGTCTGCGGCGGCAGGTCGTCGAGACAGTTGGCCAGCGCCTGGATGATGCCATCGCTCGTTGGACGGATGGCCTCCACCACCTCCTCGGTGGCAAGCGTGACCAGTCGAGGCCGGCCGGTGGCTGCTTCCCTTCCCTCGACCACCAGGGACTCTGTGTCGTCAGCACCGACCCGGAGCTTGATGTCCTCGGCCGTCAGCTCACCCACGACGATCCCGTGTTCCTGACGGAGGTACTGGTAGAGGGCGAGGGTCATTTCGTCGCCGGCCACCCGACTGGAGCGATGGGCGAGGATCCCACCGAAGCAAAATGCGGTTACCTCGGCCG
>Ga0066903_100006464_pt1 | contig 10427 bp, 16 predicted proteins | sample PanSoiMetaGPlot1_FD_67491 | JGI IMG/M metagenome (GOLD analysis project Ga0066903, IMG submission 67491) | Tropical forest soil microbial communities from Panama analyzed to predict greenhouse gas emissions - Panama Soil - Plot 1 (version 2) | ecosystem: Environmental > Terrestrial > Soil >...
TCATCGCAGGCAGGCCGCCTCAAGTGCCGCATCTGGCGTTCAGTCAATGCCGATGGCTCAAGCGCAACGCAAATCACGTCGAGCCTGTTAACCGGCACGACATCAGCGGCCTTATCGACGACCGTCGATGCGACTTCGGTAGTTACGTTCACACCGGGCGCAACGATCACGCTCAACAATGAATATATTTTCTTCCAGCTAGAATGGGAAATAACTACCCAAGGCGGCAGTAACAGCAGCGACGTTGATTTCCGCACTAGCACGACGACGGCCGCGCTCCCGGCGATTACCAATACGTCAGCAGCGAGCGCAAGCGGCACGGGCGGCAGCGCGGTTGTAGGCGCATCGCAACAAACGAATTCCGGCACCGGCTCAGCGGCTGGCACGGGCACGGCTTCGGCAACCGGCATTGAGATAACTCAGGCCGATGCCTCGTCCGCTGGCGTCGGGGCGGCGAGCGGCAGCGGCATGGCCATCAACAGTGGCGTTGGCTCAGCCACCGGCACTGGCGCAGCTTCCGCCGTTTCCGGCGGTGCTGCAGTTTCGGTCATCATTTATTGGGCGCAAATACAAGTCGCCGACGCCGCGCAGAACCAAGGCGTTGCGTCGGCAGTCGGTATTGGCGCAGCCAGCGCCGTAGGCGCGGCGATTGATGCTTCGCTCGCCAGTGCGGCAGGCACTGGCACGGCGAATGCCGTTGGCGCTGCCTTCGCTTCAGGCATCGCTTCGGCCAGTGGCACGGGAGCGGCTTCTGCTGTCGGTCGTTCCTTTGTTGCGGGGCAAGGCACGGCAGCGGGCACAGGGACCGCGTCCGCTGTCGGCTTTGCCTTTGATGCGGCCACGGCATCGGCGACGGGAACGGGCGCGGCCAGCGCAACCGTACAGACGATACATAACGGGCAAGGCAACGCGGCTGGAACGGGAGCCGCGAGCGCAATTGGCACATCGTTCTTTGCCGGTGTTGCCACGGCAACCGGCACAGGTACGGCTTCAGCAGTTGGCGCGAGTTTCGCTGCATCGACTGCATCAGCAGCCGGAATTGGCACAGCCAATGCCATCGGACAAGCGTTTGCTGTTGGCGTTGCATCAGCGAGCGGCACCGGAACGGCGAATGCGGTCGGCGCGGTCGCCGGATCAGCCGCATCAGCGCTCGGCATTGGGCTGGCCACTGCAAGCGCAACCGCAATTAAGAACGCGACGGCGACCGCAGCAGGCACGGGTGCCGCCAGCGCGACCTCGCAAGCATTTTCTGGCGCGGCGTCGGCTTCCGGAACAGGCTCGGCGAGCGCCAATGGCACGGCCATCGTTTCCGCGCAAGCAGCGGCAAGCGGCACCGGGTCAGCAACGGCGGTCGGATCAACCGCAACCGCGAGCAGCGTTGCATCAGCCAGCGGCACTGGCGCGGCGAGCGCGACCGGAACGGCCATTCAAGCATCGACGGCATCCGCACAAGGCACAGGCGCGGCGTCGGCGACCGGAATAAGGATCGCCACAGCTACCGCGACGGCTGCTGGCATCGGTGCCGCGAATGCCACAAGCGCGGTAATAATAGGCGTTACGGCATCAGCATCCGGCACTGGTGCCGCCAGCGCAGTGGGCGCGTCGTTTGCTGCATCGACTGCAAACGCATCAGGCGTCGGTGCGGCCAATGCGGTAATGGCGAGCATAAGGGCCGCCACCGCATCGGCATCCGGCACGGGCACCGCGAACGCAACTGTCGGCAATGTTGGCCAAGCGTTCGGTACTGGTTCGGCAACCGCAACCGGCGCATCGATTGCCGCCGTTACAGCAAGCGCTACAGGCACTGGTGCCGCCAGCGCAACAGGTCAAGCCATTGCAGCCGGTGCCGCGCAATCTGCCGGGATCGGCAATGCAGCCGCAACCGGCGCATCGTTTAGAGCAGCAACCGGAAATGCGACGGGCACGGGCGCGGCCAATGCCGTTTCAGTTGCCACTGGCGGCGCTATCGCCACCGCAGCAGGCACGGGCGCGGCTAATGCCACCGGCATCGCCATTGCAGCAGCGACGGCATCGGCTTCCGGCGTCGGTGCAACCAATGCCACCGGGACCGCACTCAAACTCGCGCAAGCGACCTCGGCTGGCACCGGCACCGCCTCGGCTTCAGCCACCGCACTCAAACCGGCGCAGGCAAACGCGGCAGGCATCGGCTCGGCCTCGGCCAGCACAGCCACTATCGGCAGCGGGGCTGGATCGGCAAGCAACGCCAGCAGCGCGGCGAATGCAGTCGGCATGTCGTTTGCCGCCAGCGTCGGCATTTCCAACGGCTTTGGCGTTGCCTTCGCTACGGCTGCAGCAATCAAGAGCGCCGTTGCCAATGCAGCAGGCACAGGCGGCGGGATCGGTCAAAGCTTTGGAAGCCTTGGCCTCGGCGTCTTCAGTTTGGTCGGCAACGGTCAGGCGCACGGCGTCGGCAGCTTTGTCTTGCGGCGCTTCGCTACGCCGGGGCACGGCGGCTTCGGCGGACCGAGCGAACACCGCACGCAAGAATTCGAACAACGGGCAGGACCGCCAACAGAAAGACGAGCAGCATGACAGGACTGACGCGCATCGTTGATCCGGCCGTTTTGCCGCTGACGCTTAACGAAGTGAAGGCGCAGCTTCGCGTCACGACAAACGATCAGGATGATCTGATCACCGGCTACATCATGGCGGCGACGGATTTCATCGAGGGTGAGTGGGGCTTTCTCGGGCGCGCGCTTGTCACGCAAACCTGGCGGTTGACGCTCGACGGATTTCCCGGCTCTGCCGGGTTCGGCAGCGCTTGGTGGCAGGCAGGCTCATATCAATTCGGCGGCTCAGGGGGACAGATCAAAATTCCGTTGCCGCCGCTGCAGAGCATCGCGTCGATCAAGTATGACGATAGCAATGGCAATGAGCAGACGGTCAGCCAGTTCAGCTATTTCGTCGACACCGCCAGCGAGCCGGGCTGGGTCGTGCCTGCCGGTGCGACGACGTGGCCATCGACGCTCAGTGCGATCAACACCGTGCGGATCGATTTCGTCGCCGGGTATTTGCCGGATTCGAGCAGCCCGCCCGATCTCGCTGCCAACGTGCCGAACAATATCAAGCAGGCGATGCTGCTGATGATCAGCGGCTGGATGGAAAATCGCGAGGGCACCGTCGACTCTCGCTTGGCAACGCTTCCGTTTGGCGCGGACATTCTGCTGCGTCGTCATAAGATCCAAAAGAGCATGGCGTGAAGGGCACGCGCCCGTCGTGGTTTCCCGATTGGCAAAATCAATATGTCGCTCTGATCGGCGGCGGCGGTTCGGTCAAACGCAGTGATGTTGATCTGCTCCACGGCAAACTGCGCGTCGTTGTTATCAATGAAAGTTGGCAACTCGCGCCGTGGGCCGACGCACTGTATTCGTGCGACGAGAAATGGTGGCGGCTGCGTAATCCGAAAGACTTCAAAGGTCTCAAAGTCACCGTCGACGAAGTCGCGCCGCGCCTGTTTCCGGAATTGAAGAAGCTCAAGCTGCGACCGCTGCCGAACGCGCCGGGCAAATACTGCCAGTGGCTGCTGATGGACGAGTGGGGTGAAGTTGGTTCGGGTCAGAGCGGCGGCTTTCAGGCATTGAACTGGCTGGCGCAACTCGGCGTCAAAGGCATCGCGCTGCTCGGCTTCGATGCCTGCATCATCAACGACAAAATTCACTGGCACGGCCAGCACGGCGTCGAACTCAACAATCCGGATCACAGCACTTTCGTCGGCTGGAAGCGCTGGCTGGAAAACGCAGCACCGAAGCTGGCCGATCTCGGCATCGAGGTCATCAACTGCTCGATGCTCTCGGCGGTTGGCGGATTTCAGCGGATCGAAGTGGCGGCAACTTTGGCAAGGTGGAAACTATGATCAGGCTTTTCGTCGGCTGCTCGGCAAATGGTGAAGACGCAGAAGCGCAGGGCATGCTGGAATATACGGTTCGCCATTACGCGACCGAAGATGTCGACATCAATTGGATGAAGCTATCGCGCGATCCGGTGTCGCCGTGGTTTTCCGGCAAGGGCAGCGGCTGGAATACGACCGGCTGGGCCACACCGTTCAGCGCTTTCCGCTGGGCAATTCCGTATGTCTGCAAGTTTGAAGATCGCGCGATTTATATGGACGTTGATCAGATCGCGCGTGCTGATCTCAAATACTTGTGGCGTCAGGAAATCCCCGACGGCAAAGCAATCCTTGCCAAGAACCCGACGACGCACTGCTGCATGCTGATCGACTGCGAACGCTTCCGGAAGCTGATCCCAAGGTTGCCGAATTGGGACGGCTTGCAGCAGCCGGGGGCCTATAAAGCCGTGCGCGCGCTGGCAACGCCGGTCACGGCACCGTTCGCGGGCAACTGGAATTGCCTCGACGGCGAGACCTACAAGACGCTCGCCGATCCGGACATCAAGGTGATCCACTTCACGCGCGTCGAGACACAGCCGCATCTAAAGTGGGCATTGCCGCGCCTGCACGCCGAGCATCACAAACATTGGGGTGAGTACGCGCGGCCGGTCGGCTTGCCGCATGCTCGTCCTGATGTCGCGCCGCTGGTCGAGAACCTGTGGAAGCGCGCGCAGGAAGCGGGCTTCGGCGTCGAGCGCTACATCCCGCAGGCCGAAGACATGTTCGGCGCTTACAACTCAGTGCGCGGCGGGGCCAAGGCGGCTTAACGTCGTGCGCAATCCGAATAGCTGGACTGACAAAGGTGTGCAGCGCCGGATTATTTCTCATAGTGGTTTCCGTCTTGATGGCCTTGGGGATTTATTACCACGTGCATCTGGCGCTTCTGTTTTCGATGTCGGATGCAATCGCGGCCACGTTTGCCATGATCTCATGTATTACGGCGCTACTGTTCTGCATGGGTGTGATCTCAGTGCCGACGCCATAAGACACGCGAACGAACTGTTCGCCGACTATCGCCACGTTGAAGCGCGCTTTGAAGTTGTCGATCTCGTTGGTGGGGCCGGTGCGATCAAGAAAGCCTTCGGCGATCACTACCGTAAGCAATACGACATCACGCTGATGCTGGCCGTCTATCACAAGCTGCGGCGCGTGATGGAATTGCCCGCGCTTCTGCATCTGGTCGAACATCTGGCGCATCACTGCGGCAAGTTTTTTGTGTGGCGCGGTGCGAAAGAGATCAGCGAATTCGAGCCTGTGCTGATCAATCAGGGATTCCGGCGCGTGCACTATTCTGAAATCGGGCTTGTCGAGCGGTTCGACACGCACACCACTGAGGCGCAGCCCTGTGCAATTTGGGCGCGAAATCATCCGCTGTAATGCTGCATCGAAACGAGCTTCACAATCTTCTCTTGCTGATCGGTGACGCCAGAAGCGTGCTTGAGATCGGCGTGTATCATGGACTGACGGCGCGCTGTGTTTTGCAGCTTAAGCCTCAGATCAGGCGCTATGTCGGCGTCGACGTGCTGCCGAGCTACAAGACCGGGCTTCCCGGTCAGCAGAAAGAGGTCCTTGTCAATCCCGGCTCACTTGCAATTGGCGAGCGACGGTTTCAATTGGTTCTCAGGCAACGCGGATCATTCGATCTGCGCCCGGCCGATCTGCTGCCGAAGTTCGATGCCATTTTCATCGATGGCGACCACAGCCGGGCAGGGGTTGAAAACGACACAGCGCTGGCCGAAAGCCTGATCAACTCGCCGGGAATTATTATTTGGCACGATCACGGAAACCCGAATGCGCAAGTCGATGAAGTGCTGCGAGATCGCGAAGGCGTTGAAACAATCGACGACACGTGGTTTGCGGTTCAGCAATTCGGCGCAAGGCGATTTGAAATGCGCGGCTCGTCGATGGTCCTGCTGTAGCAATGGGCTATGGCGACGAGATCATTGGCACGGGACTAGCGCGCGGTGCTTGTGAGCGCGGCAAGCGCATCGCCTTCGGCGATGGAAAGCAAATTATATGGGGACCGTGGTGCAAAGAAATATTCAAGGGCAATCCGAACATCGCCGCACCCGGCGACGAGGGACAAAAAAATTTGGAGTGGATTCACTATTACAAGGGCAACCGTTTTTATAATCGCGCAGGCGCAACCGGGTGGGTCTGGAATTACGAATTCCGCGTCACGCCGGGCGAGATCTACTTGAACAAGAGCGACCCGACGATTTATCCGTCGGGATTCGTGTTCATCGAGCCGCATCTGAAGAAAGAAAAAAAGGGTTTGCAAAATAAGGATTGGGGTTTCGACAACTATCAGAAAGTCGTCGACGAGCTGCCCGACGTGCATTTCGTTCAGTGTGATCGCGGGGCAAAACTGCGCATGCTGCGCGGAGCGCAAGTCGTCACGACGATGTCATTCCGTCACGCGCTGAACATACTAAGCAAGGCGGCGCTTTATATCGGGCCGGAAGGTGGGATGCATCATGCTGCTGCTGCCTTTGGCGTTCCCGGCGTTGTCATCTTCGGTGGATGGGTGCCGCCCAAGGTTCTCGGTTATGACGCGCACCACAATCTGACCGGCAACGCGACATATTGGTGCGGCTCTTGGACAACGTGCGAGCATTGCCGGAAGGCGCTGCAGAGCATTGCGGTTGATGAAGTGGTCGAACGTGCGAGGCAGGTGCTGCAATGAAGTGCGAGACCTATGTCCTGCAAAACAAGAGCGAGCTTCACGCTTTCATCGATCTGCTGAAGCGCGAGAACGTCAAAAGCTATCTGGAAATTGGTAGCAAGTTTGGCGGCTCGCTGTGGCCAATTGCTAACGCACTGCCGCAAGGATCGAAGATCGTCGCGGTCGACCTGCCGCACGGCGACACGTCATTCAAGGACACCAAGCCGCATCTGGAAGAATGCACTAACGCACTCAGGGCAAAAGGATACGACGTGCACCTGATTTTGGGCGACAGCACCGACCCGAAGGTCATTTCGCTTGTCTATTCGCTCGGGCCATTCGATGCGGTCTTCATCGACGCCAATCATACGTTGCCATACGTCAAAGCGGATTGGGCGAATTACGGCAAGATCGGCAGGCTGATCGCGTTTCACGACATCGGATTTTTCCGCGCTGGTGGAATGCCGGTCGGCAAAAAACCGATTGAGGTCCCGATCTTCTGGAAATTCATCAAAGACCAGTATCGGCACACCGAGATCCGCCACGACATCAGCGACAACGGGATCGGCGTGCTGTGGCCATAAACTTCATAACATGGCTGTGGGGCGGCAAATATGACTGGACCGATGTTGTTCGGCTCGCTCATGGCATACGCAAACATGCTGATCATCGCTTGGTTGTTTTTGCCGATAGAGTTGGCCCTGATCTGCCGCCATATGTAGAACAGCGACTGATCGCGGCCGTTGACCGCGTGCTGATGACGCGGTCGTGTTTCGTGCGGCTGCGCATGTTCGATCCGATCTGGCAGCGCGCGAACGGCTTCAAGGATCGGATCGTTTCGCTCGATCTCGATCTGGTTATCACCGGGACAATAGAGCCGCTGTTCGAAACGCCGTCGAGCTTCATGATTTTGAAGGGCGCGAACGAGGTCAATCCGAACCCATTCAACGCCAGCATCATGATGCTGCGACCGGGACACCACGCGGACGTGTGGGATGATTTCAGGCCAGATGCAGCGCAGATATTGCCGCATCACGAATTTCCCGACGATCAGGGATGGATCTGGCACAAGCTGCCAAATGCCGACGGCTGGCAGGCTGGATCGCAGTCAGGGATTTATGGATTCCAGAAACCGGGCTGGCCAAAGGGTTCATTTGATTTGCCGCCCGACGCTCGCATCGTTGCCTTCATCGGCAAGCGCAAGCCGAGAATGTACGAGTCTGTGCCGTGGGTCAGGCGATACTGGATCGCGGCATAAACCCGCGCGACGTTGCACTGTTCATTCCGCCAGGGCTGAAGAAATTTAAGCTCGCGCTGTTCGAACGCATCGGCCGTCATGTGCTGCAGTTGGGTGGTCAAGTCGTGCGGCACGAATATCACAAGATCAACACGCTGCCCGACGAAGTCATTCCGATTGTCGGATGCACGCCGCAGTTTCGCGAATACATCGAACTGTGGACGCAGCGAAAACGCACGTGGATCTATTGGGATCGCGGCTATCTGCGCAGAGTGTTCGCCACGTGGTTGCCGACCGGCGCGAAGCTCGGCATCCCGATGGGCTTCTATCGCTGGCACGTCAACCGGCCGCAGATGGGTCAGATCTATGATGTGCCCGATGATCGCTGGAAGGCACTCAAGCTCGACGGCGAGATCAGGCCATGGAATAAAAACGGCGATCACATCATCGTCGCCGACACATTGCCGGATTACTGGAAGCTATTCAGCGATCCGGATTGGACACGGCGCACGGTCGAGCGCTTGAAGTTTTTCACCAAGCGACCGATCCGCGTCCGCGACAAGGAAAGCAGGGTGCCGCTCTACGATGAACTCAAAACGGCTCACTGCTTGGTCGCGCATGGTTCTATTGCTGCAGTTGAGTCTGTTGTTATGGGCTGTCCAGTTTTCGTCGAGCCGATGTCGGCCGCTGCGCTGGTGGGGTCAACGGTGCTTGAACAAGTGGAAACGCCTGCCTATCCGGAACGAATGAAATGGCTGCACTCGCTCGCTTATTGCCAGTTCACCGAAGATGAACTCGTCGACGGAACGCTGTGGAGGCTGATCCGATGATCTGCTGGCTCGTGCTGGTGCCGATATTGCTATTTGTGGCCTATGTCGCGGCTGTGCTTGGTGCCGTGGCGTGGGCCGTTAGCGGTGATGCTTGAATGCCGTGGGTGCGCTTTACCGAAAAGTTCGATTGGCAACCGCCAAATGTGCGCTGGATGATGTCGTTCCGCAAAGGCTCGATCCATCTGGTGAAGCGCGTCGTCGCCAACAAGGCAATCAAGGAAGGAAAGGCCGTGACCGTCGAGCGACCAGTGCGACCCAATGCCCTCCGGTGATCTGCGATACCGCGTCGGCTTCTACAAGCGCGGCGCAAGCTCGCCCGACGTGCCCGACTATGGCAGCGGCGGCGGTTATCCCGGCGTGGCGACGTTCATCACTTATGCGAACATCAAGCCACGGCTCGGCGGCGAGCAGGTGATTGCAGCGCGTCTCACCGGAAAGAATTACGTCGACATAACCGTGCGGCAGGATTCGCAGACCAACGCCATCGACACCGATTGGAAGGCGAAAAACGAAGACACGGGCGAGGAATACAACATTCGCTCGGTGATCGATCCGCACGGCGGCGACCCAGCGCATCACATGTGGTGGGAAATGCTCTGCGAGAAAGGCGTGGCGACCTGATGCCGGTCAATAAATCGGTTGAGCGTTTTCGAGCATTGACGGACGAAATGAAAAAAGCGGTGCACGAAAACGCCGTCGCCGAATTGAACCGACAGGCGACCGAATTGAAAAATGCCATCGAACAAGTTGCGCCGGTCTATCAGGGTCCGCCCATCGCAGGCGTGCAACCCGGCGCTTTGAAGACGACGGTCAGTGTCGTGCCCGACAAAAGCAAGGACACCGTCGTGCGTGTGGTGGCGGGCGGGTTTCTTACGGTGCGCTCGTCGGTGGGTGGCTCAAGGCCATTTGACTACTCGCGCGCCGCCGAATTCGGCACACAGAAGATGCAAGCGGAACCGTTTTTCTTTCCGACTTATCGGCTGATGAAAAAGCGAATCATCGCGCAGATGAAGCGGCGCATCGCCACCGAGATCAGAAAATACTCGGCCGAGCAAAAGGGCACCAATGTCTGATCCGTCACTGGAATTGCAGGCAGCGATTGTCGGCAAGTTGAAAAACGATCCCGGCGTGCAGGCAGTCGTCGGCCAGCGCGTTTACGACGAAGTGCCGAACAACCCGACGTTTCCCTATATTTCCATCGGCGACAATCAGGTGCTGCCCGACAAGGCCAACTGCATCGATGGCACTGAGATCTTCTGGCAGCTTGACGGCTGGGCGCGCGATCCGACGTTCCCGATGACCAAGCAGATCAGCAAGGCGGTCGTCGCCGCGCTCGACGATCAGGCAATCACCGTCACCGGCTATGCGGTCGTCGTCTGCGAGATCAGCACGGTCAACTATCTGCACGATCCGGATGGGATCACCCGGCACGTCGCGATCAACTTCCGCTTTCTGATCCAAGCAGCCTAACCACACGACTTTTTTCGGACGACGCACCCGGCAGAGCATTTGCGCTGGCCGGGCACTCGTCGTTTTCACAAAGGAGAGACTACGATGGCGCAACCTACCGTTATCCCCGGCACTAAGCTGCTCGTCCTAATCGGCGCTGGCGGCGACAGTCCCGGCAGTCCCGACGTATTTGGCGAACCGTGCGGGCTGACCACCAAAAATCTCGATCTGAATGCATCGACAAATAGCACCTTGATCCCTGACTGCATCGATCCGTCGTTGCCTGCGTGGGAAGCGAAGGATGTCAACGCACTCTCGGCCGAAGTGACGGGCAGCGGT
>Ga0066903_100006466_pt1 | contig 10425 bp, 9 predicted proteins | sample PanSoiMetaGPlot1_FD_67491 | JGI IMG/M metagenome (GOLD analysis project Ga0066903, IMG submission 67491) | Tropical forest soil microbial communities from Panama analyzed to predict greenhouse gas emissions - Panama Soil - Plot 1 (version 2) | ecosystem: Environmental > Terrestrial > Soil >...
GTCGACCAGGCGCTGTGGGACATCAAGGGCAAACGGGCAGGCATGCCCGTCTATCAGCTCCTGGGTGGCAAGTGTCGGAAGGCGGCGGCGCTGTACGCGCATGCGACGGGTCGCGACTTCGCCGAAGTGGAAGACCAGGCCAGGCGCTACATCGAGCAGGGCTACCGCTATGTGCGCTGCCAGGTTGCTCTGCGCGGTTATTCGACGTACGGCTCGACAATCGTGCCCGCCACTGACGGCCGGCCGGCGCACCTGAGAATCGAGCAGGAACCCTGGGAGCCAGGTCCGTACTGCCGTCTGGTGCCGCGACTCTTCGATCACATGCGAAGTCAGCTCGGCGAGGAGGTTGAGCTGCTGCACGACGTACACGAGCGCGTGCCGCCGATCCAGGCGATTCAGCTCGTGCGCGATCTCGAGCCGTACAGGCTGTTCTTCGTGGAGGATCCGTTCGCGCCTGAGGACGTCGACTACTTCCGCATCCTGCGCCAGCAGTCGGCGGTCCCGATTGCGATGGGCGAGCTGTTCGTGAATCAGGCTGAGTACGTGCCCCTGATTCGGGGTCGGTTAATCGACTTCATCCGCGTCCACATCTCTGATATCGGTGGACTGAGCATGGCCAGGAAGTTGGCCGCGCTGTGCGAGTTCTTCGGTGTGCGGACGGCCTGGCACGGGCCGGGCGACGTTTCTCCCGTCGGGCACGCGGCCAACCTGCAGCTGGACCTGGCCTGTTACAACTTCGGTGTTCAGGAACAGCATGTCTTCGGCGAGCGCACGCGCGAGGTCTTCCCGGGCTGCCCCGAGATTCGCGACGGCATGCTGTGGTCCAACGAGCAGCCCGGACTCGGCATCGACATCGACGAGGCGCTTGCCGTGCGCTACCCGTTCCCCGAGCATCCGTACAATGGCGCCTGGCCGCCCATCCGCAGACTCGACGGGACCGTCATCCGCCCGTAGTCGGACGGTCGTCGGCTGCCTCGGCGCGCTGACTTTGCTGTTGGCCGCGTGCAGCGCGTCGACACCCGTGGACGTGCTTGCGCGCGTGCTCGCCGTGATCCCCGTGCATGCCACGCCGTCGGCCGGCCTCGACGCCGACAACTCCGCCATCTGGGTGCCCAGCGACCTCGACGGCTCGATCTCGCGCGTCGATCCGCTCACCAACGAAGTCTCGGCAACCATCCAGCTGGCCACTTCGCGATCGTGCACGCTGTGCTGGGGCGCCGTGACCACGCACGCGGGTTCCGTGTGGGCCACCTCGAGCAGCGCGCGACTGGCTCTGCTCGGAATCGATCCGTCGTCCAACCGAGTCACCACCAGCATGCCGCTGCCAGTGTTTCCGTCGGCGGTGCTGAGCACGAGCGATGGGCTGGTGTGGGTCGCCTCCGTGCTCGACAGCGCCGTCGTCAAGTTCGATCCGCTGAGTCAGCAGGTTCAGGCGCGCATCGGCATCCCGCGCCCGTCCCGTCTGGCCGCCGGCAACGGCGCGGTGTGGGTGATCTCGATCCCGGACGATGCAGCGGATGGCCGCGTTGTCGCCATTGACACACGTACCGATCAAATCGTCGCCAACGTCGAGGTCGGCGTCCAACCGACGGCAATCGCCTTCGGCGAGGGCAGCGTGTGGGTTGTCGACGAGGGCAGGCAGCGCCTGCAGCGGATCGACGCACGCACCGGCGGAGTGGTCGCCTCGATACCGGTCGGTTTCTTGCCGACGGGCGTCGCGGTCAGTGACGGGTCGATCTGGGTGGTCAGTCTGTCCGCACCCGGTGTCGAGGGACCGGCGTTGTCGCGAATCGACCCGACGACCAATACCAACCTGGGGAGTATTTCAGTGGGACATGGAGCGCCGACGGGTCTGGCCGTCGGCGCTGGCAGCCTGTGGGTAGCGACCCGCAATCCCGACAGCATCGTGCGGGTGCAAGCCTCCGGCGCTGCTGCCGGAACACAACCGCTGCTCCTCAGTGTGGTGGTGGCGGCCGTGTTGGTGGCGCTGTGGACCTGGCGACAATCGACCCATGACCCGCGCTGGAGCCCCGCGGTGTCAGGGCGCCAGCTCCTCCAGCTACGCCGTTTCTCCGAGATTCGTGCCCGAATAGATCCGCCTGCGTCATAGCCGTGAGACGCTGACCGTCGCATCGGCTCGGCGCTCGAGGCCGGGGACAAGCTCCGTCCCCAGGCCCCGACCCTCCGGGAGATACACGTAGCCGCCCTCAATGCGGGGCAGCACCGTCACCTCAATCCGCCATCGATCTACGGCTGGATGGTTGCCAACGACCAGGACCTGCTCAAGAACCCGACTATGGCCGCCATCCCGGCCATTTGAAGCACCGCTCGGCCGAGTGTCAATTTGATGCTGGGTAGGATGGCCTCATGCCGGACACACAGCTCCTGGTCGACCTGGTGCTGGCTGTGGTGGCGGCATTTGTCGGCGGCACGCTGGCGCACCGCATGGGGCAGCCGGTCATCCTGGGGTATTTGCTGGCCGGCGTCGCGCTCGGACCGTTCACGCCGGGCCCAACCGCCGGCACGCATTCGGTGCAGGTCCTGGCTGAGATCGGCGTGGCGCTGCTCATGTTTGCGCTGGGCGCGGAAGTGTCGCTGGCCGAGCTGCGGCGCATCGGCCGGCTCGGCACGCTGGGTGGCGCCATCCAGGTGGTATGCACCATGGGACTCGGACCACTTCTGGCGCCAATGCTGGGGCTGACGTTTACCCAGGGCGTGTTCCTGGGGGCGCTGCTTGCGCTGTCGAGCACAGTGGTGGCGCTGAAAGTCCTGCTGGATCGCGGCGAGCTTGGAGCCCTGCACGGCCGAGTCGCGCTCGGCATGCTGATCGCCCAGGACCTGGCGGTGGTGCCCATGGTGGTCGCCCTGCCGTCGATCGCCGCCGGCAGCCAGGGCTTGTTGATGGACCTGGCGCTGGCCGCGTTGAAAGCCGGCGGGGTCCTGCTCGGAGCGTATTTCATCGGTATCCGCCTGGTGCCGATCGCGCTGGGACGCGCGGCGATCACGCGCACGCGTGAACTGTTCCTGCTGGGGGTGGTCGCGCTGGCGCTGGGTACCGCCCTGGTGACCCAATTCGCTGGACTGTCGCTGGCGTTTGGTGCGTTTCTGGCGGGCCTGGTGGTCGCCGAATCGGAGTATCGCCGCCAGGTGGTTGCCGAAGTCCTGCCGTTGCGCGACCTGTTTGCGTCGCTGTTCTTCGTCTCGGTCGGGTTGCTGATCGATCCGCGCACGCTGCTCAGTGAAGCTGGCCTGGTCGCGTCGCTCAGTGCGATCGTGGTCATTGCCAAGGCGGTGATCGCGGCGGCCATCATCCTCCTGCTGGGCATGCCGGGCCGGGTCGCCGTGCTGGCTGGGCTGAGTGTGGCCCAGATTGGAGAGTTCTCGTTTGTGCTCGCCCGGGTCGGCGTCGAGGGTGGCGCGATCCCGCCCAGCGTGTTCGACTTGACTCTGGCGACCGCGCTCGTGACGATCGTCCTCACTCCGTCGCTGCTGCGCGCTGCGCCGTTCCTGGTTGGACTCCTGCAGCGCACCCCTGGCTTGCGGGTTGTCTTCGCCGAGCCCAGCGGGTCGACGGAGGTGGTCGAGGATCTGGTCCATCACGCGGTGATCTGCGGCTACGGGCGGGTTGGCCGCGAGCTTGCTCAAGCGCTCGACGCGCGCGGCATCCGTTACCTGGTGATCGAGTACAACCCGGACGTCGCCCGCCGCCTGCGGGCAGGCGGCACTCCGGTGATCTACGGCGATGCCTCCAATCCCGCCGTGCTCGAGCACGCGCATCTCGATCGGGCCAGGCTGCTGGCCATCTTGATGCCGGACGCCAATGCCGCCGAGCTGGCGACAAAGCACGCGCGGGCAATCAATCCGCGTCTGGACGTGGTGGCGCGGGGTGGCGGCACAGCCGACCTGGAGCGATTGCGCAAGGCAGGCGCGACCGAGGTGGTACAGCCCGAGTTCGAGGCGGGCCAGGAGGTGATCCGCCATGCGCTTCGCCGCTTCGGCCTCGGCGGGATGGAACTGTCCAACCTGATCACCCTGCGGCGGGCCAACTACTACCGGCGGATGGCCGAGGAGAAACCCTAGCGAGGCGTGCCGCGGACCACGCGCGGCGTCGCTCGACTGGTGGGCTCGAGACGGATGCGCCCGACCAGCGCATCCACGCTGCTACCGATCTTGCACTAGCGAACTCGTCAAGCGCAACGCAGCATGGCCTCGTCGATGAGCCATCACAACCTCATCATCTATGCGCCGGGTGGGTACCGCTTCTTCGACTACACCCGCGTCGGGGGACCGCTTACCCTGTTGCTGGCGATTGCGACAGCCCTTCTGGCGCCGCGCATCCGGTCGACCTGATGGCGGAGGACTGTGGACGGCCCGGCCTGGCTGGTTCTTCCGACTGGCCACCCTGGTGGTGGTTGAGGTCGTAGCGCTGCTGGTGCTGTTGGTCGTGGTCGCGAATGTGGTAATACCCCTGGCAGCCCCGCCGACGGCGCCGCCAATGCCGACGGTTCCGCCTGGTGTGCTGCGAGATTGCCCCAGGTTGGTGCCGGGTTGTCGCTGAGCCGGCCGCAAACGCGGCACGAGCTTTGCTCGTGCGGGTGGGGATATTCGCGCCCTCCATACAAGAAAGGTTGTGGCGATCATGACATTCCCTGAACGGAGTAGTCTCGAGCGGCCTCTGGAGCCACCCGCCACCGGCTCCGAGAACACCCAGGACGTCATCCCACCCACGGAACGCGACCAGGACCCGCAGCGCGCCGACATCACGCAAGGGCTGGTGAATGACACCAGTCGCCCGCTGACCGACGACGAGCGCAAGGCTGCCGACGGCGGCACCGCGGTTGGCGAGCGGGTGTATGCGCCCGCGTCCGAGCGTGTGCCACGCGAGCCGGTACCCGGTCACCGTGATTTCGTCGAGCACCCGGACACACATACGCCCGAACGCGTAGCGGCGGGCCAGGTGGAGCCTCAATCGTCTGCCGAACCGTCGTTCACACGCGTGGCCCGGCCAAGCACAAACTCAGACGATCCGAATATGCCGCCAATGCCCACCGAGAGCCAGTCGCGATCGACGTGGCTGCCCATCGGCATTGGCTGGGCCGTCGGCGTTGGCATGTGCGCCGGGGTCGGTATCTGGCTGTGGATGCGCTGGCAGCGCGAGCGCAACAGGCCGATCAACCGCATCCGTCGCCAGGCGCGCCAGACCGCTTCTGAGCTTCGCGACCGCACACGCCAGACCGCCGATGAGCTACGCGACCGTATGCCGCTCTCTGACGAGGCGGCGGTGCCGGCCGTCGGGCTGTCGACGGCGGTGTTGCCCATCCTGGTCTGGGCGTGGCAGCGGTCCCGTTCGCGTAGCGCCCAGAGCGAGGTACGCCGCCGCGCCGAGAGCGAGGTTCGTAGGCGAGCGGACAAGGCCGCCCGCCGCGGGCAGAAGGCAGCTCGCTGGAGCGACAGGGCCGCGCGTCAGGCGGTCCAGACCATGTCCCAGATCGATTGGCAGCAGCGCCTGGCCATCCTCAAAGAGCTCTGGCACCCCGGCCGCCTCGAGCTGGAAAAGACCTCGATCACGCGCCGCTAACGGACTACCAGCCCCGCGCGATCCACTCCTCGAGGTGTGGCCGCTCGCGGCCAATGGTCGTGTCGCGGCCGTGGCCAGGGTAGACGTTCGTCTCGTCGGGCAGCGAAAACAAGCGCTCGCGAATACTCGAGATGATCCGCTCGAAGCGGACCGGGTCGTTCTGCGTGTTTCCGGGCCCGCCAGGAAACAGCGTGTCACCCGTGAACAGGTGCTCGCGGTACAGGAAGCACGTCGAGCCCGGCGTATGCCCGGGCGTGTGGATCGCCTGCAAGGCATGCGGCCCGAAGGAAAATGACTGCTGATCCACGATGAGCGAATCCGGCTCGACGCTGAGCTGGGCGGCATCATCCATGCCGATTGCCACCGGCGCGTCAAGCAGCCTCTTCAACGTCCCGACGTTCTCATGGTGGTCGCGGTGGCCGTGCGTCACGAGGATAGCTTTGACGCGCCGGCCCTCAGCGGCGCGGGCGATCGCCTCGGGCTCATAGCCGCCATCCACCACGTACGCCTCGCGCGTCCCCGCATCCGAGACGATGAAGATGTTGTTCTCCAACGGGCCGACGTTGCGCAGGCAGCAAATCACCAGCCCGTCCTCGCTTCGCACCAGCTCTTCGACGGTCACGACACTCGCTCCTCGGTGATGCGCGCGCCGACGCGGCCCAGCTTGCCGACCATGTCCTCGTAGCCCCGCGCGACGTGCTCGGTACCAAGAATCCGACTGACCCCGTCGGCAGCCAGCGCCGCCAGCACCAGCGTTGCTCCGGCGCGTAGATCGGGGATAGCGACTTCAGAGCCGTGCAGTTGGCTCGGCCCGTAGAACACAGCAGTGTGCGGATCGAACACGTGGATATTGGCCCCCATGCGCTGCAAGGCAGCCGCGTAATCGAAGCGGTCCTCGTACAGGTTTTCCTTGATGGTGCTCACGCCGTCGGCCTCCACGAGTGCAAGCGAAAACGGCGCTTGCAGGTCGGTCGGAAAGCCCGGGTAGATCGCCGTGGTAATGCGGTGCTCGCGGAACGGCGGCCGGCCGCCCACCCGCACGCCGCGCGGCTCACATGCCACCTCGATGCCAGTGTCGCGCAGCGCATCGAGGAAGGCGCCCAGGTGGTCGACGCGCGCGCCTTCCAGCAGCAGCTCACCACCGGTCACCGCCGCGGCGATAGCGAACGAGCCAGCCTCGATCCGATCCGGAATGACCTCGACGCTGGCTCCGTGCAGAGCATCCCGTGAAACGCCCTCGACCAGGATCGTGTGGCGATTCTGCGGATCGCGCCAGAGGCATCCGCCCATGCTGTTCAGCAGCTCGATCAGGTTATCGACCTCGGGCTCGGCCGCGGCGTTGTGAATGACGGTGCGCCCGCTGGCGAGCACGGCCGACATCAGCACGTTCTCGGTGCCCGTGACGCTGGCCTCCCCCAGGCGCAGCTCGTTTCCGCGCAAACCACCCGGTGCGCGCGCGTAGTAGTACCCCCACTTGTATTCAATCTCGGCGCCGAGCGTGCGCAGAGCTTCGACGTGGACATTCACGGGTCGGCGACCGATGCGATCGCCGCCCGGGTTGGGAATGATGATCTTGCTCCGCCGCCCGAGCATCGGTCCGAGCAGCACGAACGACGCCCGCAGTCGCTTGGCCGCTTCGAGCGGAATGAAGTCCCAGTCGAGATCGCGGGCGTGGATCCGCAATTCGTGGTCGCCTACCCATCGCGCGTCGGCGCCCAGGTCGCACAACACCTCGAGGATCGTCTCGACGTCCGCGATCCGCGGCGCGTTCGTGATCGTGCACGGCTCCTCGCACAGCACCGCCGCTGCCATCAGCTTGAGCACGGCGTTCTTTGCGCCGGAGATTGGAATGCTCCCGCGCAAGGGGGAGCCGCCTTCGACTACATACGTGCTCGACTGGGACAGGCCGGCTTCGCCGCCATCGCCGCCGGGCTCTGCCTCGGCCATACTACACACGAATTGTATGGCCACCCACGACGAAAGCAGGTTCGAGACGGCCACGCTCGGCGGCGGCTGTTTCTGGTGCCTCGAAGCCGTTTACAACGAACTGCGCGGTGTCGAGCGCGTTATCTCGGGATATGCCGGCGGGCACGTGCCGCAGCCGACCTACGAGCAGGTGTGCAGTGGCCGCACCGGCCACGCTGAAGTCGTCCAGGTCACCTTCGATCCTGAGGTCATCTCGTATCGCGAGATCCTGGAGGTGTTCTTCACGATCCATGACCCGACCACGCTCAATCGGCAGGGCGCCGACGTCGGCACGCAGTACCGTTCGGTGATCTTTTACCAGTCTCCCGAGCAGGAGCAGGTCGCGCGCGAGGTCATGGCCGAAACGAGTGCCAGTGGCATCTGGCGCGCGCCGCTGGTCACTCAGCTCGAGCCGCTGGACCGGTTCTACCCAGCCGAGGGCTACCATCAGAATTACTTCGAACGCAATGCCAATCAACCGTACTGCCAGATCGTGATCGCGCCGAAGGTCGCCAAGGTCCGCGAACGCTACCTGGCGCGCCTCAAGCGCGGCTAAACCCGCATACTCTTCGGAACAACCCCATGCGCATCGGCATCAACACCAACCCATCGGCAGGCGGTGGGCGGCTGGCCAGCATCGACCAGCTCGTCGAGCAGGTCGCGAGCTTCGCCGATCAGGGTTTCGCGACGGCAGCCTTCGCCAACATCTTTGGCTACGACGCGCTGACGCTGGTTGCTGTTGCTGGGCGCGCGGTGCCCCGCATCGAGCTCGAGACTGCCGTCGTACCGATCTTCACGCGTCACCCGGTGGCCATGGCGCAACAGGCAGTGACCACCCAGGCCGCCGCGGGTGGTCGGCTCCTGCTCGGCATTGGCCTGTCGCATCGACCTGTCGTCGAGGAGCGCTGGGGCCTTTCCTTCGAACGCCCTGTCGAGTACATGGAAGAGTACCTGGCCATCCTGCTGCCGCTGCTGCGGGGAGAACCTGTCGAGTACTCGGGTAAGCGCCTCAGGGCAAAAACGCAGCTCACCGTGCCGGAGGCGCCAGCGCCGCCCGTCGTCCTGGCGGCGCTCGGCGAGCGGCAGCTTCGGCTAGCCGGCGCACAGACCGACGGCACCGCCCTGTGGATGGTCGGAGCGAAGACTCTCGCGGCCCACATCGTGCCGATCATCACCGAAGCCGCGCGCCGGGCCGGTCGGCCGGCCCCGCGCATCCTCGTCGGACTGCCGATCTGCGTCACCAGCGACGCCGCGGCCGCGCGGGCGCGGGCGGCGCGGGCCTTTCAAATGTATGGGCAGCTACCGTCGTATCGAGCCATGCTCGACCGAGAAGACGTCGCTGGCCCCGAGGATGTGGCGGTCGTCGGCTCGGAGTCGGAGGTGGAGCGTCAACTCGCCGACCTCGAGCAAGCCGGCGCAACCGACTTCACTGCCAGCCCGTTCGGGTCGGCGGAAGAACAGCAGCGGACACTCGAGTTTCTGCGGTCGAGGGTGGCACATGCCCGAAGCGCCCCGGTCTAACCGCCCCACCCCGCGGACGGCCGCGGCCATCGAAGCCGAGCTGCGTCGACGCATCCGCGCCGAACTGGCCGAGGCACGCAGCCAGACCGACGGAGAGCTCGACGACCAGGCGCTGGCGGCCATCATCGCGCGTGCCGTTGCCAGCGCGTTGAGCTGGCACCTGGAGGCGCCCGAGCACACTCGCAACGCGACTGTCTCGAGTCGGACCTGGCGGCCGGCGGGTGGCCCGCGGGGCGGACAGAGCCGCGAAGAGCCGGCAGAGCGCGGCCCACGCGACTTCGAGGATCGGCCGCGTCGGCCGCCCTATCGAGAGCGCGACTTCGAGGACCGACCGCCACGCGGGCCATACCAGGAGCGCCGCCCGCGCGACTTCGAGGACCGACCGCCACGCGGACCGTACCAGGACCGGGGTCCGCGCGGCGGCCGACCGCCTGGCCGCGGCGGTGGGTTCGGCCCGCGCCGCCCGCCCCGGCCTCGCTAAGTACCGACGCTCGGGGGTGTACCGCTGAGCATCGCGGCCACCACCAACACGACCAGGCCGAGCGCCAGTTCAGCCCGCACGCCCCGAATAAGGCCGAGGGCAACGGACGAGGCGTTCCTCGCCCGCCACTCGTTGAAGCCGGCCAACAGCAGCATCGCCGCGAGCAAGCCCACCTTGATGAGCACCAGGTGGCCATACGCCGTGGACAGGAGCGCCGCCCACGAGCCGAGCTCCAGGATGCTTTGAAGCGCGCCGGAAAGCGCAACCCCCAGCGACGCCACGAGCGCAAACCGGCCGAAACCGAGAACAACCCTTCGCATGAGTGCGTCGGATCCGGGCCGAGCGGCGCCCCACAGGGTGGGCGCCAGGACCGCCAGGCAGATCAAGCCGCCTACCCAGCCGGTCGCTCCGACGACGTGCAGCCAGTCGATTGCGATGCCAGGCGCCGCACCCACCTGGACGGCAGCGCCATGGCTCGTCAACGCGCTCGTTAGCAGCACCGCCGGCAACGTTGCCAGCGCGCATTCCGAGGCCAGTCCTTCCAGCCCACCGGCCGCGATGAGCAGCACGCTCGCGATCTCGAGCCCCATTCGCGGCCACCAGATCGATGCGAAACGGCCGCGCAGCAGCAAGTCGGCAAGCGGCTGTCCGAGGCCACTCAGCAGTGGCAAGTTGGCTGCCGCCGCGGCCTGGGCCACGGCAGTAAACAGCGTGCCGATGATGAGCAGCACGCCTCCCAGGACGATCAGGCGATAGGCCCTGCGGCGAACCGCATGGCGCGCGTCGGCGTACGGACCTGTCAGGATGCGGCTGAGCACGAGCTTCCACATGGCCAGGCTGCCACCGAAAAGGCTCGCCCCGATGTAGAACCACCAGCGTC
>Ga0066903_100006467_pt1 | contig 10425 bp, 11 predicted proteins | sample PanSoiMetaGPlot1_FD_67491 | JGI IMG/M metagenome (GOLD analysis project Ga0066903, IMG submission 67491) | Tropical forest soil microbial communities from Panama analyzed to predict greenhouse gas emissions - Panama Soil - Plot 1 (version 2) | ecosystem: Environmental > Terrestrial > Soil >...
GAGCAACGGCGCGGTCAGGCTGATCGGGATCCGCACGGTTCAGGGCCATAGCGCGTTCGCGGGCGAGCGTGCCGCCGATGCGCCTCGTGGCGAACGCATGGGCCGAGTGCCGGACGCCGAAGAGGGCGCGGTTGAAGGGGCAGCGTTCAATGACCCCGACAGGAATCGAACCTGTGACCTAGCGTTTAGGAAACGCTCGCTCTATCCAACTGAGCTACGGGGCCGAGACGTCGTTTCCGTACGTGGTCCGGATCCGCCGGTCAAGTCCGGGCCCCCCTCGGGAATGTGGAGCGGCCGCTCACGCCGCCCGCGAGCCCCGCGCCGGCGCGATCGCCGCGCTCGAAGCACGAGCACCGTCCTCTTCGGCTCTCGGCGTCAGAGCGCACCGACACCGCGCGCCCGATCCGTTGCGCGAGCGCTGCTGCAGAGCGCGTTCCATCGGCTGCGTGCAGAAAATCCCGGACTCGGGAATCGGCGACGGCTCGCTTCCAGTCGCTTGTCTCTCGCTCGCCGGTGCGTCCTCATGCGCGCTCGTCACCCGTCCGGGGTGGCGATTCGAGGGGAGGAATTCCGATGACTCGTTTGCTGCGAAGAATGGGAGTGCTCTCGTTGCTGGTGCTCGGAGTTGCTTGCGGAGGAGGCGCGACCGAGGAGTCGGCGATGCCGGCGATCGACCTCGCCTCGCACCAGCCCGCCGCTCATATCGTCTGCACGCGCGAGGACGGCTGCGGAAAGGGGTTCATCTGTCTCGGCGGCATCCGCTGTGCCCAGCTCTGCAAGAAGGACGCGGACTGCCCCACCCCCCAGACCTGCAGCGGGACGGTCAACGGGCAGAAGTTCTGCCAGTAGCGCGGGGTCGAGCTCCGTGCAGCTGAACGTTTGATGCGGGGGCCGAGCGCTCGGCCTCCGAGCCATCACATCCCGGGAAGCGACAGGAACTCGAACACCTCGATCGACCCGCCGGGCATCTTGAGGTGCGGATGTCCCTCGAGGGTCTTCTTCAGCGCATCGATCGATGCCGCCTGCATGATCGAGAAGCCGCCGATGTGACCGGCGGAGGCTGGCCCGGCGATCGCCGCTGCACGTTCCAGTGGAGCGCCCAGGTCGACGATCGATGCCGCCGCCTTCTTCCCCCACGCCTTCCAGAGGTCCATTCCCTGCTTGGCCTGGTCCGGCGTGGTCTTCGCCATCTGCTCGCTCGCAGAGATCGGAGCGCGATACAGCACGAGGAACTTCTTCATGGCCGTTTCCTCCCGAGTGGGTGAGCGCTCGAGGTGCTCTCCCTGAAGACGTCCTTGGAGTCCACATGGGTCCTTCACGCGGCCGGGTGTCCGCTGCACGGTCGCCCCGGCTCGCTGCCGCCCCCTCGGGCCTCTCGACACCGAGTTGCGAGTCGAAATCTGCTCCCTTGTTCGGCGGCGTGTGCTCCGGCCTCGTGCGCCCGCTGCCCATCCCGGGTGGCGGTTGCGAGGAGGGCTCCGATGAATCGTTTGCTGCGCAGTGCAGGAGTGCTCGCCGTCGTGCTGCTCGGGATCGCATGTGGCGGAGGCTCGATGGAGGAACCATCGACGCCGGCGATCGACCTCGCTTCACATCAGCCGGCCGCGCATATCGTCTGCTCGGCCGAGGATCCCTGCGGGAAGGGGTACATCTGCCTCTCGGGGATTCGCTGCGCGAAGACGTGCAATTCGGACAGCGACTGCCCGGCCGGGCAACTCTGCACCGGGCAGACCAAGGGGAAGAGGTTCTGTCAGTAGGAGGGACGCTTCATCTCGCTGCGCGCCCGTCGAGCGGCGTGTCCGACGCTTCGAGCGTCATGCCCCGCGCGCGGAGCCGCTCGACCAGCACCTGACCCAGACCGGTGGCCGGCGTGAGGACGCCTCCCCGCGCCGCGCCCCCGGGGAGCTTCGCGCCGTCGACCGCGAGCGCCAGTGCTGCCTCGCAGAGGATCTTCACCGTCACCGCGTTCCCCGGATCTCCCTGGTCCTTCACCAGGCCGTAGGCGCGCCGGCCATCCTCGCCCGTCGCCGCGAAGTCCAGGCGGAACCATCCGTTCCGGATGCTCTCCTCGGACGGACCGGTCCCGGGCTTCGGCAGCATCCGCTTGACCAGCGGCCGGAGCGGTGACGCGAGCGCAAGCTGCCCGCAGGCCAGCCCCACCGCGTTGACCACGGCCTTGGCGCGGCTCCGCGCGGCCATGAACTCCTTGTAGGAGAACGACTTCCCGTAGGGCGCCCCCTCCTCGGCGGAGAGCATCGCGCTCCGGCGCACCACCCGCGTGTTCACCATCGACATCACGAACGGGGTGAGCCAGCGGCCCAGCTCCGGGCTCCATCGCACTCCCTTGGGGTCTCGCTCGCGGAGGAAGACCTCGCGCGGGAGCCTGGGCTGTCCTGAGCCGTTCAGGAGGAAGGGGTGCCCGGACCGGCGCGCCTGACCGCTCTCGAAGAGCTGGATCGCCGTGGCGGCGGATCCGCCATTGACCCCGCCGCGGACGCGGAATGCCGACACCACCTCGCCACACCCGGTGCCCCTGCTTCTCAGGTGCTCGACGACGACGAACGTCCCCAGGTCGCTTGGCACCGAGTCGAACCCGCAGAAGGGAACGATGCGCGTTCCGTCAGCCGCGGCCTGCGCATGATAGCGCTCGATGAGGTCCGCGACCCAGGGCGTCTCGCCGGTGATGTCCACGTAGTGCGCCCGGTGCCGGACGCAGGCGTCGACCACCGGGTTTCCGTAGATGGCAAAGGGCCCGGCGGTGGTGAGCACCACGCGGGCGCGGGCCACGGCGGCGTCGACGGACTCCGGCTTCGCACTGTCCGCCTCGAGGATCTCCGCCGGTCGGCGCGGTCCGTCCGCGGCGTCACGGGCCGCCTCGAGCTTCGCGCGGTGCCGCCCTGCCAGCGCCCAGCGAAGCCCGGGCGGGGCGTGCCGGGCGAACTCGGCCACCGTCAGCCGGCCGGTGAATCCCCCGGCGCCGTAGAGGAGGACGTCGATCGGGCGCGTGTCCATCGCCGCCGCTTCGTGCCAGGCCTGGGCGCTGTGTGCAAACGGAGTCGAACGTGCCCTGTGGGAGACGACGGGGACGCATCGCCTGTCTCGTGAGCCGCAACACGAATGACACAGGGGGCTCCGGACAAGTGCCCGGATCGACGTGCCCACAATGGGTGGCTCACCCGATGCAACGTCCGAGGCACGTGACCGTCACCGGACGGTCACCGATGAAGGAGGACGCAGTGGCCCAGCTTCGCGCCGTCGCCCAACCCAGTGGAGAGACGCATTCCCATGGCTTGGTCCTCGCCTCCATCGTCCTCGCGCTTCCCGGGGTGATCGCAGCCCGCGCCAGCGCCGGCTCGCTCCTCATCGCGGTCTCGGCCCTCGTTGCCGCGGCGTTCCTCGAGCGGCGCCCGCGGGCAAGCCTCCGGATCGCGGAGGTCTCCCGCGCCACGGTCTCGACGCCGGTCCTGGTTCGGAGCGGTCCGCGCGCCCGGTGGGAGCTCGTCGAGCGCAACGGGCGTTCCTCGCTCGAGATGCACTGGCGCTGAGCCGGCCAGACCGGACCGCCGAGAGCGACGAACGCCGCTCGCCCTGGGTCAATCCCCGTCGCCCGGGTCATCGGGGACGCGGGCGCCGACCCATCACTTCAGGCGCTCCAGCGCGTCCACCTCGTCGCGGAGCCCGAGGTACTCCCAGCGCAGCAGCGCCAGCGGGACGTATCCGTTCGCGAACAGGAAGTCGTGCAGGTCGCGGATCCTGAACTTCTGACCCCGGCGGAGCCGCGCGTCCGCAACGAGCCGGACGATCTGGAGCTTTCCGGTCTGGTAGGAGATGGCCTGCCCCGGCGTGCTCGCGAAGTGCGCAGCCTCGAAGCGCGCGGTCGTGCGGTCCATCGGGACCGTGGTCGCGAGGTAGTCCGCCGCCTGGTCGAGGGTGAACTGCCCGAGGGCGAGCTTGACGTCGACTTCCACGCGCAGCGCCCTGAGCCGCATCATGTTGTAGACGATGTCACGGCTGCGGGGGCTGTCATCGAAGAGCCCGGCCTGCAGCAGCATCTCCTCGTCGTAGAACGCCAGTCCCTCGGGAGTGCCGGAGTCGACGTAGCGCCGCCGGATCGGCCGGGGGTTCGCGGCCGAGAGGGCAGCCTGGTAGTAGTGCGCGCCCTCGTGCGCGATCTGCAGCCGCGGGTCCCGTGCCCCGATGGACTCGAAGTAGCCCATCTTCTCCGAAGGAGGGTTGACCCAGGCGGTGCCGTCCTGGTCCAGGCGCCCCGGCCCGGTGAGGTCGTCGGGCTGAGCGACGTCCTGCACGGGCGCCAGGTAGTCCGGCATCGGGCGGAAGCGGTAGTGCTGGAGCCAGGGGGGCAAGGTGAGCAGCTGCTGGTCCACGTAGAACCGGCGCACCTTCTCCTCGTCGGCTTTCTGGCGGGCGACCACCGCGCTGACATCCGGCGGCAACGGGAGCTGGGGGGTCGCGCGGCTCCGATTCGTGGAAAGGGCCTCGAAGGTCAGGGAGCGTTCCAGCTCCTGCCGGCCGGCGGCGATGAGCTGCTCCGGGGTCAGGGGGACCAGCGCCACCTCGCGGAGGAACGAGAGGTAGGCATCGCGGCCGACCGCCGTGTCCTCGGGGAGCCCCTTCGCGCGCTGCTCGAGCCAGCCCCGGAAGGACTCCAGCGCGGCGCCCGCACGGTCCGCCGCGGGGCCGATCGCCTTCGCGGCGTCCGGGGTGAGGTGCGGCCGCACGGCCTGCGCCATCCGGGACAGCTGGGACCGCTTCTCTCTGAGTTGCTCGAGGGCGATGCGAAGGAAGGGTCCCCGCATCTGATCGAGGTTCGTCCGGGCCTGGTCGAGGAGGCCCGGCACCACCTCGAGCCGGTGAACCAGGTCCTGGCTGCGCCGGGCGTCGAACGGCTCCGGGACGAGGAGAATAGCGATCGCATCGCAGAGCGCCTGGTCCACGTAGAACGACGGGTCACGCCTCCATCCGGCCGTGACCTCCAGCTCCCATCGCACGCGGGCCAGCGTCGAGCCGAGCAGTCGCCGATCGATCTCGGCCGCGATGTCGGTGCGCACGGGGAGGGCGCGCCAGCGCTTCTCGAGCTCGGCGAGGGCCGCTCGGCGCCGGCCGATCGCCGCTTGGGACCAGTCTGCGGTCCATCCCGGCGGGCGCTCGACGCGGGGAATGTCGTCGTAGCTCGCGGGCTGCGTCTCGGCGCGCCACTTCCAGAGGTCCTGCCCCAGGACCTCCTGGGCATCCGGCGCGCCCGCTGCGAACGCCATCGCCACCAGCACGTGGATCATTCCGTGAGGCTCGCATGGGTCCGGTTTGGCCCGGTGACCTTTCGTCCCTCCGCGGCGTGCACCGCGCCTCGGAAAGGCGTAGGGATCGCACGAACAGGAGGGTCCCACGATGGCCAGCATCTCCAGCTACGTGGTCCGCGACGTCCTCGGGCTCGAGGCGAAAGCCACCTGTCGCGATGCAGCCGAGCTGATGGCGAAGAAGCACATCGGCGCGGTCGCGGTGACCCAGGGCGGACGCATCCTTGGAATCATCACCGAGCGCGACCTGGTGACCCGGATCCTCTCCCGGGGGCTCGACTGCCAGACGCCCATCCTCGAGGCGATGCGGAAGGACGTTCCGGTCGTCGGGCCAGACCTCAACGAGGTCGAGTGCGCGACTCTCATGAAGGAGCACGAAACCCGGCATCTGCTCGTCGGCGAGGAGGGTCGGCCGAGCGGACTCATCTCCATGCGCGACGTGATGCAGATGATGCTGTCCGACAAGCAGTACCTGATCGAACAGATGCAGGCGTACATCCAGGGGTACTGACGGGCAGGCGCGAAGCCCGGGTGGCACCTTCCGGGCAGGCGCGGACGCAGCGTGCGAGTCCTTGCAGCGCGTCAGAGGTGGTTAAGATGCTGGAAGGTGGTCAGGAACGTCGCGTCGAAGACGCTGTAACCGGGGTTCTCTAGCGGGCGGTTGCGGCATATGGTTCGCATGCAGAATTGGTGTCGGGAGCTGTGAGGTTGGCCGCGGTTTCGGGGCGCGCATAACATCCCTGCAACTCCCGAGTTGCAGTGGGTCAAGGTGACGGGGAGGACGACGTGGCTGCAATGGCAGCTCAAAGGCCGGAGGCCGGACGGATGCTTCATCCGACGGGATTCATACTGAAGAGCCTTCAGGTCTTGGGCTCGGGCGGAGTCGCCGGTGTCCTTGGCGGCATCGCTTCACACACGGTGTGGGTCGGGCTCTGCTTCGCGGTCGCCGGCGTCCTGGCGGCGCTGACCTTCATGGACTGCCGCTGCGCCTGCGTGAAACCCGGCTCTGACTGCGACGACGGCCAGCCGTAGGCCCGTCTGATCGCTGCGCGGGCGTCGATGGCCCGTGCAACCCGGCGCATGCCGGGATACTGGAGAGTCCCTCAGCCAGCTTGCATTTCTCCTACTCCCGATGCGTCCGAACTGGACGCGCCGGGCGTTCGCGTCGAAGTTCATCATCCCCACCCGACTGGAAAGTCCAAACGTGCGTGTCCTCGTCCTGACCTTGCTGCTGGCCGCCACCGCCCAGGCGGAGACCGCCACCGAGGCCCTGAAGGCTCGCGATGCAGAGATCCGAGCCGCGCTGCCAAAGCAAGGGACCGAGCCCACTCCGGAGACGCGGAAGAAGCTGGAGGCCATCGTCACCAAGGCCGTCGACCTCGACGCGATGGCCAAGGCCGCGCTGGGCAAGACCTGGGACGAGACGCCTCCTGCCAAGCGGAAGAAGTTCCTCGATGCGTTCAAGAGCCGGTTCCGCAAGGCCACCGGCGAGCAGCTCGATCAGTACCGGTCGACAGAGGTGAAGTACTTTCCGGAGAAGAAGGAATCCGACGACGTCATGGTCCCCACCGAGGTGCTGGTGAAAGGCGAGCCCACGCACATCGACTACCGGATGCGCGATGAGAGCGGGACCTGGCGCATCGTGGACCTCGTCGTGGACGACGTCTCCACGGTGGAGAACTACCGGTCCAGCTTCAACCGCATCATCAAGAAGGAAGGGATGGACGGGCTCATCGCCCGGCTGAACGGCACCGGCAAGGTGGTCGACTCCGGCGGCAGCAAGGGCAGCTCCAGGTAGTTCGCTGCTCGGCGGTCGACACCCGCAACGATGTTGCGGCAGACTCGGCGGTCTCACCGGGCGCCCGGTGCGCCACTCCTCGAACCTCCTCCCGTGACTCGAGCCGGGGCCCTCGTTCAGCAGGGGGTTCGACATGGTACGCGCGTCCGCAGTGCTGCTATGGCTCGTCTCGTTCTCCACGCTGGCCCAGGATCAGGGTCCGCCCACACCGCCTCCCGCCGAGGTCCCGCCGCCGCCGCCTCCGGCCGAGACCCCGAGCCCGCTGACTCCTGAGGAGGCCGCGGCCACGGCTCCGACGCCCACGCCCGGGACCGACTGGAGCATGCGCTCTGGGTACACGATGGGGGAGGGCCAGAGCGCGATCGACGGCGAGGCTGGCTGGCCCGGCATCCAGACCGAGTACATGGTCGGCATCAAGCCGTTCCTCGATCTCGGCGGCCGGTTCTCGTTCGATTACTCCTTCCTCGGGGATACCGGGACGAAGGGCCCTGGCATCCGGTTCCAGGGGATCATCCGGCTGCGAGCCTTCGACGCGGGAAAGATCGTCTTCTCGGCGCGCTTCGAGCCGGGCTTCATGTCGTTCTTCTTCGGCACCGGCGGGTCGAGCGCGCTCAGCCCCGGCCCCCAGTCGCCTCCGCAGATGCTGAGAGGGCTCCGGCCGCGGAGCCCGGCCCAGGTCACCGTCCCCAACTACGGCAGCAGCTCCGCGAGCTACTACGGCACCACCACCTCCATCATCCTGCCGGTCTCGCTCGAGGCGGGGATGCCGGTCCAGCCGGGGCTTCTGGTCAACGCGCGGGTCTCGCTGCCGCTGACCTTCGTCCTCGGGAACTACGGGGGAACGGTGCTTCCGGTGATGCTCGGGGTCGGCACCGAATACCGCATCAACCCGCGGCTCGCGGTGATCGCGGACCTCGGGGCAGGGCCAATCTTCTACCTGGGGAGCGGCGGAGGGACCGATTTCGGGTTCAACGCCCAGGTGGGCGTGGCCTACAAGCTCTGAGCGCAACGGCGGCCGTCCCGCCTCTCCAACAGGCCCTCCCCGAGCGGCGCCGTCGTGGCAGTCTGGCGGCGTGATGCAGCCCCTTCCCGAGGCCCTGAGGCGAGCGGCGATCCCGGCGGGGGTCCGGACGCTGCTCGAGCGCCTGCAGGCGGCGGGACACGAGGCCTGGCTGGTCGGTGGAGGGGTGCGGGACCTCCTCCTCGGGAAGCAGCCGAAGGACTGGGACATCGCCACGCAGGCCTTGCCCCAGGAGGTGATGAAGCTGTTCCGGAAAGTCGTACCCACCGGGATCGCGCACGGGACGGTCACGGTGCTGGTGCCCGAGGGACACGTCGAGGTCACCACCTTCCGCGTCGAGAGCGCCTACGTCGACGGCCGGCGGCCGGGCACGGTCGAGTTCCGGAGAGATCTGGTCGAGGACCTCGCCCGCCGTGACTTCACCATCAACGCGCTGGCCTTCGACCCGGTGCGCGCCGAGTTCCGGGACCCGTTCGGCGGACAGGAAGATCTGCGGGCGAGACGCGTCCGCTGCGTGGGTGTCGCCGCAGAGCGGTTCGGCGAGGACGGGCTCCGGCCCCTGCGCGCGGTCCGGTTCGCCACGGTGCTCGAGTTCGAGCTGGACCCGGAGACCGAGGCCGCGATCCCTGGCGCGCTCGGCGTCTTCGACAAGGTTGCCTTCGAGCGCCGCAGGGACGAATTCCTGAAGTTGCTGCTTGCGCCCGGCGTCGTCCGCGGGCTCGAACTGCTCCGTCGCACCGGCCTCCTGGACAGGCTCCTGCCCGAGCTGCCGGTCTCCGGCGACGCGGATCGGAATGTCCGGCTGGGCCGCGCCGAGGCGGTGCTCGAGGTGCGCCTGGCCGCGCTCCTGGTCGACGTCGCCGACGCGGAGAGCGCGCTCGAGCGCCTCCGGCTTCCGGCGAAGGTGGTGGAGGCGGTGCGCGCGCTGCTCTCCCATCCACTGCCACCCGAGGCTCCGGGGTGGAGCGACGCCGACTTACGCCGCTGGCTCGTGCGGCTCGGCCCCGAGCGGTGGGAGCTGGGCCGGTCGCTCGCAGCGGCAACCGGCGCGGACCCGGGCGGAGCGCTCGGTCAGCGCCTTCAGCGGATCATCGCCGAGCGGCCTCCGCTCTCGCCCAGGGACCTCGCGCTCGACGGGGCCGCGATCATGCGAACGCTCGGCGTGGGTCCATCTCCTGCGGTCGGAGAGGCGACGCGGTTTCTCCTGGAGGCGGTGCTCGATCGGCCCGAGCTGAACACGGCCGAATCCCTCGAGCGCCTTCTCCGGACGCGCCGGTCCTGAACGGGTCCGTTTCGTGGCCGGCTGCGATGCGTGGAGGTGAGACGCCCATCGCGAGCGCGGTACGCCCTTCGCTCGGTGGACCCGCTCATCGATCTCCTGCACCGCATCCGGCGACGGTGTTGCTCATGACGCTCGGTCTCTTCGTCGACAGCCGACCAAGAGAGCCCGCCGCGAGTGGACGGACGAACAAACGAGCGCGTACGGTCGCGCGGGGAGGCGGAGAGGCGGGCCGGCGTGGACGTCAGGAGAAGCACGAGGAGGGGTTCGCTCGGCTGGCTGGTCGCCGTCGTGACCTCGGTCGCGGTGGTGGTCGGCGTGGACGCCTGGACTGCGATCGCCACGGCGCGCGGCGCGCGCGACCTGTCGACCAATGCGCTCCGCTCGGTGGAGCTCGCCGAGGACATGCGCTGGCAGCTCTCGCACGTCGTTCCCGGGGCCGAAGCGCTCGGGAGCGGCAGCACCGCGGACGCGTTCCAGGCGCTCCTCTGGCTGGACCGGGACGTCCAGGCGTACGAGCCATTGGCCACCTTCGAGGGAGAGCGCCCGGAGTGGGACACCCTTTCCCGCCTCACTCGCCAGCTCGCGGACGAGCTCGCACGAAACGACGCCAGTGCCGCCGGTCACACCGCGGCGGCCGCCCACGAGTCGGTGGAGCGCCTCATCGACCTCAACCGGCTGGAGGCGGACACCATCGGGAGCCAGCTGGTCGGCCTCGGCCGGCCCCAGGTGGTGGCCGATGCGCTCGCCGGCGTCGTGGTCGTGCTCGCCCTCGCGCAGGTGGCCAGAGCGCGGCTCCGTGCGCTGGAGCGTGAGCGGGCCGCGATCGCCAGCAGCCTCGAGGCGGTGGAGAGCAAGAACCGGGAGCTGGAGGCGTTCGCCGGACGGGTGGCGCACGACCTGCGCTCGCCGCTGACTCCGGTCCAGGCGCTGGCGGGGATGCTCGTTCGCGGAGTCCAGGGGGACGCGGAGGTGAAACGCGTCGCTGGGCGCATCGCCGGCGCGGCCTCCC
>Ga0066903_100006468_pt1 | contig 10424 bp, 6 predicted proteins | sample PanSoiMetaGPlot1_FD_67491 | JGI IMG/M metagenome (GOLD analysis project Ga0066903, IMG submission 67491) | Tropical forest soil microbial communities from Panama analyzed to predict greenhouse gas emissions - Panama Soil - Plot 1 (version 2) | ecosystem: Environmental > Terrestrial > Soil >...
AAAATCGGGACCAGCCTTCGGCTGTCGCGGCGGAATCGACACAGAAGGGCGTATGGGTCGGGTTTGTCCAGGGTGGCATCGTCCATTTCGCCGACGGCCAGGTCCGTGCATCGTTCGGTCCTCGCGAAGGACTGCCGGAGGGAACGGTTCGGCATCTTCGCCTCGCGCCGGACGGCGCATTGTGGGCCGCGACAGAAGGCGGGCTCAGCCGTGTGAAAGACGCTCGCGTGGCCACGTTGAACAGCGGAGCCGGGTTGCCGTGCGACGCCGTTCAATGGCTGGTCGAAGACGACGCGCGATCGTTCTGGCTGGGCATGCGTTGTGGCCTCGTGCGGATTGAGGGTGCTGAGATGGATGCGTGGGCAGTCTCGAGCGAAAAGCGCCACCACGTAACCCGAACCACAGTGTTCGATTCAGCCGACGGATTCAGGACCTATGTCGGAACGTACCCCGCTGAACCGGCCGTCAAAGCGGCCGACGGAAGGCTGTGGTTCATTTCTCCCGGTGGCGTCAGCGTCGTCGACCCGCACCACCTGCCGTTCAACACGCTGCCGCCGCCCGTACACGTCGAGCAGATCACGGCCGACCGCAGGACCTACGAGGTGTCGCCAGCGACGGCTGGTCACATGAGCCTGCCGCCGCTCGTGCGCGACCTGGAGATCGACTACACCGCGCTCAGCCTCGTCGCGTCCGAGAAGAACCGTTTTCGCTACAAGCTCGAAGGCTTCGACGCCGACTGGCAGGAGGTCGGCAATCGTCGGCAGGCGTTCTACACGAATCTTCCTCCACGTCAGTACCGGTTCCGCGTGATTGCGTCGAACAACAACGGCGTGTGGAACGAGACCGGCGCCGCGCTCGACCTCTCGATCGCGCCGGCGTACTACCAGATGACGTGGTTCCGCGCGTCGGCGGTGCTCGCGGCTCTGGCCCTGCTGTGGGCGGCATATGAGTACCGGGTCCGGCAGCTCGCGCACGTGTTCGACGCGCGGCTGCAGGAGCGCGTCAACGAGCGGACGCGCATCGCCCGCGAGCTGCACGATACGCTGCTGCAAAGTTTCCACGGGCTGTTGTTCCGCTTCCAGGCGGCGACCAACATGCTCCCCGAGTCCGACGTCAAACAGAAATTCGAGAGCGCGATCGATCAGGCGGCGCAGGCGATCGCTGAAGGACGCGATGCGGTGCAGAACCTGCGTGGCTCCACTACTGTCACCAACGACCTCGCCGAGGCGCTCAGCACGCTCGGCGGCGAGCTCGCGTCGGCGCAATCGCAGGCGGCGAATGCGAATCCGACGGTCGTCGATGTCGCCGTCGAAGGCACATCGCGGGATCTCCATCCGATCGTCCGCGACGACATCTATCGGATCGCCGGCGAGGCGCTGCGCAATGCGTTTCGCCACGCCCACGCACGCCACATCGAAGTCAGAATTCGCTACGACGACCCGCAGCTGCAGGTCCGCGTACGAGACGATGGCAAGGGGATCGACGCCGCCGTGCGCGACGACCAGCGGCCGGGACATTTCGGCATGCCTGGCATGCGCGAGCGTGCCGAGCTCGTCGGCGGTAAGCTCGAGGTGTGGAGCGAGGTGGGGCTCGGCACCGAAGTCGACCTGAGGATTCCAGCCGCCGCCGCATACGCGGCGCCCGGCGCGCGCCCCCGCCGGTGGCTGTCACTCAAAGGAGCTGGAGCGGATTCGTGACGAGGACGCGTCGACGCGAACGAGCGATCGTCGCCGTGGGCGCCCTGCTCGCGTCGCTGCTGCTGGCCTGCGTGCCGCCCGCGTTTGCGTTGAATCCGGCGCTCGACGTCACCCAGTACGTCCACAACGCGTGGAGAATCCGCGAAGGGTTCACGAAGGGATCCATCACCTCGTTCGCGCAGACGGCGGACGGCTATATCTGGCTCGGCACGGAGTTCGGCCTGCTCCGCTTCGACGGCGTGCGGACAGTTCCCTGGCAGCCGCCGCAGGGTCAGAGTCTTCCCTCGACGTACATCATGGCCCTGCTCGCCGCGAACGACGGGACGCTCTGGATCGCCACGCTGGACGGCGTGGTGAGCTGGAAGTCCGGAGCGCTCACCGTGTACCCGGAGCTCGCCGGAATCTATGTGTCGAAGTTCCTCGAGGATCGCAGCGGCGCGATCTGGCTCGCCGGGCAGACGATCGGAAAGCTGACGGGCCGGCTCTGCTCGATCCGCAGCGGCGCCATCCAGTGCGACGGGGCAGATGGCAGCCTGGGGATAGGGGTCGGCGAACTGTACCAGGATGGCGAGGGCAGCCTCTGGGTGGGAACATCGCTGGGATTCTGGCGATGGGCGCCCGGTCCGCGGCAGTTCTTTGCGGTGCCGGGCCAGCCGAACGGCATTCGAGGCGTCGCCGAAGACGACGATGGCGCGTTGGTGGTTCCGACGCGCGGCACCATCAGGTTCTTTGCGCATGGCGCGGAAATGCCGTCGCGGCAGACGCCCGCGCGCGCGCGGCCGTATCAGGTCACTCGAATGCTTCGCGATCGCGACGGCGGGCTGTGGATCGGCACGTCGGGCGGCGGCGTGGTCCACCTCCATCAAGGCAGGATGGACGTCTTCGGCCCCTCCGACGGCCTTTCGAGCGACGGGGCGCATGCCCTCTTCGAGGATCGCGAGGGCAACGTCTGGGTCGCCACATCCGACGGCCTCGACCGCTTTCGCGAACCGGCCGTCGCCACGTTTGCCGTGGCGCAAGGCTTGTCGAGCGCGAACATCACGTCGGTGCTCGCCGCTCGCGACGGATCCGTGTGGCTGGGGTCCTCCGAAGGACTGAACCGGTGGCGCGACGGCCACAACACGATTTACCACGACCACCGCACGCTCGCGGCGATCGCGCCGTCGGACGGCGCCGACAACGTCCGCGAGATCGTCGGGCCGGGACTGCCGGCGCACGGCGTCCATTCGCTGGCGCAGGATCACCTGGGACGGGTCTGGGTATCGACGCGGGACGGTGTCGGCTTCATCGATCACGATCGGTTCACGCCGATCTCGGGCCTTCCGGCCGGCGAAAACGTCAATTTCGTCGCGGAAGACTCCGGGGGAACGGTGTGGGTCGCAAACTTCGACGGCAGCCTGTTCGAGATCGTCGAAGGAGGCGTCGCCCAGCGGGTCCCGCCGGCGACGCTCGGGCATACCGATCCGGTGTCGGTGATCGCCGCCGATCCCGTGCGCGGGGGCGTCTGGCTCGGGTTCGCGCGCGGCGGCATCGCCTATTTCACCGGCGGTCAGGTGCGCGAGTCGTACGGCGGCGCGGACGGGTTGGGGGCGGGCCGTGTGACGTCGTTTCAGCTCGATCGCGACGGCACGTTGTGGGCCGCTACCGCACACGGGCTCAGCGTCGTGAAAGGCGGCCGCGTCACGACGCTGGCCGCGCGGCAGGGTCTGCCGTGCGATACGGTCCACTGGGCGATCGAAGACGACGCGCGAATGTTCTGGCTCTTCACGACGTGTGGTCTCGTGCGCGTTGCCCGCGATGATCTCGAGGGTGGACGAGTCCGGCGCACGACGGTCTACGACAATGGCGACGGCGTCAGGCTCGAGGCCAGCATCGGCAGCTACAACCCGCTCGTCTCGAAATCGGCCGACGGCCGGATCTGGTTCAGGACGGTCGTCGGCGTCAGCGTGATCGATCCTCGTCGTTTGCCGCTCAACTCGATTCCGCCGCCGGTGCACGTCGAGCGTATCGCAGCAGATCGGACGAACTACGATGCGGGTTCCACCGGGCCGACGCCAGTGCGCCTGCCGGCGCTGACGCGCGATCTGCAAATCGACTACACGGCGCTCAGCTTCGTCGCGCCGGAGAAGGTGCGGTTCCGCTACACGCTCGAGGGCTTCGATCGCGACTGGCAGGACGTCGGCAATCGTCGGCAGGCCTTCTACACCAATCTTCCGCCGGGCAGCTATCGCTTCCGGGTCAGCGCGAGCAACAACAGCGGCGTATGGAACGACGCCGGCGCAGCACTCGACCTGTCGATCGCGCCAGCGTATTATCAGACCGCCTGGTTCCGCGCGGCGGCCGCTTTCGGTGTCATGGCGCTGCTCTGGATGCTGTATCAGTACCGCCTACGCCTGGTCGCGCATGAATTCGACGCGCGGCTGCAGGAGCGGGTCAACGAGCGGACCCGCATCGCCCGGGAGCTTCACGACACCTTGCTGCAGGGTTTCCACGGTCTGCTGTTCCGCTTCCAGGCCGTCAGCAACATGCTGCCGGCACGTCCCGTCGAAGCAAAACAGCAGCTCGACGGCGCGATCGATCAAGTGGCGCAGGCGATCACCGAGGGGCGCGACGCGGTGCAGAACCTGCGCGCATCGACGACCATCACCAACGATCTGGCCGAGGCGATCAGCACGCTCGCCGCGGAGCTCGGGGCCGCTGCCGTCACCGACTCGAATGCGAGTCCGGCCGTCGTCGACGTCGAAGTCGAAGGCACACCGCGGCATCTCCGTCCGATTCTGCGCGACGATGTCTACCGGATCGCCGGCGAGGCGCTGCGCAATGCGCTTCGCTATGCCCATGCGCGCCGCATCGAAGTGGAGCTCCGCTACGACGAGCGGCAGCTGCAGGTACGTGTTCGGGACGACGGCAGGGGCATCGATCCGGCAGTGCGCGACGATCGGCGCCCCGGGCACTTCGGCCTTCCGGGCATGCGTGAGCGCGCCGAGCTGGCTGGCGGTCATCTCGAAGTGTGGAGCGAAGTGGGGCTCGGCACCGAAGTGGAGGTGACGATTCCTGCAGCCGCCGCGTACGCAGTCCCTCGTGCGCGCGGCCGCTTCTGGGTGTTTGCCAGCAGGGTGGGTACGAACCCATGAGCGAAACGACGAGTCCGATTCGGATCCTGACGGTCGACGATCATCCTCTGCTGCGCGGAGGGATCGCGGCACTCATCAGCGGTCAGCCGGACATGACCGTGGTCGCGGAGTGCTCGAACGGACGCGAAGCGATCCACGAGTTCCGCGCGCATCGGCCCGACATCACGTTGATGGATCTGCAGATGCCGGAGATGAACGGCCTGGACGCGATCATTGCGATTCGCGCCGAGTCTCCCGACGCACGAATCATCGTGCTGACGACGTATGCCGGTGACGTCCAGGCCTTGCGCGCGCTTCAGGCCGGTGCGCGGGCGTACCTGCTGAAAAGTCAGGTCCACAAGGAGCTTCTCGAGACGGTTCGCGCGGTCCATACCGGCAAGAAGGCGCTGGCGCCACAGGTTTCCTACGAGCTTGCCGAGCACGCGACCGACGACGCGCTGACCAAGGCGGAAATCGAGGTGCTCCGGCTGATCGCCGCCGGGAACGCGAACAAGCAAATCGCCGATCAGCTGTCGATCAGCGAAGACACGGTCAAGGGGCGCGTCAAGAACATCCTGTCGAAGCTCGGCGCCAACGATCGGACGCACGCCGCGATGATCGGTCTCAAACGCGGCATCATCGAGTTCTGAGTCGTACCCGAAAGAGTATGGTGTCCTGACTCGTTCGAGGCCTTCTGTCGAGCCTCGACGTCGGGACGGTCCGGCAGGGCGTCCGTGCGAAGACTGTTCTCGACGTTCGCCGGGCGTTTCCCCATCCTGCAGTACGGAGTGTCCGGCTTTAGCCGGACCGTGATCGCGCTGCACTCCCCACTGTAGAGGGTCTCTTCTCCGACTCGAAAGAGGTGGCGTCGGTCACGATCGAGTCGCTCTCAGACTCGATGCAGGATTGCCCTCGTGACGCACCACCTTCAGAATGCTTCGCAACGAATCGAGGCATGTGATGGACGCGACATCAGCAGTGACCGACTTCGTCAGCCATCCCCACAGCTCGTTCGAGCGTGTCGGCGTCTCGCCGACTCGCACGGGCGGCGGACGTACCGAAGACGGTGCGGTGATCATCGGCGATCCGGCCCTGGAGGGGGTGATCCGGTACGGGATCGTCGGCTGCAGTCCGGCGCTGCGGCACGCGCTCGAGGAAATCGAGCTGGTCGCGCCAACTGACGCGACCGCGCTGATCTGCGGCGAGACCGGTACGGGGAAAGAGCTGATCGCGCAGGCCGTCCACAACCTGAGCGCGCGCCGCCCGCAGCCGTTCGTGAAAGTCAACTGTGCGGCGATTCCGACCGGCCTGCTCGAAAGCGAGCTGTTCGGGCACGAGAAGGGCGCCTTCACCGGCGCCATCAATCAGCGGATCGGCCGGTTCGAGCTCGCCAACCGCGGAACGATCTTCCTCGACGAGATTGGCGAGGCGCCGCTCGAGCTCCAGCCCAAGCTGCTGCGCGTGCTGCAGGAGCACGAGTTCGAACGCCTCGGCAGCTCGCGGACCATCCACACCGACGCCCGGCTGCTCGCCGCCAGCAATGTCAGTCTGGCGGCGATGGTCGACGCGAAGAAGTTTCGCGCCGATCTCTTCTATCGGTTGAACGTCTTTCCGATCCACGTGCCGGCGCTGCGGGAGCGGCGGGAAGACATTCCGCTGCTGGTGAGATACTTCGCGCACCATTTCGCGGGACGAATGGGCCGGCGCTGTCGATGGATCCCAGCGACCACCATGGCCGCGCTCGTCGAGTACTCGTGGCCGGGGAACATCCGCGAGCTGCAGAACCTGATCGAGCGCGCCGTGATCCGGTCGACCGGCGAGCGGCTGGAGGTTCCGGTGCCGGACATCGATCCGCGCCAGATCGAGACGACCGGTCACGGTGCACACGGGACGCTCGAAGAGGCCGAACGCGCGCACATCCGCGCCACGCTGCAGGATACCGGCTGGGTGCTGTCAGGACCACGCGGAGCCGCCCAGCGCCTCGGCATGAATCGCAGCACGCTTCAGTTCCGGATGAAGAAGCTCGGGATCGAGCGTCCGAGCGTGAGTGAGTGAGCGAACGGCGAGCGACCCCATCGATGACGACGAGCATCACCTGTTAGCGGGTTGGCAGTCGCCAGCCCGCTGGCAGCTCCGTCGAATCCTCTCTTCGATTTTCAAGGATTTATCCGAAGGATTCGCGCAGTCCGTGTGGCACTTGCCGTGCACCATCGGGCACTGAGACACGGCCGGTCAGACGTACATTTCCAACGACTCGTTCATGGTGAGGAGAAGAGCAATGAGTACTGAGAACATCGCGAAGAAAGCTGTCGAAGACAAGATCGAAGCGCAGGTCAAGACCGTCCAGGCGAAGCTGGATGTGCTGAAGCTCAAGGCCGAAGCGGCCAAGGCAATCGCCGAGGTCGCAGCGATCGCGGAACTCGTGACCAGGAAGCGCGCCGTCGATCAGAAGCTGAGCGAGCTGAAGAAATCGGGTGAAACCAAGTACCAACAGGCCAAGGCGGACGTCGAGTCGCGCGTCGCGGAGCTCGAGCAGTCGGTGCAGGCGATCGAGGCGAAGATCAAAGCGGCGTAGGCGACTGAACCTCTGGCCCTTGTACGTGTAGAAATGGAGCAGTCGTGATGAAACACAGCAGCATCGTTGCCGCGACCATGATTGCGATGATCGCCTTCGCCACGCTGACAATGTCCGCGCGGTCCAAATCCAATGACGACAAGATCAAGGAGGCGGCCGAGCAATCCGACAGAGCCGCGAAGGCCTTCGACGCCGTGATGGGAATTCCGGACAAGGCGATCCCAACCGACCTGTTGTCGCGCGCGAAAGCGGTCGCGGTGTTTCCGCGGGTCATCAAGGTCGCCTTTACTGTCGGCGGCGAAGGCGGACGAGGTGTCGTCAGCCGGCAAAAGGACGGAGCGTGGGGCAATCCGGTGTTCATTCGTGGAGGCGGTCCCAGCGTGGGGGCCCAGGTCGGCGCCTCGTCGACCGACTACTTCCTGCTGCTCATGAACGACGAGAGCGTGGAAGGGCTGATGAAGGACAAGTTCGAGCTCGGCGGGGAAGCCGGCGTGGCGGCGGGGCCGGTCGGCCGCAACGCCGGCGCCGGCACCGACGCGCTGATGCACGCGGCAATCCTGTCGTACTCGCGCAGCCGCGGCCTGTTTGCCGGGGTCAACGTGAAAGGCGTCGTTCTTCGGCCGGAAGACGACTTGAACAGGGCCGTTTACAACAAGAGCGCGCGTGAGCTCTTGAGCGACTCGATCGCGACGGCGAGTCCGTCCGAAGGGCTCGCCGCGTTTCCGAACACGCTCACCCGTTACACGACGACGAAATCCAGCGGTGATCAATGAGCAGGACCGGCGCCGCGGAGGCCCACCGACAGTGCGATTCGCCATTGACGGAGATTGATAGAATCCACCGATGACCGGCAGATCCGCAGATGAGTGATCGGGCCGCCGCGCAACCGCCGAGTCCGCAGCCAGGGGTTCCGCCCTCCGATCAACCGTCGCGGCGCCCCTGGCGGACCGAGGGCTTGCCGAAGGGAGAGCCCGCGAAGCAGCGGCGCTGGATCGGCGCGGCCGCCTGGGGCGTCGGCTATTTGATCCTGTTCGGACTGCTGACGCTGCAGGACCGGCTCGCACGGCCTGAGGCGGTGTCTTATACCGAGTTCAAGGCCCAGGTCGCTGCCGGCAACGTCGCCGAAGTGTTTGCCCGGGGCGACACGATCGAAGGCGCGCTGAACAAGCCCGCCCCGATGCCGAAGCAGCAGACCCGCACGTATCTGCAGTTCAAGACCGAGCGGCCAACCTTTGCCGCCGACGATCTGCTCACTGAACTGGCGGCAGGCAGCGCGACCGTCCGCGCCACGCCGATCGTCCAGGAGCGCGGGACGCTGACGAATCTGCTCGTCTCGGTCGCGCCAATTCTGCTGCTCCTCGGGTTCTATTTCTGGATGTTCAAGCGGCAGCAATCGGCGCTGGGCGGATTGCTCGGTAGCGGTGCGCGAAAGCGCGTCGATCCCGAAACCGTTCGCGTGTCGTTCGACGATGTGGCAGGCATCGACGAAGTCAAGGCGGAGATCAGCGAGGTCGTCGACTTCCTGCGCGCGCCCGGGAAATACGCTCGCCTCGGTGCCCGCGCTCCCAAAGGCGTCCTGCTGACCGGCGCGCCCGGGACCGGCAAGACGCTGCTGGCGCGCGCGACCGCCGGCGAAGCGAACGTGCCGTTCTTCAGCGCCAGCGCGTCCGAGTTCATCGAGATGATCGTCGGCGTTGGCGCGAGCCGGGTCCGAGAGCTCTTTGGCGAAGCGCGCAAGGTCGCACCGGCGATCATCTTCATCGACGAAATCGACACGATCGGCCGCACCAGAGCCGGCGCGTTGTCGGTCGGCGGCCACGACGAGCGCGAGCAGACGCTCAATCAGATCCTCACGGAGATGGACGGATTCACCGGCAGCGAAGGCGTCGTCGTGCTGGCCGCGACCAACCGTCCCGACGTCCTCGATCCGGCGCTCCTCCGGCCGGGCCGGTTCGATCGGCAGATCGTCGTTCACGCGCCCGATCGCAAGGGCCGCGAGGCCATCCTCCGGGTCCACACGAGAAAGGTCCCGCTCGGCAAAGACGTCGATCTGGGAGATCTCGCCGCCTCCACACCCGGCATGACGGGCGCCGATCTTGCGAATCTGGTGAACGAGGCGGCGCTGCTGGCCGCCCGCCGCGGCCAGCAGGACGTCTCGCAGCGCGATTTGACCGACGCGCTGGAGAAAGTGCAGCTCGGCACGGCACGCAACGTCGTCATTCCGGAGGACGAACGACGCCGGACGGCGTACCACGAAGCCGGCCACGCGCTGATCGGCATGCTCCAGCCCGGCGCGGACCCGGTGCGGAAAATCTCCATCGTCCCCCGTGGCCGGGCGTTGGGCGTGACGTTGTCGACCCCCGACACCGACCGCTACGGGTACGACGAGAAGTATCTGCGAGGCCGGATCATCGGCGCGCTCGGGGGAAAGGCGGCCGAGCAGGAAGTGTTCGGCGTCGTGACCACGGGCGCGGAAGCCGATCTGGAGACCGTGACGCGCATCGCGCGTGCGATGGTCGGCCGGTGGGGCATGTCCGAGCGGATAGGTTCAGTGTCAGTCCTGCCGGCGGAAGGCGATCCGCGGCTGGCCGGCGTCTCCGACACCATGCTCGGCGCAGTCGACGAGGAAGTCCGTCGCATCGTCGATGAGTGTTATGGGGAGGCGCGCCGGCTCCTGAGAGCGAATCGCAACAAGCTCGACGCCATTGTCACGCAGCTGCTGATACATGAGACCCTGGATGAATCCGACGCGTACGCTGCCGCGGGAGTCGAACGGCCGCCCGCGAGCAGCGCCGGCGCGGGCGTTCAGGCGGCGGCCGCGCGAATCGCCGGTCGCGCCTGACAGGGAAAAGCGATCCAACCAGACAAACGATAGTATCCAGACACGCGCCTCCGCATGATTCGACGCGGTTTCTTCGCGCTGACGATTCTGACCGTGACGTTGGTGTGCGACGCGGCGCGGCCCGCTGCGGCGCAAACGGACGAGATCCAGGTGTACGACGGCGGCGTCGCGGCGCCGGGGATTTTCAATCTCACCTG
>Ga0066903_100006469_pt1 | contig 10423 bp, 7 predicted proteins | sample PanSoiMetaGPlot1_FD_67491 | JGI IMG/M metagenome (GOLD analysis project Ga0066903, IMG submission 67491) | Tropical forest soil microbial communities from Panama analyzed to predict greenhouse gas emissions - Panama Soil - Plot 1 (version 2) | ecosystem: Environmental > Terrestrial > Soil >...
CACAGGAGCGTCGGTGTGCGCGCGGCCAGACGCAGCAAGCCGGTGAATCCGCCGGGTCCGGCCGTCTTCGCGGGCAGACGAGCTGACGCGTCGATCTCGGCCGCGCCGCGGATCGGCTCGGCGAGGAGACGGCTGAGCACGACGCCGAGAGCCACACCCAGGCCGCCGAAGACCACGAACGACAGCCGCCAGCCGTAGTGCTGGCCGATCAGCCCGGCGAAGGCGCCGCCGGCGATCGTGCCGACATAGACCGCTGTCTGGTGGAGGCCGAGCGCGCGCGAGCGCGTGCCAGCGCCGTGATAGTCGCTGATGAGCGCCGTCGATGCGGGAAAGTACAGCGTCTCGCCGAGTCCTTCGGCGGCACGGAACAGGAACAACGTTCGGAACGTGCGGGACAGCGGAGTCAAAAGACAGATGACGCTCCAGGCGTGCAGGCCGCCGAGGATCGCCGTCTTCCGGCGCACGCGATCGACGATCGATCCCGCGAACGGCGACGCGAGGCCGTAGACCCACGCGAAGGCCGAGCCGAGCAGACCCAGCTCGACCTGCGTGAGTCCCATCTCTCTCTCGAGCAGCGGAAACACCGAAAAAATTGCCTGGCGATCGGCGTAGTTGAAAAAGGCGACGGCCCAGAGCATCGCCACGACCCACCATTTATAGGAAGGACTTCGTGCGAATCGGGAGGCTGTGTCGAGGTGAACGGAGGTCACGGCAAGCTCGCGGAAGCGCGCCCAGTCTAGCGTGAGGGTGTGGCCTCGTCGCGTATATTTAAGACCCTTTCGGAGGCCAGACCGATGCGCTCGACCCTCCATGCCGGCCCGCTGTTCACATCCTTTCTCCTGTTCTGCGCTGCGCTCACGGCGTACCCGGCCGCTCGTCAGCAGCCCGCGCCCGTCGCGGATCAGCCCGGTATCGATCTGGCGCGCGCGACGGTGGTGACGCCCTCGACGCTCAACGTGCAGGAGCGCACTGCGGTTCGCGTGCTCGTCGAAGAAGTCGAGAAGCGCACGACCGTTCGTCTGCCCGTGTCAGACCGGTGGCCGGCCGAGACCGTGCCGGTCATTGCGGTTGGGCCTCTCAGCACATCCACGAGCTGGGCGGCGGCTGGTCTCCGCGGCGTCGTCACAGCGTCAGCTCCCGGACGCGAAGGCTACCGTCTGACGGTGAACGCGTCGGGACGTCAGGCGCCGACTGTGCTCGTGCTCGGCGCTGATTCGCGCGGCGTGCTGTACGGCGTCGGACGGCTGCTTCGCGAGTTACGCATGGATCGCGGCGCGCTGCGAGTGTCGCCGTCGCTGACGATGGTTTCGACGCCCAAAGTTGCGTTGCGTGGGCATCAGCTCGGCTACCGTCCCAAGACCAACACGTACGACGCGTGGGACGTCGCGATGTGGGAGCAATACATCCGCGACCTCGCCATCTTCGGCACGAACGCGATCGAGCTCATTCCGCCGCGATCCGACGACGCGCCTGACAGCCCGCATTTTCCGCTGCCGCAGATGGACATGATGATCCAGATGTCGCGCCTGGCCGACGAGTACGGCCTCGACGTCTGGATCTGGTATCCGGCGATGGACCCGGACTACAGCGATCCGAAGCAGGTGGATCTCGCGCTGAAGGAATGGGCGGGCGTCTTCGAGAAGCTGCCGCGCATCGACGCGATCTTTGTGCCCGGCGGCGATCCCGGACACACCGAGCCGAAATATCTGATGGCGCTCCTCGAAAAGGAGACCGCCAGCCTTCACAAGTTTCATCCGAAGGCCGCGATGTGGATGTCGCCGCAGGGCTTCACCAGTCCCTGGATGGACGAGTTCTACGGCATCCTCAAAACCGAGCCCGCCTGGCTGACGGGCGTCGTCTTCGGTCCGCAGGTGCGCAACAGCCTTCCGATCCTGCGCGCCAACGTGCCGCCGCGCTACCGCCTTCGCCACTACCCGGACATCACGCACAGCATGCGAAGCCAGTATCCGGTGCAGGACTGGGACGTCGCGCACGCGCTCACCTCCCAGCGCGAGCAGATCAACCCCCGGCCCGTGGACGAGGCCGTCATCTTCCGCGCGGCGCTGCCGTACGCGCCCGACTTCATCACCTACTCCGAAGGATCCAACGACGACGTGAACAAGTTCGTGTGGAGCGGGCTCGGCTGGGATCCGGACGCGGACGTGCTGCAAATCCTGCGCGAGTACAGCCGGTATTTCATCGGGCCTCGCTATACCGACACGTTCGCGCAAGGGCTGCTGGCGCTGGAGCGCAACTGGCGCGGGCCGCTCGCCGCCAACACGGGTGTGAACGCGACGCTCCAGCAGTTCCAGGCGATGGAGCGCGACGCCGCGCCTCGTGTTCTGCACAACTGGCGTTTTCTACAGCCGCTCTACCGCGCCTACTACGACGCGTACGTCCGCAGCCGTCTTGTGGCGGAAACACGGCTGGAAGATCGGGCGCTCGAGCGGCTGCGCGAGGCGACGCCGGGAACGTCGCGGCGTGCGCTCGCTGACGCGACGGAAATTCTCGGCGAGGCCGACCACAAGCCGTCCGCCGACTGGCGCTTGCGGGTCTACACGCTGGCCGAAGCGTTGTTCCAGACGGTTCGGCAGCAACTGAGCGTCGAGCGATATCAGGCGATCGCCGTTGGACGGGGCGCAACACTCGACACCCTCGAAACGCCACTCAACGACAGCGACTGGCTGCTGCAACGCTTCGCCGAAGCCGCCGCACTCGGCGACGAGAATGCGCGTCTCGACGCGATGCGCCGGATCGTCAACTGGACGGATCCAGGTCCGGGTGGCTACTACGACGACCTCGGCAACCCGTCGCAGGAGCCGCATCTGGTGCAGCGGTCGACCTTCGCCGAGGATCCGCAGCGGTTCAAATCGAGCACGACGGGATTCGTCTATCGTCCCGAGTGGCGTTTGTCGTGGATCACGCAGGCCGAGTCGTTCTGGGAGACGCCGGTCGAATTGCGCTACACGTCGCTCGATCCCGATGCCGCGTATCGCGTGCGCGTCGTCTATGCCGGCGACGTGTTCGGCGCGAACACGCCGATCAGGCTCGTCGCCAACGACAAGTACGAGATCCATCCGCTCATGAAGAAGGAGTCGCCGGTCAAGCCCCTGGAATTCGACGTGCCTGTCGAGGCGACGCGCGGCGGCACGTTGACGCTCGCCTTCAGCGGGCCGTCCGGCCAGGGCGGCTCCGGCGCCGGCAACCAGATCGCCGAGGTCTGGCTGATGCGAAAGAAGTAATGGACGGCCGTTTGACGATGGTAGCTTCCAGAAGCTACCATCGTGACGTGCGGGTCGTCGGTCTGAAAGTGCTCAAGAACAGACTCAGCGAGTACGTCCGGCTCGCCCGGGAAGGCGAGACGGTGCTCGTCACCGACCGCGACCGTGTGGTCGCCGAGCTCATTCCTCCGCGGCCGGATCGTGGAGGGCCGGTCGGGGACGCGCTGCTGGCGGAAGCCCAACGCAAAGGCTGGATCAAACCTCCCGCCGTCGCGGAGCGCGGCCAGACGCCACGCGCGCCGGTCGCGAAGTTGAAGGACCTGCTCCGTGAGCTGGACCTGGACCGCAGTGAGCGGTGATCTACCTCGATACGTCCGTCGCGCTCGCCCAGTTGCTCGCCGAGGATCGTCTCCCTCCGGCGAAACTCTGGGATCAGCCTCTCATCTCGAGTCGCCTGCTGGAGTACGAGCTCTGGACGCGAGTCCACGCACTCGGTCTCACGCGGTCGCACGGAGAGCTCGTCCGCCAGTTGATCCTGGGAATCGCGCTCATTGAGCTCGTTGCGCCGGTGCTGGGACGGGCTGTGGAGCCATTCCCCGTTCAGGTGAGAACAGTCGATGCACTGCACCTGGCCTCCCTCGACTTTCTTCGCGAGCATGGACAGGATGTCCAGCTGGCCAGCTACGACGATCGACTGATTCGCGCCGCCCGGGCTCTGGGCATCGTCGTCCTGGATCTCTGACGTGGTCGTCGGCGCCTACGCCCTCGCGATCCTGCTCGGCGCCGCGCTGCTGTTTCTCGTGCAGCCCATGTTCGCGCGCATGGTGCTGCCGCTCCTCGGCGGATCGCCGGCCGTCTGGAATACCGCCGTCGTGTTCTATCAGGTCGTCCTGCTGGGCGGCTACGCGTACGCGTTCCTCGTCACGCGGTGGTTGCGCCTGCGTGTGCAACTGGCCGTGCATCTGGCCGTGCTCGCGCTGGCGTTTCTCGTTCTCCCGATCGCGATTCCTGCCGGATGGGCGCCGCCCGCGACCGAGCACCCGGCCGGCTGGCTCCTGATGCTGTTCAGCGTCGCCGTCGGGCTGCCGTTCTTCGCCGTGGCGACGACCAGTCCGCTGCTGCAGCGATGGTTCACCGCGACACGGCCCGGCGCCGCCCGCGATCCGTACTTTCTCTACAGCGCGAGCAATCTCGGCAGCCTGATCGCGCTCGTCGGGTATCCACTCATCGTGGAGCGCTGGCTGCGCGTGCGCGATCAGACACGCGGGTGGAGCTGGGGCTACATCGCACTCGCGATCCTCATCGCTGTCTGCGGCGCTGCGATCTGGCGAGCGGGAACGTCGGTTCACGATGAGGATTCGGAATCGCCTGGCGCCGCGGGGGCAGCGATCACCTGGCGCGATCGATGGCACTGGATCGGGCTGGCGGCGATGCCGGTCAGCTTCATGCTGAGCGTCACCACGTACATCTCGACCGACATCTCGGCGATTCCGCTGCTCTGGATCATTCCGCTGTCGCTGTATCTCGTCACATTCATCCTGGCGTTTGCGCCGCGGCCGGTCCTGCCTGCCAACCTCCTGGTCCGATTGCTGCCGTTCGCGCTCGCGCTGCTCGCGTTTCTCCTGGCGACCGCGCGAGACGTCACGAGCTGGACGCTGATTCTGACCCACCTGGGGACGTTCTTCCTCGCGGCGCTTGTCGCGCACGGTGAACTGGCGCGCCGGCGACCGGGTCCGGCGCATCTGACGGAGTTCTATCTGCTGATCTCGTTCGGCGGCGCGATCGGCGGGATCTTCAACGCGATCGTGGCGCCGCTCCTCTTCCCGCACGTCGAGGAGTATCCACTGACGCTGATGCTGGCCGCGGTGCTTCTGCCGCACGTCACGGCGGCCGTCGCCGCGCCTGCGTCGCAGCCGCGCCAGAGACGCCGCGCGGAATCGGCAGAACGAAAGCGCAAAGCGCCACCACTGTCGCGCAAGCCCATGCTGCGTGCGCCTTTCGTACTCGACCTGCTGCTGCCCGTCGTCCTGTTTGGCGTCGTGGCGTTCCTCGTCTCGAGTCTTCTCGAGCCGGATCAGGGCCTGACCTGGACCTCGCGTCTCGTCGCGTTCGGTGTGCCTGCGGTGATCTCACTCGCGTTCGTCCGGCGTCCGCTTCGCTTCGCGCTGAGCCTGGGGGCGGTCGTGCTCGGCAGCGCGCTCTACAACGGAAAGGGCACCTACCTCTACACGGATCGAACCTTCTTCGGCGTCAATCGCGTGCTCCTCTTCAGCACCGGCGGGTATCACATGCTCGAGCACGGCAACACGCTGCACGGCGCCCAGAGTCTCGAGCCGGCGCGCGTTCGCGAGCCGCTGACCTACTACCATCCCACCGGGCCGCTCGGCGACATCTTCGAGAACCGGAGGGCGCATTCGTCCGGCGGCCAGGTCGCAGTGATCGGGCTAGGCGCCGGCTCGGTGGCCTGTTACCGCGAGCCGGGCGAGCCGTGGACTTTCTACGAGATCGATCCAGCTGTCGTGCGCATCGCGAGCGATCCGGCGTACTTCACCTACCTCAAGGAATGCGCGCCTGACGCCCGCATCGTCGTCGGCGACGCGCGGTTGCGGCTGGCGGGCGCGGCGAAGGCCGAGTACTCGCTCATCGTCATCGACGCCTACAGTTCGGACGCCATTCCCGTTCACCTCATCACGAAAGAAGCGTTCGAGCTCTATCTGGACAAGCTCGCACCGCATGGGCTCATCGCGCTGAACATCAGCAACCGGCAGTTCGATCTGAAAACGGTTCTCGCGAACATCGCGAACGATCTCGGACTCGCGTTCCGTTCCCGGGACGATCAGCAACTCAGCGAGGCTGAAGAGAATCGGGGCAAGCTGGCGTCGCAGTGGGCCGTGATGGCGCGCAGCGCGGAGGATCTCGGCAACCTGGCGGCTGATCCGCGATGGGTGGTTCCGGAGATCCGTCCGGGCACATCGGTCTGGACGGATGATTTCAATAATCTGCTCGGCGTGATCAACTGGACGCAGTAAGCCGTCTGGCGTATTCTTCGGCCCGCACCCGCCAAATTCAGGGGAGGCTTCGTGAGACCATGACGACACTCACTCGGCTGACCGTTGTCGCGATTCTCGCTGTGGCGCCGGCGACCAGCGTGCTGCTGGCACAGGCCCCGGCGTCGCCGCCGCCTCAAACCGAGACGCCGCCGGCTCCTCCGCCGGCACAAGGTCCTCAACGTGGCCGCGGCCGTGTTGACGCTCCGCCGCAGGCTCAGGGCGGCGGAGGACGTCGCGGCGGGTTCACCCAGTTCACGCGTCCGATCGCGTCGCAGGACGTGCTCGTGCGTGGGAAGGCGCTCTACGAGACGAACTGTTCCAACTGTCACGCGCCCGATCTGCGTGGCACGGCAGACGGCAAGAATCCAAACCTGCTCCATTCAGGTGTCGCGCTTCGGGATCAGCACGGCGAGCTCATCGGCGCCCGTGTGGCGAAGCACGCACCTTCGATCACGCTGAATCAGGCCGACGCGGCGGCGGTTGCCGAGTACGTGCACAGCGTTCACGCGACGATGGGAGGGCAGGGCAGTCCGCCGGGGCGCAATCCCACCAACGTCACACTCAACGTGCTCGTCGGCGATCCGAAGACCGGTGAGACGACGTTCAAAGCTGTCTGCGGATCCTGCCACTCGGTGACAGGCAATCTGCGCGGGATCGGATCGAAGTTCCAGGATCCGCGAGCGCTTCAGAACGGCTGGGTCAGCGGGTCAACGGCTGGTGGTGGCGGCCGTGGCGGAGGGCGCGGAGGTGGCGGCGACGTCGCCGCCACCGTGACGCTGGCCGACGGGTCCAAGCTCGAAGGAACACTCATCCGTGAAGACGAGTTTCTGATCGTGCTCGTGCTGCCAGACGGCACGCGCAAGAGCATGGCGCGCACGAACGGCGTGCCGAAGGTCGAGACGCACGATCCGAAAGCGGGACATGTGGACGCCATCGTGAAGCTCGCTCACGAGGACATGCAGAGCAGCATGATGCACGACATCACCGCGTACCTGTGGACGATCAAGCAATGAGGCAATAAGGCAATGGGGCAATGAGGCAATCATGATGAAAAGATTCTTCGTCATCGCCACGTTCATCGCGGGGCCGGCGCTGCTGCTTGCGCAGAATCCTCAAAACCCCAATTATGTGCCGAGCGGCCCGTCGGCGCTCGGACCGGGCGATCCCGACTGGAAGGGCGAGACGGTCCAGAGCGGCCCGCCGCCGCCCGAGACGGGCGGCCTCGATCAGGCACGGATCGACAAGCCGCTGTCCGACGAATGGACGAGCTACTCCGGCGATCTCACCGGCAAGCGCTACAGCGCGCTCAAGCTCGTCAACAAGGACACGGTCAAATACCTCAGCCTCAAGTGGATCACTCCGCTCGTTCAGGGATGCGGTCCGACGGGACGTGATGCGGCCGGGGCCGGCGTCGCGGCGCTCTTCGGCGGCGGTGGCGGGCGTGGTGGCGGTCTCGGGTCGGGGGCCGGCTATCCCATCATCGTCGGCGGTTTCGGGAACGGCGACGCGAATACGTGCGGGCCGGCGCGTCTCAACGGCGGCATCCTGATGGTGGACGGCAGGCTGTACGCGGCCTCGCCCAACAACGTCTTCGCGATCGACGCGCGCGACGGCGCGGTGCTCTGGCACAACTACTGGAAGTCGCGCGGCGGCACGACGACCGGCACGCGCGGTCCGGGCATGCTCGGCAATCTGATTTATTTCACGCAGCACGACGACTGGGTCGTCGCGCTCGATGCGCGCAACGGCAAGGAAGTCTGGCGTCACGAGGTCGCGCCGTTCGACCAGCAGTACTTCTCGTCGATCGCGCCGATGCCGATCAAAGGACACCTCCTCGTCGGCACCGGCAACGACACCGACATGCCGGCGTTTCTCAAGTCGCTCAACCCGCGGACCGGCGCCGTGGAATGGATCCACTACTCGACGGCGCAGAAGGAAGGCGACCCGGGTCTCGAGACGTGGGCCAGCCTCGAGGCGGCAAAGCATGGCAACGGCGCCACGTGGGTGCCCGGCGCGTTCGATCCCGAGACCAACCTCTATCTGTACGGCACCGGCAACCCGACGCCGGCTTACACGCAGGGCCGCGGCGACGGCGACAACCTGTTCACCTCGTCGCTCCTCGCGGTGAACGTCGACACCGGCAACATGAAGTGGTATTTCCAGACGTCGCCGCACGACACGCACGACTGGGACTCGACGCAGACGCCGGTCATCGTCGACATGCCGTTCAACGGGCGGACGCGCAAGCTCGTGATCACGGCGACGCGTAACGGCTACTTCTTCGTGCTCGATCGGACGACGGGCGAGCACCTCGTCACGAGCCAGCTCGGCTTGACCAACGTGTGGGCGCAGGGGCTCGACGCGAAGGGACAGCCGAAGCGGAATCCGTACAAGGACGCGCTCGTCGCCGGCTCGCTCGTCAACGGCAGCGTCCTGAATTACCCGCCGCCGACGTTCTCTCCTGATACAGGACTCTTCTACATCAACGAGAACAACGGCCTGTCGGTGGACTATCTCATGGAGCCCGATCCACGCGGGTCGATGGGCCTGGGCGGCACGAGCGGCGGCGGTGGCGTCTCGCTCGGCACCAACATCGTCGCCGTCGACTACAAGACCGGCAAGATCGCCTGGCGCAAGAAAATCAACGGCGGCAGCCCCGGGTTGCTTTCGACTGCCGGTGGCGTGCTCTTCGTGAGCGACGGTCAGAACGTCGAGGCCTGGGACGCGCTGACTGGCAAGGGCCTCTGGTATTCGCAGATCGGCGGGCTGCAGAGTCCGCCAGAGACGTTCATGCTCGACGGCAAACAGCACGTGCTCTTCACGAGCAACGGCTCACTTTACATGTTCGTGCTGAACTAGAACGCGGCCCGCTACTTTTTGGCAGCTGCCTCTTCCCGCACAATCTCCACCACTGCGCGCAAGGCAGTTGTGTACGAATGCCACCCAAGTCCCATGACCGTGCCGCGCACTGCGGGCGTCAGGATCGAATGCTGGTGAATCTCGTCGCGCGTCGCGAGATTGGACATGTGGACTTCGATCACCGGAAACGGCATCGCCTTGATCACATCGTGGATCGGCACGCTGTAGAAGCTCAGGCCCGCCGCGTTGATGATCGCGCCGTTCACGTCGTCGATGTGCGTCTGAAACGCATCGACGATCACGCTCTCCTGGTTGGTCTGCAGCTTGACGAGATCGACGTTCAGGTCTTTGGCCAGCGCATCGAGGTTGGCGTTGATCTGATCGAGGGTCATCGTCCCGTAGATCTGCGGCTCGCGTCGGCCGAGCAGGTTCATGTTCGGACCGTGAATGACCAGGATCCTCAGGCGCCGCGCGGGGGATGATGCCTGACGGTTGTCGGGCGACGCGTTCGCCATCGCGCACGCGGCGACGAGCATGGCGACGGTCCACGGAAATCTAGGCATGGCTAGAGCTCACGAGGGGGACGGGTCTGTTTTCCACAGGGACTGCAATTCTTGCAATCCCTGTGGAAAACAGACCCGTCCCCCTACCTCTACTGTCGTCCCTTTGACGGTGCGGGTGCGGCCGCGGCGCCGCTGCGGTTGCCCGGACGCCGGTTCCAGAAGATCCATCCGCCGGTGTTCGCGCCGACCATGATGTCCGGCGCGCCGTCCTTGTTCAGGTCGGCGACCTGCACCATCGACCCGACGCCCGACCGGTTGTGAATCAGCTCCGGCTCGAAGCGCGCGCCGCCCGGCGCCTTCGGATCCCGAATCGTACGGAACCAGTAGAGCACCGCCGGTCCCATCGGATCGGGATCGGTGTAGCTCTCCTCGTGCGCCCAGTGCCGCTTGCCCGTGATGATGTCCTTGACGCCGTCTCCGTCGATGTCGGCGACGGTCAGCGCGTGCAGCTCGCTGAACGTGACGCCGCCGGGATTGGTCGCCGAGAAGTCACCCATGATGATGTGCTCGGTCCACGTGCTCTCCGCACCGGCCGCGCCTTTCTTCTGCTCGTACCACGCGAGCCCGTACCCGTGCGCGGCGAGCGACGTGACGATGTCCGGCACGCCGTCACCGTTGACGTCGTACACCTCGAACTCGCCTCCGGCGTTCCCGGCGCGACCGAACGCCGCCTGGTGGAACTTCCAGGGCACGTGCGTCGGTCCCTCGGCCGGCTGCTCATACCAGCCGT
>Ga0066903_100006471_pt1 | contig 10422 bp, 9 predicted proteins | sample PanSoiMetaGPlot1_FD_67491 | JGI IMG/M metagenome (GOLD analysis project Ga0066903, IMG submission 67491) | Tropical forest soil microbial communities from Panama analyzed to predict greenhouse gas emissions - Panama Soil - Plot 1 (version 2) | ecosystem: Environmental > Terrestrial > Soil >...
ACTAAGTCATTTGACCAAACCGAGCTGCGCGTGTCAAGCACGACCGAGGCAAGCCGTTCGTGCAACGAGCGACGCTAGTCCGGAGGCCCGAATCCGGGCAGCTCGTCCTCCAGGGCAATGCGCGGAGGAACGACCGGAAGCCCGGCGGCTCGCCACGCTTCGAATCCTCCGACGACATCCGCCGCCTGCTCGAAGCCGAGATCGACGAGCGCCGACGCGGCGAGGACGGACGAGTAGCCATGGTCGCAGATGACGACGATGCTGGAGTCGAGCCCGCCGACGTGCGGGTTGCGCCACGAGCTGTCCGGGTCGACGCGCCACTCGAGCACGGTCCGCGGTAGGTGCAGAGAGCCCGGCACCACGCCATGCCGTTCGCGCGACTCGTGCGACCGGATGTCGACGATCAGCGCACCGCGGTCGCGCGCCGCGAGCGCATCGTGCGGCGAGAGCCGCTCGATCCGGAGACTGGCCGCGGCGACGAGCTCGTCGAGCGTGCGCCTCACGTGGCGATCGTAGACGGTGACGAGAATCGCGACCGCAGCGGCCGTCGAGCAGCCGCCGTCAGGGGTTTGCGCGGCCGGGATCCGCACCGGCGGATCCCGGCCAGGCGACGGCAACAGCCCGATGGTCTGCGGCGCGCTCGACCTTCTCGAGCGACACGACGAGCGGGATGACGGCGAGGATCGGGATCCCGAGCAACGGCCAGAGCGCCTGGAACCCGTCAGTTGCTCCCAGGCTCGGCTCGAGCAGGTCGAGGGCGAGACCCGTCAGCGGCACCCCGATGAGAAGTCCGATGCCCTTGGTCGTCGTGGCGAGACCCGAGATCGCACCGCGGTCGCCGGCAGGCATGAGCTTGAAGAGCAGCCCCCACGCGAGAGTCATCACCGATCCGGCGGCGATCGACACGACGAGGACGAGCGCGAGATACCAGTAGTGCCAGTGCTGGGCGATGCCACCCGCCAGCAACCCGAAGCCGTAGACGACAGAGGCGATCCAGATCACCCTCGCGAGCCCGAAGCGGTCGCCGAGACGGCCGGCCAGGAGCGCACTCACGACATAGCCGAGGGTCACGGTGCCGAGAACCGCATAGGACACGGCGACCGACGCACCGAGACCGACCGTGATGTAGAGCAGCACGAACGATCGCGCGCCGGCGAAGGTTCCCTCCCACGCCGCGTTTGCGATCAAAAAGCGCCGGACGTCTGGGTTCGCTGAGAACACGCGCCACGAGTGCCTCAGGTACGTGCCCACACCCTCGAAGACCCTCTCGTCTCCCCCGGGCTCGGTGACGAACAGGATCGGCGCACCGCACGCTGCGACCACGACGAAGGCGGCGAGCAGGAACGGTGCAGCCGTCCAGAAGTGGAAGAGCCCGAGACCGCCGAGGACGGCGGCCCCGAGCGCGAGACCGCGCATCAGATGCTGCACGCCCTGGGCACGCCCGTAGACCGCCTCGTGCAGGAGATCGGGATAGAGGCCGCGGTACGGCGGCTCGTAGACGTAGTAGGCGAAGAAGAACGCGAGCACGATCAGCGTCGTCGTCCAGAGGCTCGGCATGAACGCCATCAGCGCCAGACAGAAGCCGAGCGGGCCGAGAGACGCCAGCATGAAGGGTCGCCGGCGCCCCATCGGTGTGTGGAAGCTGTCGCTCCAGGGGCCGATCACGAGTGGCAGAGTGAGCGCAAACGCGCCCTCCGCGCCAAGCACGAGACCGATCACTCCGGTCGAGTCGGTGAACGTCTCGAGCAGACGCGGCAGGAAGGTCGCCGTCGTCGTCAGCGAGAACGCGAGCCCGAAAGCGCCGAGCCCCAGGGTCCACGCGAGACTGCGATACGAGTCGCCGCGCCTAGGTTCGTACGGCTGCATCGACACCGAGCCCTCCGCAGACGACGTCGAGCACCGTCCGCTCGGCGCGCGCGACATCGTCGTCGCTATCCGGCAGCTGTCCCAGCACCCATCCGGTCAGGAGCTCCTCGAGCCCACCGTAGACGACCCAGCTGGCCAGCCGCGCATCCAACTCGGGACGGAACACGCCGGTGGCCTGTCCACGCTGAACGATTCTCTGCAGGACGAGGAACACCTCGCGGACCTCGTCGACCTGGGACTGCAGGTGCGGGCTGCGTGCGACCTCGCGCACCATGACACGCACGAGATCCGGGTCGTTGAGCCACGACCGGAGCAGGATCTTGACCACGCCGCGCAGTTGCTCGTCGGCCGGCTCGTCGGTTTCCTCGACACGGTGCAGGACCTCGAGCAGGTCGCGCCAGTTCTCGCGGAAGACGGTGGCGAGCACCTCCTCCTTGGAGGAGAAGTAGTGGTAGAGCAGCCCGTGCGCAACGCCGGCTTCCTCCGCGATGTCTCCGACTCGCGCGCCGTGGTAGCCGCTGCGCGCGAACACACGGACCGCGGCGGCGAGAATCGCCCGGCGCCGCTCCTCCTGAGCGATTGAACGGTCAGTCAACCGGCGAAGCGTAGTGCTACGGTCGGCGCCCATGCAACCGCTGGCCGGGCAGCTCGTCGTCGACCTGACGCGGTATCTCCCCGGCGTCTATGCGGCGCGCGAGCTGCTCCGACTCGGCGCGCGAGTCGTGCGGGTGGAGGCGCCCGGCGGCGATCCGCTCCGGACGGCCGTACCTTCCTGGCATGCGACTCTGGCAGCGGGGACGGAGTCCGTCGTCTGCGACCTCCATTCCGACATCGCGTTCGCGCAGGCGTTGTGCGCGCGAGCGGACGTCGTGCTCGAGGGCTTCCGGCCCAGGGTCGCCGAGCGCCTCGGGATCGGCCCTGCAGACGTTCCCGACCGTGTCGTCTACTGCTCGATCACGGGCTTCGGGGACTCCGGTCCGCTTGCCGATCGCGTCGGTCACGATCTCAACTACCTCGGCTTCGCCGGGGCGCTCGAGGACACGGCTCCCGCGCTGCCGCCCCTGCCGGTCGCGGACCTCGCTGCCGGGTCGCTCGGCGCCGTCACGCAGATCCTCGCGGCGCTGCTCGAACGGGAGCAGACCGGCCGCGGCAACCGGATCGTCGTCTCGATGACGCATCGGACACACGACCTCGTCGAGCATCGGCTCGGCGACGACCCGTCGGCGCGACCGCTCACCGGCGGCCTCGCGTGTTACGGGATCTACGCCTGCGCCGACGGTCGCCACCTCACGCTCGCCGCGCTCGAGCCGCGCTTCTTCGCCCGCTTCTGCGAGCTCGTGGATCGCCCCGATCTCCGCGAGCGCCAGTACGCCGAAGATCAGGTGGCGCTCGCGACCGAGCTAGCCGGTGTCGTGCGAGGCCGGACGCTCGCGGAATGGCTTGCGGTCTGCGACGGCGAGCCCGTGTGCGTCGGCCCTGTGTGGACGCGCGCCGAGGCAGCCGCGGAGCTCGGAGGTCCCGGCCCTGAGGCGGCGGAGACACCTGGTCTCGGGGCGCAGACCGAGGCCTGGCGCGCCGCGCTCGCCTGAATCCTCACCATTCACCCGAACCGGGTGTTGTCGCGCGTACCTGCTTCCCGTACCGTGCCCGCGTGCGCCTCCCGACGTCGCGACCTCGCGCTCGCCGTCTTGCCGCCGCCGCCCTTCTCGTAGCCGCCCTCCCGACCGCAGCGTTCGCCGCCGGCAGCGCTACGGCTCCGCTGCCCGGAGCCTGGCAGACGCTGGCTCCGGCCCCGATCGCGCCGGATGCCGGTCTCGCGAGCGTGTGGAGCGGCAATCAGATGTTGCTGTTCGGCACTCGTGGTCGAGTGACCGTGGCAGCCGCGTACCGACCGGGCGAGAACAGCTGGCGCCGCCTGCCGTCCGCCGGTCCGGCAGGCACGTTCCCTCCCTACCACGCGGTCTGGACCGGCAGCGAGATGCTCGTCTGGGGACAAGGGCTGGCGAAGGGGTACTCGCCGCGCACGAACCGGTGGCGGAACCTGCCCGACTCGGCTCTCCTGCGCGTGCACCAGGGCTTCGGGCTCGTCGTCTGGACCGGGCGTCAGATGATCGGCTGGGGCGGCGGTTGCTGTGGTGACGCGTTCTCGGACGGCGTTGCCTACACGCCTGCGACGAACCGCTGGAGCCCGCTTCCGAAGTCGCCGCTAGCGGGCGCACAGCGCCCGCTGGGTACGTGGACGGGGCGTGAGCTGGTCGTGTTCGTCGGTGGCTTCGATCCCGACGGCAAGCCGTGGCCGGCGCGGCTGGCCCGTGCGGCGGCCTACAACCCGACGACGCGAACGTGGCGCCGGATCGCGCCGCTCCCCGAGCCGCGCGGCGGCGCCAACGTCGTCTGGGACGGCCGCGAGGTTCTCGTCGTCGGTGGCGCGACGGCCAACGCCGCGGCACCCCGCCTCACCAGAGTCGGCTTCGTCTACGACCCCGCGACGAACCGCTGGCGCCGACTCCCGCCGATGGAGTCGGGTCGCGTCAACGCCGTCGCGCAGTGGTCGGGGAAGCAACTGCTGCTCTGGGGCGGTCAGACGGCTCTCGATCCCAAGGGCGGCACCGTCGCAGCCGTGCCGGCGCACGGGCTCGCGTACGACCCGAGCGCGAATCGCTGGTCGACGCTACCGCCGGCCCCGATCCTCGGACGCATCGGCCCCACCTCTGTCTGGACGGGTCGCGACCTGATCGTCTGGGGCGGTGACGCCGTCACGTGCGGCAAGAACGGGCAGTGCACCACGCGCCACTTCCGCGACGGCGCAGCCTTCCGGCCGCGCTAACGAACTTACCGTGCGAACGCGACGCGGCTCGCGCGCGCTCGTCGACGCAGGCTCGCGCCGACGTGGTCGGTGCCCATCGCGACGACGATCAGCGCGCCGGCGACGACCACGAGAACCTGCGCCGCAACGGCGAAGGCGACCGCCTGCTCGACGTGGATGCCGGCTGCGACGAGTACCGCAGCGCCTGCCCCTGCCTGCATGGCCTGCCCCGCGGGTGCGACCGGAAGAGCCGCTGAGGCGGCAGACGCGCAGAGGACGGCGAGCGCAAGCGAGAGCGAGGCGCCCACCGAGAGTGCTTTCAGCAGCACGAAGAGGGCGAGGCCGCGAAGGATCCAGGATGCGGCGATGAGCGCCAATGCGGTCGCGGCCGCCCGCGGACAGGCCGCGTGCTCGCGCGCCCATCCGGCGACGCGGAAGCGAGCGACCCGTGGGTGTCCGGCGACTCGCGGGAGGAAGAGAACGACCGCCGCGGCCGCGACGCCGGCGACGGCCACGAGCACCAGACCGATACGAAGCGTCGTCGAGGGTGCGGCGACGACGGCCGCGACCGATGCGAGTGGTGTGAGCGCTACGCTGTCCAACAACCCGAGCAGAACGACTGAGAGGCCGACCGCGCCGAGGCTCGCCTTGCAGCCGCGGCAGCGCCGGACGACGGCGATTCGAATCACCTCGTCGAAGCGGCCGGGTAGCGCGACTCCGCCGACAGATGCAGCGCCGCCTGCGGCGGCGAGGGTGAGCACGCGGGGCCGCCCTCCCTGCGCGAACAGGTAGCGCCACCCCCAGGCCTTGATGGCGTAGGCGAGCAGGAAGAGCTCACCGGCGAGCAGCACCAGCCAGGCGTTCGCGTGGTGGATCGGCCAACCGGCGCGCGCGAAGTGGAGCGCGGTCAGCGACGCGGCAGCGAGGCCGAACAGCACGGAGAAGACGCCGAACAGGCGTCGTGTCACGTCGGAGCGCACCACCGCAGGCACCCAGCTCACTGGCGCGCTATCGGCACGCACCTTCGCGATCTATAGACACCGTTCGAGGGTCGAGAATCGCCGATCAGGTCGTAGGCAACCCGAGTGCCGCCGGGAGTGCGAGCAGGGTGTCGATCCGGTCTCGCTCCTCGGGATAGAGGCCGTCGCGGTCGACGAGGATGGCGCGGATCCCGAGCGCCCGGGCTCCTTCCACGTCGTCCGCGTACGAGTCGCCGACCATGACCGCCTGGCTCGGAACCGCCCCGAGCGCGGCGAGCGCCGTCTCGAAGATCGAGGGGTGCGGCTTGATATGGCCGTGCGTGAGCGAGCCGACTGTCACGTCGACGTCGAGCCCGTGGTGCTCGACGAACTCGGCCAGGTTGCGCTGTCCGTTGGAGACGAGCCCGACGCGAAGGTCGTGGCGTCGCATCTCCTCTAGCACCGGGAGCGCGTCTTCGTAGAGGTGGAAGTTCTCGTGGCGCTCCCACTCGTGCACCATCTCGGCAGCGCATTCCCGGCAACGACTCGTCGCGCCGCCCATGCCGATCATGATCTGCTCGGTGAAGGCGATCCAGACCTCCTCGTCGTGGACGAGCTCCGGGTGGTGCTGGACTTCCTCGACCGCGGCGAGCCGCGCGTCCTCGTAACGGGCCGGATCGAGCGTGAGCCCGTGTCGCTCCCCGATGCGCCGGTAGCCCTCGGGCCCGAGCTCCGGGCCCGGCCGGAAGAGCGTGAAGTCCACGTCGAATAGCACGGCCTTGAGCACCAGCCGAGGATACGTCCAACGCACGCCGGAGCCGCTACCCTGTTCACGCCTCGGGGTGTGGCGCAGCCTGGTAGCGCGCTCCGTTCGGGTCGGAGAGGCCCCCAGTTCAAATCTGGGCACCCCGATTCTCGCTCGCAGGACGGGATCCGCGTAGCCGCGGATCCCGTCCGCGAAACCCCTGAAGCGGGTCGCTTCGCGACCCGGGCTGCGAGGGCCGAGGTCGGCGGAGGGGCGGGCTCGGCGCTGACCGGAACGCCATTCTGCGGGCCGTTCTAGGATCGGGACGTGGCTCGCCGGGACGACATCGTCGCGTTCGCGAACGCAGTGCTCGAGGTGGAGAAATGGCAGGAGTTCGCTCCGCCGGGGCTCCAGGTGCTCGGCGCGGACGAGGTGACGAGGATCGCGTGCGGCGTGTCCTGCTCGCTCGAGCTCTTCGAACGCGCGGCACGGTCGGGCGCGCAGCTGATCCTCGTGCATCACGGGCTGTTCTGGCGCAACGAACCGCTCGTCGTGGACGCGCGCCTGCGCGGTCGCCTGGCAGCCCTCTTCGCCGCAGACATGTCCCTCGTCGCCTACCACCTTGCGCTCGACGCGCACCCCGAGCTGGGTAACAGCGCACAGCTTGCGCGCCGGCTCGGAATCCAGCTCGAAGGGACGTTCGCTCGCGTCGGAGTGGGCGGAAGCCTCGAGACGCCGACCTCGATTCAGGACCTCGCCGAGCGTGTCGGCGAGACTGTCGCGGCTCGACCACTCGTCTTTCCGGAAGGCCCGCCGGAGATCCGTCGTGTCGCGGTCTCCACGGGCGCGGCAGGCTATGACCTGATCGCCGCCGCGCACGAGGGGTACGACTGCCTCGTCACCGGTGAACCGGAAGAGCCGAGCCTGCACACGGCACGCGAGCTCGGCATCCACTTGGTCGCCGCCGGACACCATGCAACCGAGCGCCTCGGCGTGCAGGCGCTGGCGGCGCGCCTCGCCGAGGAGTTCGCCGTCGAATGGGAGTACCTCGAGGTAGCGAACCCCGTTTAGCGGCGCCTCCGTGATTTCGGACGAGCCTGGAACCACCCTGACGGCCGTTGCGCACGTCCTCGGCGCGGAGTATCTTCAGAGTGTCATGGAGTCGTTCGGGAGGCGGGCCCGTTGACCCCCGTCACCAGCAGAGGAGCGTCCGGCTAGCCCGATCGCGCGCAGTGCGCCGACGGGCTTTTTTGATGCTCGAAGGAGGATTGGAATGGCGAACCACCTGACGCCCGAGGAGCTCTCGAAGGAGCTGGGCATCGATCGCGAGACGGTCATCCGGCTCTGCATCGAGGAGGGTGTCCCGATCTACCAGGGCAAGATCGACAAGACACTGTTCCAGGCCCAGCTCCAGGCCGTAGGCGTGGGCGCCGCGTCGTCAGAGTAGGGGCTGGTCCCCCAGCCGAGTCAGGCCGTCAGATCCGTCACGCCGACTTCGCCGCGCGCCTGCGCGTGGCGGCTTTCGGCTTCGCGGCAGCCTTCTTCGTGTCGGGCCCCTTTGCCGCAGCGACGCTCGCCTGGAGCGCCTCCATGAGATCGATCACCGGGGCCGGCTCGCCCTCCGGCTCGGGCACCGTGATCTCCTCGCCACGCAGCTTCGCCTCGAGCAGCTCGCGCAGGTCGCGGCGGTAGTCGCTCGACAGCTCGTCGGGAGCGAAAGGACCACGCAGCCCGTCGATCAGCTGCTGCGCGAGTGTCATCTCCGCCTTCTTCAGCTCGGTGTCGGAGATCGCCTCGTCGATCTCGGCCTGCGAGTGCACGTCCTCGGCGAGGAACAGCGTCTCGAGCACCAGAGCGTCGCCCTTGCTGCGGACGAGGCAGAGCGACTCGCGTCCGGCGCGAACGAACCGACCGAGTGCACCCACGCCGGCCTCTCGCATCGCCTCGAGCAGCAACCGGTAAGGCCGTCGCTGCGCCGGCGCCGAGGCGGGCACGAGAAAATAGGTGCGGTCGAAGAACACCGGATCGACCTCGCCCAGCTCGACGAACCGTGAGATCTCGATCGCACGCGAGTCGTCGCTGCGCTCGATCGCCTCGAGCTCCTCGTCCTCGACGATCACGAACTGGCCTTTCGCGACCTCCCAGCCGCGGACGAGCTCGTCCTGGAGAACCTCGCGGTCGTGTGTCGGGCACCAGCGCTTCTGCTTGATCGGCGTCATGCACTCGCGATGCAGGAGACGGAAGGAGACATCCGACTGGCGGGCTGCAGACTTCGTCGCCGGGGCAAGCCCAACGGGAATCGTGACGAGCCCGAAGCTCAGCGATCCGTTCCAGGTCGTGCGCATGCTCCTCCTCCCGTAAGAACCCGCAGAGTAGACGGACCAAACGGGTTCTCGCCCGCTAACAGCATCCCTCCCTCGTCTCGACGTACATTCTCCGAATGGGAAGCGAGCGCACGATCACGCGTATCTGGCGCGACGCCATCGCGCGAGAGCATCCTGGCCCTGCCTACGTGACGCAGCACGAAGACCACTGGCACGAGGTGACCTGGCAGGAAGCCGGCGAACGGGTCGCAGCACTGGCGAACGGCCTCCTCGCGCGCGGGATCGGGAAAGGAGACGCGTTCGCGATCTTCGCGAGGACGACACTGGAATGGGCGCTCTTCGACTTCGCGCTCGCACACGTCGGAGCGGTCGTCACGCCCGTGTATGCGACGAGCTCGGCGAAGGACCTCGAATACCTCCTCGGTCACTCCGAGTCGGTCGGCGTCCTCTGCGAGGGAACAGAGCAGCGAGACATGGTGGAAGGCTGCCGCGGACGACTTCCGCAGCTTCGCCACGTCCTCACCTTCGACGACCTCGATCCGCTCGAGGCCGAGGGCCACGCATACGCGGTCGAGCATCCGTCCGCGCTCGACGAGGTGGTGGCGACGATCGACGAGGAGGACCTCTACACCTTCATCTACACGTCCGGGACGACCGGCCCGCCCAAGGGCTGCATGATCCGCCACCGCAACTACTACGAGATGGTCGCCGTCGTCGACGCGCTGCCACGCTACGCGGACGACGGCGACGTGATGCTGCTCTACCTGCCGCTCGCGCACAACTTCGGGCGACTGCTGCACCTGGCGGGCCCGTACGTCGGCTTCACGACCGCGTTCCTCGCGGATCCGCTCGCCGTCGCGGACGCGCTTCCCACGATCCGCCCGACCGTCCTGCCGAGCGTCCCGCGCGTCTACGAGAAGATCCACACGGCCGTCCTCGCAGCGTTCGAGGACACGACCGGCCCGAAGCGCCGGATCGTGGACTGGGCGCTCCAGGTCGGCCGGCAGGCGAGCGCTCTCCGCGAGGAGGAGCGTCCCGTGCCTGCGGCGCTGTCGTTGCGGCTCGCAGTAGCCGACCGGCTCGTCTTCGCCAAGGTGCGAGAACGACTCGGCGGACGGCTGCGCACACCGATCTCAGGCGGAGCGCCACTTGCCGAGGAGATCGCCGAGTTCTTCGACGCGCTCGGCATCCGGATCCTCGAGGGCTACGGCCTCACGGAGTGCACGTCCGCCGCAACGACGAACACCCCGGAGCACTACCGGTTCGGGACCGTCGGGCGAGCCTTGCCGGGCTTCGAGCTCCGGCTCGCCGACGACGGCGAGCTCCTGATCCGAAGCGAGACCGTCTTCGCCGGCTACCACCGCGACCCGGCGGCGACCGCAGAGGTACTGTCGGACGACGGCTGGCTTCGCTCGGGCGACATCGCGGAGATCGACGCGGACGGCTTCGTGCGGATCACCGACCGCAAGAAGGACATCCTCGTCACCGCCGGCGGCAAGAACGTCGCGCCGCAGAACATCGAGAACGATCTCAAGGCGACGCGGTACATCTCGCAGGCGCTCGTCGTCGGCGACCGCAGGCCGTACGTCGCGGCGCTGATCACCCTGGACGCCGCCGAGATCGGCAAGTGGGCCTCCGCGCACGGCCTCGACGGAGACCTCGCGGCGCTCGCCGCGAACGACCGCGTCCACGCACTCGTACAGGAGGCAGTCGACGGCGTGA
>Ga0066903_100006472_pt1 | contig 10421 bp, 8 predicted proteins | sample PanSoiMetaGPlot1_FD_67491 | JGI IMG/M metagenome (GOLD analysis project Ga0066903, IMG submission 67491) | Tropical forest soil microbial communities from Panama analyzed to predict greenhouse gas emissions - Panama Soil - Plot 1 (version 2) | ecosystem: Environmental > Terrestrial > Soil >...
CATCACCAGCACGACGACGATACCGGCGGGCACGTACGAGCTGAAGTCGCCGGACGTGGATCATCCGGCCCTCGTCATCCGCGGCTCCGACATCACCGTCGACTTCAAGGACGTGGTGCTGCGCGGCGCTGCGGCGGGCGCCGATCCCGACACGTTCGCCGGGCTCGCGGTTCTCGTGGACGGGGGCGAACGCGTCACGATCAAGAACCTGCGAGCACACGGCTACCGTATAGGCATTCTCGCCAGAAATACTTCACATCTGCACATCACGGGTGCCGACCTCAGCCATAATTTCAAGACGCGGCTCTACAGCCTCGTCGAGCACGAGAGCCTGGTCGACTGGATGTCGTTCCATCACAACGAGAAGGACGAATGGCTCCAGAGCGGCGCCGGGATCTACCTGGCCGGCTCGGACGACGCCGAGATCGACAATACGACCGTCGTGCAGGGGCAGAATGGCCTGATGCTCGCGCGCTCGAACAACGCGCGGATCTGGAACAATACCTTTTCGTTTCTCTCCGGCCTCGGAATCGGGTTGTACCGTTCGAGCGGCAACACGATCATGCACAACAAGGTGGACTGGTGCGTCCGCGGCTACAGCCATACCTTCTACAACCGCGGCCAGGATTCCGCCGGTATCCTGATCTACGAACAGAGCAGCCGCAACATCGTCGCGTTCAACTCGGTGACGCACGGCGGCGACGGGCTCTTCCTCTGGGCCGGCCAGTCGACCATGGATACGGGCGAAGGGGGAGCGAACGACAACGTCTTCTACGACAACGACTTCAGCTTCGCGCCGACCAACGGCATGGAGGCGACCTTCAGCCGGAACGTCTTCTACGGCAATCGCGTGGAGGAATGCTGGCACGGGCTGTGGGGCGGCTACAGCTTCGACTCGTGGATCGTCGCGAACAGATTCGCCCGCAACGTCGAAGCCATCGCGATCGAGCACGGGCAGGACAACCGGATCACCGAGAACCGCTTCGACGGCGACGAGACGGCCATCCGTCTGTGGACGAACCCCACGCAGGATCCGGACTGGGGCTATCCGAAACAGCGCGACACGCGCAGCCGCGACTATGTCATCGCCGGCAACACGTTCGTCGGGAATGCCACCGCGCTCAAGATCACGGATACGCAGAGCGTCCGTGTGCTGACGAACGGTTTCGAGAAGATCGGGACGCTCGCCACGCTCGCGGGTGACACGCGGAACTTCGGCGTCGGCGACGAGCTCACCGTACCGATTCGTTCGCGGCCGACGCTCGACGTCACACTGCCCAGGCCGCTCGCGGGCGGGATGGACGCGAAGATCCCCGACGCCGAGCGCCGCGGGCGCGATGCCATCATCGTGGACGAGTGGGGCCCCTACGACTGGAGGTCCCCGAAGCTGTGGCCCGACGGGCGGTCCGATGCGGCGCCCTTGAAGCTGCGGGTGCTCGGACCGGCAGGCGCGTGGAAGGTCGCGTCGGTGAGGGGCGCCAGCATCGAACCGAAGGAAGGGCGCGTGCCGGGCGCCATCACCGTGACGCCCACCTTCGCGAAGGCTACGGCGGGACCGATCGACTTCGACGTCCGCCTCGAGTATCGCGGCGCGGCGGTCGTCGGTCCTCGCGGCGAGACGGTGGCGGCCGGCGCGCCGTACGTCTTCGGCTACTCCCGGTTCTTCGTGCCTGCCGACTGGCAGGTCCGCTTCTACTCGTTCGGGGAAGCGTCCGATCCGGTGAAGGCGCCGGACGCCTTCGCGCGCGTGCTCGCGGGGACGCCCATCAAGACGGAGCATCGCGACAGGCTCGACTACATGTCCGGACGCGCCATCGCCGAGGGCGTGCCGGCCGATCGCGTCGCGGTCGTGGCCCAGGCCGAGATCGACCTGCCTCAGGGCAGCTACTGGATCCGGACGATCTCCGACGACGGGATTCGCGTGTGGATGGACGACGAGCGGATCATCGATCGCTGGACGCCGCACGAATCGGCGGTCGACACCGTCGCCGTGTCCGGCGGCAGGCACCGTTTCAAGGTTGGCTACTACGAGATCGGCGGCTTCGCCGAGCTTCGCTTCGACATCCTGAGACGCTGACGATTTATGACGAACTGGCTGAGCCTCGAAACCCTCATCGCGCTGGCGACGCTGACGTTCCTCGAGATCGTCCTCGGCGTCGACAACATCATCTTCATCTCCATCCTGTCGGGAAAGCTGCCGGAACGGCAGCAGCGCCCCGCGCGTCGGCTCGGCCTGCTGCTGGCGATGGGCACCCGCATCCTGCTGCTGTTCTCGCTCGCGTGGGTCGTCAAGCTCACCAAGCCGCTCTTCACGCTCATCGGCCACGAGATCTCGGGCCGCGATCTGATCCTCATCCTCGGCGGACTGTTCCTGCTCGCCAAGAGCACCCACGAGATTCACGGGCGCCTCGAGGGGGAGGAAGGCGAGCGCTCCACCAGAGCGCGCTCGTCGTTTGCGTCGGTCCTCGTGCAGATCGCGCTGCTCGACATCGTCTTCTCGCTGGATTCGGTGATCACCGCGGTCGGCATGGTGGACGACGTGTCGGTCATGATCGCCGCCGTCATCGTCTCGGTGCTCATCATGATGGCGGCGGCCGAGCCGATCAGCGCCTTCGTTCAGCGGCATCCGACGGTCAAGATGCTCGCGCTCAGCTTCCTGCTGCTGATCGGGCTCTCGCTCCTGCTCGAGGGATTCGAGCAGCACATCCCGAAGGGCTACATCTACTTCGCGATGGGGTTCTCGGTCTTCGTCGAGATGATCAACCTCAGGGTCCGCAGGCGGGCGGAGCCGATCCAGCTCCGCCAGCCGTACGTCGAGGAAAGTGAAACCACCGGGTCGCCCGGGGCGTCCTAGGACTGCCGGCACGAATCCGGCCGCCCATGTCGTCCGTGGCTATGATCAACGTGTGAGGAGGGGGAGCGTGATGCGTAGAGTGGTTCTGTCGGCCGTGGCTGTCGCGGCTCTGGTCTATCCCGTGCTGGCGCAGACGCCGGCGTCCCATGGAGGAGCGAATACCTGGACCGTCGACACGGCGCACTCCAGTGCGGGCTTCAGCGTCAAGCACATGATGGTCTCGACCGTCCGCGGCAGGCTCGGGCCGGTCAAAGGCACCATCGACTACGACGGGAAGTCCAGGGAATCGATCAGGGCCGATATCACCATCGACGTCACGGGGATTGACACGGGCAACGAGACGCGCGACAAGGACCTCAGGTCGTCCAATTTCTTCGACGTTGCGAAGTTCCCCACCGCGACCTTCAAGTCCAGGCGCGTGGAGGGCAGCGGACAGGGGCCGCTCAAGCTGATCGGCGATCTGACGCTGCACGGGGTCACCAAGGAGGTCACGCTGAACGTGGACTCGCCTTCGCCGCCGATCAGGACGCAGCAGGGACAGAAGATCGGCGGATCGGCGACGACGACCCTGAACCGCCGCGATTTCGGCCTGCAGTACAACGCGCTCATCGAGGCTGGCCCGGTCGTCGGCGACGAGATCCAGGTCACGATCGACGTCGAGGCAAACAAGAAATAGCGCCTGCGGCCGCCGCGTAGCGGCGGAGGCGGGGCTGGGGTGGGGCCCCGCGAGCATTGACAAAAGCAGACAGGAGGCTCCGAATGAGAACAGTTGTTGTCCCGATGGTCGTTGTTGCGACGGTTGCAACGGCCACACTGTTCGCTGGACAGTCTCCTGCACCCGATCGCGTACCGGTCGTCGTCGAGCTGTTCACGTCGGAGGGCTGTTCGAGCTGCCCTCCGGCAGACGCCGTCCTCAGCAAGCTCGCGGCTGAGTCGCCGACGCCGGACGTGCAGGTGATTCCGCTCGGGATGCACGTGACCTACTGGGATCAGCTGGGGTGGAAGGATCCCGCATCGCTGGCGCTCGCGACCGAACGCCAGCAGAACTACAGCCGCGTCTTCGGCGCGGACCGCGTCTACACGCCGCAGGCGATCGTCGACGGCCGCGAAGAGCTCGTGGGCAGCGAAGAGGCCGCATTGAGGCGCCAGATCGCGAAGGCGGCGCAGCAGCCGCACGCGCGGTTGTCGGTGAACCCGCGGGTCGACGGCGATTCGCTGACCGCAGACGTCGCGATCGCCGCGACGCCGCCGGCGCTGAAGGAGAAACTGGCAGCCCTGATGATCGTTACCGAGGACGGCCTGACCTCGGTCGTCAAGCGTGGCGAGAACGGCGGGCGCACGCTCCACAGCGATGCCGTGGTGCGGGCGCTCGTCGGAAGCGAGGTGGCATCCGGGACGGTCCCCGCCCTGCACGCGACGCTTCGTCCCGAATGGCACCGCGAACGCCTCCACGTCGTCGTTCTGCTGCAGGGCAAGAGCTCGCAGCGCATTTGGGGCGCGGCGACGGCACCGCTCAAGTAGAATCGGGCGCATGGGGCCCGTCGCCGTCACGTCCAGTGAGCCAGTCAGCGCGCGCTATCCGCTGACGCTGCTGGTGGCCGGCGGCATCCTGCTGGCCATCTCGGCGTTTCGTCCCTACGAGATGGGCACCTGGTGGCTGGAAGTATTTCCCATCTTCATCGCGGTGCCGATCCTGCTGGCGACGTGGCGGCGCTTTCCGCTGACGCCGCTCGCCTACACGCTGATCTTCATTCATGCGTGCATCCTGATGGTCGGCGGCCACTACACGTACGCGCGCGTGCCGCTCGGGTACTGGATCCAGCACCTCCTGAACCTCTCGCGCAATCCATACGATCGCATCGGCCACCTCGCGCAGGGATTCGTCCCCGCGATCGTTGCGCGCGAGGTCCTGCTCCGCCAGACGCCGCTTCGCCGCGGCGGCTGGCTCTTCTACATCGTCTGCAGCATCTGCCTCGCCATCAGCGCGTGCTACGAGTTCATCGAATGGTGGTCGGCGCTCATCGGCGGGTCCGCCGCCACCGATTTCCTCGGCACCCAGGGTGACGTCTGGGACACGCAGTGGGACATGCTGATGGCGCTCATCGGATCGATCCTGGCGCAGCTGCTGCTGGGCCGCGTCCACGACCGCCAGCTCGTGCGCGTCGGAGTGTCCTGATGATCGTCGCGCTCATCCTGTCGCTCGCGATTCCCGCGCTGCAGGGCGCGTATCTGCCGCAGCGGGTGTTCGACACCCGTCGCAACGACTTCACCGATTTCGAGAGCATGCTGGCGGACCTGGCGCGCGCCGACGTCGTCTTCGTCGGCGAGCAGCACGACGATCCGAATACGCACCGCCTCGAGCTGGCGATCGTCGAAGGGCTCTCGCAGCGGGGCATTCCCGTCGTCATCGGGATGGAGATGTTCGAGCGCGACGTGCAGTCGACGGTGGACGAGTACCTCGCGGGCAAACTGGCGGAAGAGGCGTTCGTCAAGGATTCGCGCGCGTGGCCACGCTATGCGAGCGACTACAGAGCGCTCATCGAGTTCGCAAAGGCGAACCACCTGCCGGTCATCGCCTCCGACATCCCGCGGCGCATTGCCTCCGACGTCGGGAAGAGCGGCATGTCGGTCATCGACGGGCTCGGCGCGGACCGGAAGCTCGCAGCGCGCGAGATGAACTGCCCGACGAGCGGCGATTACTACACTCGATTCGCCGAGGCCATGGGGGGGCACGAGGGCTCGAACGCGAACTTCTACTTCGCGCAGTGCGTCAAGGACGAGACGATGGGGGAGTCGGTGGCGGACGCGTTTCAGAAGAACCGCGGCGGCCACGTCACGATCGTCCACTTCAACGGCGCGTTTCACAGCGACTTCGGGGAAGGGGCTGCCGACAGCGCGCGCCGCCGCCTGCCCGGCCGCCGCGTCGCCGTCGTCTCCGTGCTGCCCGTCGACAACCTCGACACCCTCAAGCCCGCCGACGACGACCTCAAACGCGCCGACTACCTGCTGTACACCACTGGCAAGAAGCCGTGAGCCTCATTCGACCGACACAGACTGATCACGATCACAGGAGTTCAGGAGATCAGGAGTGCTGTCTTTTTTAAAGGAAAACAAAGAATACCTCCTGATCTCCTGATCTCCTGTGAGAGACACGCGTACACTCCCCTTTCCAGAGAGCAGCTACTTCAAGCGGTCCGGCATTTCGGCGATCACATAGGTCATCACGGCGATCGCCGCGGAAGAGCGGGCGATTTCGAGCGGATCGATCTTGTCGATGGTGTCGGCGGGCGTGTGGTGGATGAGGAAGTAGTTTCCGTCGACTTCGAGCGCCATTGCGGCGATGCCGGCCTGCTGGACGCTGGGGCCGATGTCGGCGCCGCCGCCGCTCGCGCTGATGGTGTCGGCGTGAATGCCTGACAGCAGCGTGGCGATGTCGCGCACCTTCGCGCGGCCCGCGTCGGTGCCGCTGAAGCCGAAGCCGGTCGGCCGGAAGACACCGCCGTCGGACTCGAGCATCATCACGTGGTTCGGCAGTTCCTCGATGTGCTGATCGCGATAGGCCAGGCCGCCCCGACCCCCGTTCTCCTCGTTCGTCCACAGCACGACGCGGACGGTCCGCCTGGGACGGAGGTTGAGCTTCTTCATCAGCCGCAGGGCTTCCCATGTCGCGATGCAGCCGCCACCATCGTCTGTCGATCCCGTGCCGACGTCCCACGAATCGAAATGTCCGCCGATGACGACGACTTCGTTCGGCAGTTCCCGTCCGCGGATCTCCCCGACGACGTTGGCGGAATCGGCGTCGGGAAGGAACTTCGCCTCCATCATCAGCTTCAGGCGCACCGGCGTGCCGCGATCGAACATCCGCTGCAGCCGTGCCGCGTCTTCCGTCGTGATCGCCGCCGCCGGGATCTGGGGCTGGCCGTCGGCATAGCTCAGCGCGCCGGTGTGAGGCGTGCGAAGGCCGCCTGGTCCGACCGACCGAACGAGCATCGCGACGCCGCCCAGTGCGGCCACGCGCGACGGGCCGGTCGAGCGATATCGCACCGTATCGCCGTACGTCGTGAACGGCACGTTGAAGAGCACGATCTTCCCTTTGACGCGATCGTGCGCGGCGTCGAGCTCGTCGAAGCTGCGGAGGACGAGCAGGTCCGCCTCGATGCCGCCGGCCGGCGTGCCGATGCTGTTGCCGAGGCCGAGCATCACGAGCGGCTGCGGAACCGGCCCGACGATCTCGAGGCTCTCGCGTCCGCGCACCCAGTGCGGCACCTTGACCGCCTCGGTATGCACGTTCTCGAGCCCGTCACGCTTCATCTCCGCGACCGCCCACTTGATCGCCGCCTCGAGATTCGGCGATCCGCTGAGCCGGTTCCCATACGTGTCGCCCAGATAGGCCAGGCGCTGCCAGGCGAAATCGGACGAGACCGCCTCGCCCATCAGGTGGCCGGCCGCGTCGCGGTACGGCGCGAGCCATTCCGGCGCGGCGTGCCTGGGAACGTCGATGGCCGGCGGAGGAAACTGAAAGAAGAGCACGGCCAGCACGAGATGACGGAGAATCGGCATGGGTGAATTGTAGTGCGATAATGGCGCCTTCCCAATGATCACGCGGCTGGAGCTCGCCGTCCGGAACACCGATCGCATCGTCCCCCTGTTGCCGGGCACGACGGTGACGTTCGGGCGCACCGCGCAGAGCGACGTGCAGATCGACGATCCGTCGGTGTCGCGGCGTCACTGCGAGATGTCGTTCGACCAGGGGATCCTGCACGTCAGGGACCTCGGATCCGCGAATGGAACCTTCGTCAACGAGCATGCAATCGGCGAGGCCGAAGCGCACGCCGGCGACCAGATCCGTCTCGGCGGCGCGATCCTGGACGTGCGCGATCCGGACCACGTCGCCTCCGAAGACGATCTCGCCGCCGTCACGGTCGGCGAGTCCACCGTGGAGTCGGTCATCCAGCGCCGAATCGAGCCGTCGAACGTCGACTGGCTCACGCCCTCGCCCGAAGGGACGATTCCGTCGCAGTCCGCACTGCTGAAGCACATACAGCGGCACCTGGCGACGCTGCATCGCATCAGCGAAGAGTTTGCGGGGGCGCGCGACATCAACCGGCTCACGGACGCCACGCTGCAGACGATCCTCCACGTCCTGCCGGCCGACCGCTGCGCCGTGCTCCTGCGCCGCGAAGACGCGATGCACGGGGATGCCGAGGTCGTCGCGGCGCGTACGCGGGTGCAGAGCGGACGCCGGTTCGCCGTCAGCCGGACGCTGATCGCGGACGTGATCGCGCGCGGCGTCTCCGTGTTCGCGCACGACGCGAGCATCGACGAGCGCTTCAGCGGCGGCGACAGCATCATCCAGCAGCAGGTCCGGTCGGTGATGTGCGTCCCGCTGCGGACGACCGACCAGATTCTCGGCGTGCTGTACGTCGACAGCCTGAGCGGCGCCGGGAGGTTCGACGAGTCGGACCTCGAGCTGCTCGCGGCCATCGGCAACCAGGCCGGGGTTGCGATGCACCGCATGCGCCTGATGGGCGATCTGCAGCGCCTGCTGCTGGACACCATCAGGGCGATTGCCGCAACCATCGACGCGCGCGACGGCTATACGCATCGTCACTCGGAACGCGTGGCCGCGCTCACCGGCCAGCTCGCGGCCGAGATGGGCCTCAGCGACGCGGAGCGTCAGACAGCGGAGCTGTCGGCGCTCCTCCACGACGTCGGCAAGATCGCCGTGCCGGATTCGATCCTCAACAAGCCGGGCCGGCTCACGGCCGAGGAATTCGCCGAGATGCAGAAGCACCCGGCGCACGGCGCCAGGATCCTCCGCAACATCCAGAGTCCGACGGTGGACGCCGTGATCCCCGGTGTGCAGTCCCACCACGAGCGATGGGACGGCACCGGCTATCCCGACCACTTGAAGGCGGACGCGATTCCGTTTCTCGCGCGCCTGCTCGGCGTCGCCGACTTCTACGATGCCCTCACCTCGGAGCGCTCGTACCGGCCGGCCCTGCCCGCCGTCGACGCGATCGGACTCGTCGAGAAGGGCTCGGGCACGCACTTCGATCCCGCCGTCGTCGCGGCGGCGGTCCGCCTGTTCGAGCGCGGCGCCTTCAACGTCGACCTGATGCCGTCCGAGATTCGGCAGATGCTGCCGATCAGGATGGACGGCAGATGAAGATCGATCTGCCGATCGTCGGGCAAAGGGCACGCGGACCTTCGCGTGTCGGGCTGGGAGAGCGGCTTCGCTCGTCGGGCTTGGCGTGGCTTGGCCCGACGATCGTCAGCCTCCTGCTGAGCCCGACCACCGTCAGCAGCGTTGCCCTCAGCCCGACCGGCGCAAGTATCCCTGCCCAGAGCCCGACACGCGTAAGTCCCCCTGCCCAGAGCCCGACCAGCGAAGAGAAGTACTGGTGCTCGATGCACCCGGATGTGCGTTCGGCCGTGCCGGGCACGTGTCCGATCTGCCACATGCGGCTCGTGCGGATTGCGCCGGCCGCGTTCAGCACGAACCCTGTCGATCTGCGTGCGACCGCGATCGTGGGCGGCGTGCGGCTGCGACTGACCGTCAGAGATCCCGAGACCCGGGCAATCGAGCGTCAGTTCGATCTCGTGCACGAACGGACGATGCACCTGTTCGTCGTCGGGGGTGACGGGCTGAGCTACTTCACGCACGAGCATCCCGCGCAGCAGCCCGACGGCGTGTTCATGCTCGATGTCCCCCTCCCGCAGGCGGGCCCCTACATGGCGATTGCAGAGTTCCTGCCGACAGGGGGAACGCCGCAGGTCTTCCAGCAGGTGTTCACGACGGGCGAGCCGTTCGCTCCGCGCGAGCCGCCCGCCGCCGATCCGGGACCGAAGATCGTGGACGGCATGCGCGTCACGATCGACGCGTCGAAGTTGAAGGGCGGTGAAGAGGGGAAGCTGTCGTTCAGGATCGACGACGCGGCGTCTGACGCTGCGGTGACCGACCTCGAGCCGTATCTCGGCGCGAGCGCGCATCTGCTCGTCGTGACCACCGATCTGACCGAAGCCATTCACGGCCACCCGACGGACGAAGCGCGCGGGCCGGACCTGTCGTTCACGCCGATCCTTCCGCGTGCGGGGCGCTACAAGATGTGGCTGCAGGTGCAGCGCGCGGGCCGCGTCTCGACCGTGCCGTTCGTCATTGACGTTCCCTGACGCTCTGAAGCGTCAGCTCCGCTTCACAGGGACCGTCGCTCCGCAGGCGCGCGTCGGGACCGAACTCCACGGGCTGCGCGAACCAGTAGGTGCGCGGAAACGCGGTCTCGAAGTTCCTGAACCAGCCCACGACGGTCCCGGGCGCCCCGATGCGCTCGACGGCGACCCCGGCGGACGCGCCGTCGGCCAGCAGCGGCCGGATGGCGATCGCCAGCGCATTGCGATCCGTCCGGATCGACGCGCACGGCCCGCGCTCGATCCAGATGCGCTGCGCGGGCGTCGCGGCTCGCGTCACCAGTCGGAGCAGCGACGCGCGCGCCGGGCGCGGTCGCTCGTAGTCTGCGGCGGCGCGCCGGTGGATCTCGACGTGGAGCGTTCCGGTGAGCCTGATTCC
>Ga0066903_100006473_pt1 | contig 10420 bp, 10 predicted proteins | sample PanSoiMetaGPlot1_FD_67491 | JGI IMG/M metagenome (GOLD analysis project Ga0066903, IMG submission 67491) | Tropical forest soil microbial communities from Panama analyzed to predict greenhouse gas emissions - Panama Soil - Plot 1 (version 2) | ecosystem: Environmental > Terrestrial > Soil >...
GTGGGAAACAAGGCCAATTGATCCCTCGATTGACCAGTCACATGTGCCATGGTGCCGCCGAATCAAATTGCTTCGCCAACTACCGTAGATACTCCGGCACCCGACTTTTCACACGGCCTGCTGCGGGGAGAGGTCGAGTTGCGAGCGTAGCGTTAGCGAAGCGAAGCAAGTCGGGTGAGGGGGAAGCCCCGCAGGCAGGGACTGCGGCTAAGCCCCCTCACCCGGATTCCTTCGCTTCGCTCGGAATCCGACCTCTCCCCGCAAGCGGGGAGAGGTGAACTTGCGGCACTGCTGTGCGTCCATTCCAACGGGGAAACCCTGTAGCGCAGCGTATTGCACCGCGGTTCAGCATGGCGGAATACGCTTCGTTATTCCGCCCTACGCAGGCGGTTGCCTCAAAAGGGCTCCATGACCTGCAGGCCCGGAAGCGATTTCACGTCGACGTAGCGCTGGATCCGGTTGATGGACATCGTCACGGTCGTCGGCTCATCGGCCAAGGCCAGCGTAGCCGGCACGAGAGAGCCTGCGGCCGCGGCGGCAAACAATGCCGTCACGGTCGTGACTGTCGTCACGAGGGCGAGCTTTCTCATGCGGGCTTCCAGCCTGGTCATGTGAGGGTTATGACGCCGCCGCGCTACAGAAGAATTTCAGCCGGCGGGAATTTGGTTACGGCTGTAACACAGGGAGCCAATCCTGCGGCCGGGATAGCCCCTTCGCGCGCAGGATCGCGGGCCTAGCAGCCCGTGACAGCATGCGGAAAACAAGGCTGGAAGCCGCCACGCTTCCCTGCATGCTGCCCGGGACACGTCCGCGCGCGCCCTTTCAGGCCGCGTTCACGAAGCGCTCGTCGAGGGAATAGCCGGAGCCGCGCACGGTGCGGATGGGATCGGAGGTGCGGCCGCGGTTGAGCGCCTTGCGCAGGCGGCCGACGTGGACGTCCACGGTGCGCTCGTCGATATAGACGTCGCGGCCCCAAACCCCGTCGAGCAGCTGCTCGCGCGAGAACACGCGGCCGGGGCTCTGCATCAGGAACTCGAGCAGGCGGAACTCGGTGGGGCCGAGCGGGACCTCGCGGCCGGCGCGCGACACCCGCCGCCGCTCGCGGTCGAGCTCGATGTCGCCGGCAGTGAGCACGGCGGCGATGCGCTCGGGGCTGGCGCGGCGCAGCAGCGCGCCGATCCGGGCGATGAGCTCGGGCAGCGAGAACGGCTTGACGATGTAGTCGTCGGCGCCGGTGGCGAGCCCGCGCACCCGCTCGCCTTCCTCGCCGCGCGCGGTGAGCATGATGATCGGCAGGCGGATGGAGCCGGGCCGCGCCCGCAGCCGCCGGCACAGCTCGATGCCGGAGAGGCCCGGCAGCATCCAGTCGAGGACCACGAGATCGGGTGGAGTCTCGCTGAGCTTGATCTCCGCCTCGTCGCCGCGCACGGCGGTATCCACCGTGTAACCCTCGGCCTCGAGGTTGTAGCGCAGCAGCATCGCCAGCGGCTCCTCGTCCTCAACGATCAGTATGCGGGCGCTCATGCAGGCCTTCTCCTTCACATGCGCATCGTCACGGGCGAGATGCTGGTGGTGTCGCCCTTCGGCCGCTCCTCGGCCAGGGTACGCCCTTCCACCATGTAGTAGACGGTCTCGGCGATGTTGGTGGCGTGGTCTCCCATGCGCTCGATGTTCTTGGCGCAGAACAGGAGGTGCGTGCAGAAGGTGATGTTGCGCGGATCCTCCATCATGTAGGTGAGCAGCTCGCGGAACAGCGAGGTGTACATGGCGTCGATGCTCTCGTCGCCCTTCCACACGGCGACCGCGCGCGCCACGTCGCGCTGGGCGTAGCTGTCGAGCACCTCCTTGAGCTGCTCGAGCACGAGATCGGCGATGTGCTCGACCCCGCGGATGAGCTTCTGCGGCGGGAAGTCGCCGTTGAGCGCCACAACCCGCTTGGCGATGTTCTTGGCGAGGTCGCCGATCCGCTCCAGGTCGTTGGAGACCCGCAGCGCCGCGACCACCTCGCGCAGGTCCACCGCCATGGGCTGGCGGCGGGCGATGGTGAGGATCGCCTTCTCCTCGATCTCGCGCTGCAGCGCGTCGGTGCCGATGTCGACCGCCATCACCCGCTGGGCGAGTGCGGTGTCACGCTTGGCGAGCGCGTCGACCGCGTCCGCGATCTCCTTCTCGGCCAATCCGCCCATCTCGGCGACCTTGCGGGTGAGCTCCTGCAGGTCGACGTCGAACGCCTTCGCGGTGTGTTCGGGCATCATTTTCTCATCCTCGCGGCTTGGTGCCGCCTGCCGGCGCGTCAGCCGAACCGACCCGTAATATAGTCCTGCGTGCGCCGGTCGGCCGGCGTGGTGAACATCTTGCTGGTGGTGCCGAACTCGATCAGCTCGCCCAGATACATGAAGGCGGTGAAGTCGGACACCCGGGCGGCCTGCTGCATGTTGTGGGTGACGATGACGATGGTGTAGTCGTCCTTGAGCTCGTCGATCAGCTCCTCGATCTTGGCGGTCGAGATCGGGTCGAGGGCCGAGCACGGCTCGTCGAACAGGATGACCTCCGGTCGGACCGCGACGGTGCGGGCGATGCACAGCCGCTGCTGCTGACCGCCCGACAAGCTCTGGCCGTTGGCGGCAAGCTTGTCCTTGACCTCGTCCCACAGGGCGGCGCGGCGCAGCGCCGACTCCACCCGCTCATCGATCTCCGCGCGGGACAGCCGCTCGTAGAGGCGGATGCCGAAGGCGATGTTCTCGTAGATCGTCATCGGAAACGGAGTCGGCTTCTGGAACACCATGCCGATGCGCGCGCGCAACAGGTTGAGGTCCTGCTTGGGCGACAGCAGATCCTCGTCGTCGAACACGACCTCACCCTCGGCCCGCTGGTTGGGATAGAGGTCGTACATGCGGTTGAGCACGCGCAGCAGCGTCGACTTTCCGCACCCGGACGGGCCGATGAAAGCCGTCACCATATGCTCGTAGAGCGACAGGCTGATGCTCTTCAGCGCCCGGCCGTTGCCGTAATAGAAGTCGAGGTTGCGGATCGTGACCTTGGGGGTGAGACCGGCGACGTCAACCGGGGCGTGCGCGGCACTGGGAACGGAAACGGATGCCATGCTCATGTCGACCTTCTCGGCGTGGCTAGGGCCCGCGCCACAATGCTGAGCGCGAGCACCGACAGGGTGATGATCAGCGCTCCCGTCCAGGCCAGCTTCTGCCAATCCTTGTAGGGGCTGAGGGCGAACTGGAAGATGACGACCGGCAGGCTCGATATCGGGGCGTTGAGATCGAGGCTCCAGAACTGGTTGTTGAGCGCGGTGAACAGGAGCGGCGCGGTCTCGCCGCTGATGCGCGCCACCGCGAGCAGGACGCCGGTCACCAGGCCGGCGCGGGCCGCCCGATAGGCCACCCGCGTGATCATGAGCACCCGCGGCAAGCCGATCGAGGCCGCCGCCTCGCGCAAGGTGTCGGGAACCAGGGTCAGCATGTCCTCGGTGGTGCGCACCACTACCGGGATCACCAGCATGGCAAGCGCGGCCGCGCCGGCACCGCCCCAGAAGTGGCCGATCGGCGCGACCAGGATCTCGTAGATGAACAGGCCGACGACGATCGACGGCGCACTCAGGAGGATGTCGTTGATGAACCGGACGATGGTGGTCAGCCGGTCATAGCGGCCGTATTCGGCCATGTAGGTTCCGGCCAGCATCCCGATCGGCGTGCCGATGAGGATGGCGAGCACGGTCAGCATGAGGCTGCCGACGATGGCGTTGAGCAAGCCGCCGTCGGAGCCCGGCGGCGGCGTCATCTCGGTGAACACCGCGAGGGACAGGCCGCTGAATCCCTCCCACAGCAGCACCCCCAGGATCAATACCAGCCAGCCCAGGCCGAACAGGGTCGCCGCCAGGGAGAGCCCCATGGCAATGCTGTTGCGGCGGCGGCGATTGTCGTACAGCGCCATGGTCAGCCCACCCGCCCCTCGAGCCGCAGCAGCAGGTAACGGGCGGCGGCGAGCACGATGAAGGTGATGACGAACAGGATGAGGCCGAGCGCGATCAGCGAGGAGGTGTAGAGGTCGCCGACCGCTTCGGTGAACTCGTTGGCAATGGTGGCCGAGATGGTGGTGCCGGGCGCGATCAGCGACGCCGATACCCGGTGCGCGTTGCCGATCACGAAGGTTACCGCCATGGTCTCGCCGAGCGCGCGGCCGAGCCCGAGCATGACACCGCCAATGACGCCGATCCGCGCATAGGGGAGCACCACGTAGCGAACCACCTCCCAGGTGGTGCAGCCGATGCCGTAGGCCGCCTCCTTGAGCACCGGCGGCACGGCATCGAACACGTCGCGAGAGATCGAGGTGATGAAGGGGAGCACCATGATGGCCAGGATCAGGCTGGCGGTCAGCACGCCGATGCCGTAGGGCGGACCGGCAAACAGCGCGGACAGGACCGGGACGTTGCCGAACAGGCCGATCAGGAACGGCTGCAGCGTCTCCTGCAGGAACGGCGCAAAGATGAACAGGCCCCAGATGCCGTAGATGATGCTGGGAATGCCGGCCAGGAGTTCGATCGCAATCCCGATCGGCCGCCGCAGGAAGAGCGGGCACAGCTCGGTGAGAAAGACGGCGATCAGGAGCCCGACCGGCACCGCGATCAGCATGGCGATGAAGGACGTGACCAGGGTGCCGTAGATCGGCGCCAGGGCGCCGAACTTCTCGGTCACCGGATTCCACCGCTCGGTGATCAGGAAGTCGAAGCCGAAGGCCTGCAGGGCCGGCCAGGCGCCGATCACGAGGGAAACGATCACGCCGCCGAGAATGGCCAGGACCGTCATGGCCGAGGCGCGGGTGAGGTGGCGGAACGCGATATCGCCGAGGCGCAGGCGGTCGAGAACCTTCGCCCGGGACTGAGCCCGCTCAATCTCCGCCGAACTCGCGTGCAGTGCCATGTCGACCACGATCGCCTCCCCGCGGACCGTATCGGCAACGCTCCCGGCACAGGCGTGCGGCAGACCGTTTGGTCGTGCCGGAGGGATCAGTCAAGCGGCGAACCGGGATTGCCGCCCAGACGATTCTCGGCCTCTGCCAGGAAGGACGGAGAGGCGCCGGCGGCGCCTCTCCAGGTTTTGTGGATCAGTGCTGGACAGCGACGAAGATCGGCTTGCCGGACGCGTCCTTGATCTCGTTCGCCCACACCTTCTGGATGGCGTCGACGACCTTGTCCGGCATCGGCACGTAGTCGAGATCCTGAGCCATCTTGTCGCCCTTGGCGTAGGCCCAGGAGAAGAACTTGAGGGCCTCGGCGGCGGCGGCCGGGTCGGCGGGCTGCTTGTGGATCAGGATGAAGGTCGCGCCCGCGATCGGCCACGAGGTCGCGCCCGGCTGGTCGGTGAGGACGACGCCGAAGCCCGGCGTTCCCTCCCAGTTGGCGCTGCCGGCGGCCGCCTGGAACGCATCCGCGTTGGGGGCGACCGTCTTGCCGTCCTTGTTGATCATGGACAGCGTGGTCATCTTGTTCTGCTTGGCATAGGCGTACTCGACGTAGCCGATCGAGCCCTTGGTGTTGCTCACGTTGTTGGCGACGCCCTCGTTGCCCTTGGCGCCGATGCCGACCGGCCATTCCACCGCCGTGCTGGCGCCGACCTTGGACTTCCAGTCGGCGCTCACCTTCGACAGGTAATCGGTCCAGATGAAGGTCGTGCCCGAACCGTCGGAACGGTGGACGACGACGATCGCCTGGGAGGGCAGCTTGGCGGAGGGGTTCAGCTTGGCGATGGCGGGATCGTTCCAGGTCTTGATCTCGCCGAGGAAGATCTTCGCCAGGGTGGGGCCGTCGAGCTTGAGATCGCCGGGCTTGATGCCGTCGAGATTGGCGACCGGAACGTCGCCGCCGATCACCGTCGGGAACTGGATCAGGCCTCCCTTGGTCAGCTCTTCCGCCTTCAGCGGCATGTCACTGGCGCCGAACGTCACGGTCTTGGCCTGGATCTGCTTGATGCCGCCACCGGAGCCGATCGACTGATAGTTCAGCCCGACATTGGTCTCCTTTTTGTAGGTATCGGCCCATTTGGCGTAGATCGGATACGGAAAGGTCGCTCCGGCGCCCGATATGTCGAGGGCGAGCGCCGCAAGCGGGGTTGTCGCGACCGCGATGGCGGCCGCCAGCAAGCTGGTCATCGGTTTCACGGGTTCTCTCCTGTTGGACCAACCGAACATGGGGATAACGCAGGTCCTTGACCCACCGATCCGCAGTTCGGGTCGATTACTCGGGCCACTGCTTCGTCTGACGTCTATTGGGTTTGAGCTTCGGCGGATGCCAGTTGCCGGCGGGTGGTCCGAAGCCGTCGCCAGTCCTAGGCTTCGCAGGTCATCGTTGTAAGACGGTTCGATGACAGTTGGATGACAATGACTTCGCAGGCCATCGTTGTAAGACCATTCGATGACGGTTGGATGACAACGCAACTTGTTGAAATCGATTGCCTTTCAACCCTGAGGCACGGATTCCTCGGCGCGCGGCAGGTAGACCGTGAAGGTGGCGCCGCGGCCGAGCGTGCTGTCGATCGCGAGCCTTCCCTGGTGGCGCGCCAGGATGTGCTTGACGATGGCGAGACCAAGCCCGGTGCCACCCTCGGCGCGACTTTGCGCCGCGTCGACCCGATAGAACCGCTCGGTGAGGCGCGGCAGGTGCTCGCGTGCGATGCCGTGCCCGAAGTCGCGGACGCTGACGGCGGCCTCCGGCGGGCGGCCGTCTCCCGGCTCGCACCGGATCGCGATCTCCAGCCGCTTGCCGTCGGCGCCGTATTTCAAGGCGTTTTCCACAAGATTCTCGAAGATGCGAACAAGCTCGTCGCGGTCGCCGGGCACGAGGAGGGGCTCGCCGGGCTCGCTCATGGAAACCTCGACGCCGCGATCGCGCGCCAGCATCTGCATGGCGTCCACCACCTGGCTGACCACGGCGACGAGCTCGACCGGGGTCTGCGGGCGCACATGGACGTTGAGCTCGATGCGCGACAGCGACAAGAGGTCGTCGATCAGCCGCGCCATCCGGAACGCCTGCTGCTTCATGATGGCAAGGAAGCGCTCGCGCGCCGCCGCATCGTCGCGGGCGGACCCCTGCAGGGTCTCGATGAAACCGGTCAACGAGGCAAGCGGGGTGCGAAGCTCGTGGCTCGCATTGGCGACGAAGTCGGCGCGCATCTCCTCCACCCGCCGCAGCGGCGTGAGGTCGTGAATCGTCATGAGCACGAAATCGGGCCGATCGCTCGCCCGATCGCCGCGCAGATGCGCGGCCGTCACGTAGGCCTCGTACCAGCGGTCCACGGGAACGCGCTCGGAGAACTCGATGCGCTGCGGCTCGCGTGTCGCGGTCGCGGAGCGGATTGCCTCGACCACTTCGGGCATGCGGAACGCGAACGATGCGGGCTCGCTTCGCCGCAGCGCCGGCGCCAAGGCGGCGGCCCGTACGTTGAAGGCGATCACGATGCCGTCGTGATCGAGCGCGACGACCGGATCGGGCAGCCCGGCGAGCACCGCCTCGATCAGTCCCGCATTCATCGGCGGCCGGGCCGGGCGCGCGGCGGGCGCCGCGCTCGGCAGCCGCGGCCGCGCGGCGCCTCCGAGCATGGCGGCCAAGGCCGTAACGGCGACGCCGATCGCCGCATCGGTCAGCGACAAGGCCCCGGTCGCCGCGAAGGCGACGAGCACAAGGGTCGCGACAAAGAACACCAGCCGCGCACCGGTCGTGCGGCCGGAGCGGTCTGCGCGCGAATGGTCGCCCTGCTCGGTTGCGGACATCTGGCTGCCCTGCCGTCGCCTCTTAACCGCATCGCGGGCGATTTGCCATCGGCCTGGCGGGACCGCCGACCACCTCCGGTGCCACGGTCATACGTTTGACAATCGGGGCAAGTAGAGCATGTTCCGTTCATTCCCGCGCGGGGGTCCCTGCCGCGTTACGCGGCGGGGACCCCGTCAGCGGGAATCCAGCCTGCTTGCTGCGCGTGCTGGGTCCCCGCTTTCGCGGGGACGAGCGGAACATGCGCTAGCGTGGCGGGCGCCAGTACTTCGGCCTTCCCTTGCAGCGATACGCAATCTCCTACACGCCACCGCCCTCCTCCCCGCTCGCGCGGTTCGGGGCCGGGATCATCGGCTACGACTGCTTCGAGGGAGCAGAGGTGCCGCATGCGAGGCTTGCCAATATCGATCCGGCGGTGCTCGCGCTCGCCACGGTGGTGCCGCGGCGGTGCGGCTTCCACGCCCCGCTGACGCCTCCGTTCCGCTTCGACAGCGGTCACGAAGAGGAGCTCGTGGCGGCGTTCAACGCCTTTGCGCGCCAGCATCCACCGGTCCCGGTCGGGCTTATCCAGGTGGCGGTGATCGACAGCTTCCTGGCGCTGGCGCCGACCGAGCCGGGACCGCGACTGGTCGAGTTCATGGCAGAGTGCCGCGAAGCCTTCGCGCCGTTCCGCGTCCCGTCCACGCTGGCCGACCGCAAGGCGCGCGCTCAAGGCGCAACAACAGAGCAACCGGACGAGCCGCCCGACCGCTGGGACGAGGCGGAGGTTCCCGAGCTCTCGCAGTTCCTCATGCGGCTGACCGGGCCGCTTCCGGCAGCGCAGATCGACCTGTTCATGGCACCGCTGTCCGAATCGTTCGCCGGGCTTGCCGACGATCGGGTCGAGCTCGGCGCCCTCTCGTTGATGCGCCAGAACGACCCCGCCAGGCGCTTCTTCGTTCAGGCGAGGCGGCGCCTGACCGGGCGCTGAAGCATGTTCCGCTCATTCCCGCGCAAGCGGGAATCCAGCACGCTTTCTACGCCTGCTGGGTCCCCGCTTTCGCGGGGACGAGCGGACAAATTACCGATTCAATACGAGCGGAACATGCGCTGGTGGCGCGACGGCCGTCCTCGTCATTGAACCGCAACACAAATCGGCTACGGCCCCTTTCATGTCATGGCGCAGAAAAATCAATGCTTGAGCCGGCGACGGTCGCGCCAAAGCAGGTTCGCACGCTGTTCCTGTCGGACGTCCATCTCGGCATGCGAGGCTGCCAGGCCGAGCAGCTGATCGACTTCCTGCGCTACTACGAGGCGCAGACCATCTACCTGGTGGGCGATATCGTCGACGGCTGGCAGCTCAAGGTCGCCTGGCACTGGCCACAGGCGCACAACGACGTGGTGCAGAAGCTGTTGCGCAAGGCGCGCAAGGGCGCGCGAATCTTCTACATTCCCGGCAACCACGACGAGTTCCTGCGCGATTTCTACGGCACCCACCTGGGCGGCGTCGAGGTCGTCGCCGATGCGATCCACGTGGCCGCCGACGGCAGGCGGTACCTCGTCATTCACGGCGACCTGTTCGACGTGGTGATCCGCCACGCGCGCTGGCTGGCGCTGCTGGGCGACCGGGCCTACGACGCGGCGATCCTGCTCAACACCCATTTCAACACGATCCGGCGGGCATTCGGCCTGACCTACTGGTCGCTGGCGCAATGGGCGAAGCTGAAGGTCAAGAACGCCGTCAATTTCATCGGCGAGTTCGAGCGCGTGCTCGCCGCGGAGGCGCGGCGGCGCGGCCTCGACGGGGTCATCTGCGGCCATATTCATTACGCCGTGATCCGCGCCGAGGCGCGCTTCTGCTACATCAATTGCGGCGACTGGATCGAAAGCTGCACGGCGGTGGTGGAGCATTTCGACGGCGGTTTCGAAATCATCCCGTGGACGGCGCGCGGCGCCGAAGAGCGCGGGCCGGAGGAGGAGACGGCGCAAGCCGGCTCCGAGCTCGATGCGGTCGGCGCCATGCTGCGAGCCGGCGCCGCGGCGGAGCGGCCGCGTCCATCGCGGCGCGCCCTGCGCGCGCTGTTCGGGCCGAGATCGCTTGCCGTCACGTCCCCGGCGAGCAAGCGCGGCACGGCGGAAGCCGAATCGTAGAGCGCTTTTCCGGGCACCAGCGTGGTGGTGACCGGGTTCGTCGCCAACGGCAATGGTACCGGGATTACCGCGAGGTTCTGCTCGATCGCGGCGGTCGGCCAGTCCACGATCACGCGGAATGCAGTTAGCTGGTCGCAACCGAACGGGGGCTTCGTGGAGAGCTTCGGCGACAACAACATCATCTTGAACCATGACGGCGGTCCTGGCCCGACGACGACCGGAAAGAAGTAGCCTCTCGGCCGGCTATCCGCCGGAACAATGCTTTCGGACCGTTGCGGCCGGCCGGATGCGGACATGCCTGGCTTGGTCGGCTTGTGCCGAAAGCGAACCTGACTGGCCGAGCAGCGTCTCAGCGCCCTTTGAAGGCGAGCGGGGTGTCCGCGCCAAACTAGATGCTGCGATGATCAGAAGCCCCCGCTCACTGCGGCACGACCGCTTTCGCATTGTCGTTCGAAAAAAGCGGCGGCACATCGAACTTGCCGGTTTGCAGATCATATCTGCAGCGCCAGCCATTCA
>Ga0066903_100006474_pt1 | contig 10419 bp, 9 predicted proteins | sample PanSoiMetaGPlot1_FD_67491 | JGI IMG/M metagenome (GOLD analysis project Ga0066903, IMG submission 67491) | Tropical forest soil microbial communities from Panama analyzed to predict greenhouse gas emissions - Panama Soil - Plot 1 (version 2) | ecosystem: Environmental > Terrestrial > Soil >...
GCCCAGCGGGCGCGCCTTACCGATTCCGGCATGAAAACCGCCGCCGTCGAAGTCGAAAGCGCAAAAAATGCTTTCGCGCCGAGGAAGGTCATTTCTGACCTCTTCGAGTTGGTGAAGGCGCGATTGACGTCACTCGTTTTACTCACTACTGCAGTCGGTTTTTATCTCGGATCGGAATCGCCCGTTGATTATGCAAAATTGTTGCACGTAGTGTTTGGAACAGCGGCCGCGGCCGCCGGAGCCGCCGCGCTTAATCAGTGGTGGGAACGCAAACCCGACGCGCTGATGCATCGAACCAAAACCCGCCCCGTCCCGGCGGGACGAATGCGACCCGCCGAAGCGCTCGTTCTTGGCCTAGTCTTTTCTCTCTTTGGAGTCACTTATCTTGCACTGGTTTGTAACGTGCTGAGCGCGATCCTCGCTGCGATCACGATTACAATTTATATTTTTGGTTATACGCCACTCAAGCGGACGAGCACCGCGAACACCATTGTCGGTGCCATCCCTGGCGCGATCCCGCCGATGATTGGCTGGGCAGCGGCTCGGGGCACAATCGACGCTGGCGCGGGCAGCCTTTTCGCAATCCTTTTGCTATGGCAATTACCCCATTTCTTCGCCATCGCCTGGATGTATCGAGAAGATTACTCCCGGGCGGGATTTCGCATGATTTCTAGCGATGACGTCACCGGCGAGCGCAGCGCGAGTCAGAGCGTGTTTTTCTGCATTCTGCTTCTGATATTGGGAGCCCTGCCGGGATATGTTGGCGTAGTTACGCTCGCATATCTCCCAATCGAACTGGCGCTTGGCGGATTGTTTGTTGCTGTCGCCATGCGGTTTCTAAAACTGCGCACTGCAACAGCGGCACGCGCACTATTTATTACCTCAATTGTCTATCTTCCGCTGTTGCTGACTGCACTCGTTTTAACAAAATCATGAACACGACTTCCGTCGCGGTGAACCGGTCTTCTTCGAGAAGTTCGATTTTGTGGAAGACAACACTTGTCCTGATTCCGCTGATCACACTGGGGATTTTACTGTGGCTGCGTCAGGTCGAAGTGAACGCACTCAGACAACGCACCGTTTCGTCCTATGGCATCGTGCCATCTTTTCAGCTGATCAATCAAAATGGGCAGTCGTTTGGCTCTGCGCAGTTGGCAGGGAAGATTTGGATTGCCGACTTTGTTTACACCACATGTCCGGGTCCTTGTCCAATGATCAGCAGCCGGATGAGCGAACTGCAAAAACCATTGGAGAAGACAGATTTGCATCTGGTTTCATTCAGTGTCGATCCGGACAAAGACACGCCTCAGGTATTGCGTGGTTACGCCGAGAAATTGCAGGCAGACCCCGCGCGCTGGGATTTCCTTACGGGACCAAAGAGTGCGATTTACAAACTCTCGCATGATGGTTTCAAGCTAGCCGTTTCGGACGGTAGCGCCGAACAAGGCATCCCGGTTCATAGCACGCGGATGGTGCTGGTGGATCGGCATGGCGAGATCCGCGGTTACTACGAAGCAACGGAAGCGGACGCGATCACGAAATTGCTAGCTGATGCAAATCATCTACTGCGCGAGCAACCGCAATAGCTGTAGCCACGTTCAGCGACCGTGGCGCCCAGGCCAACGCTCCGAGCTGCAGAGTTACTATCCCACCGGCTCAGGTCCGGCGCCCGGTCCTTCTTCGCAGACCATTCGCAAGTAATCGCGATACTCGCTTTTTGGCAGTCTATCGATCGTAGCCCCGAGCTGAGATTCAGTGATGAATCCTGTGCGAAGCGCCACTTCCTCCAGACACGCAATCTTCAGTCCCTGCCGGTGTTCAATCGTTGCGATATAATTGCTCGCTTCGAGCAAGGTCGTTGTTGTTCCGGTATCCAGCCATGCCACACCGCGACTGAGTAACTTTACGTGGAGCTGATCTTCCTTGAGGTAGAGCAAATTCAAATCAGTGATCTCCAATTCTCCTCGTGCGGACGGACGCAGCGTTCGACACAGTTCGACGACGCGCTCGTCATAGACATAGAGCCCTGGCACTGCGAACTGACTCTTTGGTTTCTTCGGTTTTTCCTCGAGACTGACTGCCTTACCATTCGCATCGAACTCGACTACTCCGTAGCGTTCTGGATCACGGACTTGGTATCCAAAAATGCAGGCCCCACGTTCGATAGCCAAAGCGTCCCGATAAAAATCGAGTTTCCCATAGAAGATGTTGTCTCCCAGAATCAGTGACGCGCCGCTGCCTGCGAGAAATTTTGCGCCGATCAGAAAAGCTTGTGCGATTCCCTCGGGCTTTGGTTGCTCTGCGTACTCGATCCGAATACCAAGATGCGCGCCATCGCCTAAGTAGTCACACAACATTGGCAAATCCTTCGGCGTAGAAATGATCAGCACCTCGCGCAGGCCACCGAGCATGAGCGTAGCCAACGGGTAGCAGATCATCGGTTTGTCGTAGATTGGCAGAAGTTGCTTACATACGATTTTTGTCAGCGGAAACAGGCGTGTCCCGGCGCCCCCAGCGAGAAGAATGGCTTTCTTGTTCATTCCAAGAACTCTTAAGTCGTTAAGCAGTTGGATCGTCGAGTCGGCTCCAATGCGTCAGCAGGTCTGCCCATTTTTTCCAGAAATCTGGTGGCACGCGGAATGAGCCACGGGCAGTCTTATCAAACAGAAAACCATCGCCGCATTCCCGCAGCCACTTACGATCACTCAAGCGACCACCTTCGCATTCGGACAGAGCGTTGGCGATCCAATTGTGCGGTAACTCGGATCGCGACTCAATCGTTGTGCTTACTGTCACATTAAGAAGTTTCTTCAAGATCAGCGCGCAGACGAGCGCGGCGGAACTCGTCGCATGGACGTGTGACACCTTTTTATCTCGAAGCAGCCTGGTCAAGACGAGGGCAAAACGAGCCTGCCGCAAGAAGATGGCGCCAGGCGCCCTGATGCTTTGCTGCGCGCGTTCTTCTTCCAGTTTTTGTGCGAGTGCCTGGCTTGCGCGCCATTCAGCCTCGACGACCATCGGATCTGGAAGAAATTCGAGCGATGACGCCGTTTCTTCCATCGTTCGCGTGTACCTCGCACGAGGAGTTAATTCGCATACGATTGGGACGATCGGCACGTTGCGTCGCTTCATCTCTTCAAGCTCGTGTTCGAGCAGTGGCAAATTTCTATCGGGCCACCGATCGATGATGTACACGATCCGATTCTCCTTCGCAGCGACGGCTCTGCTGGTATTGATTTGCGACACACCCGGTGTTTTCTGCAGGAGTTCGATAAGTGGCGCCACAGTGCGCTCGATTCGGAAATGTTGCTCGATTCGCGCCCGTCCGGCGCGGCCATAATGTAGTCGCAATTTGGCGTCCTCTATAAGTCGGCTCAGCGCTCCAGCAAATGCCATCGTGTCCTCGGGCGGAACGAGCAAACCGGTTTCACCGTCTACGACTGATTCAGGAATTCCAGCCAATCGAGTGGAGACCACTGGGCGCCCAGCTGCCATTGCCTCGATGATCACAGTTGGAAAAACATCGCTGGCCCCTTGGGAATCTGTGACCGAAGCGAGCGCGAAAATATCAGCAGATTGCAGTTTCTCCAGAACCGCTCCCTGTGCCAGTGATCCGAGCAAGCGGACCTGGTCTGTCAGGTTCAGTTTTCTAATTCTTGCTTCCAGATCATCGCGTAGAGGACCATCGCCAATAATTTCACAGTTGAATTTGAGACCCCGGCGCGCAAGCTCTGCGCAAGCATCGATCAGGTGCTCAAATCCCTTGAACGCGACTAATCGTCCAATGCTGACGATTCGTGGCACTGTGTTCTCTGACACTTCGTGCTGCGCCGCTGGAAAGCGATCCAGATCCATCCCGTTGTAGACACGTTGAATTTTTGCGGCGGAATCCGGACAGCGTTGACGAAGAAGATCGCGACTGTAATCGGTTTCGGCTGCGATGAACTGCGCAGCGGCGAAGATTTCCCGTAATAGATCGTCATTGCCAAGGTCCTTCATGAAGTCCTGTCCATGCGCCGTGATACTGAATGGAATCCCTGAAATCTCCTTTAAGAACATCGCGGTGTGCGCTGCTCGATTCGCGAAGTGAACATGAACATGATCGACGCCGCGGCGCTTAAAATGGTCGGCAAAATAGAGAGCATTGCGCGCGCGCTGCTCCGCCTTGACGCTGGATCCATACTTTCGCTCGTGCCGGTCAACCAGATCGTGCGGCCATTTACCGTCCGTTTTCGCCTTCTTTTCTGAAATCTTTAAAATTTCTTGCGGCGGTGCGTAATGGATCGGGGCGCGCAGACAGGCGATATGCTCGTGGCGCAAACTTGTAAGCGGCGGATATACGGACCCAATCTCAAGCTCCCAACCGAGCCGTTCCAGCGCCAGCATCTCCGCGTCGCAAAATGTCTGGGAAAGCACTGGATATCGGGAGTAAAGATAGCCGAGACGCATCGAGTCGGATGATTACGCGTTCCGCGCGAAAATAGCAATGGCCGTGGTCACAGGCGTGACGCCTGCCGCTCCAAAGCGCGCGTCCGACAAAATTCAGGAAAATCGGACGTCCTTGCCAGGATCCATCTCAAAGTCCAGGTCGAGGGAGTCCTCCGTGTTCGGCTTGATCACTTCTTCCATGAATTTCACGAAAATGGGGTCTTCGCGAAAGATTGCGTACTTGTCCATCGATTCAAAATCAATGGCGATAAAGAATGGCCACGGCAATTCAGGGTCGATCCGTTTTCCACATTTGATGCTCAACACCTCGGGAATTTTGAGAAGCTGCATTCGGGTATTCATCATCATCGCCTCCACACGGGCAGGCGTGACCTCGGGCTTGAGTTTGTAGAGAACGACATGATGAACCATAAGGCTAAAGCTAATAGGCGTTTCCAACGAAGCACGCAAGTCTGAATCCGTGCGTAAAGGAGCCCGCTATGGTAAAGTTACTTGCGGATGATTGATTTCGGCCGACAATCGCCTTCATTTCGACGCTGAGCATTGCTGCGCGCCGTGCAGATGTGCGAATTCAAGACTCATCTGCGAGCCGATGAAAGTAATCCTTAAGAACGTATGAATTCTGAGCTTGGAACCGGCAAAATCCCAGCGCCGGATCGCATCGAACATCTTTTGCCGAAGAACGGGAGTATCGGTGAAGTGGACTTAAGCATCGTGATTCCTGCGATGAATGAGGAAATCACCGTGGGAGAATTCATCGAGTGGTGTAAGGAAGGTCTTAGGCACGCCGGAGTGACCGGGCAGATTCTCATCGTTGACAGTTCGACCGATGACACGCCCAGGATTGTTCTTGAACATGGCGGCGAAGTTCTGCGAGTTCCGAAGCGCGGGGTTGGACGCGCCTACATCGACGCGATTCCATATATGCGCGGAAAATGGATGTTAATGGGCGACGCAGATTTGACCTACGATTTTCGTGAGATCGCTCCATTCATCGAGGAATTTCGAAAGGGCGCGGAGTTCATTATGGGTAGCCGCTTCCGAGGGAGCATCGAGAAGGGAGCGATGCCTAAATTGCACCGTTATTTCGGCACGCCTTTGACGAATTGGATTCTCAACCGCATTTACCGCAGCAACTATTCCGACATTCATTGCGGGATACGCGGAGCGACTCGCGAGGTGTTAGACAGAATTCATATTACTTCGGATGGCTGGGAATACGCCAGCGAAATGGTGTTGAAAGCTGCGCGATTGAAGCTCGCAAGTGCCGAGGTGCCTATCAAGTTTTATAAGGACCGGGAAGGACGCCTCAGTCACCATCGGCGCGTGGGTTGGAAATCGTCGTGGATGGCAGGTTGGGTAAACTTGAAAGTGATGCTGGTGTACGCGGCGGATTCGTTTCTCCTCAAGCCTGGCATCGCGCTGATGGTGATTGGATTGTTGCTTTCCTTGGGGCTCTCTAAAGGGCCGGTGAGAATCGGACCAATTGGATTTAGTTTGTACTGGATGCTTCTTGGTGTGACGTGTACGACGCTCGGGTACAGCTCGATTCAAATTGGACTCCTGGCCCGGGTTCTGCACGGCTTACAACCAAGATTTGTTGAGCGGTTACATGCATTTGTGACGTACGATCGTGGAATGATTGCATCGGCCGGTCTTATGGTCGCCGGTCTGATGCTCCTAAGTCATCTCGTTTACCGGTATTTGAAACTTGGGCTGAACCTGCAAGCTATTTCGCACCCAGCCATTCTCGGTCTATTGCTCGTCATCCTTGGATTCCAGACATTCTGCTTCACATTGATGATGGAAATAGCAAAGCGCGTCATCTCGCGGTCCAGGCAGTGACTCCACGCGAACATGAAAGCTATGGCCAGTACGGGTTGACGCTAGTCGACCGTCTGGGCGTGTGGATGTCACAGCGGACAATTCGTCGGCATCTGGCCAATCGAAGCGATTTAGAGGTGTTGGAACTCGGCTGTGGCTACCGTGCCACTCAGTTGCTCGCCTTGGAACCGAGACTGAAAAGAGGCATAGGCGTAGATTTCCAGATCGCTCCCGAACTATTAAAGCGGAATAAATTGACTTTTTATCAGGGAACAATCGAACAGATCGTTCCTAATATGGAAAATGAAACTCTGGACGTGGTGATGCTTATATCAGTTTTGGAGCATCTGGTGGAGCCGGAGTTCGTTCTCAGATCTGCGTGGGGCTTGCTGAAACCTTCAGGACTGCTTCTGGTCAACGTCCCGACCTGGGCTGGCAAGCGATTTCTCGAGTTTTCTGCCTTCCGGCTTGGTTTTAGCCCGAAGGTCGAGATAGACGACCACAAAATGTACTATGGGAAACGCGACCTTTGGCCGATGCTCGTCCGTGCGGGCTTCAAGCCGAGCGAAATGCGACTTAAATATCACAAGTTCGGTTTGAACTTATTCGCTGCCGCCAAAAAAGAAGGTGTCGGGCAAGATCATCGATAGACCGATTCCCATCGTCTATTCGGGTAAGCCCTGTTGTAGTCTAATTACTAAGGCGTAGTTGTTGCTTCCCGATGGCCGAACAAACTCGATCACCCAATCTTCTTCCGATCGCTTTCGCGCTGGGAGTCCTTCTGTGGTTATTCACGATGACTGGAGGCCGCCAGGTCTTTATCGAAGAGGTGCTCGGTAAGGCGTACGACTCCCAGGCTGACCATTTTCTTCGTGGCGATGTGGGAGTCGATGGTGACGCGATCAAGCACGAAGTGATGGTCGTGAAGGGAAAGTCATACATGTATTTTGGACCGTTCCCAGCGTTTCTGCGCATTCCGCTAAATTACATCTATCCGGGCGGGCGAGGACACTGGTCGCGCATTTCTGGATTTTGCGCAGGAATGATCGCATTGGCCGCATTTGCGGGACTCGTTCGGATGGCCTTACGCGGGTCCCAACTGTCGAGTCGTTGGCAGGATTGGCTGGGGCGCGCTTCCCTGGTTGGTTTTGCTTTGGGCTCGCCACTGCTTCTGCTTCTCGGAAATCTTTCCATCTATGACGAAGCGATCATTTGGGGACTCGCCTGGTCGCTTGCCGCTCTCTATTTTGCCTTGCGATCTCGAGAAGCGGAAGGATCTGCGCTGACCCGCTCACTGATTGCGTTCTCTTGTTGCGCCGGCGGAGCATTACTATCACGAGCAACCTTCGGCGTGCCGTTCCTTTTGATTGCGCCTGTCCTTGTGTTCCGCTTATTCCGCAGAAATCCAGTACGTAATCTCGCAGCGCTCTTTCTTCCGCTCGGTGCGGCGTTGACTTTTTACCTCTTTCTGACGTACGCGCGATTCGGTGATTTCAGCGGGATGCCTATGCGTTACAACGCGAACCCGACACAGCGGCAGTTTGCGACCAAATACGGGTTGTTTCGCCTTGAAAGGATTCCTTATAGCGCTGCGGACTATCTCGTCTTGCGCTGGCCAAAAACGCAACACGACGCTCCCTACTTGAAAGCAAGCCGACTACCGTACAACCATCCGACTCTTTATGTTATGCCGTTCACCGAAACATATTCCTCGTTGTTATGGAGCTCAGCCTGGATCATCCTTGGCGCAGTTATCGGCATGGCGATGTTACTTCGGCCTGGAGGTTCGGCCGTAATGGATCGCACGATTGCCGTCATCCTTTTTCTGCAGGTCCTTCTTATTTTATCTTTTATGGGGCTAGCTCAGCGTTACACGGCGGAATTTTATCCATTCCTTGTTTTCGTTTTTCTATTTTTTCTGCGGCAAGGCAATGCGGCGTTCCGGTTGCGATATCTGTTTATAGCGCTGGTTGTAGTTTCGCTGGTGATAAATTCACTGACGACAGTGTCGTGGTTGGTAGAAACCGACTTGAACGTTCCTGTGGAAACAAAGGCGGTGTGGAAGGGGTTTTTGGGCAGAACGTCACCACAATAGCGATAAAATTGGCGACACCGACTGCGGGCGGATTTGCGGGATTTACATGATTCGCTGGAGCGCGGCGTTCGGTGGTATGATGTCGGCTGGACAAGGCGATCTAAGTTTTCGATGTTTGAATTTCCTGAATGATTATCACGCGCTCTCCACTGCGAATCTCCCTCGGCGGCGGTGGGACTGATTTGCCATCGTATTATCGCAAGCACGGCGGCTTTCTTATCGCCGCTGCGATCGATAAGTATGTCTACATCACCGTTCATCGTCGGTTTGTTGATGGTTTTTTACTGAAGTATTCCCAATTGGAGGAAGTACTCGTAATTGACGAAATCAAGCACCCAATCATCAGGGAGGCGTTTAAGCTGGCAGGGGTGCGCGAGCGCAACTTGGAGATCGCGAGCATGGCCGATATTCCGGCCGGCACAGGGCTCGGCTCATCGGGCAGTTTCACAACGGCGCTACTCAAGGCGCTGCACGCGCTGCACAAAAACCTGGTTCATCCATCTGAGCTAGCCGAGCAGGCTTGCTGCATCGAGTTGGAAAGACTGCGCGAACCAATAGGCAAACAAGACCAGTATATTGCGGCCTACGGCGGGATCACCTGCTTCCAATTCCAACCGGATGGTCAAGTCCTGGCGTCCCCACTAAGGATTTCTGAGGAAACCTACCTCGAATTGGAGGACAACTTATTGCTGTTTTTTACCGGTTATTCGCGCTCTGCTTCAAGGATTTTGCAGGAACAGCACGACAAAAGCATAGAGTCCGACAAAGCGATGCTTGAGAACCTTCACTTCGTGAAAGACCTGGGACGGCAAAGTCAGTGCGCATTGGAAGCTAACAATCTTCAGGAATTCGCGCGACTAATGGATGTACACTGGCAGCGAAAAAAGGAGCGCTCTGCGAGCATGAGCAACGAGCGCATTAATGACTTTTATGACTTTGCCATGGCTAATGGTGCGCTTGGCGGCAAGATAATCGGCGCCGGTGGTGGTGGCTTCCTTATGTTTTATACTGAAGATAAGGGCCGACTGCGCCAGGCTATGCGCGAGAAAGGATTGACGGAAATCCGTTTCCGTTTCGAACCGGAAGGCACCAAGATTCTCAGTCAATGAGCTCGCGGGTGAAAAAGGCTGCTCTGGTCGACTGGCCCGTGGCTATTCTCGCCGGAGGACTTGCCACACGACTTCGACCATTGACGGACAAGACGCCAAAAGCACTGCTGACCGTCGCAGGTGAACCCTTCCTTGTTCATCAACTGCGACTTCTGCGTTCTCATGGGTTTCGCAAGGTAGTGCTTTGTGTTGGCTATCTGGGCGACATGATCGAGGCGACAGTGGGCGACGGGAGCGATCTCGATTTGCAGATTGCGTATTCGTTTGATGGCCCAATCCTTCTTGGAACTGGCGGCGCACTGAAACGGGCGCTTCCGACGCTCGGGGACCGATTTCTAGTGACTTACGGAGACTCATACATGCCAGTTAATTACTCGGCGATTGTGGATGCTTTTATTCTCAGCGGAAAGCCCGCCCTGTTAACAGTTCTTGAAAATGGAGGTCGATGGGACGCCAGTAACGTTTGGTTCAGGGCTGGCGAGATCCTACGTTATGATAAAAAAACGCCTACATCCGAAATGCATCATATCGACTACGGTATCTCCGTTCTGAGTGCGGCAGTCTTTGCGCCGTTCGCCGATACTCCAGGCTTTGATCTCGGGGATGTTTACTCCCGTTTGGTCTCAGAGAAAAAAATGGCCGCGTATGAAATGAAGGAACGCTTTTATGAAATTGGATCGCCACAGGGCCTTGTGGAACTTGATTCTCTTCTACGTGGAAAACTGACTCCAATTGCACCATGAACTATTCCGAGACACACCTGCGGGAGACGGCTGACATCGTCTCGAAACTTGACCCGGCACTCTGCGAAAAGGCCGTGGAACTCCTTGCGCTAGTACGGGCGCGCGGCGGTCGGCTTTTCGTTCTAGGAGTTGGGGGCAGCGCGGCGAACGCTTCTCACGCTGTAAACGATTTCCGCAAGCTTGCAGGTATCGAATCCTA
>Ga0066903_100006476_pt1 | contig 10418 bp, 4 predicted proteins | sample PanSoiMetaGPlot1_FD_67491 | JGI IMG/M metagenome (GOLD analysis project Ga0066903, IMG submission 67491) | Tropical forest soil microbial communities from Panama analyzed to predict greenhouse gas emissions - Panama Soil - Plot 1 (version 2) | ecosystem: Environmental > Terrestrial > Soil >...
GTCGCGTTCGTCCAGCAGGTCACGACGGCGAAGCTGCTGACCAACGTGACGTCGGACGTGGACGCGGTGAAGCTGTTCGTCTCGCAGGCCGTCGGCACGCTCGTCGCCTCCGTCTTCCTCATCATCGGCGCGAGCGCGCTGTTGCTGTGGATCGACTGGAAGCTCGGGCTCACGGTCATGGCGGTGCTGCCGGTCATCGGCGTCACGTTCAAGGTGGTGTTCGGCCGCGTCCGCGCGCTCTTCCTGAAGGCGCAGGGCGCGATCGACGGGCTGAACCGCGTGATCAACGAGAGCATCCTCGGCGCCGCGCTGATCCGGCTGCTGAACTCGCACCCGCGCGAGCAGGAGAAATTCTCGCGGGTGAACGCGGAGGCGCGCGACATCAGCCTGCGGATCCTGAACCTGTTCGCGTGGCTGATCCCGATCATCATGTTCTGCACCAACGTCGCGACGCTGCTGATCCTCGTGCTCGGCGGGCGCTTCGTGATCGGCGGCGCGATGACGCTGGGGGACTTCACGGCGTTCAACACGTACCTCTCGATCCTGATCTTCCCCGTGATCATGATCGGCTTCATGAGCAACGTGATCGCGCAGTCGACCGCGTCGTACAGCCGCATCGGCGCGGTCCTCGCCGCGCCGCCGCGCCGCGAGGGGGGGACGGTCCCGGCCGACATCCGCGGCGACGTCGAGGTCTCGCACGTGTTCGTGACGTACGAGAACCGCGACACGCTGAAGGACGTCTCGATCACGGTGAAGGCCGGCACGAAGACGGCCGTCATCGGGCCGACCGCAGCCGGCAAGTCGCAGCTCCTCTACCTGCTCGCCGGACTCATGGAGCCGGCGTCGGGCACCGTCAGCTACGACGGCCGACCGCTCGCGGAGTACGAGCGCCATTCGCTCCACCAGCAGGTGGCGATCGTCTTCCAGGACGCGACGCTCTTCAACCTCTCGGTGCGCGAGAACATCGGCTTCAGCCGGACCGCGACCGACGCGTCGCTCGAGAAGGCGATCGCGACCGCGGAGCTGGCCGACTTCGTCCGGACGCTGCCGCAGGGGCTCGACACCGTCATCGCGGAGCGCGGAAGCAGCCTGTCGGGCGGCCAGCGGCAGCGCATCATGCTCGCGCGCGCGCTGGCGCTCGACCCGCGCGTGCTGCTGCTCGACGACTTCACGGCGCGGGTCGACGTGACGACGGAGCGGAAGATTCTCGAGAACGTCCGCCGGAACTACCCCGGCGTGACGCTCGTGTCGGTGACGCAGAAGATCGCGTCGGTGGAAGACTACGACCAGATCGTCGTGCTCATGGAAGGGGAAGTCCTGGCCGCCGGCACGCACGGGCAGCTGCTCGACACGTGCCCCGAATACGCGCAGATCTATGAGTCCCAGCGAAGCACCAGCACTTACGAGTCCGTACAGGCTTAGCGCGCCGCAGCCGCAGATCGCGCCGACGATCGGCGCGGCGCTGAAGAAGCTCGCGCCGCTGCTCGACGATCAGCGCCGGCGGCTCGCGGTGGCGTTCGCCGCGACGGCGGTGTCGGCGATCATGGGCCTGCAGGGGCCGCGGATCATCGCGCACACGATCGATCGCGACATCCGGACCCGCGACGTTCGCGGCGTCGTCCTGTCGGCGGGTCTGCTCCTGTTCCTGTATCTCGTCGGGCTCGTCGCGACGTACGTCCAGGCGCAGCAGATGGGCCGCGTCGGGCGCCTGCTGCTCTTCAAGCTCCGCAACCTGCTCTTTGGCAAGCTGCAGGAGCTGCCGCTCGAGTTCTTCAACCAGAACAAGGCCGGCGACCTCATCTCGCGGATCAACAACGACACCGACAAGCTGAATCAGTTCTTCGCGCAGGCGCTGGTGCAGGTCTCGGCGAACGTGATCGTCATGACCGGCGCGGCGGCCTTCATGCTCGCGCAGAACGCCCGCCTGGGCGCCGCGGCGCTGGCGCCCGCCATCGTGGCGTTCGCCTTCACGCGGGTGACGGCCGGCTGGGTGAAGCGCAAGAACCTGGCGAGCCTGCAGGCGCTCGGCGCGCTGAGCGGCGGCGTCCAGGAAGGCCTGAGCAACTTCCGCGTCATCGCGGCGTTCAATCGCGCCGACTACTTCGAGCGGCTGTTCGGCGAGGTGAACGAGCGCAACTACCGCGCGGCGACCGCCGCCGGCATCGCCAACACGGTGCTGATTCCGCTCTACGGGCTCGCGCTCACGCTCGCGCAGGTCACCGTGCTCGCGTACGGCTTCTATCTCATCACCGCGGGCCGCCTGACCGTGGGACTGCTGATCGGATTCCTGCTGTATCTGAACAGTTTCTACATGCCGATGCGCCAGCTCGCAGCACTCTGGTCGTCGGCGCAGCTCGCGATGGCGAGTCTCGACCGGATTTCCGCGGTGCTCGCGCTCGAAGGCCACCTGCCGCAGCTGCCGCCGGCGCCGCCGGCCGCGGGCCCGGCGCTTGCATTCGATCACGTGCAATTCAGCTACGTGCCCGGAAAACCCATCCTGCGTGACGCCTCGTTCGCCTTCGAACGCGGAAAAACTTACGCGCTCGTCGGCCCCACCGGCGGCGGCAAGACGACGACGGCGCTGCTGATGGCGCGGCTGTACGACCCGCAGAGCGGCCGCGTGCTCCTCGACGGGCGCGACATCCGCACGTTCACGCCCGCCGAGCGCGCGACGCGCATCGGCTTCATCCTCCAGGAGCCGTTCCTCTTCTCCGGCACGGTCCGCGACAACGTGGTCTATGCCAACGAGGCGCTGCAGCCGCTCTCGGACGATGAACTGGCGGCGCGCCTCGGCGCGAAGCGCCTCGACGCGCTCGTCCAGCGGTTCAAGGACGGCCTGGCGACCCCCGTCACGTCCGCCGGCGAAGGCCTGAGCCTCGGCCAGAAACAGCTCGTCGCGTTCATCCGCACGGTGATGCGCGAGCCGCAGATCCTGATCCTCGACGAAGCGACCGCGAACATCGACACCGTCACCGAGCAGCTGCTCGGCGAGATCCTCGACGAACTGCCCGCGTCGACGACGAAGGTCGTCATCGCGCACCGCCTGAACACCATCGCGAACGCCGACGAAATCCTCTTCATCAACATGGGGGAGATCACGCGCGCCGGTTCGATGCAGGACGCGCTCGATCTGCTCCTCCATCACAAGCGGGAGAGCTGATGGCCGTCTTCGACGATCTCGACTTCCGCACGGGCAACGAGCCCGACCTGCCCCCGCCGTCGGGACGGCCGCCGCTGTGGCAGCCGATCGCGGCGGGCGCCGTGCTCGTCGTGCTGCTGCTCGGCCTCTGGTACCTCGGCACGCACAGGAAGGCGCCGGCCCCGGAACCAGCCCGGCCCGCGGCGCGCGCCGCCGTGGAGCCGCCCAGGCGCGGGGCCGCGGAGCCCGGCGAGGCGATCGACCTGCCGCCGATCGACGAGAGCGACGCGCTCATCCGCACGCTCGTGACGCGCCTCTCGTCGCATCCCAAGGTGGCGGCGTGGCTGACGACCGATCACCTGATCCGGAACATCGCCGCCGTCATCAACAACGTCGCCGAGGGGGATACGCCGGCGAAGCATCTCCGCGCGGTGCGTCCGGCCGGAGCGTTCCCCGTCAAGAAGGCGAACGGCCAGACCCTGATCGATCCGGCCGGCTACAAACGCTACGACGCGATCGCCGACGCCGTGGAGGCGGTCGACGCGCGCGGCGTCGCGCGGTTCTACGCGACGGTGAAGCCGCGCATCAGCGAGGCCTTCGTCGATCTCGGCACGTCCGACCCCGACGTCGACCACGCGGTCGAGCGCGCGATCGTGATGCTGCTCCGCACGCCGATCGTCGATCACGACGTCCAGCTGCGCACCGACAAGGTCACGTACGGCTTCGCCGATCCGGCGCTCGAGAATCTGTCGAAGGTGCAGCGGCAGTTCCTGCGCATGGGTCCCCGCAACGTGCAGCGCGTGCAGCTGAAACTGCGCGAAGTCGCGCACTATCTCGGGATTCCCGACGCCGCGCTGCCGCCGCCGACGCGCTGATCGTCGGCGCCGCTCCAGCAGTACGCACGCACGAAGAACGGCCGGTCGCCGACCTTCAGGCCCGGGTCCTGCGCGCCGAACGTCGCGCACGGCGCGTAGTGCGCCTCGATCCACGCCATCAGCCGCCGGCTGTAGTCGCGCCCGAACGACTCGGCGCCGAACTCGCGCGTCGCGCGGTTCACGATCAGGATCAGGCGCGTCCGCGACCGATCCAGCGCTTCGATCGCACGCTCCTCCCGCACGCCTTCCAGGAACCCCGGCGTCGCGATCTCCTCGCGCAGCGGGTTCCGGCGTTCGCTCAGGAACGTCAGCGACGTGCCTTCCGGCAGCACCGCGATGAACTCGCCCGGCCGCGTGCGCGTGCCGATGAACGCGAGCGCGTCGTTCCACGCGGTCCCGATCGCCGGCGGCACGATCATCGTCCCGCGCGGCGCCGAGACGGCGACGGTGTTAGCGCGCCGGTAGCGATACGCGAGCACGACGGCCGTGCCGATCGCGCTCACGAGCAGCAGCGACAGCGCGATCGACGTCACGGCGCGGCGCGCCGCGGCATCGGGCAGCGATTCGGCGAACGGTCCCACCCACGCATACGTGAACAGCACGATCGACACCGGCAGGAGGAACGAGCCGTACGCGCCACCGCTCCGGACGTGCAGGATCACCCGCGCGAGATGCACGAGGGCAAAGACCGAGTACAGGACGACGAGCCTGTCGGTGCCCGACCGCGGGGGCGCGGACCGCACGAGCAGCGCGACGAGCAGCAGCGGCATTGCGAGGAACGGCCCGCGATCCCAGTCGAGTCCCGTCGTCACCGACAGGATCGCGATTCCCGCGAGAGCGGCCACGAGCGTCCAGCGGGCTCGTGCCGCCGCGCGCGGCGGCCCCGCAGCGAGATAACTCGCCGCGCCCACGATCGCCGCAATGGCGGCGAGCTTCACGGCGGCCGCCACCATCCGCGCGAGCGAGGCGAACGGGTGATCGAATCCCAGGAGCCCTGCGTTGAAGAACTCGAGGGGCGGCGGCACGTTGTAGCCGAGCAGCCAGCTGTCGATGATGAGGGTCTGCCAGCCGACCTGCGCGGCGATCCACGCGTACATCGCGCCTGCGAGAGCCGCGGCGCAGCCGGCGAAGACGAGCGCGCGCGACAGCCTGGGCCGCATCCCGCCGGGCGGCGCCAGCCAGGCGGCGGCAAGGCCCGCGCTGAGCGCCGCGAGCCCCATCTCGGTCTTCGCCAGCACCGCGGCCCCGGCGAGGACGCCGGCGCACGCGAACCGCGCGAGCGACGGACGCGCGAGCGCGCGCGCCGCGACCGTCAGCGTCGCGAGCGCGAGCAGCGTGCCGTGGAGCGCGCTGTAGGCGTACGGCACGATGTAGTTGCCGGCGGGCTTGAACGTGCAGAGCCACATCATCGTCAGCGCCGCGATGCCCGCCGCGCGCGGATCCATCAGCCGGCGGCCCAGGACGTACACGAGCGCGACGATCGCGATCGCGCTCACGATGCCGCTCGCGTAGAGGATCGTCAGCGAGGGGCCGAACAGCCGGTAGAGCGCGGCGTGAAGATAGGGGGAGAGCGGACCGTAGATGTGCCCGACGTCGGCGTACAGCCGCTCGCCGGACGCGAGACGCAGCGGCTGGTTCATCTCGCGGCCGCTGTCGATCACGGGCCCGGCCCAGCGCTGCCACGACGCCGCCAGGCCGAGGATCAGCGATAGCGCGAGGATCGCGAGCCAGCGGCGATCGTCGTTCGTCAACGGCATCCCGCCGAAGCTTAAGCGAAGGCGGACGCAACCGGGCAGGCCGCGTCTAAGAACCCGGACTATTTGGTTCCGCCGCCCGCCTGCGCCTCGTAGAGCCGCAGGTTGCGGATCGACCACGCCGGCGCGTCGGCAATGTTGTCGGTCTGCGTGATCCGCACGAACCGCGCGCGCACCGGCACGAACGCGATCGACGTGCGAGCGCCGCCCCCCATGCCCTCCGCCACCGGCTTGCTCCACTTCTTGCCGTCGCTCGACACGGTCACCGTGTAGGCGCGCGGGTAGCCGACCGCCGGCGGCGTCGCGGCGGCGTCCGCGCCTGCGCGTCCCGCGGGACCGGGAGGCGTGCCCGGCGCCGGCGCCGGCGCGAGCGTCCCCCTGCCGGCGCGACGGGTGACGGTCGCAGACTCGAACTGCAGCTCGGTCACGAGCGCCGGCTGCGGCAGTTCCACCTGGAACCACATCCCGGGGATCTGCGCCGTGCCGGAGCTCCAGCCGCGCATCGACGCAGCGCCGGCCGCGGTCTCGGCGCCATGGCTCGCGCCGAACGTGAACAGCCGGGCGTCGAGCAGGTGCGGCAGCGTGGCCTCGAGCTCGTCGACCGACCACGGTCCCTTCTTCGACGCGATCTCGGCGCGCACGCGCGCCACGTCGGCGGGCGTCACCAGGTCGCCGGTGTTGCCGAAGCTCGTACGGACGAAGGACGCGACGCCGGCGACCCAGTCATCGGTATTGTCCATCGGCACCATCACGTCGCGGTACGTCTTGCCGTCGAGGGGCCCTGTCATGCCGCGGAGCAGCAGCTTGATCACGTAGTCGCGATGCCCCTGCACGCGCGGCGATCCGGCCAGCGGCGGCGCCATCGTCGTGCCCGGCGCCGCGCCGTCGAGCGGCGCGCCCATCGCGTCGGGGCCGTGGCATGAGAAGCAGACGGCGTTGAAGACGTCGCCGCCCTGCTGCAGCCGCTTCTCTTCCGCGGGCGTGAGCGTGCCGGCGCGGCGGCCTCCCGCGCCGGCGGCCGCCGTCGGCGTGACCAGGCGCTCGCCGATGATCGCGACCCCCTTCGCCGGGTTCGACTCCTCCGTCGCCTTCACGAGATTGGGCAGGTCCTTCAGCTTGAACAGACTCGCCGACAGCATCGCCTGGATCGCGACGTTGGGATCGCGATCCTTGGTCATCGCACGGTAGTCGTCCGCGAACGTCTTGTCGCCGGCCTTGTAGAGCGTCTCGCTCGCGCGCATCGCCTGGACGCGCAGCCGCGGGTTCTCGTCCTTCATCGCCTCGCGCACGAGGGGGGCGTCGAGCGCGCCGAGCCCCTCGAGCGTCCAGACCGCATGGACGCGCGCAAGCAGGTTGTCGGACGAGCGCGCCATCTGCTGAAGTGCAGGGACGACCGACTTGTCCTGCTTCAGGATCAGCAGCCGCTGCGCCATGTCGCGCCACCAGCCGTTCGGGTGCGTCAGGTGCGCGACCAGCTGCGCGGGCGTCTCGCTGTACATCCGCGGCGGCGCGAAGTTCGGCGTAATCGCAGCAATCGCGGGCTGCCCGATATTGGTGTCGGTCTTGGTCACGGCGGCGCGGCCGTCGTAGCGCAGACGCCAGATGCGGCCGTGATCGATGACTTTGTCGAGCTGATACTGCTCGATCTTCGCGCGCAGGTACTCGCCCGGCCCCGACCACTCCCGCTCCTGGATGATGCCGTGGTACATGTCGGCGATGTAGAGCGTGCCGTCTGGCGCGTTGCTGATGTTGACCGGGCGGAACAGCTGATCGAGGCTGGTGAGGAACTCCGCCTGCGGATACACGTTCCGCAGCAGCGTCAGCCCTTCGATGTTGTCGATGGCGGTACGGCGGATCAGACGGCCGACCGGCTCCGTGAAGAGCAACTGCCCTTTCAGGTCCGCCGGCAGCGCGTCGCCGCGGAAGATCGCCGGACCCGTCGTCGCCGTGAAGTGATTGAGGTTCTGCGCGGGCATCCGCGTGCGGAAGATGCCGCCCTGCATGTCGCCGATGCCGGGCGAGGGCCAGACCACGGCGAAGTCCTTCTCGAAGCCGCCTTCCATGCCCGCCGGGCAGTTGGGGTTCACCGGACGCAGCGGCGCGGCCGGCGCGGCGCTGCGGCCAAAGCCGCGGCCGATCGGCGAGGGACACGGCGTGAACGAGCCGTAGTGAATCGGAAACTGGAAATTCATCGGGCCGCGCTCGCCGCCCGCGTCCACGAACCACGTCTTCCCGTCGTCGTCGCTCGCGAGGCCCCACTGGCCTCCGTTGGCCCCTGTCGGTTCGCGCAGGAAACCGTTCGGCGTCCAGCGGATGCGGAACGCGTTGTAGGTTGTGTAGATCCAGTTGTCCATGTTCCAGAGCAGGCCCGCCTTCTGGTGCTCGATGTTGGCGTCGCCGCTCTGGCCGATGCCGGTGAAGACGACCTCCCGCTTGTCGGCGACGCCGTCGCCGTTGGTGTCGGTGAGCTTGATCACGTCGTCGGAGTCGGTCTCGCTCGTGAGGATGACGCCGTCGTCGAGCGGCAGGATCATGCGCGGCGCGACGAGCTTGTCGGCGAACACGACGTGCTTGTCGTAGACGCCGTCCCCCTTCGTGCTCTCCCAGCGGCTGATGCGGCTGATTGGATCGTGCTCGTGCGTGGCTTCGGCGTCTCTCATGTAGCTCACGAGCTCGCTGACGTACATGCGGCCGTTGCCGTCGAACTCGATCACGGCGGGACTGATCACGTCGGGCTCGGCGGCGACGAGCTCCATGCGATAGCCCTGCGGCAGGGCGAAGGTCTTCGCTTCGTCGGCGGCGCTACGCGGAAGATACGGCGGCTTCGGGGCGAAGTCGGTGTTCTCGTTCGTCTGCGTCCTGCCGCCGAATCCGCGACCGCTGCCCTGCGGCGCTGGCGCGCCGGCCGACTGCGCCCCGGTCGGCGGCGCCGCGGTCGGCGGCGGCGGGGCGCTCTGCGCGCTCCCGATCAGAACGGATGTCGAAAATGCGGTGAGAAAGAGAGCGGAAACCGCGGCGACGGCGGCCCAGACCGGACGAACGAGACGAACCATGGTTGCCCCCAGCGAAAACGTCGCTGCAGCGTAAAGCGCGCGAGGGCGCAGGTCAACTGCCTGATTACGGAATTCGTAGATCTGCATCCGCACACGCTTCGTGTATCCTGTGTGCCTCCCCAAAGAAGCGCTGCGACCCAACGGGAACTGACCGGTAGAAACCGGCGTGCCAAACGTCGGTGGACGTGTGTGTGTGCCGCGAAGGGTGTGAACTTCGCGAGAAAGTGCAGACCATGAAAGCGTCGCTGTCGAGAGTCGTTTCGTTCGCACTCATCCTGTTCGCGTTCTCCGCCGCGTCCGCGTGGGCGCAGCCGACCATCAGCAACATCACGCCCGGCTACGGCGGTGCCGGCCCGAACTCGCCCACGAGCTATACCATCACGGGCACCGGCTTCAGTATGGCGCCCAAAGGCACGCGATTCATCGACGCCACGGGCAGGGACCTCTTCTCCGGGCTCAGCTGCTCGACGACGACGACCTGCACCGGGTCGGGGATACGGCCGTTCCTCGTCGCGACGGGCATCGTCTCGACCATTCAGGTGTCGGCGCTCACGAGCTCGGGGCAGAGTCCGTCGGGCGTGAACTTCATCTATTACGGCGCGCTGACCATCTCGAACGTCACTCCGAATGTTGCCACCAACTACAACTCGACACAGGCCTACACGATCTTTGGCGGGCCGTTCGCGCTGAACAACCCGACCTTCCCGGGCACGACGATGGTCGCGCTGGCCATCTCCATCGCCGACCCGGCGTCATGCGGCGCGACATCGTCATGCGCGCAAACGGCGCCCAGCCTGACCTACGACTGCTGCGTGCCGCAGGGCGCCAAGACGATTGACGTTCGATCGGTGGGCGGCTCAGCCCTTCCGTACTTCACATGGGGAGCGGGAAGCCAGACGCCGGCCGTGCCCAGCATCACCGGCATCAGCCCGGCGAGCGGTCCTCAGGGCGGCGGCAACACCGTCACCATCACGGGCACGAACTTCATTCCCGGAACGCAGGTCGCGGTCGGCGGATTCGGAGTCTCTCGAGGCACCCATTTCACGTTCATCACCCTCGGCGGTTCGCTCGAGGCGACCAGCGTGAACTGCGCGAGCACGACGACGTGCACCGCCGTCGTGCCGTCCGGCGCCGCAGGGCCGGCCGACATCGTCGTGAACACGGTCTGCGGTGCGGGTGTTTCGCCATGCTCCGGCAACGCGCGGCCGTCCGTCAGCATTTCGACGACGAAGAGCGGCCTCTATGCCTACCCGGGCATCAAGGTCAACCCGGGCGGGATGAGCTTTCTCGAGGTGTCCGAGAACGGCGGACAGGTGACCTACCAGGTCTCGCTCTACAGCCAGCCGACCGCCAACGTGCACGTCGCCATCAGCGTCAATCCCGGCGGCGGAACGACGTCGCCGACGTCGCTGGATTTCACGCCGCTCAACTGGGCCGAGCCGCAGACCGTCACGGTGACCGGACTGGACGACGGCGGCACCGTGGCGGACGTCGGCTTTTCGGTGCGCAACATCGGGTCGAGCGCCGACCCGAACTACAACGGCGTTGAAACCGACCATCAGGACAACAACGTCGACAACGACATCAAGCGGTTCGT
>Ga0066903_100006477_pt1 | contig 10417 bp, 8 predicted proteins | sample PanSoiMetaGPlot1_FD_67491 | JGI IMG/M metagenome (GOLD analysis project Ga0066903, IMG submission 67491) | Tropical forest soil microbial communities from Panama analyzed to predict greenhouse gas emissions - Panama Soil - Plot 1 (version 2) | ecosystem: Environmental > Terrestrial > Soil >...
AGGCGATCTCGTGCGCGATCTCCGCCCCCAGCGTCCCCAGGGCCAGCCGCTTGTCGTCGCGGGCGGCCTCGACCTCGAAGCGGCGCAGCGTCTCCAGCTCGGCGAGGACGTCGGCGTTGTGCAGGGCGACCGCCCCCAGGCTGGCGATGGTCTCGAGCAGCTCGAGATCCTCGCGCGTGTACAGCGCCGACTGGTGCTTGGGCGCCAGCACCAGCACGCCCCGCATGTCTCCTTGCGACCGCATGGGCAAGAGCAGGTGGCGGCGCCAGTGCGCCTCGGTGGTCCACACCGCCTCGCCCGCGGCGAGCCGGGCCCGGTACCGGGGCGGGCGGTAGGGGATGTGGTGCAGCTCGCCGGGCAGGAACACGCGCGCGCTCTCCGTGGGCAGCCAGCGCATCACCGCCTCCTCGATGGAGCCGCTGATCCCCTGGACCTCGCGCTTGGACGCCAGGTCGTCGGCCAGCTGCTGCAGCGTGGGCCGGAACTTCGCGGTGGCCACGAAGAAGACGCGGCCGGAGAGCCGGTAGCCCACCACGCCCAGGAAGGCCACGGTGACGGTGCCGGCGACCCAGGGCACGAACGCGCCCGCGTCGTGCCGGCGCAAGAGCGCCGCGAGCCCGAGCCACACCACCAGGGCCACCACCGTCGCGCCCGTGAGGACCGGGACCGCGAACATGCGCGGGGTGAGCACCGCCGTGGTCCCGAGGATGTTGTGCCGGATGAGGGCGTAGCCGATCGAAAGCGGCCCGAGCGGCGCGAGGAAGGGGAGCACGAGATGGACGAAGCCGGTGCCGGTCATCAGGGTCACCGCGAACAGCAGGGCAAGGGCCGCGGGAACGGCGACCATGCCCCAGACGGCCGACAGCAGCTCCCGCCGTCCGGAGGCGGGGCCCATGCGCAGCCGCGCCACCACGCTGCCGGCCAGGACCATCAGCGAAACCTGGTTGGCGGCGCTCACCGCCACCCGCAGCGCCGTCAGGTCACGGCCCAAATAGGGGCCTACCACCAGCGTCACCGCGACGACCACACCGATCGCCGAGAGGACGATGAGGCCCAGAAACAGGACGCGGCGCCCCCGCCGCGGGGGCTCCGGGAACGAGTACGCCAGCCAGAACACGCAGAGGGCGGTCCCGACGATGGCCACCGAGAACACGGGGGAGAGCCGGGCGGTGGTGTGGTAGTCGTAAAAGGTGGCGAGGAACGTGAACGCGCCCACCGACCAGCCGGCATAGGCGACGGCCCCGGCGCGGCGCTGGGCCAGGAGCCACACCGCCGCGCCCGACCACAGCACGAACACGCCGACCAACGCGTAGAGCACGAAGAAGAACAGCTCCTCCTCGAGGCCGAGCCGCCGGATGGGCCGGTCGACCGTGACGTGGCCGGCGCGTGTCGCGAACGTGAGGCGCGCCGCGCGGTGGCCCTCCCCGGCCAGCGCGGCGATGCGCGCAGCGAGACGTCGTCCGGGGAGGTCGAAGGCGCTGGTAGGCGGCGGCAGGCCTTCGCCGTCGACCGCGACCACCCGATCCGGGAAGCGCAGGGGAAGCTGGTGGGAGGCCCAGGTCGGCCAGGACACCGCCGAGAAGCTGCCGAACGGATCCGTGACCAGGCTCGGGAAGGGACGGGCGTGGGCGTTGCATGCGCTCACGACCGCGGCAGCCGACAGGCCGATGAGCGCGACGCCGAGAGCGATGGCGGTCAAGCGAGCCCAGGAGGAACGGGCGCCGTCAGGCCTGCCCTCCCCTTCCGTCATCGCCTGCATCGACGACAACATCGCCCTCGTACCAACCTTGGTGGGTCTCCCCGAGACCAGGGGCCCTTCTAGCAAGCGTGGACGCGCGTGCCAAGCACATTGACATGAGGCGGGCGACGTCTGCGCCGTCGGCGCGCGCCAGGGCCCCCTCGATCTCGTACAGCCACGAAATCACGGCCTCGTCGCCCGGCTCGGGCTGGCCGTCGCCGAGCGCGTCCCGAACCGCGTCGACCACATACAGGATCCTCGCGGGCAGCGCCCCGTGGTCCTGGGTGGGCGCCGCCCAGGCAGCCGCCTCCGGCTCTCGTTCCCCGGCGGTGGCGCCCTCGCCGGGGACGAGCGCGCGGGTGTGCCGGGCCAGCCACCCCAGCGCCTCCTGCACGGCGAGCGACCGCAGGTAGAGCCGGCTCAGACGGCCGCGGGCGCGCAGGTAACCGCGACCGAGCGGGCGATCGCTCCCAGCGCGCGCGATCTCGTCCCAGGTCTCGGCCAGGCCCAGCGCCGGGTTGACCTCGCCGGGCACGACCGGGTCGGGCACCTCGCGGGTCGCCAGCAGGGCCAGGGCGATCGGATCGCGTGCGGCGAGCGCCCCGGCGCGCGCGTTCACGCCGCCGTAACCGACCTTGAAGCTGTGCCCCGCCCGGTCCCGGCGGTCGAAGACCCCCGCCATCAGCCCGCGCCCGCCATCCACCACGGGAGCGACGTCGGCGGTGAGAGCCAGGATCGCTCGCAGCTCCTCCAGGCGAAGCCCGGGGTTGGCGGCGAGCACGCGCGCGCTTGCGGCGGCAGCCAGGGCCGTCGCCTGGCTCGAATCGTCGGCGGCGATGCGGGGCCCGAAGCAGCGCGGCTCGCCGTGCGCCGACAGCGCCACCGCCGGCCCGAGGCGGTTGTACACGGCGCTCCCGTCCGGCCGGTAGTCGACGTAGGACCGATACCAGCGCCCGCGCGCGTCGGTGGCGGCGACGGCCTGGACCCAGGGCTGGCTCGCCAGATCGTCGGCGCCCAGCGCCGCGCTGTCGCCGTCGCGGGAGTGATTGCGCGACGGGTCTCCGACGGAGCAGAAGATGGCGGCCCCCCGCCCGCCCCGACCGGCGCGCGCCGCCGCGCGCAGGACGTCGCCGAGGTGGCGGGGCGTACCCCACGCGCCGTCGCTCATGGCGATCAGCACCACGTCGGCCTTCCAGTCTTCCACCGCGGCAGCCACCGCGATGGCCAGGCTGGTGGGCCCGATGTACGCCGGCACCGCCCCGAGCAAGCCCGGAACCCGGAACAGCCCGACGCGCGCGCGCGGGCTCTCGTGGAGGACGATGCCGGCCATGGCCGTGCCATGGCCGGGGGCAGCGGAGAGCGGCGGCTTGGCCGGCGCCTCCACAGGCAGCCCGACGACATAGGGCCCCTCGAGGGCGCCGTGCGCCGGCCGTCCCAGGGCCTCCCTATTATCGAAGGAGGTGTCGATCACCGCCACGGAGACCACGGGGGCGCGGCCGTCTCCGACCGTCGCGAGGGCGGCGTCCGCGGCCAGCTCGCCCCAGGGCGCCAGCGGCGAAGGCTGCAGGGGCGCCGCCTGGAGGTCCGCGGCCCCGTCCGGGGGCGGGCCCGCGAAGAAGAACGCCGCCCGAGAGACGCTGCCGTCCACGCCGACCTCGACGCCGGACCCGCGACGCGCCTGCTTGGCCGCCACCAACGGCTCGACGTAGAGGGTGGCGGCATCCCGCTCGCATCCCGGGGGCGAGAGGTAGAGGCGCACGTCGCCGATCCGGGCCAGGGGCTCCCACCGCAGCGCGGGCGCACCGGCGGCGCGCACCACCGTCCAGCGCGCGTAACGAGCCTCCGCCAGGGACGGCGGCTCGTTCCACTCCAGGGCGCGGTGATAGCCCGTCACCGGCGGTCACCGGTAGACGGGCGGGGCGAGCCAGGGCGGCGCCGCCGGCGGCAGATCCTCGCCGTCCGCGTCCTCCTCCGCTAGCTGCTCCATCTCGCCCGCGATGGCGATGGCATCGAGCTCGTCGCCGAGCTGGTCGCCCTCGCGGTTGAGAGGGGCGATCGCCCTCCCGAACGCTCCCAGCCAGAAAGCCAGCCGGGAAAAGCCCGCGCCTGCCGCCACCGCCGAGGCGCGGCGACAGAGCTTGGGAGCGATGCGGAGGAGCGCGCCGGCCGAGCAGCCGAGCGCTCCCGCAACGTCGCGGCCGTAGAGCCCGCGATCCTCCTCGGCGTCGTTGACGTCGTCGATGGCCTGCAGGCCGAGGAGGAAGAGATCGTACGCGCGCTGGAAGGCGCGGGCACGATCCTGCCGCGCACGCGCCTCTGGCTCGTCCAGCGGCCCGCCACCGAGGAGGAGGCAAACCGACGGGGCCGCGATCCAGCGGAGCTTGTCGCGTACCAGCGCCGCGTAGACCGCGGGACGCACGCCCCCCGCCGCCAGCACCCTCCGCTCCCCGCTCACCGCCCGCGTCCACCGCGCCGTCACCGCATCCACCGTCCAGCGGGCCAGCCCCGCGTCCCCGGACGCGTCCACCAGCGATCGTTGCCAGCGATCGGCGAGGACCCGCCCGAGCTCGATGAGCGACCCGTCCGCGGCCAGCTGCCCGTCCGCGATCCGATCGCGGAGGAGCCAGGCGAACCCGCCGTAGTGGTGGGCGCGTACGAAGGGCAAGACCTGATCCGGGGCGCGGGCGCGGCCCCCCCCGAGCTCGGCGGCGTAGAGGGGCAGCTCGCGGTTCGGGTGGAGGCTGATGACCTCCTGCCATCCCGAATCGGGTGACCGCGCCATCCCCAGCCGGTGGGGTAACCCCCGGGCCTGCGGTCGCAGGCCCGGGGGCAGTGAAGAGACGAGGGACTCGTACGAAGCGTCCATCGACGGAGCCTGTGGGAACGCCGACGACGGACCCGGGAGAGGCGCCCCTGCCGCTTCACCAGGTGTCAATCGTCACCTGAAAAGGAGCGATGTACTTGAAGGTGATGTCCCGAACGAGGAGCGCATCGAGCGCGCCGATGTGGGCGTCGCTCCAGGCGCCGTGGGGATTGAGATCGCGGAGGAGGGCCAGCACCGCCAGCCGCTTTGGCTCGGTGCCGAACCTGTCGTAATCGAAGACCGCCTGCTGGAGGGCGCGCAGATGGGCCAGGTCGGGCTCGGCGAACAAGCTCTTGTAGAGGCGGATGAGATCCGCGGCCGTTTCCGGGGAATGCTCGACGGCAGGAACCAGGGGGGCGAACGCCTTTGCGGAGAGAACGTTCCGCAGGCACTCGAGCTGGGTGAAGGTGAGCCCCGGGTTCTCACCTTCGTTCAATGCGGTCAACAATCGATCTGCATGTTCGCGAGATCCCTGTACGTCGCGATCAACGTCGTTTAGGGCTCGTTTGAGCGTCTCCAAACTATCTGGATTGCCGGGTTCACCAAACAAGTTGCTGTAAATGCGACGCAATTCGCTCGCCGTTGCGGCCATGATTGTCTCCTGTTCGAATGGGCGGGGGCGCGACGTAGTCAAAACAACGACTCCGCGCACACTTAGGTAGCCGCGACCATTGCTGCATTCAGGCGAGCTCTGTAATTGATATGGGGCGTGCTCGTTTCGGCGTTTGTTATTAAACGAAGCGCCGTAAACGATGCGCCGTAAACGATTGGCCCGTACGTCGGCGCCTTACCGGCGGGCGCCGGGCGGCCGCGCGATCGGCGAACCGATCAGCGGCCGCGCCGCCAGGCGCGCCAGGCGCGGTCGACGCGGGCGGCGATCTCCCGGGGGCGGGCCGAGAGCACCTCGGCCCCCAGCCCGCGGGCCTCGGCCTGCAGCGCCGCGCTCTCCCGATCCAGCACCGCGAGCAGCACCTTGCGATCCCCTGCCGTGCCGAACAGCTGCGGCTCGGCGGCCACCCGGGCCCGCAGCGAGGCGAGATCGTGCGCGTCGCCGAGCAGCTCGCCCAGCCGCTCGAGCGGCGCCCCGAGGGTCCACCACAGCTCGGGGCCAGCCTCCCGCAGGAGGCGCAGCTGATGTCCCAGCCGCTTGACCGTCTTCCGCCAGCCGTGAAAGCGCTCGGGCGTGTCGTCGACACGCAGCCCGCGTGCCAGCCGCCGGGCCTTGCGGTAGGCGAGGCGGATCCCGCGCTCGACGGCGCGCCGACCCGAGTTGACCGCCCACCGCCCAATGCCGTCACACCCGCGCTTGAGCGCCGTCACCGCCCGATCGAGCTGGCCACCGATCTTGCGGCCCGCGTCCCGCCGCACCACCCGCACCTCGATGCGGGTCAGGGCCTCCCCCGCGCGGGGGAGCTCCTCCGGGAAGCGCTCGGCCAGCTTGCGCAGGGTGTCCGCCTGGACCGTGGCGTCGCGCGATCGGGCCAGGGAGCGGGCCACGTCCCGCATCCACCGGTCGTCGCGGCGCGCCCGCCCCCGCAGATGGCCGTTCGACTGCACGAGGTGTAGGGCCGCGCGCGCCCGCTTGATCCGCGCCCGCAGCTGGTGAACCCGGTCATCCATGGGCCGGCGCAGGTCGCGCGCCTCGTCGACGGCCCGATCGAGCTGCTCGCGGGTGATACGAACCGCGGCCTTGCGCACGGCCTCCTTGCGTTTGATCCGGTACGGCATCCGATCGCCGAACAAGATGCGACGGATGATGGCCGCTGTCCATGCCATATGATCGGGTAGTGACCGTACGCCTCGAAGTCGGGGTCGGCGTCGACATCGTGCGGGCGACCCGCCGTTACGAGTCCGTGCTGGCGCGCTGGATGCCGCTCGTGCCCTCGGATCTGGCGGCCAAGCATCGGGTGATGGCCGAGAGCCCGTTTCACCTGCTGCGGGGGACGTTCTATCGCTGGGCGGCCCTCTGGCCAGCGCTGGCGGAGAGCGAGCGCGGGGCAGCGCGGGTGCTCGGGGTGGGCGACCTGCACGTCGAGAACTTCGGCACCTGGCGCGACGCCGATGGGCGCATGATCTGGGGCATCAACGACTTCGACGAGGCGACGGTCCTGCCCTGGAGCGCGGATCTGGCCCGGCTCGCCACCAGCGTCGTGCTGGCCACGGAAGGCGGGCACCTCGACGTCTCCCTGCGCCGGGCGTGCGCCGCGATCCTGACCGGGTACGCCGCCGGGCTCGCCGAGGGAGGCCGGCCCTTCGTCCTCGAGGAGCGCCACGCCTGGTTGCGCCGCGCGGCCACGGGCGAGCTGCGCGACCCCGTCGCGTTCTGGCAGCGGATGGCCGGCCTGCCCACCGCGCGCTCGCTGGATCCCGAAGCGCGCCGCCTGATCCTGGCCGCCCTCCCACGCGGCTCGGCGCCCCCCCGCTTCGCCCGCCGCCGCGCCGGTGTGGGAAGCCTGGGGCGACCGCGCTTCGTGGGCGTCGCCGACTGGCGTGGCGGCCAGGTCGCGCGCGAGGCGAAGGCAATGGCCCCGTCCGCCTGGGCCTGGGCCCGGGGCGAGCGCGCGCCGGCGGTGCGCTACGCGGCGATCGTGAGCCGAGCCGTGCGGGTGCCCGATCCCGCGCTCGAGGTTCACGCCAGCGGGGGGCGCGGGTGGCTGGTGCGCCGGCTGGCGCCGCACTGCACGCGCATCCCGCTCGCCGACCTGCCATGCCGCGGGGACGAAGAGAAGCTGCTCGCCGCCATGGGCTTCGAGACCGCCAACGTGCATCTCGGCTCGAGCGGGGCGCGGGCGGTTCTCCGCCGCGAGATCGGGCGCCGCAAGGAGCGCTGGCTCCGCGATCTGGTGGGGCCCCTGGCCCAGCAGGTCAGGTCCGACCACGACGCCTGGCGGCGCCAGCGCTTCACATAACTTTACCTGCCGGCAACGCAGCCGAAAACCTGGGGCGACATCCTGTGGTCGTGGGCGAAAAACAAGCGCCCCCTACAAAGGAGACAGACCAATGGAAACCGAAGACTCGAAACCAACCTCTTCTACCCGGATTGCTCGACCGCAAGCGCCCAGGCGCTGGCTGGCCGGGCTCGGTGCGCTCCTGGCCGTGGGCGCGCTGTCGTTCTCGATGGCCCGGGCGCAGGCGCCGGCCGGCGCGGGCGGTGCTCCCGCCGGCGCGATGGGGGCGTTCGGAGACGGCGGCGGGTTCATGGCCTTCCGCATGCAGCGCATTCTGAACGCCGTCGGCGCGACGGACAGTCAGAAGGGCCAGATCAAGGCCATCTGGGGCGGGCTGCGGCCTCAGCTGCAGGCGCTGCACCAGCAACACGCGCAGCTGCACCAGCAGATCGAGCAGGCGATCAGCGCCCCGACCATCGATCCGGCGGCGGTCGAGAAGCTGCGCCAGCAGCAGGTGCAGCTCCTGGACAAGACCTCCTCCGTGGTCACCCAGGGGATCGTGGCCACCGCGCAGGTGCTGACGCCGGATCAGCGCAAGGCGGCCCTGGTGGAGATGCAGAAGCACCGCCGCCATCACGGACCCGGCGGATGGGGTGAGTGAGGCGCCGGCTGACGACCGCGGGCTGGAGCGGCGGGGGCGGGGTATCATGATCCTCCGGATCCCCACGGATCGGGGGGCCGAGGCCTCCGTCGCCGCTCCAGCCCGCCCCACCGCACCTGCTCCGCCCGCTCATGTCTGCCCGCATCCTCATCGTCGACGACGACGCCCGCCTGGCCGAGATGCTCTCGACGTATCTGGCCGGGCGCGGCTTCTCCGTCGAGGTGCGGGGGGACGGACAGAGCGGGCTGCGCGCGATCGAGACCGGCGCCGGGGGTGGATTCGACGCGGTCGTGCTCGACGTGATGTTGCCCGACACCGACGGGTTCGAGGTCTGTCGGCGGGTGCGCGCCCGCTCCGACGTCCCGATCGTGATGCTGACCGCACGGGGGGATGCCACCGACCGGGTGGTCGGCCTCGAGCTGGGCGCTGACGACTACCTGCCGAAACCGTTCGATCCGCGCGAGCTCCTGGCCCGCCTGGGCGCGGTCCTCCGGCGCGCGCGAAGAGGCGCTCCGGGCGCCAGCGGCGGCGGGGATGCCGGCGCGCTGCGGTTTGGGCGGCTGGTGATCGACCGGCAGGCGCGCGAGGTGCGCCTCGACGGGCAACGGCGCGAGTTGACCGCGCGCCAGTTCGATCTGCTGTTGCTGCTGGCAGAGCGCGCCGGGCGCGTGCAGACGCGCGAGCAGATCATGGACGCCCTGCGCGGCGAGGAGTGGGACAGCTTCGACCGGAGCATCGACGTCCACGTGTCGCGCATCCGGATCGCCATCGAGGACGACCCCAAGCACCCGCGCTTTCTCCAGACGGTGCGCGGCGCGGGGTACGTGTTCACGCCCCCGCAGCCCGACCCGGAGTGAGCATGGGCTCGCGGCGGCTCTACCTTCAGCTCTACCAGACGCTGCTGGCCAGCACCCTCGCCTGCCTGCTGGCGGTGGGGCTGGCGTTCCGGCTGGCCCGCGAGCACGAGGGCCCGCCCGCGCAACGCCTCGGCCACGCGGCGGCGGTGCTGGCCGAGACGCGGCCCGACCTGGACCCGGTCGAGGGCCCGGCCAGGCTGAGCGCGCTGGCGGACGCGCTGTCCGTCGACGTGGTGATCGGCGACGACACCGGGCCCATCGTCTCGTCGTCCCCTGGTTCGCCCGCCCACCATCCCTTCACGCCCCCGCCGCACCCCGCGCTCGGGTGGCGGCGGGGACCCACCGGTCCTCAGCTGGTGGTGGCCCTCGGCCCCGATCGGTGGGCGGCGCTGCGCCCCCGCCCGAGCCACCGGCGCCTGCCCTTCCCGCCCTTCACCACCATGCTGGTGGCGCTGGCGGTGGTGATGGCCGCCGCCAGCTATCCGGTCGCCCGGCGCGTGACCCGCCGGCTGGAGGCGCTGGCCAGCGGCGTCGAGCGCTGGGGTCAGGGCGAGCTCGGCCATCGGGTGCCCGTCGAGGGAAAGGACGAGGTGGCCACGCTGGCTGCCACGTTCAACCAGGCAGCGTCCCGCATCGACTTGCTGGTGGACCAGCAGCGCCAGTTGCTGGCCAATACCTCGCACGAGCTGCGCTCACCGCTGGCCCGCGTGAGGATGGGCCTGGAGCTCGCCGCCGAGGAGCCGGACCCCGAGCGCCGGCGGGCGCGGGTCGAGGACATCCGGCGCGACATCGTCGAGCTGGACGCGCTGATCGAGGAGCTGCTCCTCTTCGCGCGCGCCGACAGCCGGGTTCCTCAACGTCCGTTCCAGGCCGTAGCGCTGCGCCCGCTGGTCGAGAGCGAGGCCGCGCGCACCGGCGGGGCGGTCGCCGTGGCCGGCCCGGACGTGGAGATCGAGGGCGATCCGGTGCTCCTGCTCCACGTCGTCCGCAACCTGCTCGAGAACGCGCAGCGCCACGGGGGCGGTCAGGAGGTGCGCGCGGTGATCGAGCCGGCGCCGGAGATGGTGGTGATCGCCGTCGAGGACCGCGGCCCTGGCATCCCCGACGACGACCGCGAGCGCATCTTTGCCCCTTTCTATCGGGGCCCCGGCGGCGCGGCCGCCCCCGGGCACGGGCTCGGGTTGTCGCTGGTCAGGCAGGTGGCCCGTTATCACGGCGGCGACGCTCGCCACGTTGCGCGCCCCGGCGGCGGCAGCCGCTTCGAGGTGTCGCTGCCCGTTCATCCACCACGAACGACGCCATGAAGCCACCATGAACCGCCGTATGACCGCGTAGCGGCTCCCACATCCGCGCACCACACGTTGGGCCTGATTTGGCGTTGGCTGGAACGGCAACGCTACCAACGTGATA
>Ga0066903_100006478_pt1 | contig 10417 bp, 6 predicted proteins | sample PanSoiMetaGPlot1_FD_67491 | JGI IMG/M metagenome (GOLD analysis project Ga0066903, IMG submission 67491) | Tropical forest soil microbial communities from Panama analyzed to predict greenhouse gas emissions - Panama Soil - Plot 1 (version 2) | ecosystem: Environmental > Terrestrial > Soil >...
TAGCTGGAAAATGGCCCACATTGCCGGCGAGGCAAGGTGTTGTAGAATGACAGCCTTGTTAAGCCAAGGTTCACATTCGAGAGGGGCCTGACCTCGCTGCCCTAATTCCAATGTGTAGAAGTTCTGCGTCACGTGCTTATCTTCTTTCCACCAACCGCGGATGGTGCTCATGTCGTGAGTCGATGGAGTCACCACGCTCAGATACGGAGCGTCTTTTGGCCGGGAAAACTCCTGGTTGAGACTTTTTGGCATCCGCTGAACCTCGAGCCCGAGCAGGCCCAGTTGTCTCATAACTGCTGGAACGCAAGCCGGCACCATTCCCAAGTCCTCTCCACAGATCAGCATGTTCGTGGCACGCTTTAGCGCGGGCAGCTTTTCCAGGCCTTGGTGCATCCAGAACCCCTCTTGTCGCCGGAAGAAATAATCGACGTACAATTCACTCAGCCGTGCCTGAATGTCAGAATCAAGGCTCTGAAATGACGAACTGTCTTCGACCCGGATTCGAAAATGAAATTCGTTATTCTTTGAAGCCTTTGCCTCAAATAGAAGCACGTTACTAATCAGATCAAACAATCCCTGCTTAATTTTTTGACTTTGCTCATTCGGCTCCAAGGAACCAAAGTATCGTTCGACCTGCCTTTGAGTCGCAAACTCGGGTTTTAATCGGTATCTGCCAGAATTCTCCCTGTCCAGGAACTGCTCTTTGACTTTTTCCTGCTGGTCTCCAAATAGCTGAAACAAGACCGGATCAGTGATATAAGGTTCAATAAAACGGTAACGTTCGAACCCAATCCCTCGGCTGGCAAACTCCTCAACCCGAACCGGCAACGCGGGTACGAAATATCCAAGAATCCCTTCCACCGCATGTACCGGGATGCTCCAGATGCGAAAGAAGCCCAGGATATGATCAATGCGAAAGGCATCGAAATATTCGGCCATTTGTCCCAATCGTTGCTTCCACCAGGCAAACCCGTCTTTGGCCATCTGTTCCCAATTATAGGTTGGGAAGCTCCAATTTTGGCCTTTGGCGGCAAACGGATCGGGAGGGGCGCCAGCTTGCATGTCCATGTGGTACAGTTCCGGTCGCTGCCACGCATCAACTCCGAACCGCGACACGCCGATGGGAATATCTCCTTTCAAAACTATCCCCTTGGTGTGCGCGTATTCGCTGGCCTCGTGCAGTTGTAGGTGCAAATGGAATTGAACGAAATAATAGAAGGCCAAAGCATCGTATTCAGCCGAGTTTTCGGAAGCGAGCGCAGCGATTGCTTGTGGGTTATAGGACCTAAACGCCGGCCATTGGCTAAAGTCCACCGTTCCATATTTGTCCCGCAGGAAAGAGAACGCGGCATAGGGCACCAACCAATGTTTGTTCCTTTCGAAGAAGCTTTTGTATTCCTTGCTCTTGAAAGTTCTTGCCTTCTGAGTCGGGTAAATCTGTGCGAGAAAGGTGGTCTTGGCCGCCATCACCGCCTGATAATCCACCGCAGCAAGAGAATTCAACCGCAGGCGTTCCGGTTCGATGCTCGTGAGCAAACCTTTGGTCGAGCTGTCAACGACCTGACCCAAGTTGATATAAAGCGGGTGCAGTGCAAACGCGGAGATACCGGAATACGGATAAGAATCCAGCATCGTATGCGACGCAGTCGTATCATTCACCGGCAGGATCTGAATGAGTTTGACCCCCACGAGCTGGCACCAGTCGGCGAGCAACTTGAGATCGGTAAATTCACCGACGCCAAAACTGTTTTGACTGCGCAGGCTAAAGACCGGAATCGCTACTCCACTGCCTCGCCACGTGCTGGAGGGAAAGCGCGCAAAGCCGTCGTCTACCAGCGTCAGTTTTCCGGCAGCAATTGTGTCATATAGAGCCCGGTTCGGTCCCTCTTCATAACGGATAAACAGCTTGTTTTCCAAATCGTAGACGCCGTACTTGTACGAAATTGGAAAAGCCTCCCTGCTGAGGTCGAGCTCCACCTGGAGACAATCCTCGTCGTGTGACCGATCCAATAACAGCGGCTGATGGATGTTCCAGTTTCCCAAACCAGCGCTTTCGCCTAGTAAACAGAGCGTTTGTCCACTGGCCAATAACGGTGCTTTCGCTTTGAAGATGTGAGTAATCTTCTGCGGCCTGGGCGCTCGGAATTCCGTTTGGCTGCCTCTTAAGAGGACCTGTCGAAAGGGCTCCGTGTAAAAGACATTTTCGTAAGCGCCTGGTGCGTTCCAGGAATCGATTATCAGCGTTTCTTCGGCAAGTGGCGCCAGATTGATTCTACGAAGCCGACCCCAATCCTGGATTAATGCCCCGTCGCTCTTACGAAGCAGGTAATCATAGGAAATCACCGCATCAAGAACTGATTCGTTAGGAATGAAGAGCGTAACTCCCCAGAATTGCTCGCTGATATATTCCAATGGAAGCGCTTTTTCAACCTGGCCATCCCCGAAAATTTCATGCTTGCCTACCAAAAAAAGCGACTCCCCGAAATGAGTGAAAAATCGAAGCTTAAAAGTGACTCTCATGCCTTCCCTTTGCGCTTCCACAAGGATGGACCGTCAGAGTGTATTTGAAAAGAGAAAGCCGCGAGGCTGTCAACCTTGGTTAGGCGGAGACCGTTTGCACCGACCCAAAATCCGAAGGGCTTCACCAACTCCGATTCAGCGGACTTTCAAACTAGAATAAACTAGAATTGCTTATCGATGGTGACTTGCAATTGCATGCACTCGTTTCAGGCGCAGGAGGCGTGTTCCTCTTTATATGCGCAGTCTCAACCACTTTGCGCATTTTCCGGACCGCCGCGCCTAGATTCCGCTGTTCAAAAAGCGTGGTGCCACTGATAAAAGCGTCGGCACCCACGCGAGCACATTCACCCGCGGTTTTGAAATCGACTCCTCCATCGACCCCAATGTGGTAACGGAGCCCTCTTTCTCGACGCCAAATTTCGGCCTGTTGAACCTTGGGCAGGGTCTCGTAGATAAAGGATTGCCCTCCAAAACCAGGATTGACCGTCATGATCAACAGCGAGTCAACACGCTCCAGAAACGGCTGCACCAGGCCTATCGAAGTAGGCGGATTAATCGCGAGCCCAACTTTCTTTCCCAGCGATTTGATCCGCCAGATCAATGGCGCGACGTGTTCGCCTAATTCAACGTGAATGTTGATTTGCCCCGCACCGGCTTTGGCGAACGGCTCCAGCAGGATCTCAGGTTTCGAACACATCAAATGAACGTCAAAAAAAAGCTTGGTCAGAGGTCGTACAGTTTTGACGACGGCTGGGCCGAAAGAAATATTCGGGACGAAATGTCCGTCCATGATGTCGAGGTGCAACCACTCGGCGCCAGAACGGTCAACGCGTTGCGTTTCTTTGGCGAGACGCCCGAAATCAGCCGCGAGCAATGAGGGGGCGATGATCATTGCCGTTAGCCTAAAGAGTAAAGCACCAATTGTCGAACGAGGATTTGACTTAAAGCGCTAAGGGCGACGACTGCCGAATCTGGCCATTCGCCACCCGTCTGCCCACCCGTCCCCCCGCTGCGCGGCCTTTAGGCTGGCACCATTTGGAGCAAAGGCTTGCGACCACCATCCAGACATTGCCGAACCGTCCTCGCGAGCTGTGGCGGCAAATAAGGCTTGGAAAGAAAGACGGTTTCGTTTCCAAAGTCTCGACCCATGCTTTCTGGGCTGTAGCCGCTGGTATAAACCACTTTGAGGGTCGGCTTTCGTTTCTTCAGCTGCGTAGCCAGCTCACGACCCGACATTCCTTCTGGCATGACCATATCAGTGAGCAGCAAATCGATTTCCCCTTCAAATTCATCCCAAACCCTCAGCGCTTCCACTCCAGAGCCTGCGGCAATAACCTTATAATCATACTCCTTGAGAATCTCACAAACCATGTCGCGGAGCACAGGCTCATCCTCAACTATGAGGATGGTTTCCCGTCCTCCAGCAACAGGTTCAGGGACTTCCGAAGGCATCAGCACTGAGGCCTTGCGGGAGCTTGCAGGGAAGTAGATTTTGAATGTCGTGCCGATGCCCACCTCGCTGGCAACATCAATCCAGCCCTGGTGCTGTTTAACCAAGCCGTAAACGGTTGCCAAACCCAGCCCAGTGCCTTTGCCGACTTCCTTGGTTGAGAAAAAAGGCTCAAATATTCTCTCGAGCGTCTTCCGGTCCATGCCGCAGCCAGTGTCGCTCACGGTAAGGCATACGAATTCACCCGTGCGGGAATCTGGATGCTGGGTGGCGTATCCTTCGTTAATTTCAACGCTGGCGGTGGTAATGAGGAGCTTTCCTCCGCGCGGCATAGCATCGCGCGAATTAACCGCGAGGTTCATCACGATTTGTTCCAGCATGCCTGTGTCGGCCTCAATTTGCGGCAGATGCGGACAGTAATCGCTCTGCAGGGCAATATCCTCCCCAAGCAGACGAAGCAGCATGTTGGCAAGGTTTTGCAGCACCGCGTTAAGCTCCAGAACCTTTGTCTGGATTACTTGTTTTCGACTGAACATCAGCAGTTGTCGCGTCAGAGCGGCGGCCCGTTTGGAAGCATCAGAGATTTGTTTTAGCGGGCCAACGGTACCTGGATCGCCCTGGCAGCGAACCATAAGGCATTCCGAGTAACCCTGGATCACAGTCAAGATGTTGTTGAAATCGTGCGCGACGCCAGCAGCCAATTGGCCCACCGATTCAAGCTTTTGTGCGTGGCGAAATTGCGCTTCCAGATTGAGCACATCAGTCACATCAGCCCCGTAACAGTGGACGACTTGATTGGCAACGACCGGGAAAAACGACCAAATAATGGTGCGCCCATTCATGCACACCTCTTCGCGCAATCTCTTCTGGCCGGTCCTTAAGCATTCCTGGGCGATGGCGCCGGCACGTGGAGGCAGGATCGAGAGTGGCTCCTCTTTGCCCAGGGACTTTGCCATTTGCCGGGCGGCCTCATTAAAATAAGTCACTGAGCCTTCACTCGAAAACTCCAGAACGGGATTGGGATTGACTTGTGGGAATGCAGCCAGCTTTTGGATCGCGCTCTCGGCTTGTTTCCGCTCCGTGATGTCGGTCAAGCTGCCGGAAAGGCCCAGGACTGTGCCGTCGGTGTGTAGCGTCAATTGCGCGTACATTTCGACCCAACGAACTTTGCCATTTTTGGTTAAGAAGCGGGTCTCATAACGACAGTAATCGAGTTTGCGACTCAGGAGCTGAAGAAAGATGTGGCGGTTGTGTTCACGATCTTCCTGATGAATATATTCAATAAAAAAGGTTCCCAAGGTTGGTTTGACTTCGAAACCAGTCACGGCAGTCCAAGCCGGGTTGAGGAAAGTCCAGTGCCCAAACTCATTCATCTGGAAGATAACTTCTTTGATGTTCTCGACCACTGACCGGTACTTATCCTCGCTGGCATCCAGGGCTTGTTCGGAGCGCTTGCGCTCGATACACAACGAAATACCGTTGGCCACCGAACCCATCTCCTGATGAATCTGTTCTGTTAGCGGGTGGTCGGTGTAGATCGACATGAGCCCGACCAACTTTTCCTCAAGCAGCAGCGGGTACGCGGCACACGAAACAACCCCTTCACGCTTGACCCATTCCTGGCTGGGCATCCGTTCGTCATTAAGCACTTGCTTAATCAGGATCGGTTTTCCTTCTTTCAGGGGGCCGAGCTCGAGTTTGGGTTCCGGCAACCGTTCTGACGCCGGCTTGCGCTCAAACAGCGGGCCCGCCGAAGCCCGCAGTTCGAAGGCGGCTTTGCGCGTTTCGAAAGTTGAGACCTGTGCCAGCGCTGCGTTCAAGTACTGGGCCATCGCCTTGGCACAACCTGCTAGAATGGCATCCAGTGAATCGCGGCGAGCCAGCGTCAGTCCAACCTCGGCTCCGAAGGCAGCCAGGCGGGCTTGTTCGAAAGCGGCAAGGGCAGCGGCTCGTTTGCGCTGCAGCGCATACCGGATGCAGCGTCCCAATGAGTCGGGCCGGAGTTGGGTTTTGACCAGGTAATCAGCTGCTCCGGCCTGCATCGCCTCCAGATCGACCTGGTGTTGACCCGAACCGGTCAACAGAATGACGGGAGCCTGGCAACCACGCTCCAAAGCCGCACGCAACAAAGCAACACCATTCTCCGCGCCCAGGCGGTAATCGACGAGCGCTACATCGTGCTGGTTGCGGGCGATTTCTTCTAGCCCACCTGCAAACGTCTTTGCCCAATCCAGCGAATAGCGCTCACCGGGTATTTCCGAAAGCAGTTCACGCGTAATGACATAATCGTCCTCGTCGTCTTCGATCAGTAGCACTCGGATAAGGCCGCTGGGACTCATGAACAAATTATCTCGTCACAGGCAGTTGAACCGTTTTGAACCAATACTGGCCGAGCACTCGCATAACTGCGACCAGCGCCTCAAATTGAAAGGGCTTGGATATAAACGAATTTGCACCCAATTCATAAATCGCCCCGATATCGGTATCCGCTTGGGAAGTGGTCAAAACGACTATCGGAATACGACGCAGCTCGGGATCTGCCTTGATCTCGCGTAACGCCTCGCGGCCGTCTTTGCGTGGCATGTTTAAGTCGAGCAAGATCAAACCTGGACGTGGCGCGCTCGCTGGCTGCACGTACTTCCCTCTGTGGCAAAGGTAATCGAGCAACTCCTCGCCATTCTCAACGAAATGAAGATCGCCATCTAAACGGGCTTCCGCGAGGGCATCGAGCGCCAATAGACGATCATCATCATCGTCATCGGCCATCAGGATCACATTTGCCTGAGGCTTCATTTCTTTACCTCAGGTTTTGATTGGCTCATGGGTAAGGTCACAATGAACATAGCTCCTTTACCCGGTTGGCTCCTGGCGATGATATTCCCACGGTGGCGGTCGACGATGCGCCGGCAGACCGCCAGCCCAACGCCCGTGCCCTCATACTCACTTCGCCCGTGGAGGCGCTGAAACACTGCGAATATTTTGTCCAGATACTTTTCATCAAAGCCGATTCCATTGTCCTCGACAGAAAGCTCACATAGCTGCTCGCCGGAGACAGCGGTAATGGTAGTCGCGGCAATCTTAACCACTGGAATCGAACCCGGTGGCTGAAACTTGAGTGCGTTGCCGAGCAGATTGAGCATCAACTGCCGCATTTGCATCGGGTCTGCATCAATCGTCGGGAGACTTTCTACCTCGACCTTCGCCCCGGTTTTCTCGATGCGGACTTCCAAGTCGACCAGCACTTCTTTTGTTACTTGGGCAAGGTCAACCTGAACGAACGGTTCAGAACTGCGAATGACCCGCGAGAAGGCGAGCAGATCGTTAATCAAATTGCGCATCCGGGCTGCGGCATTTTGCATCCGATCCAGGTAGTCGCGAATTTCTGTCGATTCGAAGGATTCGCATTTAACCTTAAGCCGGTCGCCAAAGGCTTGAATTTTCCGCAGCGGCTCCTGCAAATCGTGGGAAGCGACAAAGGCGAATTGCTCCAACTCGGCATTGGAGCGAGCCAACTCCGATGCTTTGCGGGCAAGGGTTTCCTCAACCCGTTTACGTTCCGTGATGTCTTTAAACACGAGAACTGAGCCGATAACCCGACCGTTTTCGTTAATCGGCGTTTTCACTAATTCGACTGGGAAGTTGGTCCCGTCCTTCCGCGACAAAAACTGCTCGTCTGGATTCCGCGTCAGCACCTCGGTATTTCCCTTTTTGGAATTGCGAAAGAAAATTTCCGACTCGCTCTTGCCAATGAGCTCGGCAACGGGCCAGCCGGTTAGCTTGGCCACTGTCGGGTTGACAAACGTCGCCTTGCCGTCGATGTCCAGGCCGCAGATACCTTCGCCCGCGGAGTTCAAGATCATTTCATGTCGTCGCTGAAGAGTTTGGAGCTCCTGGGTTCTGGCTTGCACGTGGATTTCGAGAACGCTTTTCGAACTCTCCAGTTCCTGGCGTTTCTGAGTCAAAGCTTTCTCGGCGCGATTCCGCTTATCCAAGTCCTCTTGCAGCCGCTCATTTTCCGTTGTCAGTTGCTTGAGCTTCTCTTCCAAGTCGGTCTGGCTTAGCAACAAATGCTCCTTAGTCCGGCGCAAGTCTGCCAGTTGATTCTGAAGGCCCGCAGCCATCGTCTGCCATTCTTCTGCCTTCTGTTGTAATTGGCCTTGGGCCCGTCTGCGCCAATTAAGGCTGGCAAGTAAGAGGGGCGCCAGGCAGCCGACTCCACCGACGAGAATGACTGTCGTAAGACTCAGAGTGAGGCGATCGGCGCGCTGCTGTAATTCGACGCTAGCCTGCGGAGTTCCGGTGGCCGAATGCAACTCGCCCCGTTTGGGACGTTCGGGCAGCGCCTTCTTTCCGACCAAATACAGAGCAATGCTGGTACCCGCAGTGGCCAGCAGAATGATCACGGAGAGTACCATCGCGCGTTTCATGGCCGAGCTGCGTTCGCCGGCCACGACACTCGCTGCCTCTCCACTCCACGTTGCCGCGTTACTCATGTCCGTTTCAAAACTACTTTTTCAGCGCTGCCGGTGAGGCTCCTGCTCCGACGACACCGAATCTCATCGTTTAAACCGCAACCGTTTAGTCATGCCTCGGAGTCGAACTCTGCACGACATCATTTCTGGGTCGGGGCAGAAAAGCTACAAACCAGCCCGCTGCCTTAGCCCGCTTGCGAATTTCTGAATCGAGAGAGCAGACCGCACGCCAAGCGGCGGAAATGCAAAACGCTGTACGTAACTCACCGCGCGCCTGAACTGCCTTGGGCAATCAACTTCATGTGAAGTTTACAAACGCGCCATTTTGTCTTTATATGAGGCAAAAATGTTTTGTCCTAAGACACTTTTCCATCATAGACCACACGCGTGCCGTGGAACTCGTTCTGCCTCGACCGAGGGCGTTTGGCCCTGCTGGCTGGCTTACTCAAGAGCGTGTTCACTTCTGAGACTAGCCTAAAGTACGATGGCGGACGCTCTACAGAGTATCGGCATTATCGCAGGCAATCGGTCGTTGCCGGTAGCTTTTGCCAGGCAGGCGCGAACTTCGGGTATTAAGCGGCTGGTTGCCGCGGCTTTCGAAGGGGAGACCGACCCTATCTTGAGTTCGTTGGTGGATGAAATCGTTTGGCTGAAGGTGGGACAGTTGGCCAAATTAATTGCGGTGTTCACTCAACGCGGGATCAAGCAGTGCGTCATGGTGGGCCAAATCGCCCCGCGCAACCTGTACGAAGTCCGTCCCGACTTGCGGGCAATGGCGCTTTTGTGGCGGCTGAAGGAGAAAAATGCGCATACGATTTTCGGCGCGATCGCCGACGAATTGAAGAAGGAAGGGGTGGAGCTGATTGAGGCAACCCCATGGTTGAAACCTCTGATGCCCGGCATCGGTTTCAACATGGGCCCGGGCCTCTCAAGCGCGCAAAGCACTGATGTCGAATTTGGCTTTCGAATCGCGAAGGAGATTTCGCGATTGGAGATCGGTCAAACAGTGGTTGTAAAAGATGGAACCGTCCTGGCCGTCGAAGGTTTCGAAGGCACGGACAAATGCTTGGAACGCGGCGGAGAATTAGCCGGAAGGGAGGGCGGCGCGGTTGCAGTAAAGGTTGCGCGAGAGAAACATGATCTTCGATTCGACATTCCTTGTCTTGGTCCGCAAACGCTCGAAAAATGCGCAGCTTCACGAATCCGCGTCCTCGCGTTTGAAGCGGGAAAGTCCCTTTTGTTGGAACAAGAGACTTGCCAAGCCCTGGTTAAGAAAAACAAGATTTCTTTATTGACGATCGGAGAGAATTCTTCACCGTAAGGTCTTGTGAATTCCTCCAGGCCCCGGAATCCAGGAAATTTGCTTTGCTCTGATTTGTTCCATTCACTTTTTGACTGCATAACCGTGTAAATCCTACTCGCATGCTTACTTCGCACGAATTGCTTGGTTTTATGTCGCCCCCATTGGCGATGGAAATCCTCACTTATGCAAATGAATCAGACAAGCCGCTCTACAAGACCACATTGGCGGCAGTCGCTGAAAACCGCAAACTCAGGCCCGTTTATCTGGAACGCCAGGCGCGTCCACAGCGGAACGCGACCATATTGGCGACTCTGGCCAGGCCCTCCATGGAAGTGGTTACGGCAAACCTGATTCGAACCTGGTTGCTGAAGAGGTATACCAGCATGTTAGGAGACTTCTTGGACGCTTTAGGGATTTCTCACAAGGAGGGAGTTGTCGAGGACTTGCCAAAAACAATGGACGACTCGAAACTCAGGGCCGCTGTAGACGCTTCGCTCGCAAAGTATCCTCCGGAGGTGGTTGCGGTGTACTTGAATGCGTTTAGCGAAATGAACGAAGTGGACTGGCCCAATCTAAAGTCCATGCTGGAGAGCGATAAGCGGTTGCAGTTGGGCGGATAGGGCGCGGGTAAGCTTCATTACCAGCGGAAAACTTCGCCTTTTTTAACATCGA
>Ga0066903_100006479_pt1 | contig 10416 bp, 6 predicted proteins | sample PanSoiMetaGPlot1_FD_67491 | JGI IMG/M metagenome (GOLD analysis project Ga0066903, IMG submission 67491) | Tropical forest soil microbial communities from Panama analyzed to predict greenhouse gas emissions - Panama Soil - Plot 1 (version 2) | ecosystem: Environmental > Terrestrial > Soil >...
ATCGCCGACGGCCGCGACGTGTCCTGGATCTGGGACGTCGACTTCGAGCTGCTGTCCGGCCGCGCCGAGGTGGTCGTCCCGACCGGCGGCCGGGCGCACGACCTCGCGGTGCGCCTCAAGTACGCCGGCGTCGACGTGGCGGAGCCGCCCGAGCCCGACCTGGGCCGCGCCATCGACCGCCTGATCGAGGCCACGCCGCCCGGAGGCGAGGGCTACCTCCTCTGCACGTACACGGCGATGCTCGACCTCCGCGCGCTGCTGGTCCGGCGCGGGTGGCTGCGGCCATACTGGGCGACATGACGCGCGCGGGAGACACGTTCACGATCGGGTGGCTCTACCCGGACCTGATGAACATCTACGGCGACCGGGGCAACATCCTGACGCTGCTCCAGCGCGCCAGGTGGCGCGGCATGAACGCGCGCGTGCTGGAGCTGGGCAAGGGCGCGGCCGACGGCATCGACGCCGTCGACGTCTTCTTCTTCGGCGGTGGCCAGGACCGCGAGCAGGCCCTGGTGTACGACGACCTGCTGGAGACCAAGGCCGTGCCCCTGGCCGCCGCGGTCCACGACGGCGCCGCCGTGCTCGCGGTGTGCGGCGGCTACCAGCTGCTCGGCCACTACTACGAAACCGCGACCGGCGAGCACCTGCCCGGCATCGGTCTGATCGACGTGCACACGGTGGCCGGTGAGCGCCGCTGCATCGGCGACGTGGTCGTGGAGACGGACGAGGCGCTCGGCCTGGAGCCGAGAACGCTCGTCGGCTTCGAGAACCACAGCGGCCGCACCTTCCTGGGCGAGGGCGTGCGGCCGCTGGGGCGCGTGCTCCGCGGCGGCGGCAACAACGCGGCCGACGGCACCGAGGGCGCGGTCTGCGGCAGCCTCATCGGGACGTACCTGCACGGGAGCCTGCTGCCCAAGAACCCGCACCTGGCCGACCTGATCATCGGCCGGGCGCTGCGCCGGCGCGTCGAGCCGCTGGACGACGCCCTGGAGCTGGCCGCGCACCACCGCATCGTGGACCGGGAGCTGGCGCGCCGTGGCTAGCGGCGTCGGACCGGCCCAGCACGTCAAGCGGCTGGAGGACCTGGGCGGGGGCGCGTACGCGTACCTCCAGCACGACGGCTCGTGGGGCTGGAGCAACTCCGGCCTGGTCGTCGGCGACGGCCGGGCGCTGGTCGTCGACACGCTGTTCGACCTCCGGCTGACCCGCGAGATGCTGGACGCGTACGAGCGGGCGATGCCCGCCGGCACGCGGATCGAGGCGCTGGTCAACTCGCACGCCAACGGCGACCACCACTTCGGCAACGAGCTGCTGGCCGGCACGCGGATCATCGCCAGCCGCGCCACCGCTGAGGAGATGCCGAACGCCCCGCCCCAGCTGATCGCGGGCATGCTGCGGGCGGCGCCCGACATGGGCACGGCCGGCGCCTTCCTGCAGCGCATCTTCGGCGCGTTCGACTTCGAGGGCATCGCGCTCACGCCGCCGACGGAGACGTTCGACGGCGAGCTGACGCTCCAGGTCGGCGGCAAGGAGGTGCGGCTGCTGGAGGTCGGCCCGGCCCACACGCGCGGCGACACGATCGTCCACGTCCCCGGCGACCGGGTCGTCTACGCGGCCGACGTCCTCTTCGTCGGCGGCCACCCCATCGTGTGGGCGGGCCCGGTCGAGAACTGGATCCGCGCGCTGGACCTGCTGATCGGGCTGGACGTGGACACGATCGTCCCCGGCCACGGCCCGCTCACCGACCGGCGCCAGGTGGCCGAGCTCAAGGGCTACTTCCAGTACCTGGAGCGCGAGACCCGGCAGCGGTACGACGCCGGGCTGAGCCCGATGGAGGCCGCCCTCGACATCTCGTTCGCGGACTACGCGGCCTGGGGTGAGGCGGAGCGCATCGTGGCCAACGTGATGGCGCTGTACCGCGAGTACGGGGCGTCGGGCGACCAGCCGTCGGCGGCGGAGGTCTTCGTCGAGATGGCCGAGTACGAGCGCCGGCGGGGAGCCCCGTAGCGGGGACTTTGTCCGTGCGATGGTCGGCCGGCCGCGCACATAGTTGACGCGCGAAGGGGGGATCGCGAGGCACTGTGGAGCTCAGACTCACCGTCGAGATGCCGGGCCATCCGGAGCAGGAGATCGCCATCGACGTGCGGCCCGACCACCGGGTCGGCGAGGCGACGGCCGCCCTGGTGGCGCACCTGGAGCTGACGGGCCGGTGCGAGCTCTACAGCCGGCGCAGCGCGAGCTGGCTCGACCCCGCCATGTCGCTGGCCGCGGCCGACCTGCGGACGGGCGACCGGGTGTGGGTCGGCGACCCGATGAAGCCGCCGATGGGCGAGCGGGCGGCCCGGCAGGCGCCGGTGGACCTGCTGGTGGTCGGCGGCCCGGACGCCGGGAGGCGGTTCTCGCTGACCGTGGGCGAGCACCGCGTCGGCAGCTTCCGCTACTCGTCGGTGCTGCTGGACGACCCGCTGCTGTCCCGCATCCACCTCAACCTCTCGGTCTCGCCGGCGGGCGTGGTGCAGATCCGCGACGGCGGCTCGGAGACGGGCACGTTCGTCGCCGGCGAGGCGGTGACCGGCATCGAGACGGTGAAGCCCGGCGACCTGATCGTGGCCGGCGGCACCGTGCTCGAGCTGGAGGCCCGCGAGGCGGAGCCGGCCGCTCGCGCCCAGGTCGACGCCAGCGGCCGCATCGCTTTCAACCGGCCGCCCCGCGTCATCCGGCTCGAGCCGGCGCGCACGGTCGCCCTGGAGGCGCCGCCCCAGAAGGAGAAGGGCCACCGACTGCCGCTCAGCACCGCGATCGTGCCGCTGGCGATGGGCCTGGTCATGTTCGCGTTCCTGCACAATCCGATGTTCCTGCTGTTCATGCTGCTGACGCCGGTCATGGCCGCGTTCTCGTTCCTGGAGACCGGCATCGGCGGCCGCCGCCAGTTCAAGCGGGGCACGGAGGCGTTCCATGACCGGCTGCGCGACGCCGACAGGCAGCTGGGCGAGGCCAGGGTGGCGCTGGCGCAGCACCTGCGGGCGACGTCGCCCGACCTGGTCCGGCTGCTCGACCGCGCCCAGACGCTCGACCCGGCGCTGTGGGAGCGGCGGCCCGACGACCTCGACTGGCTGCTGCTGCGCGTGGGCTGGGCCGACCAGGCCCTCGGACCGGCGCTCGAGGTCGCGACGGGCGGCGAGGATTCGCTGCGCGAGGAGGCCGAGAAGACGGCGGCCCGCCACCGCGTGCTGCACGCGGCCCCGCTGCGGGTGTCGCTGCGGGAGGCCGGCGTGCTCGGCGTCAGCGGCGAGAGCAGGCGCTCTGCCGCCCTCGCCCGCGCGCTGGGCATGCAGCTGGCGGCGCTGCACAGCCCCGAGGACCTGGTCCTGGCCGCGGCCGTGCCCGACGACGAGCGCGCCGACTGGGCCTGGTTGGGCTGGCTCCCGCACGGCGCGACGGAGTCGGCCAGCCGCCTGGCGCCCTGCGTGGTCAGCGGCCGCACGGCCGCCCGCGCGCTGGTCGACCGGCTGCTGTCGCTGCTCGCCGAGCGGCGGCAGGCGCGCGACGCCTACCACGGCACGTCGGTCGGCCGGCTGGGCGCGTCCGTGGTCGTGTTCCTGCACGAGCGCGCCGAGCTGCCCAGGGGCGCCACGGCGCAGCTGCTCCAGCAGGGCCCCGGGGTCGGCATCCACGCCATCTGGCTGGGCGGCGACCGCCAGTCCCTGCCCGGCGAGTGCGGAGCGGTGGTCGATCTCCAGCCGGCGGGGACCGCCGCGGCGTCGCTGATCCTCCCCGGGGCGGGCGCGTCCGTCCCCGCGCAGGGCGTGGACGGCGCCTCGGTGCACGTGGCCGACGCCCTGGCCAGGGCGCTGGCGCCGGTGCGCGACGTCAGCGCCCGGGAGAGCCAGGCGGGCATCCCGCGCCGCGTCGATCTGATGGAGCTGCTCGGCCTCCAGGGCAACCCGCAGGCGCGGATCATGTCGAACTGGATCGCCGACCGCTCGGCGCCCCACCTGCGCACGCTCCAGGCGACGCTCGGGGTCGCGGCCGGCGGCCAGCCGGTGGCGCTCAGCCTCCGCGAGGACGGCCCGCACGCGCTGATGGGCGGCATGACCGGCTCCGGCAAGAGCGAGCTGCTCCAGTCGCTGGTCGCCTCGCTGGCGGTCTCCCACTCGTCCCGCAGCCTCACGTTCCTGCTCGTCGACTACAAGGGCGGCTCGGCGTTCAAGGACTGCGTGGAGCTGCCCCAGACGGTCGGCTTCGTGACCGACCTGGACGGCCACCTGGTCAACCGGGCGCTGGTCTCGCTGCGGGCCGAGCTGCGACGCCGGGAGGAGATCCTCCGCCACGCCGGGGCCAAGGACCTGCTCGACCTGGAGCGCCGCGACCCCGACCGCACGCCGCCCAGCCTGCTGATCGTCGTGGACGAGTTCGCGGCGCTGGCCGCGGAGCTGCCGGAGTTCGTGGACGGCATGGTCGACGTCGCTCAGCGCGGCCGCAGCCTCGGCATCCACCTGCTGCTGGCGACGCAGCGGCCCCAGGGCGTGATCAACGACAAGATCAGGGCCAACACGAACCTGCGCCTGTCGCTGCGGTTCAGCGACGACGCGGAGAGCACGGACGTGATCGGCACCAAGGACGCCGCCCGGCCCGGGCTGCCGCCCGGCCGCGCGTTCGCCCGGATCGGGCCAGGCGAGGTGGTCGAGTTCCAGGCCGGGTACGCCGGCGGGCGGGCCGCGGACGCCAGGGGGCCGGCGCCGGTCACCGTGCGCGCCCTGGGCTTCGCCGGCGCCGCGGCCAAGGCGGAGGGACCCCGGCCGTCGGCGGCCGCCGCGGCCGCCGCGGTCCAGCACGAGCCGGAGACGGACCTGATGCGGCTGGTGGCGTCCGTGCAGGCGGTCGACCAGGCGCTGGGGCTGCCCCAGCCGTCGCGGCCGTGGCTGCCGACGCTGCCCGAGCTGATCCCGCTGGACGACCTGCCGACGCCGAAGCGCGGCCGCGCCGCCCTGGGCCTGATCGACGATCCCGCCGGCCAGCGCCAGCTCACGACCGAGCTGGACCTGGACGCCGAGGGCAACCTGCTGATCTACGGGACCAGCGGCAGCGGCAAGACGACCCTGCTGCGCGCCCTCGCCACGTCCGCCGCGCTGGCCGCGTCCCCGGCGGCGCTGCACATCTACGGCCTGGACTTCGCGACGCGCGGCCTGCGCTCGCTGGAAGCGCTGCCGCACTGCGGCGGCGTGATCTCCGGCGACGAGCCGGAGCGGGTCATCCGCCTGCTGGGCATGCTGCGGGCCGAGTCCGACCGTCGCAAGAAGCTGCTGGCCAGCAGCGGCGCGGCCACGGTCGGCGAGCACCTGGCCAGCGGCCGCACGGACCCGCTGCCCACGCTGCTGGTGCTGCTGGACGGGTACCCGGGCTTCATCTCGGCGCTGGAGAACGTGGACATCGGCGCCCACGTGGACGCGTTCCGCGAGCTGGTGGCCGAGGGCCGGCCGCTGGGCATCGCGTTCGCGATCGCGACCGACCGGCAGGCGGGATACCTGACCTCGCTGTCGGCGAGCATCGTCCGGCGCGTGGTGCTGCGGATGGCGTCCGACGACGAGTACTCGCTGTGCGGGGTGCCGCGCTCGCTGTTCCTGGGCGCGCACCTGCCCTCGGGCCGCGGCTTCACCGAGAGCGGATACGAGCTGCAGTGCGGGATGGTGGGCACGGACCCGAGCGGCGCCGGCCAGGCGGCCGCGGTCGCGGCTGTCGGGGCGCGGCTGCGCGAGCGGCACGGCGAGCCCGACGTGGCGCCGGTCCGGCTGCTGCCGTCGCGTGTCGAGCGGGAGACGCTGCCGCCGCCGGATCGGCCGCTGGAGGCCGTCGTGGGCATCGACGACCGCCGGCTGGAGCCGCTGCGGATCGACCTGGAGGAGGGTCACTTCATCGTCGCCGGGCCCAGGCGCAGCGGCCGCTCGACGGCGCTGGGCGCGTTCGCGGCGTCGCTGGCGGCGTCGCCGCGGCCGCCCGAGCTGCACCTGCTGGCGCCGCGCCGCCAGAGCCGGCTGCCCGAGCTGGGCGTGTGGACGGGCGTCGCGGTCGGGTTGGACGACTGCACGGCGTACGTGGAGCGCCTGGCGGTGGCGGCGCGGACGCGGCGTCCGGACGAGGACCCGATGCAGGTCCTGGTGATCGACGACGGCGAGGAGCTGGCCGACGCCGGCCTGTCCGACCTGGACTGGATCGCCCAGCGGGGGGCGGAGCACGGCCTGCGCATCCTGGTGGGCGCGGAGACGCAGTCGGCGCAGCGGGTGTTCTCGGGCTGGATGACGCTGGTGCTGCGGGAGCGCCAGGGCATTCTCCTGGACGCCGACCCCGCGATCGACGGCACGATGCTGGGCGGCGTCCAGCTCCCGCGCCGCCGCGGCGTGTGGCCGGCCGGCCGAGCCTACCTGGTCCGCCGCGGCGTGGTGGACCTGGTCCAGATCGCGCTGTGAGCCCCTCCCCCCTCGCGGGGGAGGCCGAAGGCCGGAGGGGGGGTTGGTGGGCGGTCCGGAGGTGGACTTTTCAGCGCGCTTTGGTCGTCAGGTGGGCGTGCAATGCGGTACTTGGACCCGATAGCATCCGCCCCGCGACATGGGTGACGTCAGCAGCGCGATTCCGAACGACCTGATCCAGTACGGCGGGAACGCCGAATCGCACAACGGCCAGCTGCGGGACTGGGCCCGGAGCGTGACCACGGCGCTCAACGCGCTGCGCAGCTCCAGGCCCGACCCCGGCCTGCTGCCCGCGGTGCCCGATCTCGGCGCCGTCCTGAACGCGTACGCGGTCAAGAAAGAGGCCATCGACAAGTTCGTCTACGACGTCGGGATGGCGTTCTTCGAGGCGTCCAACTTCGGCGATCTGAACGCGCCCGTCACCGTCTCCGACTCCGCTCTCGCGGGGCAGCTCGACCAGGACGAGGGCGCGCCCGGCCGCAGCTACGCGGACCAGGTCGCGCAGGGCAAGATGACGGTCGAGCAGGCGCTCGCCATGCTCGGCGACGACCCCATCGAGACCGCCGCGTTCTTCAAGGAGCTCGGCGCGCCGGGCACGCTGGACATCGCGAAAACGATCCACGACCCGGGGACGCTCCAGAAGTTCGACGAGGCGCTCGCGACCGCGACCAACTCGCCGACGTGGGATCCATCGTTCACCGACGAGCTCGTCAACGGCAACTACTACGACTACGAGCAGGTGGGCCCGCCCGAGCTGCGCTGGCGGTTGACCGCCGACCTGCTCAGGTACGGCGTCTTCTCCGAGGACTTCCTGACCAAGACCGGCGACGCGTTCCTGTTCCACCAGAAGGACGACGGCACCAACAGCGGCGCCCCGATCGCGCTGGCGGCGCTGGCGCGCAACCCGGACGCGGCGCTCAACTACCTGAACGGCGCGAACCCGAACGACCACAGCCAGACGCGGCTCACCTCCATGCTCGACGGCGGCGTCGGGCTCACCGCCCAGATGCCCGGCGGCGAGGAGGCGTACCAGAAGTACGAGAGCCAGATCAAGGACCAGCTCGGGCTGACGGTTCTCGCCGCCAACGACGCGCCCGACGCGACGACGGACAGCCAGGCCAAGCTGCTGTCCTCGATCAGCAAGGTGCCCGTGTCGGTGGTCCAGGACAACTTCCGCGACACCGTGACCAAGCTGATCGGCCTGGACATCAACCTGTTCGGCGACAAGCTGCCCAGCGCCGATCCGAAGCACCCCGAGAACTCGACCGACAGCCCGCTGAGCTGGGAGGACCGGCAGAAGCTGTTCCTGATCGCGATGTATCAGCTCGACCCCGACGTGCACCAGCTCGTGCCCAACCAGGACCGCATCGCCACGCTGCGCGAGGAGATGATGACCTGGGCGATGCAGAGCCAGAACCTGGCGACCGCCGATCCGACCGTCTGGCTCCACAACGCCGCGTCCCTCAACGCGCTGATGAGCGACGGCCTGGCCGCGTTCCCGTACTACCAGGAGGAGCTGGCCAAGCAGCAGGAGGAGTTCAGCGCGTTCTTCGCGGGCGCGCTGTTCGCCGTGGCGCTGCCGTTCGGCGGCGTCGGCCTCGTGGAGCTCGGCGTCGGCGAGCTGACGGTGGCGGGCATCGAGGCCGCCACCCACATCGGCCTCGAGATCACCGGCGACCTGACCAAGGAGCACAACGCGCCGGCGTGGGAGGTCGCTGACGAGCAGCTCAACCAGGACCTGGCGAACACGCGCGCGTCGATGGTCGTCTCCGCGTACGAGCACGATCCGAACGCGCACTGGATCCCGCAGAGCCTGCGCGGCAAGTCGCTCGACGACCCCGAGCTGCAGCACTACCTGGCCGCCGTGGCGAAGGCGGACGACACCAGCGACCTGCCCAACCAGTACAAGAACAGCGGCACCGACGTGCCGCAGGCGGGTCAGCTCATCACTCAGCTGAACGCGTACACCGGTCTGTTCAAGGCGCACGATCCGCAGCAGGTCCAGGAGATGTTGCACTGAGATGGGCGAAGGGCTGCCGTATCCGCACCCGGTTCAGTTCGACAAGGCGCTCGCCGCGGCCGCGGTGACGGCGCTGGAGGACGCGCTGATCAACCTCGATTCGTTCACACAGGCCGACGTTTCCATGGCCGAGGTCGCGCTGAAGAACTGGAAGGGCCGATACGCGGACAACTACAGCAGCCGCGACTTCCCGTGGATCAAGCGGGAGGCGGGCAACGTGAAGGCCGAGTTCCAGCGGTGGATCAGCAAGATCAAGCAGGCTTCGGACGACGCCGCGCGTTTGCAGCGCCTGCACGACGCCGCCAACACCGAGTGGCGGAAAGAGCACCCGGACGGCAAGTAGTCGGAAACCAGGAGGAGGGACCCTTTCCATGTCAGGACGAGTCGTCGCAAGCAATCAGGCGAAGGCGGAGATCACCGGTCTCGAGAGCGACTTCGCGCAGGGCATCGCCGACCTGCGGGCGAAGTTCGCGCGCCGGAACTCGGTGCTGACCAACCCGCTGGAGTGGGATGGACATCACGCGCAGACGTACAAGAGCCAGGTGATCCCGCAGATCGAGAGCCTGTTCAAGAAGTGGGACACGGACGTCAAGCAGCTGAGCGTCCAGATCAACCGCATCCTGGCCGACATCATGGCGGCCGGGGGCAACGGCTAGACCACCCACCGATCGATCGCATTCCGGAGCGGTCCAGGAGGCGCCAGCCCCTGGGCCGCTCTTTGGTTTTCGTGGCTTACGCCGCCGCCTCGTGCAGGTCCGGCAGCGCCTCGCGCAGGACGTCGTCGATCGAGTCGACCAGCACCACCTCCAGCTGCTCGCGCAGGTCGGCGGGGACGTCCTCCAGGTCGGCCTCGTTGCGGCGCGGGATCAGCACGCGGCGGATGCCCGCCCGGTGCGCCGCCAGCACCTTCTCCTTCAGACCCCCGACCGGCAGCACCTTGCCCCGCAGCGTGATCTCGCCGGTCATCGCCAGGTCACCCCTGACCGGCTTGCCGCAGAGGATCGACGCCATCGCGGTCAGCACGGTGACGCCCGCCGACGGGCCCTCCTTGGGCTGCGCCCCGGCCGGCACGTGGACGTGGATGTCGTTCTCCTCGAACCGCGCGCGGTCCACGCCCAGGTCGGCCGCCCGCGCCTTCAGGTAGGAGAGCGCCGCCGCCGCCGACTCGCGCATCACCTCGCCGAGCTGGCCGGTCAGCCGCAGGTCGCCCTTGCCGGGCACCACCGCCGCCTCGACGAAGAGGATCTCGCCGCCGGTCGGCGTCCACGTCAGGGCGGTGGCCACGCCGGGCCGGTCGATCCGCTCGGCCGAGTCGTCGAAGAACCGCCGCTTGCCCAGGGCGTCGCGGACGCGCTCGTCGTCCACCGCGATCGTGCCGGACGCCTCGCCGCCCGCGATCATCGCCGCGACCCGGCGCAGGACGCCCGCGATCTCGCGCTCCAGGTTGCGGACCCCGGCCTCCCGCGTGTACTGCCGGATGATCGTCCGGATCGACGCGTCGGCGAAGTCCACCTCGTCGGGCAGCAGGCCGTGCGCCTCGAGCTGCTTGGGCACGAGGAAGCGCGTCGCGATCTGGACCTTCTCCTCCTCCGTGTAGCCGGAGAGCTGGAGGACCTCCATCCGGTCGCGCAGGGCGGCCGGCACCGTGTCCAGCGTGTTGGCGGTCGTGATGAACATCACCCGGGAGAGGTCGAAGGGCACGTCCAGGTAGTTGTCCCGGAAGTCGCGGTTCTGCTCGGGGTCGAGCACCTCGAGCAGCGCCGACGACGGGTCGCCGCGCCAGTCCGAGCCGATCTTGTCGACCTCGTCGAGCATGAACACCGGGTCGTTGGACTCGGCCCGCCGGATCGCGTTGATGATGCGGCCGGGCATGGCGCCGATGTACGTGCGCCGGTGGCCGCGGATCTCCGCCTCGTCGTGGACGCCGCCCAG